>Ga0210040_10003532_pt1 | contig 21067 bp, 19 predicted proteins | sample CryGeyCG12114_NA_FD_185462 | JGI IMG/M metagenome (GOLD analysis project Ga0210040, IMG submission 185462) | Groundwater microbial communities from aquifer - Crystal Geyser CG19_WC_8/21/14_NA (SPAdes) (version 2) | ecosystem: Environmental > Aquatic > Deep subsurface > Groundwater | place: USA... | reverse complement strand
ACGAGGTGGACCGGCTGCTCGACGGGCTGGGCACGCTGGTCTGAGGGCCGGTCCGAGTCCGGCGGGCGACGACGACGCTGTCGTCCATCGAGGCGTGCTCGCCGTCCGGACCCGTGACCGGGCGCGGTGCGACCTCCACGCGGGCGGCCTCCCAGGTGTGGTCGAGCGCGAGGTCGGCCCACACCACCTCGGGGGACGGCAGGTCGCGCGGCCCGTGGCCGTTCTGCGCGGCGGAGTCGTCCAGGTCCTTCCACGACCACGGCGGCAGGCTGGCGTGGCCGACGACGAGCAGCGTCCCCCCGGGAGCCACGGCCGCGACCGCACGCCGGAGGACCTCCTCGCGCGGCAGGCCGGTGGGTGCGTGCAGGTAGTGCGTCGTGACCAGGTCGAACTCGCCGGTCGGGAAGGACGCCGCGAGGTCGTGCCGCTGGAACGCGGTCCGCTCGCCGACACCCGCCCGCTGCGCGGCCTCGAGCGACTGCTCGACCGCGGCACCCGACACGTCGATGCCGAGCACCTGCCAGCCCTGTCGGGCCAGCCAGATCGCGTCGTCCCCGTAGCCGCTGCCCAGGTCCAGCGCGATGCCGGGGGTCAGCCGCGACGCGACCTCGACGAGGGTGGGGTTGGCCTCGCGCGGGTGCATCCGACCCTCCCGGTAGCGCTCGTCCCAGAACGCCTCGGTCTCCCGGCGCTCCGCGACCGCGTGCGCCGTCTCCTCCTCGATCAGCAGGGCGTTCACCAGGGCACCGGTCATCAGGCCGCCGGCCGCCGAGGTCGAGACCTGGGCCTGGATCGTCGAGACGTTGCCGGCGGTGAAGAGGCCGGGGACCGACGTCACACCGGTGGGCTCGGCCACGGCGTACGCGCCCAGCACCTGGTCGCCGACGGTGAAGTCGGCGACCTCGACGCCCAGGTCGGCCAGCAGGGCCGAGCGCGCGACGGCCGGCGCGGCGATCGCCAGGTTCTGCAGCGGGACGACCGTGCCCGACGCGAGCCGGGCGCCGCTCAGCGCGTCGTCGGTCGTGAGCAGCTCGACGACCTCGCCGTCGGCGAAGCGGACCCCACGGGCCTCGAGACGTTCGCGGTCCTCGTCGCTGACGGCGGGGCCGGTGTGCGTGAGGACGGTGACGTCGCCGCTCAGCTGGCGGAACAGCAGGGCCTGGTGCGTGGTCATCGGGGTCGTCGAGAGGATGCCGATCGCGGTGCCGCGCGCCTCGTAGCCGTGGCAGTAGGGGCAGTGCAGCACGTCGCGACCCCAACGCGGCGCCAGGCCCGGGATGTCCGGCAGCTCGTCCGTCAGCCCGGTCGCCACGACCACCCGACGGGCCTCGACCTGGCGCCCGTCGGCGAGGCTCGCGCGGAACCACGGCCGCAACGGTTCCTGGTCCAGCCGCTCGAGACGGGTCACCTCACCGGTCTCGACGTGGCCCCCGTACGAGACGAGGGCGGAGCGGCCGTCGGCCAGGAGCTCGGCGGGGGCGGCCCCCTCGCGGCCGAGGTAGTTGTGCACGCCCCCGGCGGTCGCGTTGCGCGGGTGGCCCGCGTCGACGACGAGGACGGAGCGCAGCGACCGGGCCAGGGCCACCGCCGCCGAGAGGCCGGCCGGCCCGCCCCCGACGACGAGGACGTCGAGCACGTCGGTGGTCGAGCCGGGCGTGGAGCGGGGGGACGAGCCGTGGGGCGAAGGTTCCGTGGTCATGCTGCGAGGGTGGTCCGCCCGGGATGATTTGACAAACGCTCTTGCTGGATCGGCAATAGAGTCATGGAGCACGAGCACGGGACAGACGCCCAGCAGGGCGAGCCGGACGACCTCGACGCGGTGCTCGGGGCGGTGGGTCCGCGGCTGCGGGCCCTGCGGGCCGAACGGGGGACGACGCTGGCCGAGCTGTCGGAGTCGACCGGGATCTCGGTGAGCACGCTGTCGCGGCTCGAGTCGGGCGGGCGCAAGCCGACCCTCGAGCTGCTGCTGCCGCTGGCCCGCGCGCACCGGGTCGCCCTGGACGAGCTCGTCGACGCGCCGGACACCGGCGACCCACGGGTGCGGCCGAAGCCGCTGCACCGGTGGGGGATGACGCTCCTGCCGCTGTCGCGACGTTCCGACGGGCTGCAGGCGTACAAGATGATCATGCCGCCGAACCCCCCGGACCGGGTGCCGGACCAGCGGACCCACGAGGGCTACGAGTGGCTCTACGTCCTGTCCGGACGCATCCGGCTCCTCCTCGGCCCGCACGACCTCGTGCTCGAGGCGGGCGAGGTCGCCGAGTTCGACACGCGGACCCCGCACTGGTTCGGCAACCCGGGGCCTGACGAGGCCGAGCTGCTCTCCCTGCTGGGCCCGCAGGGCGAGCGCATGCACGTGCGGGCTCGCCCCAAGCAGCCGTGACCTGCGGTGCGGCACCTGTCTCGACCCACCGCCCTGCCGGAGCTGTCCGTCGGCACGCCTAAGGTCCCGCGCATGGCTCTCTCGGTGGTCGAACGGCAGGAGTTCCTGGCTCAGCCCCACGTCGCTGCGCTGTCGGTGGAGGCGGGCCCGGACCGAGGTCCGTTGTCGGTGCCGATCTGGTACTTCTATGTGCCGGGTGACCGGCCCTGGGTGCTGACCCCGCCCGACTCGCGGAAGGCGCGACTGATCGCCGCGGCAGGGCGCTTCACCCTGCTCGTGCACCGGACCTCCCCGACGGTGCGCTACGTCAGCGTCGAAGGCCGGGTGAGCCGGAGCGGTCCAGCGACGGCGGACCAGGTCCGCCGGGTCGCGTGCCGCTACGTGCCGCCGGAACGGGTGGAGGCCTACGTGGAGTTCGCCCGGGACGAGCACATCATCGTGATGCAGCCCGAGCGCTGGCTCTCTGCCGACCTCGGACCGGGCTGAGCGACGACGAGAGGGTCTGTTCCTCGAGGCGCTCTGCGGACGAGGCGTCGTAGGCTCCTGCGTGTGAGCCGACGATGAGCAAGGTCGACGCCCAGAGGGCGATGCGTGAAGCGAAGTACGCCCGCGACAGCGCCAGGGGCCTGACGCGCCGGGAGGCCGCTGCGGCGGCCGGAACGTCGCCGACGCCGGCCGTGCGTACGCCGGACGCCGAGCCGGCTCGGGCGCCGAGAACGGCGAAGTCGGCTCCGGCTGCAGCTGCGCCCGGCGAGCGCTGCGGGCACAAGTCCATGAACGGCCGGGAGTGCACCCGTGAGGCGGGGCACCCGGAGAAGAACCACCGCTACAGCTGACCGAGGGGGCCGACCTCCTCGCCTGGGCCGTCGGGCTTCTGTGCGACTGACCACCTGGGATGTGGGTGCGGCGTCAGAACCTGAGCGGGAGACCACCCGGGATCAGTCGAGGCAGAACTCGTTGCCCTCGGGGTCCTGCATGACGACGCACACGCCGTCGCCGCCGTCGGCCTCCATCCGTCGTACGCGGCGAGCACCGAGCGCGACGAGGCGGTCGCACTCCGCCTCGAGCGCGTCCGACCGTCCCTCCGGCGGGACCCCGGCGGCGGCGCGCAGGTCGAGGTGCACGCGGTTCTTCGCCGTCTTCGGCTCGGGCACCCGCTGGAAGAACAGCCGCGGCCCCACCCCTGCGGGGTCCACGAGCGCCGAGCTGTCGTTCCGGTGGTCGACATCGACGCCCCACGCCTCGAGCGCGGCGTCCCACGAGTCGAAGCCGGCCGGAGGCGGCTGCAGGACGTAGTGCAGGGCCTCGGCCCAGAAGGCCGCGTGCGCACCCGGGTCGGCACTGTCGAACGTCACCTGGAGCTCGGTCGCCATCGGCCCATCCTGGCGCAGCTTGCCGGCGAGGGGAATGGCTCGGACCTGCCTGCTGAGGTCAGGTGAGCGTCGGGACGAACGCCCGCTCGATGGCGTCGAGGTACTCCTCGCCGCTCATCCAGCCGAACAGCGCGCTGTTGGCGAGGTAGCCCTGGCACATGATCACGCAGAGCTGGGACATGCGGGTGGCCAGCCCTTCGTCCCGGTCGGGCTGCGCGGCGACCCAGGGCTCGAGCGCGCGCCCGAACGCGTCCCGGAGCTCGTCGGCGCGCTGGCTGAAGACGGCCTGCAGGTCGGGGTTCACGGTCGCCTCGCCCCAGAGCTGGAGCAGCACGGAGAGGTCCTTCGGCGCACGGTGGAGGCTCATGAACAGGCGGAGCACGTCGACGGGCGTACGGATCTGCCCGTCGCTCACCGCGTCGTCCAGGGTCCCGATGCGACGATGCAGGAGCTGTCCCGCGATGTAGCGGGCGAGGTCGGCCTTGTTCTCGAAGTTGCCGTAGATCGCCCCGGCCGACAGCCCGCACTCCGCGACGATCTGGGAGATGGAGGCCTCCGAGCCGTAGCGCGCGAGAACCTGGAGCGCTGCCTCGGCGATCTGCTCGCGCCGGGCAGCGCGATGAGCGTCACTCACACGGGGCATGGCAAAAAGAATAACCGTTCGGTATTGTTCCGGAGGTTTCGCCTTCTCGAGGAGTGTTGTGTCGTTCGTCCCCCTTCATCTGCGTCCGTCGGTCCGGGTGCTGTCTCGCGTCGGAGCCGGTGCCCTGGCGCTCGGTCTGACCGGTGCCCTGGCATCGTGCTCGAGCAGCCAGCCTGCCGCTCCCACCTTCGACACCGTCACCCGGGGCGACGTCTCCACCGGGGTCACGGCCAGCGGTGCGCTGGCCGCTCAGTCCTCGGAGCAGCTCGGCTTCGCCACGGCCGGCAAGCTGACCTCGGTCAAGGTCAAGGTCGGCCAGAAGGTCCAGGCGGGCGACGTGCTCGCCACGATCGACTCGAAGGCGGCCAGGGCGACGCTGAAGCAGGCCGAGGCGAACGTCGACGCGCAGGCCGCCGGCCTGGCTGGCAGCTCCGACGACCCCGCCGTGCAGGACGCGGCCACGTCACTGGCGCGGGCGCGCCACGTGGTGCTCGAGTCCAAGCAGCAGGGCGCGGCGTCCACGCGTGCCGACACGAAGGCGGTCTCGTCGGCGAAGAAGCAGAAAAGCACGGACGAGGACGCCAAGGACGACGCCGAGGATGCGGTCGACGACGCGAACGACGCGTGCGACAAGGCGCAGGACCTGGCGAAAAAGGCGGGCGCTGCGGTGACGACCGCATTGAAGGACCCGGCGAACACCTCTGGTGCGGCCCTCGCCACCCTCGCCGCGTCGGCCGCCTCCGGTGCGTCCAGCGCGTGCGGCGCCGTGGGCAGCGCGGAGGCCGGCGTGACGGCGGCCAAGCAGCGCATCGCTGCCGACGAGACAGCCATCGTCGCGGCACAGCAGCGCAAGAGGGTCGACGACGCCGCCCTGGACGTCTCCGAGGCCAGCGCGAACCAGGGTGTAGCCACCGCCCAGGGCGTGTACAACTCCGCGGTCGCCTCCCGCCCGCACACCCTCGACGCTGCGCAGGCCGGGGTCGACGCCGCGCAGGCCCAGGTCGACGCGGCCCAGAAGACGGTCGACGACGCGACGCTGAAGGCCCCCGTGGCCGGCACCGTCTCGGCGGTCAACGGCAACAAGGGCGAGTACGTCTCGGCGAGCACCGGGACGAGCGCCCTGGCGCCGGGCAGCAAGGCCGCGATCCCGGGCGCCTCGGGTGCCGGTGCGGCCTCGGCCGCCGGAGCCGCGTCGCCCACCCGCCCCGGCGGCTCGCAGCTGTTCGTCCTGTCCGGTCTGGACAAGCTCCAGGTCGTGCTGCCCTTCGAGCAGTCCGACGCGGCGCAGATCAAGAAGGGTCAGAGCGTCGACGTGCAGCTCGACGCCCTGCCCGACCTGCAGGCCAAGGGCACCGTCGAGTCCATCGCCCCGACGGGCACGCCGATCTCGGGCGTCGTCAGCTACTACGCGACGGTCAGCCTCGACAACCGCGACCCGCGGGAGCGCGACGGTCAGACCGCACGCGCCACCGTGCTCACCCAGGAGCGCGACGCGGTGCTGACCGTGCCGAACTCGGCGGTGCGCCAGCAGGGCGGCGGGAGCACCGTCGTCGTGTACGAGCCGAGCGGCGACCAGCGCACCGTCACCTTCGAGGCCGGGGTCGTCGGCTCTGACCGCACCGAGGTCGTGTCGGGCCTGAACGAGGGCGACCGTGTCGTCGTCCCCAGCCACCCGTGAACGCCCACGCCGGACCACATAGGGCACCTACAGTGTTGATCGAGCGGAACAGTGGGCGCGGCGCAGCCGTCGCTCGGGATGGACAGGACGCGCATGTCTGAGACGGCGACCACCACGGCGACGAACGAGCCGGTGGCAGCACCCGACGTCGAGCCGGGCGCACCGGGCGAGCAGCCGGGGACGGGCGCGGCCGACGAGGCCGCGGCCCCCAAGAAGGGCATGTCGCGCAAGTCCCGGATCCGGCTGTTCGTGATCCTCGGCCTCGCGGTGCTGGTCGGGATCGCCTTCCTGGCCCGCTACCTGATCGACACCTCGAACTACACGACCACCGACAACGCGCAGGTCGACGGCAACCAGATCTCGATCAACGCCCCGACCTCCGGGACGCTGCTCGACTGGCGCGGCCAGGTCGGCGCGTCCCTGCGTGAGAACGCCTCGGTCGGTCGCATCGAGATCCAGGGCGGCTACGTGCAGCCCCAGATGACGATCCGGGCCCCCGCGGACGGGACCGTCGCTGTCGACAACGGCGTTCCGGGAACGTTCGTGGCGCAGGGCACCCAGCTGGCCATCGCGTACGACGCGCAGGGCGTTTTCGTGACGGCCCGGGTCGACGAGACCTCGGTCGACCAGGTCCGGGTGGGCGCGCCGGTGAAGCTCGACGTCGACGCGTTCCCCGACGCCGGTCTGACCGGTCACGTGTCGGAGATCCAGACGGGCTCGGCGGGCGTCTTCTCGGCCTTCCCGCAGTCCAACTCCTCGGGCAACTTCCAGAAGGTCACGCAGGTGATCCCGGTCCGGATCACCATCGACGACACGAAGGGCCTGGCCCTGGCACCGGGCATGAACGTCACCGCCAAGATCCACCGCCCGTGACGCAGGGAGATCGCTCGTGAGCACCGACACCGCTCCGCCGCTGGCGACGGTCGACCTGGTCGACCGCCCGGTCACCGCCCCGGCGCCCCGGCCGATCACGCCTCCGGCACCCGCAGCGCCGTCCCGGCGTCCGACCGCCACGGTGGGCGCGGAAGGGGTCGGCGACAACTGGATCGTGCCGCTGGCGGTGCTGATCGTCGGCATGTTCATGTCGGTGCTCGACACCAGCATCGTGAACGTGGCGATCTCCGCCATCCAGACCGACTTCGGCGGCAGCACCGCCGACGTGGCCTGGATCTCGACCGCGTACAGCCTCGTGCTGGGCGTGGTGGTGCCGGCCAGCGCGTGGCTGGGCGACCGCGTCGGCCTGGGCCGGGTCTACATGTGGTCGCTGGCCGCGTTCGCCATCGGCTCGGCGTTGTGCGGGATCGCGTGGAACCTCGACAGCCTGATCGCCTTCCGCGTGGTCCAGGCGATCCCCGGCGGCCTGCTGCCCGCGGTCTGCCTGACGATGGTCTACCGCCTCGTCCCGCCGGCCAAGATCGGCGCCGCCATGGGCATGTACGGCCTGGGCATCATCGTCGCCCCGGCCATCGGGCCCGCCCTCGGTGGCTACCTGGTCGAGTACGTGAGCTGGCGGCTCGTCTTCTACATCAACGTCCCGGTCGGCATCCTCGGCCTGGTGGCGGCGATCATCTGGCTGCCGAAGTTCGCCCAGGCCCCGACGCGCCGCTTCGACGTCTTCGGCTTCCTGGCCATCGCCACAGGTCTGGTCTCGCTGCTGCTGGCCTTCTCCGAAGGTCCGTCGTGGGGATGGTCGGGCTACCGCGTGCTGAGCCTGATCGCCCTGAGCGTGCTGAGCATCGCGACCTTCGTGGTCATCGAGCTCGAGGTGGAGCACCCGCTGCTGAACCTGAGGGTGTTCCGCAACCGCCTCTACACGACCTCGTTGCTCGCCATGAGCGTGATGATGACCGGCCTGTTCGCGACGCTGTTCTACATCCCGTTGTTCTTGCAGGAGGGCCTCGGCTACCCGGCACTGCGAGCGGGGTTGCTGCTGCTGCCTCAAGCGCTGGTGATGGCGGTCCTGATGCCGATCGCCGGTCGGCTGTACGACGTCATCGGACCCCGCTACCTGGCCTTCTTCGGCCTGCTGATCGCGGCGACGGGGACGTTCCTGCTGACGGGGATCAATCCCGACATGACCCGCAGCGAGCTCGTCTTCTGGTTGTGCGTCCGCGCGGCCGGCACCGGTCTGGCCATGATGCCGATCATGACGGGAGGGCTCTCGTCCCTGCCGGGCAACCTCACGACGAGCGGGAGCGCGATCAACACCGTGTCGCAGCGGGTCAGCGCCGCCCTCGGGCTGGCGGCCCTCACTGCGGTGGTGACCAACCAGGAGGGCGGCCTGATGGGTGCCCGCGCCGCGCTGGTTCCGGCCGGCAGCATGTCGCCCGGCGAGCTGGCGTCCGTCTACCAGCGCACCCAGCTCGACGTGCTAGCGGCGTCGTACTCGAACGTGTTCCTGATCACCGGCATCCTCACGCTGATCGCGGCCGGGCTGAGCCTGATGCTCCGCTCCGGCGCGAACCCGCACGCCGGTGGTGCCGGCGCGGCGATGATGGAGTGATCCGCTCCTAGCCGAGCAGCTCAGCCACGGCCTGAGCGGCCGGGGTCTGGCCCTCGGTCAGCTCCACCACGACCCGGCGGAGCCGCGGCTCGTGCAGCGCGGCCGCGATGAAGGCGGCGACGTCGTCGCGGGGCACGTCGCCGTACGGGACGGCCCAGCCGGCGTGGACGCTGCCCGTGCCCGGGGTGTCGGTCAGGGTGCCCGGGCGGACGACGACCCAGTCGAGGTCGGTTGCGGTCAGAGAGACGTCGGCCGCCTTCTTGACCCGCATGTAGTGCTCGAAGCCGTCGTTGGTCTCCCGGCTGCGGCCGGCCTCGGGGAACACCGACACCAGGACGAACCGGCGGACGCCGGCCTGCAGCGACGCGTCGACCGCCTTCTCGAGGCCCTGGCCGTCGATCAGCGTCGTCTGGTCGCGCCCGGTCCCGTGGGCCCCGGCCGCGAACACGACGGCGTCGTGACCCTCCAGCAGCGCCGCCAGCTCCCCGGTGGTACCTGCTACGAGGTCGAAGACGACCGAGGTCCCGCCCGCCTGCTCGACGGCCTCGGACTGCTCCGGGTGGCGGTGCAGACCGCTCACCTCGTCGCCTGCCGCCGTCAGCAACGACGTCAGCCGCCGACCCACCCCACCTGCGCCACCGATCACCAGTACGTCCACACGCCTACTATCCCCGCATGAGCGTGCTGGACGGTTGGGCCGAGGGCACGCACACCGATTCGGCGACGGGGGTCGTGCACCCGACCTACCGCCGGGGCAGCGGTCCGGGGGTGGTGGTGATCGCCGAGATCCCCGGGATCACCCCCGACGTCGTCACCTTCGCCGACGAGGTGGTCGCCTCGGGCTTCACCGTCGTGCTGCCGCACCTCTTCGGGGACGTGCCGAGCGCTGCCGGACCGGGCGCCGCCGTACGGACCCTGGCCAAGGTGTGCGTCAACCGCGAGTTCAACAAGCTCCGGCTGCGCGAGACCTCACCGGTCGCGACGTGGCTGCGCTCCCTCGCCCGGACGCTGCACACCGAGCTCGGTGGGCCCGGGGTCGGGGCGCTGGGCATGTGCTTCACCGGCGGCTTCGCCCTGGCGATGATGGTCGACGAGTCCGTCGTCGCCCCGGTGCTCGCGCAGCCGTCGCTGCCGTTCCCGATCGGCCGGGCCCGGGCGGGCGACCTGAACCTCTCGCCGGCGGACCTCGCCGTGGTCAAGCGCCGTGCGGCCGCCGGTTGTACGGTCCTCGGCGTCAAGTACGCGGACGACCCGGCCGTCGGCACCCGGTTCGAGACCCTCACCGACGAGATCGGGGACGCGTTCGTCCGGGTCGAGCTCCCCGGGAAGCAGCACTCGACCCTGACCGGTCAACGTCAGCAGGTGGCCGTCGACCGTGTCCTCGAGTTCTTCCGCGACGCTCTGCTGTGACCGCACGGCTGTGACGAACCCGACGTAGTCCGCCGGAAGCCTCGCGAGCGCCCCTTGGTTGGTCCTCTCGTGAGCGTGCTCTTCGAGTCCCTGACCCTGCGCGGCCTGACCGTGCGCAACCGCATCTGGCTGGCGCCGATGTGCCAGTACTCCGTGGAGCGCCAGGACGGCGTCCCGACCGACTGGCACCTGGTCAACCTCGGCGCGCGGGCCCAGGGCGGCTTCGGTCTGCTGCTGACCGAGGCGACCGCGGTGACCGCGGACGGCCGGATCAGCCCGCAGGACACCGGGATCTGGAACGACACCCAGCGCGACGCGTGGACCCGCATCGTCGGTTTCGTCCACGACCAGGGCGCGGCGATCGGCGTGCAGCTGGCCCACGCCGGGCGCAAGGCGTCGACCTACCGCGGCTTCGCGGGCGAGCCGGAGGGCAGCGTGCCCGACGAACAGGGCGGGTGGCCGACCGTGTCGGCGTCGGCCGAGGCCTTCCCGGGCTACGTCGAGCCGCGGGAGATGTCGCTGGACGACATCGCGGGCGTCGTGTCCGCATTCGGCGAGGCGGCCCGTCGTTCGGTCGAGGCGGGCTTCGACACGATCGAGGTGCACGGCGCCCACGGCTACCTCGTCCACCAGTTCCTCAGCCCGCTGGCCAACCACCGCGCGGACGCGTACGGCGGCAGCTTCGAGGGTCGTACGCGCCTGCTCGTCGAGATCGTCGACGCCGTGCGCGCGAACGTCCCCGAGGACATGCCCGTCCTCGTCCGGCTCTCCGCGACCGACTGGACCGAGGGGGGCTGGGACTCCGAGCAGACCGTCGCCGTGTCGGCGGTGCTCAAGGAGCACGGCGTCGACCTGGTGGACGTGTCCACCGGCGGCGCGGTCCTCGCCGAGATCCCGGTCGGGCCCGGCTACCAGGTCCCGTTCGCCCGGGCCGTGCGCGAGGGTGCCGGACTGCCGTCGGGCGCGGTCGGCATGATCACCTCGCCGCAGCAGGCCGAGACGGTCCTGACGTCCGGCGATGCCGACGTCGTCCTGCTGGCCCGGGCCGCCCTGCGCGAGCCGTCCTGGCCGCAGCGTGCGGCCGCCGAGCTCGGGGTCGACTGGCACGAGGCGAGCTACCCCGCGCAGTACGCGCGTGGTCACTGGCCGTCCGAGGCGCTGGCCGGCTGACCCTCAGGGGAGTTCTCCCCATTCCCTCCCGGGCGTCGCGCAGGGCAGGGTGGGCACCCGTCGTCCTGAGGAGTGCTGTGCCCCGTCGTCACCCGCTTGCTGCTGTCCTGGGTCTCGCGCTCGGCACGCCGCTCCTGCTCCTCGCCCCGCCGGCGTCTGCCGCCGGCGTCGCGCAGCCGTACGACTTCAACGGCGACGGCTTCCCCGAGCTGGTGGTCGGCGCTCCGGGTCTCACGGTCGGTTCGAAGGGGGAGGCAGGCGGGATCTCCGTCCTGCCTGCCTCCAAGGACGGTGTGTTCGAGGCCGGTGTCGTCATCACCCAGGCCAGCGCCGGCGTCCCGGGTGACGCGGCCCAAGACCAACGCTTCGGGTCGGCCTTCGCCAGCGCCGACTTCGACCACGACGGGTACGCCGACCTCGCCGTCGGCACCCCGTACCAGTCCGAGGGCGACAGAGGCAGGGTCGTGGTGCTGCGCGGCTCGACCTCCGGGCTGACGACCTCGGGGGCGTACAGCCTCGTCCGCGCGGGCACGTCGGACTTCGACAACTTCGGCGTCTCGCTCGCCGCGGCGGACTTCGACGGCGACGGTTTCGCCGACCTCGCGGTGGGCGCGATCACGGCCGACCGGGTCGAGAGTCCCGAGTACGGCCCGAACGGCTCCGTCACCATCTTCCAGGGCGGGCAGGCGACGTTCTCCGCCCAGCGGACGACCGTCCTGCACGGGCAGCGGACCGGGGAGGACTACGACCTGCTCTTCGGCTCCTCGCTCGCCGTCGGCGACGTCGACGGCGACGCCAGACCGGACCTCGTGGTGGGCTCGCTCGGCCTTCCCTACGACGACGGCGAGGGTCACGACGGTTCGGTCAGCGTGTGCACGAGCGGGGACGCGGGACCCGGCGGGTGCCACCACGTGGCCGTCGGCTACAGCACCGGCTCGACGGCGCTGGCCGTGGGGAACGTCGAGGGCGACCAGCGGAACGAGATCGTGGTGGGTCAGCCCCAGGAGAACCCCGACCGTGACGACCCGGGCGTGGTCTACACGCTGGCCCTGGCCGGGACGGGCTCGTCGCTGAAGGCGAAGGCCACCAAGCTCACCCAGGCGATCAAGGGTGTGCCGGGTAGCAACGAGAAGAACGACGAGTTCGGGTACGCGGTGGCCCTCGGTGACCTCGACTCCGACGGCTACGCCGACCTGGTCGTCGGTTCCGACGCCGAGGCGATCGGCAGCCGCAAGCACGCCGGCCGGGTGACCGTGGTCTACGGCGGCAAGAAGGGCTATCGCACCAGCGGCAACAAGGTCTACGACCAGAGCACGAAGGGCGTGCCCGGCACCGCGGAGTCCGGAGACGGCTTCGGCACCGCGGTCTCGCTGCGCGACCACGACGTCGACGGACACCTCGACCTGACGGTCGGGACACCGGGGGAGAACGACGGGGTCGGTGGGATCACGACCCTGGACGGCTCGGGGAAGAGCTTCACCACCAAGGGCGCGAAGACCTTCGGCCTCGGGGCGCTGGCCTATCCCGAGCCCGGCGTCGCAGCCTTCGGCGAATCGCTGTCGCGCTAGCCGAGCTCCTGGGACTGCAGCTCAGACGAGGCGCTCGACCAGCGCCTCGCCGAGGGCGCGCCCGGAGAGGTAGGCCGTCTCCACGCGGGGCTTGTCCGACCAGGCGTCGCCGCAGACGCCCACGAGGTGGTCGTCGAGGAAGAACGCCTCGTCGCGGGTGTGGGCCGGCTTGCCGAACGTCCAGCGGTGGACGTGGGTCGACGTCGGCTCCGCGTCGATCCCGAGGGCGTCACGGAGCGCGGCCGTCATCGGCCCTGCGGCCTCGTCCGGTGCGACCAGGTGCTCTGCCGCGAGCTCCGGCGTCGAGTGGGCGACCAGCACGGGAGCGCCGTCCCCGCGGCGACGGCCGTCGTCGGCCACCCAGCTCAGGATCGGGTCACCCGAGACGAAGGCGCCGTCGACGTCTGGCCAGGAGCGTCCCGGGAACGTCGCCGTCAGGACGAGCACCGGGTCGAACGGGTCGGTCAGCGCGCTGATCACCGTCGCGTACGCAGGGTCGAGCAGGCGGAGGGCCTGCGGGTCGGGCATGGCCAGGACGACGGCGGAGGCCGGCAGGTCGTCGACGCTCGGACCGGGGCCGACGCGCTGCACGGTCGTCTCGCGCACGTCGAGCCCGCTCGCGAGGTCCTCGACGAGGCTGCGCAGCCCGCCGGCGGCGGCCCAGCGGACCGGTCCGCTCTTGGGGGTCAGGTCGCCGTCGTGCGCCACCGAGAAGGTGTCGGTCCAGGGCCTCGCGAGGTGGCGCGCCTCCCAGTCGGCGACCTGGGCCCGGAAGGTGTCGTCCGAGACCGTGAAGTACGACGCCCCGGTGTCGACCATCCGGCCGTCGGTGCGGCGGCTGGCCATCCGCCCGCCGATCCTCTTGCCCCGGTCGAGCACGACGACCTCGCGGCCTCCCTCGACCAGGGCGCGGGCGGCCGCGATCCCTGAGATGCCGGCACCGACGACGACGACTGGGTCCATCTGCCCATCGTGGCCTACGACGCCCGATCGGCGGCGGGGCCGTACGGACAGCTCTGGATGTACGGCTAGAGCCGCTGGCCGCCGGACAGCTCGATGACGGTGCCGTTGGCCCAGCCGAGGTCGTCGGACAGGATCGCGGCGACGCCGGCGCCGATGTCGTCGGCCTCGCCCGGGCGACCGAGCGCGATCATCGAGGACACCGCCGCGTTGTACTGCGGGTTGTCGCGCACGGCACCGCCGGCGAAGTCGGTGGCGATCGCGCCCGGCCGGACGACGTTCGCCCGGATCCGGCGCCCGGACAGCTCCTGCGCCTGATAGCGGGTGAGGACCTCGATCGCGCCCTTGGTCGCGGCGTACGCAGAGCTGCCGGGACCGACGAAGGTCGCGAGTCCCGACGAGACGTTGAGGATCTGGCCGCCGTCGACGAGCAGCGGCAGCAGGCTCTGGGTGAGCAGGAAGGGCGTCTTGAGGTTGATGGCCAGGAGCTGGTCCAGCTCGGCCTCGGTGGTCTCGGCGAAGGGCCGGTGGAGGCCGACGCCCGCGTTGTTCACGAGCGCGTCGAAGTCCGCCCGCCCGAAGGTCGTCTGCAGCTGCGTCCGCAGGGCCCCCGCGAACGCGGTGCTGGAGGAGGGGTCCGAGGCGTCGAACGGCAGGAACACGGCTGTGCCCCCCTCCGCCTCGATGCTCGCGACGACCGCGTCGGCGGCGTCGCGGCGGCTCTGGTAGGTCCCGACGATGCCCCAGCCCCGACGGCTGAGGTGCTCGGCCATGCTGCGGCCGAGCCCGCGACTGGCTCCGGTGATGACGGCGATGTTGTTCATGGGGTCGAGCGTGCCCCTGCGGAACCCGCCGCACCACGCCCGCCTCATCCCCGGATCGGCAGGGCGGGGATCGGCGGCTCGAGAGGGGGCACCCTTGGGGTCGTGGACCGTCATGTGCTCGGGGACTTCCTGCGCTCCCGCCGCGAACGGCTGCGGCCCGAGGACGTGGGGCTGGTGCCGGGTCCTCGACGGCGTACGCCCGGCCTGCGCCGCGACGAGGTGGCGCTGCTCGCCGCCATGTCGACCGACTACTACGAGCGGATCGAGCAGGGGCGCGGTCCGCAGCCGTCCCCGTCCATGCTGGGGGCGATCGCGCGAGCGCTGCGTCTCACCCGCGACGAGCGTGACCACGTCTACGTGCTCGCCGGGCACCTGCCGCCGGCGGCGTACGTGTCCCTCGGCTACGCCGACCCCGGTCTGATGACCATCCTCGACGCGCTCGCGCCCACCGTTCCGGCGATGATCACCGACGACCTCGAGGGTGTCCTCGCCCAGAACCCGCTGAACGTCGCCCTGCTCGGGCGGCTGACCGACCTGGGCGGCTTCGAACCCAGCTTCTTGTGGCACTGGTTCACCGACGAGCGCTACCGGCGCCTCTACGCGGAGAACGACCGCGAGCAGCTCACCCGCGGCTACGTCGCGGACTTCCGCGCGGCGGTCGCCCGGCGCGGCCCGGACGCGGAGGCCCAGGCGCTCGTCGACGCGCTGCTGGCCGCGAGCGACGAGTTCCGTGCGGTGTGGGCGTTGCAGGAGGTGGCGCTCAAGCGCGTCACCCGCAAGGTCCTGCACCACGAGCAGGTCGGTCGCCTCGAGCTGGAGTGCGACGTGGTCGTGAGCCCCCCGTCCGGGCAGCACCTCGTCCTCTTCCGGGCCCAGCCGGGCACGGACACCGGCGAGCGGCTGGCCATGCTCGCCGTGCTCGGGACGCAGGAGTTCGCGGCGGCGGACTGAGAGACTCTTTGGATGAGGCTGCGAGGTCCCGGTCGAGCCGCTAGCGTGACGCGCCACGCCGACCACGCTGACACGGAGCCCCGATGAACCCCCGCCACCCCCTGCTCCTCCGCTGCGCCGCCCTCACCGCGCTCGCGCTGACGGTCGCCGGCTGCACGGCGGCGCCGACGGGTGGAGCTTCCCCGGCGGACGCGCCGGCCGCGGTCGCCCCGAGCGCGGTCCCGTCGGCGACACCGTCCGGCGTGGCCCTGCCCCAGGCCGCCGTACCGCTGCCGGACGACCAGATGGTCTGGCGGCACCGGTCGGACCGCACCTGGAGCATCTCGACCGTGGACACCAAGGGCCTGACCGGGTCCGAGCTGGTCGTGGGCGACGCCAACAGGGCGGCGTCGCTGTCGCGCGACCGGCGCACCGTGCTCTACCTGCGGCACGAGGACGGCGACCGCACGACCCTGCGGGCCGCCTCGACCGACGGTCAGTCCGACGTCCGCCTCTTCGCGGACGGCTCGACGGACTGCCCCCAGCTGCGCCGTCCGGCCCTCGGCCCCCAGGGGACCATCGCGGTGGTGTGCTCGCCGTACGACGTGGGCGACGACGACTTCCTCAACATCATGACCACGGACGGCAAGCTGGTGAAGCGCCTCGACGTGGGGCAGATCGGCGACCCGACCTTCAGCCCGGACGGGTCGAGGCTCGTCTACGCGCGGGACAAGTACGTGCCCTACACCTACGGCGGCGCGCTCTTCTCGGTCCCGGTCGACGGCTCGGCGGCACCGACGCGGCTGGTCACGGGCTCCAACCTCAACCCCGTGTGGTCGCCGCAGAGCGACGTGGTCGCCTACGTGCACCTTGACGGCAGGCGGCGCAGCCTCGCCGCGGTCCGGGTCGGGGCCGACGGGCAGGGGGGCGGCACGCAGGCGCTGACGACGGACGAGGACTACGACCAGGACCCGTCCTGGTCCCCGGACGGGACGCAGATCGCGTTCCGCCGCGGCTCGCAGGAGCCGCACCTGTTCGTGATGAAGGCGGACGGCGACTCCGCCAAGCGCGTCGTGCGAAGCGGCGGGGCCGTCACGGCGCCGGTGTGGACCGCTCGCTGACCTCCCCGCGTCGAGGGGTCCGCCGCCCGGGGGCGGTCGTCGTCGCCCTGGCGCTGCTCCTGCCCGTCCTCTTGCCCGGTCTGGTGGCCGGCCCGGCCGTGGGGGCCCCGCGACCGGGTCCGACGACCGGCGTCGTGGTCAGCGGGGACGCGCGCTTCGAGGTCGTGACCCCGACGCTCGTCCGCGTGCAGCACGCCGCGGGCGGACGGTTCGACGACCGGCCGACGACCACGACGGTCCCGCACGACGTCGTGCCGCCGGCGTACACGGTCGACCGCGCCGACGGCTGGCTCGTCCTGCGCACCGACCGGCTCACCCTGCGCTACCGCGAGGGCTCCGGGACGTTCACCCCGGACAACCTGGCCGTCGACCTCGACGTGGCCGGGACCCCGACCACGGCGCGACCGACCTGGCGGCGCCCGCCGGGTACGTGCGCGTACGGCACCCGCTGCGAGGCGGAGGACGGCCGGCTGTCGGGCGGGCAGAGCGTCCACCACGAGCACCGGGGCGCGTCCGGGCGCGGGTACGCCTCCGACCTCGGCCAGCACGGGTCGACGGACGCCTGGACGATCACCGGCGTGCCGCGCGGCCGCCACACCCTGCAGGTCGCGTACGCGAACGGGTCCTCCCGGACGCGCACCCTGGACCTGCTCGTGGGCGGGCGTCGGATCGGTCGGCTGGTGGCGCCGCCTACGGGGGACTGGTCGACCTGGCGGACGACGGCGGTGGACGTCGACCTCGAGGCGGGGGACTCGGTGGTCGCCACCCGGTGCTCCGAGGACGTGTCGTGCCGGGTCGACCTCGACTCGGTCGCGGTGACGGCTCCGGGCGCGGGCTATCCCACCGAGGTGACGACGCAGGCGCCGGCGGCGGACGAGCCCGGCCAGCTCGGCGGCTGGACCCGGGGCCTCGACGTCTACCCTGACCAGGCGGGTCCGGACGACGACGCGGTCGCCCTGCACCCGGGGGTGCTGAACCGGCAGGGCTGGTGGCTGCTCGACGACAGCTGGGCCGCGGTGCGGACCGACGACGGCTGGATCACCGGCCGGTCGACGAGCGACCCGACGTACGCCGACGGCTGGTTCTTCGGCTACGGCCACGACTACGCGACGGCGCTGTCCGACCTGCGGGTCCTGACCGGTGCGGCAACGCTGCCGCCGCAGTGGATGTCGGGCGTCTGGTACTCCGTCTACGACGCGCTGCCGGCGAAGGAGTACGAGAACGACCTGCTGCCGGCCTTCGCCGCGCACGGCGTGCCGGTGGACGGGCTGAGCGTGGACACGGACTGGAAGGCGCCGGTCCGCTGGGACGGCTGGGAGTGGAGCTCCGACCTGTTCCCCGATCCGACCACGTTCTTCGCCTGGGCCAAGGCGCAGCGCCTCCACGTCGTGCTCAACGTGCACGCGGGGCTGTCGGGGCGCGACCCGGCGTTCAAGACCGTGCAGCGCGCCTCCGCCAAGCCGCTCGTCCGGGCCGGGCAGTGCTTCTCGCCCGACTGCCACGCCGTCGACTTCGGAGACCGCGCGCAGGCGCGGGCCTGGTTCGCGCTGCACACCCCGTACGAGCGGGACGGTGTACGGCAGTGGTGGCTGGACTGGTGCTGCACGAGCTCGGTGGTCGACGTGCCCGGCGCGACCCCGGACAGCTGGCTCAACGAGCAGTACGCGCAGCGGCTGACCGACGCCGGCCAGCGCGGCGTGGTGCTGTCGCGGATCGGCGCGTCGCTGGAGGACTTCCGCGGGTCCTACCCCAGCGGGCCGTGGGGCGAGCACCGCAGCACCGTGCACTTCACCGGAGACACCGCGCCGACGTGGGAGACGCTCGCGCTCGCCGCGCGGCTGACCCCGAGCGAGGCGGCCATCGGGGAGCCCTGGGTCAGCCACGACGTCGGCAGCTTTCTCGGCCGGCACCTGCCCGACGACCTGTACGCACGGTGGGTCCAGCTGGGCACGTTCTCGCCGGTGCTGCGGCTGCACTCCCACCACGGCGACCGGCTCCCCTGGCAGTACGCCGACGCCGCCGGGCCCGCGGCGGACTTCCTGCGGCTGCGGGAGGCTCTGACCCCGTACACCTACTCCGCCGGGTGGGAGGCCACGCAGACCGGGCAGCCGGTCTGCCGCCCGCTCTACCTCGACGACCCGGAGTCGCCGGAGGCGTACGACCATCCCGACGAGTACCGCTTCGGCCACGACCTGCTCGTCGCGCCGATCCTCACGCCGGGGACGACGGCGAGCCGGACGGTGTGGTTCCCGCCGGGGCGCTGGGTCGGGTGGTTCGACGGGCGTACGTACACCGGCCCCTCGACCCAGACCGTGACCGCGCCGCTCGACCAGATGCCCGTGTTCGTGCGGGCGGGCGGCATCGTCACTCAGGTCCCCGGCGCCCAGCGGGTCGAGCCGAGCCCGGCGGCGGTCAGCCTGACCGTCGCGAGCAGCGCGCCCGGCTCGGTGACCTCGGCGACCCTGCACACCGACGAGGGGGACGGGCAGGGCTACGCCCACGGCGAGTCCGCGGACACGACCCTGACCTACGCCTCGACGCACGGCCCGTGGTGGTGGCCGCGGACCTCCAGCCGGCTGACCGTGGGAGCCGCGAGCGGAACGTTCCCGGGGGCGGTGGCCCAGCGCTCGTACGCGGTCGACCTGCGCGCGCTCTCGCGTCCCGACCGGGTCCGGGTGGACGGGGCGAACCTCGCCGAGGTCGTGCCCGGCGGCGCCGGTCCGGGCTGGTGGTACGACCCCGCGGCCGCGACCCTGCACGTGCAGACGGCGGCGCTGGCGACGGCGGTGGCGCACACCGTCGAGCAGCGCGGCGGCGAGGTTCGCGACCAGTAGGCCGCCGGAGACATCTATTACCGTGAGCGTGTGATCAGCTCAGTGAAGTACCCCTACGACGACACCGTCGTCCTCGTGACCGGCGCCGGCGACGGCATCGGTCGTGCCGTCGCCCAGGCGTTCGCGGAGCAGGGCGCACGCGTCGTCGGCCTCGGTCGCCACGTCGAGACGGTGACCGACGCGCTCTCCGGCTTCGGCGCGGACCGCACCCTCGCGCTCCAGGCCGACGTCTCCTCGCGCAGCGACGTCGAGGGGGCCGTCGCCGCCGCCGTCGAGCGGTTCGGCAAGCTCGACGTGGTCGTGCCCAACGCCGCCGTCTACGAGAGCACCCCGCTGCTCGACTTCACCGACGAGCAGTGGCGCCAGCTGCAGAGCGTCAACGTCGACGGGCTCTTCTACGTGCTGCAGACGACCGTTCCGCACCTCAAGACCTCGCACGGCAACGTCGTCGCCATCTCCTCCGTCTCGGGGATGCGCGGCGACTGGGGCCAGTTCGCGTACAACGCCACCAAGGGCGCCGGCGTCACCATGCTGAAGTCGCTCGCCCTGGACCTCGGGCCCGACGGCGTCCGCGTGAACATGGTCGCCCCCGCCTTCACGGTCACCCGGATCACCGAGGGCGCGCTGGAGAGCCCCGGCTTCGAGGAGTCGATCCGCAACCGTGTCACCCTCGGCCGGCCGGGCCACCCGGAGGACGTCGCCCGAGCGGTGCTGTTCCTCGCGAGCCCGGACGCCGCGTACATCACCGGCGCCCTGCTCCCCGTCGACGGCGGCACCACCGCGGCGACGGGGCAGTTCCACTAGGCGGGCTGCCCCCAGAGGCGCTGTGACCTGGCCGGAACGACCCTGAAACAGGGTTGGCCGATCATCGGGGGACCTACTTCCCCAGGAGTCCGATGTCCACACCCACCAACCTGGTCGACGTTCTGTCGGTCGACACCAGCAGGCTGCCCTGGGACCTCTTCACGGTGCCCCAGACCGGCGCCCAGATCCCGGTCAAGGTGCTGCTCGACGATCCCGACACCGGCATGCAGGCCTTTCTGATGCGTTACGCCGCCGGCTTCACGAACGTCTGGCACACCCACCCGCACGCGCACGGGATGTGGGTGATCGACGGGGTCCTGCGCAGCCACCAGGGCGAGCACGGCCCGGGCAGCTTCGTCTGGTTCCCCGAGGGGGGCTGGATGGAGCACGGCGCCACCGAGGACAACGACTGCACCTTCGTCTTCATCACCAACAAGCCGTTCGGCATCGTGTACGAGACCGACGCGGAGCACCCCTACCCGTCGAGCACCTGAGGCTCAGTCGACGCCGATGTCCTCGTTCCACAGGGCGGGGTTCGCGGCGGTGAACTCGCTCATCATGGTCACGCAGGTCTCGTCGTCGAGCACGACGACCTCGACCCCGTTCTCGGCGAGCCAGTCGTGCCCGCCGTGGAAGCTCCGCGCCTCCCCGACGACCAGGCGCGTGATGCCGAACTGACGGACGAGGCCGCTGCAGAACCAGCACGGCGAGAGCGTCGTGACCATGGTCGTGCCGCGGTAGGTGCGCTGCCGGCCGGCCCGTCGGAACGCGTCGGTCTCGCCGTGCACCGACGGGTCGTCGTCCTGGACGCGGCGGTTGTGGCCCCGCCCCAGCAACGTCCCGTCCGCGGCGAAGAGGGCCGCCCC
>Ga0210040_10003530_pt1 | contig 21076 bp, 8 predicted proteins | sample CryGeyCG12114_NA_FD_185462 | JGI IMG/M metagenome (GOLD analysis project Ga0210040, IMG submission 185462) | Groundwater microbial communities from aquifer - Crystal Geyser CG19_WC_8/21/14_NA (SPAdes) (version 2) | ecosystem: Environmental > Aquatic > Deep subsurface > Groundwater | place: USA... | reverse complement strand
CTTTGCGGGCCTTGCCGCTGGTGGCTGCGCGTCTCCATCCACTCCATCTGCCCGTGCGCGCCGTCGGCAAGCCATTCATGCAGGCGGCCGGCACGCAGCGGATCATCCTGCGCGCTGGCGATGCCGACCGAAGCGAAGCCGAGTTCGCGGGCACGCGCCACCAGCCGCGCCTTCAAGGCGTCGAGTTCCACCGACTCGTGCTGCGGCCGGAGCGCTTGAGGGGCGACGTCCATCGGCGGGAGCTAGGCACTGCGGGCTTGGCAGGCAACCGATGAGCGTTCAGGAACGGTTCGGACGCACTTGCGTAGGAACCGGGGCATGAACCGCACACTCTCTACTCGCCGCACCGCACTCGCCTGGCTGGGCGCTGGCGCTGCCTTGCCGGTGCTCGCCGCCTGCGGCAGCGCGGCGCAGGCGCAGACCTTCAAGGTCTCGATGAGCGAGAGCGGCTGGCGCGAGAAGCTGACCCCCGCCCAGTTCGAAGTGCTGCGCGAGGAATCCACCGAGCGCCCGTTCACCTCCCCGTTGAACAAGGAGAAGCGCGCAGGCGTCTATCTGTGCGCCGGCTGCGGCAACGACCTGTTCGCCAGCTCGACCAAGTTCGAGAGCGGGACGGGCTGGCCGAGCTTCTTCCGGCCCCTGCCCGGCGCGGTCGGCACCACCACCGATTTCAAGATCGGCTATCCCCGCACCGAGGTGCATTGCGCCGATTGCGGCGGGCACCTGGGCCACGTGTTCAACGATGGCCCCCGCCCGACCGGCAAGCGCTATTGCATGAACGGCGTGGCGATGACCTTCCGCACAGCCTGATCCGCTTCCAAACCATCTTCTGAGAGCCTCTCGCCCTGCGCGGGCGAAGAGTGCGCGATCGCGGCATGAAGGACAGCCATCGTCTGCTGCCGCAAACGTCCCGGCGCGGGACAGGCCTTAAATGCCAATAGCATTTTGCGCGATTCACTTCATCGCTTGACGCTCGTCGGTACGAGAACCGACCCGCAGCGGCGCGTGAACCCATGAAGCTGCCTGGGCTGCAACAGAAAAAGCGGCCAGTACCTGCATCAAGAGACATAACCGACAAATATTTACCGCTTATCGGCTGGACGATTCAGCTTTAACTATCTTTTCCGCAAGCGTATCAATCGTCTTGAGAGAGTCGCTGGGGAGGCGGCACTTTCCTCTTGCTTGCATTAGCAACAAGAGCAGGGGGCGATACCTTGGGGGAGGGTCGGCGCTATGGCGCTATTCAAGCAGGTTCAGCTGTCCGGATTGACGATCAACAATCCGTCGTCGCTGCAATTCGGCCCGGATGGGCGGCTTTACGTTTCGCAGGACAATGGGGTCATCGCCGCGTTGACGATCGCTTCGGACGGGGCGGGCGGCTACGCGGTGACGGGGCGCGAGACCATCAGCCATGTGCGTTTCATTCCGAACCACAATGATGACGGGACCTTCAACGCCGCGCTGACCACCCGGCAGGTGACCGGCATCCTGGTCGCCGGCACGGCCGAGAAGCCGGTGCTCTATGTCAGCTCGAGCGACCCGCGGATCGGCGGCGGCACGAGCAAGGGCGACACCGGGCTCGATACCAATTCCGGCACCCTGTCGATGCTGACCAAGGAAGCGTCCGGCTGGGTCAAGACCGACCTCGTGGTCGGCCTGCCACGCAGCGAGGAGAACCACGCAGTCAACGGCCTGCAGTTCAACCCGGAGAACGGCCACATCCTGCTGACCGTCGGCGGGCAGACCAATGCCGGCGCGCCCTCGCAGGAGTTCGGCCATCTGTCCGAATACGCCTATGGCTCGTCCATCGTCGACATCGACGTAGCCACGATCCTGGCGATGCCCAGCCAGACCTATCGCGGGCAGACCTACAAATATGCACTGCCCACGCTCGATGATCCGACGCGCACCGCAGCAAGCGACCAGGTGTCCGCCGGCCAGCCGGAGGTGTTCGGCGGCAATAACGGGCTCAATCAGGCGCGGCTGACCGCCGACAGCCCCGTACAACTCTACTCGACCGGCTTTCGCAACCTGTACGACATTGCCGTCAACCAGGACGGGCAGATCTACGGCATCGACAATGGCGGCAACCCGACCTGGGGCGGGCCGCCGCTATATCGCCAGCCGGACGGCACGCTGGGCACCACGCCGACAGGTGGCGTCACCAACGCGATCAACGATGGCGGCGGCTCCATCAACAAGGCGCCGCTGCACCGCATCGAGGAAGGCTATTACGGCGGCCACGTGACGCCGATCCGGGCAAATCCGAACGGCGCGGGGCTGTACGACAAGGCCGGCAACCCCGTCGCGCTTCCCGCCGACTGGGCGCCAGTCCCCGAGTCCATGGTCAACCCGGTCGAGGGCTATTACCTGCCGCCCGGCGCCAATCGGGCCGACCTGCTGCCGACAGAGCTCGAAACCCCGCTCAACCTACGCGGCGAGATGGCGACGTTCGATGGCTCGGTAAACGGCATCGACGACTACCGGGCGGACACGTTCGACGGCGAGATGCGGGGCGACCTCCTCGCCGCATCGCTCAACGACGATTCGATCTACCGCATCAACCTGTCGGATGACGGCACCACGGTGCTGGGCATCACCAACCTGACGCCCGGCGGTGTGCTCGGCAACGGCAACGCGCTCGACGTCCACGCCGCGCCCGAGACCGGGCCGTTTGCCGGCACGGTGTGGGTCGCCAGCTATGGCGGCGGCATCACCGTGCTCGTGCCCGATGCCGGCAGCGGCCCCGCCCCGGTCAGCCAGGATGCGGACGAGGACGGCCTGTCGAACACGATCGACCCGTTCGCTGTCGATGCGAGCAACGGCCAGTCGGTCCAGCTCACCGGAGGCGTGACGCTGACCTGGGGGTTCAGCCAGAACGAGGCCCACCCGGGGCCGGGCGGGATCGGCAATCTCGGATTTACCGGGGTAATGACCAACGGCCTGGTCCCCTACACGCAGCAGTATAATCCCAACCGGACGATCATGGGTGGCGCGGCATCGGGCGTCCTGATGCAGGACATCACCGACGGCTCTCCGCTGACCAACAACCAGCTGGACGCCTATCAGTTCGGGATCGACATCGGCGCCGACGTCGCGACCTACACGGTCACCGGGAAGGTCAACAATCCGTTCGACAGCACGGCGCCGGCCAACAGCCAGAGCGTCGGCTTCTTCATCGGCACGGGCGACCAGGCCAATTACGTACGGCTGGTCGCCGGCGCCGCGACGGTGGGCGGAGTGGCCAACACTCCCGTCATCGAGATGCTGGTGGAAACGGGCGATGTGGTGGTCGCGCGGCACACCTTCGCCGCGCCGGTGTTCGGCAGCGGGCAGAAGGCGATCACCGCGTCCGACTCGATCCTGCTGCACATCAAGGTGGACCCTGTCGCGGGCACCGTCACGCCCGGCTGGACGGTCAGCCGCGGCAGCACGACGAGCGCTGCGGGCGACCTGTTCACCGGCGAGGGAACCGCCGTGTCGGTCTCCGGCGCGCTGCTCGCCGCGATCCAGGGGAATCACACTCTCACCACCTCCGCGGGATGGGACGTGCCCTCGGGGCTGGCGGTGGGCATCATCGGCACGTCCGAGGGGCCGGGCCAGCCATTTCCCGCGACCTGGAACTCGATCGCCATCACCAGCACCGCCAAGCCTGCGCAGAGCGCCGGCGCGGCCGAGCTGATCGTCGCCCCCGACGGGCTGCTCAACGTCAGCACCTTCAACCCGAACACCATCAGCCTGAGCAATCTGGCGCAGAGCAACAGCGACCTCGTGCAGGTGGTGATCGACCTCTCCACCGCGATCCTGCCGGACGGCGTGTTCTTCGATCCGAATGCAGCGGGCGGGAACGCCGGCAAGAGCTTCCAGATCAACAGCCAGGTGGGCGTGCTCACCGGCACCGCGACCTTCCAGAACGGCAGCGCCGCGACCGGCTATCGGCAGATGACGCTGAGCTTCACGGACTTCAATCCGGGGGAGAGCATCGGCTTCTCGGCCGACATCGACCCTGACACGATGACCGGCTTTGGTCAGTCGGTGATTGCGGGCGACATCTCGGGCGCGGAGCTTGCGGGATCGCGGGTCACCTTCCGTTTCGCGGACGGCTCCACGACGCAGGCGGAGCTGTTCGGCTCCGGCATCGCGCAGGCGGAGGCGCGGGGGGTTGCCCTGCTGTCCGCAGCGCCGGTCCTGTCGCTGCAGAACGCCACCACCGGCAACCTCAGCTATCCCGCCGGCGACCCGACCATCAGCGTGATCGGCGCGGCGGGCGCGACGGTGCGGGTGGAGATGATGACGGTCGACCAGCTCAATGTCCCGTCGGACGATCCCTTCTTCGGCAACAGCGCCACCAGCCTGTTCTACGAGACGATCGTGCTCGACCAGGCCGGCCGGGGCACCGTCTCGGCGAGCCTTACGCCCGGCCAGGTGCTGGTCGTGGCGGCGGCGCAGGTGAACGCGGACGGCCGCGCGATCAGTGCCGTCAGCCAGGAACTGCGCATCATCCAGCGCAACGGCGTGCAGCCGGTCAGTATCGAGGGCACCGCCGCCGGCGAGACGCTCACCGGCACGGCGGAGGACGACGGCATCGACGGCAAGGGCGGCGCGGACACGCTGCGCGGGCTCGCAGGCAATGACTACCTCAACGGCGGCGCCGGCGCTGACTGGATGGCCGGCGGGGTGGATGACGATGTCTACCTCGTCGACAGCACCGGCGATGTGGTGGTGGAGCTTGCGGGCGAAGGCGTGGACGGCATTCGCACCATGCTCTCCAGCTACACGCTCGGCGCGCAGGTCGAGAACCTGACCTTCACCGGCACCGCGGCCTTCACCGGCATCGGCAACGCGCTGGCCAACGTGCTGATCGGCGGGCCGGGCTCGGACCGGCTGGAGGGGCTTGGCGGGATCGACATCGCCCGCGGCGGACTGGGGAACGACACCTATGTGGTGGAGAATGCCGCCGATCTGGTGATCGAACTGGCCGGCGAAGGCACCGACCGGGTGCTGTCACAGGTCAGCTACGTCCTGCCGGATCATGTCGAAACGCTGCAGCTGACCACAAGCAAGCCGAAGGACGGAACCGGGAGCGCGCAGGCCAATACGCTGATCGGCAACGCGGCGGTCAACGTACTGGACGGCCGGGGCGGCGCGGATGTGCTGACAGGCGGCGGCGACAACGACATCTTCGTCGTCCAGCGCGGCGAGGCGGAGGGGGACCGGGTCACGGACTTCACCGGCGCGGGCGTTGCGGGCGGCGATATGCTGCGGTTCTCCGGCTACGGCACCGATGCGCGGCTGAGCCAGGTGGGCAGCACCGATCGCTACACCATCCATGCCGGCACGGCCTTCGGCAACACGGTCGAGACGATCCAGATCACCGGCGTGACCAATCTCAGGGCAGGCGACTACAGCTTCGCCCTGCCGTTCAACGCGGCGCCGACGGACATCACGCTCAGCAGGACCAGCGTGCCCGAGAACCTCGCGCCCGGCTCCGTCATCGGCACGCTCGCCAGCGTCGACATCGATCCCGGTGATGCGAGCACCTTCACCCTGCTCGACAATGCGGCGGGACGCTTCCAGATCGTCGGCAACGAATTGCTGCTCGTCCATCCGCTCGATCACGAGGTCGGCGCGAGCCACGAGGTGCGCATCGAAGCGCTCGATACCGCAGGCAATCGCTACGCCGAGACGATCATCATCCAGGTCAGCGACGTCAACGACACCGCGCCGGCGATCACCTCCGCCAGCAGCGCCAGCATCGACGAGAACACCACCCGCGTGCTGCAGCTCACCGCCACCGACCCGGACACGACCGGCGAGCCGACGTCGTTCCGGATCGACCCGGCGATCGACGATGGAGCCCTGTTCACGGTCGCGGGCGATGTCCTGAGCTTCCGCACCGCGCCGGATTTCGAAGGCGGGCACTCCCCCCTCTACTCGGTCGGGCTGATCGCGACAGACGGCGTCAACAGCTCCACCCAGCTGCTCTCGGTAGAGGTCAGGAACACGGCCGAGAACGGCAACAGCGCCCCGACAGGCCTTGCCCTCTCCGCTGCGACGATCGCCGAAAACGCGGCCGCGGGCACGATCGTCGGCCAGCTCTCCGCCGTCGACCCCGATGCGGGCGACAGTGCAACGTTCAGCCTGCTGGACGATGCCGGCGGGCGGTTCGCGATCGCGTCGGGCAGCCTCGTCGTCGCCGGCGCGCTCGATTGGGAGACCAACGCCAGACATTCCGTGACCGTGCAGGTCACCGACTCGGCCGGCGCCACGTTCTCGAAATCGTTCATCGTCAACGTCAGCGATGTGAAGGCGGGTGACGTGCGGCGTCTCACCGCGGGCGATGATGTCTTCACCTACCAGACCGGCCTGACCTACGACACGGTGGACGGGCTGGCGGGCCTCGATCTCCTCCGGGCGACCGCAGGCGGCGCGATCTTGTCGACCAGCGGGGGCGCCCTGCGCATCGATCTCGATCGCAACGGCTCAATGGACATCGCGACCGTCGAGGTCGAGCGGGTTGCACTCACGGGCACGAACAGCGCGAACATCTTTGACGGCGCGCTCTCGGGCGTTGCACTCGAATTGTACGGCCTGTCGGGCGACGACACCCTGATCGGCGGCTCGGCCAGCGACCTGCTCGACGGTGGTGCCGGCAAGGACCGCATGACCGGAGGGCTCGGCAACGACACCTACGATGTCAACAGCGCGAGCGATGTGGTGATCGAGGCGAGCGGCGGTGGCGTGGACACCGTGCGCACCTCGCTGACCAAGTACGATCTGGACGACAATGTCGAGAACGCCATCTTCCTCGGCACCGCGAACGTCACCCTGCAGGGCAACAGCCTCGCGAACAGCCTGACCGGCGGATTGGGCGCCGACCTGCTCGACGGCGACGGCGGGGCCGACCTGATGATCGGCGGCGGCGGCAACGACACTTATCTCGTGGACCAGGCGGACGACATGATCGTCGAACTGGCGGGCCAGGGAAGCCAGGACCGGGCCGTGGTCGAGGCGAGCTACACCCTGGCGGACCAGGTCGAGATCCTCGAGATGACCACGCGCCGGTCATTGAACGGCACCGGCAACAGCCAGGACAACATCCTGCGCGGCAACGACGGCACCAACCAGCTGGACGGGCGCGGAGGCGCCGACGTGCTCACCGGCGGGGCCGCTAGCGATACCTTCGTGTTCCGGCGGGGAGAGGCCTCCGGCGACAGGGTCACCGACTTCGGCGGGGCGGGACAGGTCGGCGGAGACCAGCTTCGCTTCACCGGCTACGGCGCCGGTGCGTGGCTGGAGCATGTCGGCACGTCCGATACCTACGTCATCCACGCAGGCGCGGCATTCGGCGGCGTCACCGAAACCATCCGGATCGATGGCGTGACCAACCTCGCCTCCTCCGACTGGGTGTTTGTCTAAGGAGATGCACCGGATCTTCCTCCGGGATCGTCGAACGCCGAAGAGTCCTGCAGCGAACAGATCCTGCGAGAGCAAGCATGGACTGAAGCATGCACCGCATACTTGTGCTATTACGGGACAAATGTTTCAAGTTGAACGCGGCATCGTTCACAGGAAGCTTGAGAATTAACCACGTTCCAGTATGAACCGCAAAGGGCGGTTTGGGGACTCCAATGATATTCTTGCAGCGCGGCGAAGCTGGCGCGTCGTTGACCTATGTCGGGGATGCGGCCCGCATCCTGAAGCAGGGCGTGGTCATCGCGGACTGGGCTGCGGGCGGCTCGATCGAGAACATTCCCGAAGGCGACGGCTACGTGCTCGAGGTCCGCACGGGCGGCGTCGTCACGACGGAGCCGCTGGCGGTTGGCATCGTGGTCTGGACCCTCGGCCAGTCCAACATGAAAGGCTGGTACTCGACCCCCAGCCTCGCAACGTCGGACGCAGCCAACGCCTATGCCTTTGATGATGGCGGCTGGCAGCCGCTGGCCGGCGCGGGAGCGGTGGCCTTCGCTAACAGCCTGTCGGCCAGCGAGGGCGGCGTGCCGGTCGCGTTCGTCAACGGCGCCGTCAACGGCAGCGCGCTGCTGGCCGATAACGAGGGCGGCTTCGGCTATTGGGAAAACGGCCCTAAGAGCCTCTACACCGACGCCCTGCAGACGCTGGCGAGCGCCGGCGGCAAGGCCGAGTTCGTCCTGTGGTCGCAAGGCGAGGCGGACGCGGGCGGGACGAGCGCGGCGGCCTACCAGGCCGCGCTCGCGCCACTGTTCTCGCGCGTGCTGGACGACCTGCCGCTCAGCGATATCATCATCGTTGGCCTCGGCCCGACCCGCATCAGCGGGCAGGAATCAGGCTACCGGGCGATCCGCCAGGGGCAGGCGGACACCGCCGCCGCCCTGCCGCACACGCACTACCTGCCCAGCGACACCGATCTGGAGCTGGCCGACGGGCCACACCTCAGCGGCGCCTCCTACGCCTGGCAGGCCCGCGAAGCCGCCGCCCTCGCCGCCTGGCTGCGCGGAGGCGCGAACGACGTGCCGGAGGAGATGCTGGGCGGCAGCGACGCCGATCTGGTCACCGGAACCGCCCGCGGCGACATGATCGCCACCCAGGACGGCGCCGATGGGGTATCCGGCGCCGCCGGGGACGATCTCATCCGTGGCGGCGCGGGCGATGACCTGCTCCTGGGCGACGATGGCGACGACCTCATCTCCGGCGGCGACGGCAATGATGTCGTGCTGGGGGGAGACGACAATGACGAGATCTTCGGCGACACCGGGGACGACGTGCTGGACGGAGGCGCCGGCAATGATCTGCTGTTCGGCGGAGACGGGCAGAACCGGCTGATCGGCGGCCTGGGTGATGACATGTTCGTCGCCACCCTGGCGGACACGATCGTCGAGGAGGCGCTCGGTGGGATCGATACGGTGCAGGTCGGCGCCGACTACGTGCTCGGCGATCACCTCGAGAACCTTGTTCTCGTGAGCACCGCCGTCTCCGGCACCGGAAACGCGCTCGACAACCAGCTGACCGGCAACACCAGCGCCAACCACCTCCGCGGCCACGAGGGGAACGACAGGCTCTGGGGCGGCGAAGGGAGCGACCTGCTGGAGGGCGGCGCCGGGGACGACACGCTCGATGGCGCCTCGGGCGCCGACCGGATGACCGGCGGCGCCGGCAATGACAGCTACGTGGTCGATCATGCAGGCGACGTGGTCGTTGAGTTGGACGGCGAAGGGCGTGACACGCTGAAGACCTCGCTGGGCAGCTACATCCTGCCGGACTTTGTCGAGGATTTGTCGTTCGCCGGATCGGGCGGCTTAAACGCGACCGGCAACGCGCTCGCCAACCTCGTCCGCGGTGGCGGTGCGTCCGATTCGCTGTTCGGCGGCGCAGGGGATGACGAGCTGAGCGGGCAAATTGGCAACGACGTACTCGACGGTGGCCTTGGTGCCGACACGATGATCGGCGGGGCGGGCAACGACACGTTCTATGTCGATTCAACAAAGGATGTCGTCACCGAGCTTGCCGGCGGCGGTGCGGACGCGGTCTTCGCCACCGCCACCTTCACGCTCACGGCCGAGGTCGAGAGCCTGACGCTGCTCGGCGCGGAAGCAATCGGCGGGACGGGCAACGCGCTCGCCAATCGCATCACCGGGGCGGAAGGGGCCAACATCCTCATCGGCCTCGCCGGCGCCGATATGCTGAACGGCGGCGCGGGAGACGATCGCCTCGATGGGGGCCGCGACAACGACACGATGATCGGCGGCGCCGGCAGCGACACCTTCGTGGTCGATAGCAGCGGTGACATCGTCTCCGAAAGCAGCGGCGGCGGGATCGACACTGTCATCACCACGCTCGCCAGCTACACGCTCGGCGGCGCGGTGGAAAACCTGTCCTATGGCGGCAGCGACACGCTATCCTTCAAGGGCAACGGCAATGCCGCCGCCAATATGGTGAACGGCGGCGCCGGCAATGACGTGCTGAACACCTATGCCGGCGCGGACATCCTCGATGGCGGCGCGGGCGCCGACACGATGACCGGCGGCACCGAGAACGACATCTATTATGTCGACCATGCGCAAGACAAAGTGGTCGAATACGGCACCGGCGGCGTGGATATGATCCGCACGACGCTCAACACCTACACCATCGCCAAGAGCGTCGAGCGCGCCGAGTTCATCGGCACCGGTGCCTTCACCGCGACCGGGCTGACCGGAGCGGAAACGCTGGTGGGCGGTGCAGGCAGTGACCGGCTGGACGGCGTCTCCGGCAACGATGTCCTGATCGGGCTCGGCGGAAACGATGCGCTGATCGGTGGCAGCGGCACGGACATCGCCGCCTATGGCACCTCGGTGGTCAACCACCAGCTGGTCCGCGCCGGCACCATTGTCACGCTGAAGGACCTCGCTGGAGCGGACGGCACCGACACCCTCTCCTCGATCGAAAAGCTGCAATTTCTCGAAGGGCAGTTCAGCGCGACGGCCAACAATGCGCCGCTGGCGCAGGCCGACGCGTTCGAGGCGACCTCCGGCAAGGCGACCGTCCTGGCGGTGCTGGCCAATGATTGGGACCTCGAATCCGGCCGCACGGGCCTGTCGGTGACCATCGTCAGCGGGCCGGCCAAGGGCTCGCTGCGGTTCAACAGCGACGGAACGGCGGTCTACACGTCGAGCGCTGGCTACACGGGCAGCGACCAGTTCACCTACCGCGTCTCGGACGGCACGCTCACCTCCGCGATCACCCAGGTGACGCTCGACGTGCAGAAGCCCGCCAACGCATTGCCGGTCGCGACCTGGGCCTCGCTGGTCGAGGTGCCAGAGCACACGAGCGCCGTCACGCTCCTGACCGCGACCGATGCCGACGCCGGCGACACGCTGACCTTCCGCATTGCCGGCGGAGCGGACGCGGATCTCTTCCGCCTCTCCGGCCAACGCCTGGAGTTCATGGCCTCTCCCGATTTCGAGAGCGACCACGCGCCTGATCGCCAAGTGATCGTGGAGGTCAGCGACGGCAAGGATGCGGTGCTCAAGCCGATGATTGTGCGGGTCACGGACGTCAACGATCGTGCTCCGCTGATCATTTCGCCCGCGATCGTCACCGTGCCGGAGAACGAGCGCCGGGTGCTCGACCTCATGGCCAGCGACGCCGATACGACCGGGGAGCCGATCACCTTCAGCATCAAGGCCCGCACCGGGGACGCGACACGCTTCCGCCTCGACGGCAACACGCTCGAATTCATCAACCCCGTCGATTACGAGGCGGAGCACGGCGAAATCTACCGGGTGACGATCATCGCATCGGACGGCGTCAACAGCAGCGAGCAGACGATCGCTGTCGAGGTGATCGACGTGCTCGAAATCGTCGATCTGCCCCCGACAGATATCCTGCTCTCCCACGCGCGGGTTAGCCCCGGCGCGGAGGCGGGGACGGTCGTAGGCACGCTGATCGGGTTGGACCCGGACGGCGCCGACGGCCTCACCTTCACGCTGATCGACGATGCCGGCGGCCTGTTCGCGCTGGAGGGAGAGACGCTGGTGCTCGCGGGCGAGATGGGCACGGGCAGCGCGGCGAGCTATTCGGTGGTCGTTCGCCTGACGGATGCGGGGCGCAACAGCATCGAGCGCAGCTTCACCGTGGCGGTCGCCGCCGATGAGCCGCCGCCGGAAGAGGAGCCGCTTCCGCCGTCCTTCGTGCTCACCTCTGCGCAGATCGACGAGAGCGCCGCCATCGGCGCCATCGTCGGCTCGCTGGGCGCCGCCGATCCCGCTGGCGCCACGCTTTCGCTGGTTGAGAATGGAGGCGGTCGCTTCCGGCTCGCGGGCGGACAGTTGATCGTCGCGGGACCGCTCGATTACGAATCCGCGACAAGCCATCAGGTCCTGATCCGCATCACCGATGGCGCTGGTCGAAGCGCCGATCATGCGTTCACGATCAGCGTCGGCGATGTGAACGACAACGCGCCGGTCTTCGGATCGCCCGCCTTCTACGAGGTGGCCGAGAACACCAGCGAGGTCGCCATCCTGTCGGCGAGCGATGCGGACAATGTCGGCGGGCCAATCACCTTCGCCATCGACCCTGCCGTGGGCGACGCGGCCCTGTTCACGCTCTCGGGATCGACCCTGTCGTTCCGCTCCGCGCCCGATTTCGAAAGCACCGGCGCCCGGCCGTACAGCCTCACGCTCCGCCTATCTGACGGGGTGCATGAGGTCCGCCAAACCATTAGCGTCAGCGTCAGCGACGTCATGGAGAGCAAGGTGCACCGGGGCACGGCGGGCGACGACCGGTTCACGTTGTCTGCCCTGCCCGATTACGACATTATCGACGGTCTGGGCGGCAGTGATCTGCTGGTCGCCACGGGCAACACCGCGCTGGTGGGGGCGCAGGGGCCGGCCTTCACGCTCGATCTCGCGCGCAACGGCACGATCGACATCACCGCCATCTCGGTCGAGCGGCTCGAACTATCCGGCCAGACGCTGGCCTTCTCCGGCAGCGTAGCGGCGACGGCGCTGGCAGCGGGCGGCGTCGCCTTCAGGGGAACCGCTGGTGCCGACACGCTCGACGGCTCGCTGGGGGCCGTCGCGCTGCTGCTGGAGGGCGCAGCCGGCGCCGACCAGCTCAAGGGCGGAACGGCGACCGACGTGCTAGACGGAGGCGCCGGCAACGATGTGATGAGCGGCGGCTTGGGGGATGATTTCTACCGCGTCGACAGTGTCGGCGACACGGTGGTGGAGGCAGTCGGTGGCGGCGATGATATCGTTCTCACCAGTCTCGCAAGGTTCCTGCTCGGCAGCAATCTTGAGGATCTGGCCTATGATGGCGCGCTGGCCTTTACCGGCACGGGCAATGCCCTCGACAACACGCTGACCGGCGGTGCCGGCGCTGACACGCTGGATGGTCTCGGCGGGGCTGACCGGATGATCGGCGGCGCGGGCAACGACACCTACATCGTCGACAGCACCGGCGATCTGGCGGTCGAGGACGCCGCGATGGGCAGTGACCACGTCAAGGCCACCGCGTCCCACACGCTCGGCGCCAATGTCGAGAAGCTCACGCTAACCGGAAAGGCGCAGCTCGATGGATCCGGCAACATTCACGACAACGTCCTCACCGGCAATGCGGGGAACAATTGGCTCACCGGCCTTGCAGGCAGCGACTCGCTCTACGGCGGGACTGGCGATGACGTGCTGAACGGCGGCGCCGGTGCGGACGCGATGACCGGCAATGCGGGCGCCGACCGCTTCGTGTTCGACGTGATCGAGGTGAAGGCGAACAAGGACACGATCAAGGATTTCGAGAAGGGCGTCGATACGATCGCCTTGGATGCGGACGTGTTCTCCGCCGTGGCGTCAACGGCCGCCGGCACGCTCGACCCGGCGCAGTTCGTCATCGGCGGCTTGCCTACCAATGGCAGCAGCCGCATTCTCTATAACACCAGCTCCGGCGCGATCTATTACGATCCGGACGGCACCGGCTCGTCGCCCTCGCTCCTCATCGCGACCCTGTCCTCCAAGCCCGTGCTGGGGGCAGGCGATTTCCTGCTGATCTGAATTCGCCGCAAATCCGCTCCATTCCGGAGCGCCGGGGGGTACGATACATTCTGCCTGTGCGGGGTTGCAAGGTGCTTTCATGTCCGTTGCATCGCGCTTGCAAATCGCGCTGCGACAGCCCTCCGCCGGCCGTCCGACGCAATGTCGGTCCGGCCGGCAGAGGGGCCTGATCAGATCAGCACGAAGTCCGACAGGCTGAGGTCGAGGCCCGCGGCGACCTTGCCGAGCATCACCGCCGCGACGGATCCGCTGCCATCCGCATCCCAGGACACAGCACCGCTGGCCTTGTCGTACACGATGGCAGGCTGGGCACTGGCGCCCTTGGCCGAGGCGCCGTTCACGAACTGGACGCCGGAGAGGCTGGAAAGCCCGGTGTTGTCGAGCGCGATCGTGTCCATTCCGCGGGTAAAGTCCACGATCGTGGCGAGCGAGCCCTTCACGGCGCGATCGAAGACGAAGGTGTCGGAGCCGGCGCCGCCGACCAGCGTGTCGTACCCTTCCCCGCCGAACAGCCAGTCGTTGCCGTCGCCGCCCTCGAGCCGGTCGTTCTTCGCCCCGCCGTCCAGCACGTCATCACCCGCCCCGCCCAGCAGCGTATCGCCGCCGCCGAGGCCGAACAGCCGGTCATTGCCCGCGCCGCCCTGGATGGTATTCATCGCGTCGCTGCCGTGCAGCTGGTCGTTGAAGCGGCTGCCGGTGAGGTCCCTGATCTGGCTATAGCTGTCGCCCTTCGCATCCCCGGTGTTGAGCGACGTGTTCGACAGGCTGACCACCAGCGCGCTCGCCGCATCGGCATAGCTCGCGGTGTTGTTGCCCTCGCCGCCATGCAGGAAGTCCGCTCCCGCACCGCCGACGAGGACGTCATCGCCTTCCGAGCCGTACAGCTTATCGTCGCCCGCGCCGCCTAGGATCAGATCTGCCGAGACCCCTCCCTTGAGCGTATCCTTGTCAGCCGTTCCGACCACTTTCCTGAAGTCAAGCAGCTCTGCGAACGGATCAACGATTGCGCTGGGTCGTGCGCTAGTCTCCGCAGGGCTGGAGAGGTTGAGCGCGTCCGCCGCTTCATAGTCCGTGACCATGATTTGGGTGGAGATGCTGGCGGCGTTCAGCGAAGCGGCCTTGACGTTGCTCAGCGTCGCCAGTGTCGCGAACTTGTTTGCGCCGCCATTGGAATCAACCTGCACGAGCGTGTCGGATCCCGTCTGGACGAAGCGAACGTAGCCCCTGTCGAGAACGTCACCGCTCCAGCCGAAGTGGAAGGCCAGCGCCGAAAGGTCGATCACATCGCCGGCACCGAAGTCGGTGATCGTGTCACCCGCTTCCTTCATGTCCAGATAGGCGAAACGGTCGGCGCCGGCGCCGCCGGTGAGCCGATCCACCCCTGCGCCGCCCCAGATGTAGTCGCGCCCCATGCCGCCTGAGATCACATCGACGCCAGTGCCGCCGAGCAGGCGATCGTCCTTGGCAGTGCCAGTGATCGTCTCATCGGCAGGCAGGGCCCCGACCTTGAGAACGTTGTTGATCAGCGAGACAGTGGGGTCGTTCCCCATTTTGTAATAGGTTGCCTTCACCTCGAATGAGCTGTTCGAGATCACGTTGTTCTTCGGATCATTCGAATTGTAGTAGGCGTACTTCGCCGTCTCTTTCAGGTGCATGTTGTCGATCACGATCCGCTGACCATCACCATTACCGTACTCGAGGAACTGGATGCCGCGCTCGTTGCCCGACCCTGAGATGTTCTGCACGAGATGGTCTGTGCCGCGAGCGCCCACGACGCCGTGGCTGTTGATCACGACGGAGTCGCCAAAGTAGCCTTGCCGGCCCTCGGAGTGCCAGGAGAACGCAAACGCGGTGGTCGCGTTGGCCACTACGTTCGTCGCAGTCAGACCGATATCCGCACCGAACTTGGAGGCGTCCTTGTGCCCTGCGGTAACACCGACCGCGTTGTCGTCGACCGCGTGGCGCACCTTCTCCGCGTAGAAGCCGTTGACCGTGGTGTTGAGCGCGCTGGCCGAATGGACGCCGTAGCCGTAATGGCCGTTGGCGGTGTCGTCCGTCAGGTTGATCGCGGCGGACTGCGTGACCAGCCCGTCCACGGTGTTGATGAGGTTGATGCCCATCGAGTTCCCGTCACGCACGGTTACTTTGTCGATGTGGGTGGCGACGGTAGAGCGGATGTTGATCAGCGCGTCGTTCCAGGTCGTATGGGTCTGGTCGCCACGCACTGTGCCGTTGCTGATCTCGATCGTCCCGCTCTTGAAGTGCGAGACGCGCACGTTCGTGTCGTAGAGGTCGCCGTTCAGCAGTTCCCCCTCCAGCGTCACGCTGGATCCGTTGACCGCAACGACCTTCATCGCCTGGCCCATGCGGGTGGCATCGCCGTGGTCGTTCGGGAGCACGTCATCCGAGATGACCTTCACATAGTCGCCCACCTTGACCTGCCCGAGCCCGGACGAGCTCACAGTCAGCTGACCGGCCGCGTCGTGTCCGAGCTTGGCGGTTGTCGGCGTGCTCATGGAGCCGCTGACCGAGATGACAGACGCATCCCCCGCCTGCTGCAGGGTCGAGCCGTTGAGATCGAGCGTGATCGAGCGCGCGGCAGCGTCGATCTTCAGGCCGTTGCTGATGAGGATGGTCTGGTTGGCCGGAAGGACCAGCGTGCCGCCCGAAGGCAGTTTCGTGAGCGCAGCCTGGATGTCCGCTTCGGTTGCGCCGGTGTGAAGTGTAATCGTCGTCATTGCGTTCGACCCCCTCGGGAGGATCACGCACGCACCACCTCAGCCCCGGCCCACAAGGGTCGAACCTGGATTGTGCACTGCGCGTCCGTGCGGATGTTCCGGGAGCGTCCAAACTCCCGGTTTGCGGCTGTTGGTGCAGGTGCCTGTCGATCGTCGGGCCGGTTACGCTGAGGTGGCGCGGCGATCTTCTTGGCGGGCTTGCGCTTGTTACAAGCCTGTCTCTAAGGGCGCCGGATTTCGCTCGACCTAAGCGCCATGGTTACCGGCCCATAAGGGATTGAACCCTCAGCAGGCCGGCAGGCGGGGATGAGAGCCCCGCTCTGGCTGAGCCTTGGCAGGCGCAATGACAGCGCCTTGATCGTGAAAGTATGCGCAAGGGCGACCGGCCGCCTGAGCTTACGCGAGAACGGCCAGCCAAGCGGATGCCCGCGCCGGTGCTTTGGTGCGCCGCAGCTCGATCCAAGCCTCCGCGCACTCAAGTAGCGCGAGACGCGGTAGTGCAGAAAACATGGTGCGGGCGGCGGGACTCGAACCCGCACGAGCAAAGCCCAGGGGATTTTAAGTCCCCGGCGTCTACCATTCCGCCACGCCCGCCTAGGCCGAACGACCTAGCGGGGCCTTCGCCCGGTGACCACCCGGCGCGTGAGGCAATCAGTCCGTATTCAGCCGCTCGCGCATTTCCTTGCCCGGCTTGAAATAGGGGACGCGCTTGGCAGGCACGGGGACGGAATCGCCAGTGCGCGGATTGCGACCGGTGCGGGCATCGCGCTGGCGAGTGGAGAAGGTGCCGAAGCCGCGCAGTTCCACACGGCCGCCTTCCGCGAGTCGGGCGGTGATCTCGTCAAAGAAGATGTCGACGATTTGCTCGATCTCTTCCGTCCGGAGATCGGGATTGCCGTCCGCCAGCGCCTGCAACAGCTCTGATCTGATCATCGTCGTCCTCTTCCCAGGGCCAGCCCTGTCGTCCATGTCCGCCGGCGCTGCGATCCCCCCACAGCGCGCATAACCCCGAACTTTTCCTGCCAGAGCAAAGCCTCCCGCGCAATCGCCAGCTCAACATAAATCAAGTTCGCCGTCCCGTTTAGGGTCACGACGGATTCAGACTGGATCGAACAGTTCGGCAGGTGCGATTCCCAGCCGCTCCAGTCGCTCCAGGATGTGCGGCCATTCCTGCTGCAGGAAGGCGGAGCGCTCCGCCGCGCGCAATTGTTCGGCCGCGCCTTCCCGCACGAACATGCCGACCCCGCGCTGCACGCGGATCAACCCGTCGGCCTGGAACTGCTGGTAGGCCTTGGCGACAGTCAGCGGATTGGCCCCCTGCTCCGCCGCGAAGGCTCGGACGGAGGGGAGCATCTGCCCTTCCGCATAGCGCCCCTCGATGATCGCGGCGGCAATCTGCTCGCGCAGCCGCAGGTAGACGGGTCTGTTGTCCGGCATCGGGTGATTGGGTGCCATAATACAGCGCTGCAGGCAAGCCGGGCGCCATGCAAGTGACGGTTTCCGCTGCAACAATGGCTTCACATGGCGAGACGATCCGTTACGGTGCCGCCATTCGCCCCGCGATGGGGAGCACACATCCAGGACAACGCATGAAGGACATGGCTTTGTGGAACGAGGGCGATTGGATCGCCGCCGTCGCGGTGGTGGTGCTCGCTCTGTTCCTGACAGCGGGCGGCCTGATCGCCGCCTCGCGCAAGCCGGAGTTCCTGGGCCACCCCAAGGGCCTGTACATGCTGTTCTTCGCTGAGATGTGGGAGCGTTTCTCCTACTACGGCATGCGCGCCATCCTGATCTTCTACCTGACCCAGCACTGGCTGTTCAGCGATGGAGAATCGACGCTGATCTACGGCGCCTACACCGCGCTGGTCTACATCACCCCGGTGCTGGGCGGCTACTTGGCGGATCGTTATCTGGGGCAGCGAAAGGCGGTGATCTTCGGCGGCATCCTGCTGGCGCTCGGCCATGGCTTCATGGCGTTCGAGGGCGATGGCGGGCTCGGCCAGGCGAACCCGATGCTCAACGTGTTCTGGCTGGCCCTGGCGCTGATCATCGTCGGCTCCGGCTTCCTGAAGGCCAATATCTCGGTGATGGTCGGGCAGCTCTACCGGTTGACCGACATGCGGCGTGATGCCGCCTATACGATCTTCTACATGGGCATTAACACCGGCGCCGCGCTCGGCACGATCCTGGTTGGCTATCTGGGCCAGACGGTCGGCTGGGCCTATGGCTTCGGGCTCGCCGGCATCGGCATGCTGGCGGGGCTGGTCGTGTTCGTGCTGGGCAAGAAGGTGCTGCTGGGCGCGGGCGAGGCGCCGCGTCCGCTGAGCCGTTCGCTGGAGATGACCCTCTATGCCGTCGGCATCGCAGCGGTCGCGGTGATGTGGGGCCTCGTGCAGTTCGTGGACCTGATCCAGAACCTGCTCCTCGTCTCCGGCATCGCGCTCCTCGGCTATGTGCTTTACGAAGCGTTCAAGCTGCCCAAGCATCCGCGGGAGCGAATCTTCGCGATCCTGTTCCTGATCGCGCTCAATCCGCTGTTCTGGGGGCTGTTCGAGCAGGCCGGCGGCAGTCTGAACCTCTACACGGACCGCTACGTCGATCGCGGCGACGTGCCGGCCTCGCTGTTCCAGTCGGTCAACGCGATCTACATCATCCTGTTCGCGCCTGTCTTCGCGGGACTCTGGTCCCTGCTTGGCAGACGAGGCCTCGAACCTTCCGCGCCGGCCAAGTTCGCGCTGGCGCTGTTTCAGGTCGGCGCGGGGTTCCTGGTGTTTTCCTGGGGGGCGAGCGCGGTCGGCGTGGGGGCGATGACGCCGGTGGTCTTCGTGTTCCTGATCTACCTGCTGCACACGACCGGCGAGCTGTGCCTGTCCCCGGTCGGCCTCTCGGCAATGAACCGGCTGGCGCCGAGCTTCATGGCGAGCCTGATCATGGGCGCATGGTTTTACATGACAGCGGTCGGGAACTTCGTTGCCGGCAAGATCGGTGAAGCGACCGGCGGCGAGAGCGGCGAAATGACCCAGGGAGCGACCTTGGTGATCTACAACCAGATCGGCTGGGTCGCGGTGGGCGTGGGCGTCGTGGTGCTGGCGCTGAGCCCGATCGTGCGAGGCTGGATGCATCTCGATACGTTGCGCGACGCGGATGTCGGGGATGATCTCGAGGGCCAGCGACAGGCGGGGATCGAGGCGCAGGAAGCCGGGCTGCATCCGGCGACGCGGGGGAACTGAGCAATGCGGACTCTTCTTGTCGCGGGAGCGCTGGCGCTCCTCCCCGCGGCCGCGCTGGCGCAGGACGCGCCTGCGAACACAGGGGTGGACACCTCGCAGGATCGCGCCTGGCACAACGCGCAGTCGCTCGCGTTGGCGGAGCGCGCGGCGGAGGGGTGGTATGCGCTGCCGGGCGGCGCGCTGTGGCGGCGAGTGGCCGGTGACGGCAGCGGAGCGCATCCGACGCCGGACGATGTCGTGACCGTGCACTATGCCGGTAAATTCATCGACGGGCGCGAGTTCGATAGCTCCACCGGCGGGCCACCGGCAACCTTCCCGCTACAGGGCCTGATCCCCGCCTGGCAGCTGGCGATCCCGCAAGCGGGCATCGGTGACACGATCGAGATCGCCGCGCCGGCGAGCCTCGCCTACGGCCCGGTCGGGCGCGGACCGATCGCCGGCGGGGCCACGCTGCTGTTCACGGTCGAGCTGCTGGCGATCGCGGGGCGGTAAGCGCGGCGCCCCTCTCCCGCGCGTTCGAGGGATGGTGACGCCGCCGAAGCACCTGCCGACCTGAAGAAGGCCTGCGCTGAATCCTGTGGTTGGGGCGAGCGTTCGTATTCTCCCTCCGTCCTCGACCGGAGAGCCGCCATGGAGACCAACCGCGTTCCACCGACCGACAGGAGCGACAATCCACCGGGTGCTGTCCGCGCTTTCTGCCGCATGGCTGGGATGAGCAGGCGCCGCACTTCGACGGGAAGCGCTTTGTCCGGGCCGTCTCTGTCGGGGTGAGGCAGATGCCGGAGGACATGGCGCCTGCCAATGCCGCCGCTGCAGCGCGATCGAGAAGGCGAAGGCGTGGGAAGATCAGCAACTCCTGGTGCTGAACCGATTGTTCCCGGCGAGGAATGCGGAACATTTCTTCGCCGTCAGGAAGCCTGTGCGCGGCATGCAGATGGTCCGGCTAGACGGGGGAGTGTCGCACAAGGGTGTTCGGCGGACCGTCCGAGCAGGCGCCGCACTGGTAGGCGGACTTTGAGCGAGAGCTGGCCAAGCAGACCCTCAGCCCCGAACAGGTTTTTTCCGCTTCGCCACGTGCCCGGGCATGCTCCGGGTTCTGCGGCAGGAACTACGTCGTGGCGGTCGTCAGGCTGCGGGGCTAGGCGCGCGCCTCCTCCACGCCGGCGCTGTTGTGGCGCAGGGCGGAGAGCACCGTCTCGACGATGTGGGGCGCGTTGAGGCGAGCCTCGTCGTACTGGCGCTCCGGTGCGTCCTGGTCCTGGAACAAGTCCGGCAGGCGCATGGTGCGGATCTTGAGGCCGGTATCGGTGAGGCCGAGATCGCTCGCCAGCGTCAGCACATGTGCGCCGAGGCCGCCGATGCTGCCCTCCTCGATCGTGACCACCACCTCGTGCGTCGCCATCAGCTGGCGGATCAGCGCGGTGTCGAGCGGCTTGGCGAAGCGCAGGTCGGCCAAGGTGGTGGAGAGACCCTTCGCCTCCAGCTGGTCGGCCGCCTTCATCGCTTCCGCAAGGCGGGTGCCGAGCGACAGCAGCGCGACTTTGCTGCCCTTCCGGACGACACGGCCCTTGCCGATCTCCAGTACTTGCGGCTCGGCGGGGGG
>Ga0210040_10003529_pt1 | contig 21082 bp, 19 predicted proteins | sample CryGeyCG12114_NA_FD_185462 | JGI IMG/M metagenome (GOLD analysis project Ga0210040, IMG submission 185462) | Groundwater microbial communities from aquifer - Crystal Geyser CG19_WC_8/21/14_NA (SPAdes) (version 2) | ecosystem: Environmental > Aquatic > Deep subsurface > Groundwater | place: USA... | reverse complement strand
CATAATCTTGCTTTTTAATGGTTTTTACCTCGTCCCGAATAAATTTAACTTCCGAATATTTATTATTGATGCTGGCTTTGTAAAACTGTTGCACCATCTGCAAATCTTCCGCCCGAAACATACTAGGACGCTCCGTTAAAATAAAATCAATTTGCCCGTTAGCACTGGTATAAGCGGCCAAAGGTTTACGCGGCGATGGATATTCGGTAGCAATGGCATCATCGGGCATGATAATAAAGTCCTGGGGCAAGGCCACCGAAATTTCTTTAGTAACATTTAAGGTTTTTAACTTGGGGGCCGCAAAACCCGCTAGTAATAACAGTAAAATAATGCCCAATAAATAATTAAAAGCAGTAAGGTGTTTCAAAGGTTTAATAGTTTAATGTATTCACTAAATTTAATAAAGTTAGCAATTATGTTGCCAGCCTTAGTTTATGGTGACGTAAAAGTAGAGAACTTTTAAATCTTTATTTGTTTTTTACAGTATAACATTTTTGTTGTAATAAGTATAAAAAAAATTATAAGACTTATTTTGCTTTTTGCTGGTACAAAGGGTTATTTATGATTTAGAACAAAATACTATAACTATTTAAATGTCAGTTAAATATAGTAAAGTAAATATATAACGTTAACAAATTCATAAAATATATTTTGGAGATATTTAGGTAGAGTGATACCTTTACTTATAAATAATTAATATTGAAGTCAGCGAAAGTACAAAATGCGGGCTTTTAATTTTTAATCAGAGGGCTTAATTATTGGTTGATCATGCGGCGAATTAGTACCAAGCGGAAGAAGGATCTTTACAGTTTATACTCATTATTATTTCATTTAGCTGTTTTTATTATGCTGCTGATTTCATTAGGCGTAGATCCACAGGAGAAGGACCAAAGAGCGGATAAAAAAGCTAGTTTAAGTAAAGAAACTCAAATTCGGTTAAAAAGCTTTTTTGCCAGCGCCCAACCATAGTTGTTTGTTTACATTTAAATCTGGTTATAATTGGTATTTAAACTTTCGGCCCGTTTAAATATCCTCTTAAAAGAAACTCTCTTTCTTTCCGGCCGTGCAAATTTCTTTTATGCGCTTATAAGTCCTAACCCAGAGCAAAGGGTAAAGCCATTCTCGATCCTAATTAAATTTTCGGGTATGGCAGTTAAGTATATTTTATTTAAGTTTGCCCCATCTTTAATTTATTTGAGCTTGTAGCCTTGTTGCTTTTAAGCAATGTTGGGTTAGGGCTTAACCAATCTATTATAATTTAAATTTATTCATTACTAACTATTCAGGTCAGATTTTAATTGCAATAAGCAGTTATCTAAAATTGTGCCCTGATTATTTATCCAGAAGTTTCTTTATTTATAAGGATGTGGCTAAGTTTGTACCTGTTTAAAATGTTATTTAGACATTAATATTAAACGGCTCAGTAATTTTAAAATTGCACCTTTACTTATTTATACTATGCTACGAACACACACATGCGGCGAACTAACAATTAACCAGGTTGGCGCAGAAGTCACGCTTACGGGTTGGGTACACAAAATCCGCGATAAAGGCGGAATGATGTGGGTCGATATTCGGGACCGGTACGGTTTAACCCAGTTAAAACTCGAAGAAGGCGTTACAGCTCCTGTAATATTAGCAACTGCCCGGGAATTAGGCCGCGAATTTGTAATACAAGCCCGCGGGGTGGTAATTGAACGCATAGCTAAAAACGATAAACTTACAACCGGCGAAATAGAAATTCAGGTAAGTGAACTCACGATCCTGAATCCTGCTAAGCTGCCGCCTTTCCTGATTGAAGATGATACCGACGGCGGCGATGATTTGCGCATGAAATACCGTTACCTGGATTTACGCCGGAATGCCGTTCGGAAAAACCTGGAATTGCGCCACCAAATGATGCAGCAAACGCGTGCTTATTTAGATGGGCGGCAATTTATTGAAGTTGAAACGCCCGTATTAATTAAATCTACACCCGAAGGAGCCCGCGATTTTGTGGTACCTTCGCGCATGAACCCCGGCGAATTTTACGCCTTACCCCAGTCGCCGCAAACTTTTAAGCAATTGCTCATGGTGTCGGGCTTCGATAAATATTTCCAGATTGTAAAGTGTTTCCGCGACGAAGACCTGCGCGCCGACCGGCAACCCGAATTTACCCAAATAGATTGTGAGCTTTCTTTTATCACCCAGGAAGATATTCTAAATACGTTTGAAGGCTTGATAAAGCATCTTTTCTCTAAAGTAAAGGGCTTAGAACTGGATACTTTTCCGCGGATGACTTACGCCGATGCTATGCAATTTTACGGCAACGATAAGCCCGATACCCGCTTCGACATGAAGTTTGTAGAGCTGATGGATATAGTAAAAGGAAAAAACTTTAAAGTTTTTGAGGAAGCAGAATTAATAGTAGGCATTAATGCTACGGGTTGTGCCAGTTATACCCGTAAACAGCTCGATGAATTAACCGATTTTGTGAAGCGGCCGCAATTAGGAGCCACTGGTTTGATTTACGCGCGCGTAGAAGCTGATGGCTCGGTAAAATCGTCGGTGGACAAATTTTTTAGTCAGGATGATCTGCAACAATGGTTAAAGATTATGGGCGGGCAGCCCGGCGATTTACTATTGGTGCTGGCTGGTGCTCTGGATAAAACCCGCAAAGCTTTATCGGAGCTGCGTTTAGAAATAGGTGAAAGATTAGGTTTGCGCAATAAAAATATTTTTGCGCCACTATGGGTAGTAGATTTTCCGCTACTGGAATGGAACGAAGAAGCGCAACGTTTTTTTGCGATGCACCATCCGTTTACTTCGCCTAAACTGGAAGATATAGAATTGCTCCGCAGCAATCCTGGCGCGGTAAGAGCTAATGCTTACGACATGGTAATTAATGGGGTAGAAGTAGGGGGAGGCTCTATCCGGATTCACGAACGCCCATTACAGGCCGCAATGTTTAAATTATTAGGCTTTTCCGACGAAGAAGCCCAAGCACAATTTGGCTTTTTACTAAATGCTTTCGAGTATGGCGCGCCGCCGCACGGGGGCATTGCCTTTGGTTTCGACCGTTTGTGTTCTTTATTTGGGGGCGCTGATTCTATCCGGGATTTTATTGCCTTTCCTAAAAATAATTCCGGCCGCGACATGATGATCGATTCGCCGTCGCCGATTGCGCAAGAGCAGTTAAACGAATTGCAAATACAGCTAAACGTAAAATAAACTAAAAAACTAAAACCTGCCCGGTAATTAGTACTGCCGGGCAGGTTACACTATGTAATTGTTTTTTCTATAGAAGCTGCACCGGGCGGTTAATACTTTCTTCAAGCGAAATAAAAGTTTCGGTACGCTGTATGCCTGCTACCTTCTGAATTTTATCGGTTAATACATTTTTTAGGTGCGTGGTGTCTTTGCAAATTAATTTAGCAAACATACTGTATTCGCCGGTGGTGTAATTAACGCTTACTACTTCCGGTATTTTCTTAAGTTGCTCCAATACTTCCATATACATCGAGCTTTTCTTTAAATAAATACCTAAAAAAGCGCTTACATCGTAACCCAAATTAGAGTAGTTCAATTTTAATTGAGTACCAGTTACGATACCCATTTGTTCCATTTTTTTCATGCGTACGTGTACGGTACCACCCGAGACAAATACCTCTTTCCCTACGTCAGCGTAAGCCATTTTCGCATCGTCCATTAACAAAGATAATATGCGAAGATCTGTATTGTCAATTTCTAAATTTTTAAGCATATTTTTGCATAGTTTTTTATCAGTTTTAACAAAAGTAATATAAAATTCAAAATAACATAAATTTTAATTAAAATATTTAATAAATTTTGAAAACGAAGGTATATATCCTATCTTTGTCCAAGAAATATATACTGTAGGGTGTTGAAACTGGCAGACAAGCCCTCCTCTCTCGGGGGTGGAGAATACTAGAATAAAGCAAGCTACTTGTCTAACTACTCCGTGAAGGTTCGATTCCTTCCCCTACAGCAAAAAGGCCTCTCTGCGCGCAGAAAGGCCTTTTTTATTTATAAATACTAAGAATAATAATATAGAAACTTAAGACAAAGATTTCTGTTTTGCAAGTTTTAATAAACTTGTACAAAAAAATAATGAAGGTATTTGACAAAACTTTGCTTCGATCCATTACTGAATAAATTAGAAAATATGCAAAGATTTTGTTATTTTAAAATGTTTTTGATAAATCAAGTTTTAGCTTTTACAAGTTAGAATTTAAACCATAAGGTTTAATTTTCTAATTAATTTCGTTAAAACAGCCTTATGAACAGACCTGAAAACCCGAATGAAAGAGGGAATTTAGCAATGTATATTTGTAAGCTAATTATTGTTGTTTAAGCCATTCCTGAGCGCGATTAATATCTTCAAATAACTTTATTTGTATTTTATTAGCTACCCGGGTTTGCAGATTCTGAATAGAGAGTTGACCAAAAATGCCCGGCGAAATAACATGCGCCACGTATTTTAAGTTTAGGACTTGGTCTTCCGGAACCAATACCTGCTCGAGCCATTCGTTGGCTTTTTCCCAAGGCCCAATTAATGCCCGATTATCGTTCAGTACTTTGTTAAAATGGTATTGCCTTTGCATAATTATTGCTTCCAGAACACCTTTTCTAACATTATCAACCGTCTGGTAGCCAATCCAATTCAGATACAACCATTCATTATTGGCATCATACTCCAGAAATAAGAAAGTATTATCAGCTTGGTTTTTAACTTCTAAGTTTTTCATTGTGGTACTTAGCAAATAGCGTATGATAAATGATTATGAAATGCTGTTCGTTAGTATAAAAGAATGATTTAATTTATAAGTATGTTCTTAAAGTAAATCTTATCATACAGCTGGTTTTGTATTATATTATTTTAATAAGTTAATAAGTATAATATTAAAACAGTCAATATTTTATTGAGCAAAACTATTGTAGGCGGTAGTAATAAATGAAGAACAAGCCTATTAAATAATTGTTATAAAAATATTGCCCCTATCATTTTTAATGCAAAAGTTCAGCTTATATCTCTTCTTAACTTTTAAACATTCCGCCGCTTTAAGGTAGGGCCGAACTCTAATAGGCCTAATAATTTGTCCGCACCTTATGGCTAAAATTATATATTAAAATATTCTAAATTATTTGATAAAAGCTTCAGGTAAATAATGATGTGTTCAATGATTGTTTCGGGTGCGTTCTGATAGTAAATTCAGCGAAAAAATCTGTAAAATCAGGTGTTCTATACTAATAACTGATTTTAGGCAAAGAATAAAAATCCTTTAACTTATGTACTTTACCCTTCCACCCCCGTTATTCTGTAGAATTCGAAGAATTTCAGAAGAATCTTATCCGCTAACTGCCAATAAGATTTTTCTAGAATGGCAGTGGTAAGTGGTTTTACTTTTCCTTTTCAGTTTTTTGCGTGACATCAGCTAATAACTAATAAGGCAAATCTTAGCTGACTTTTGTTTAAAGAAGAAAAGAACTTTCTTTAAATTAATGTACAATTTTGAAATGCCTATCTATAAGCAATAAAGACTTATAAATTAGGCGCAATTTAGTTGTTATGCTGTTAGCATTAATTTAAAATTAACGCCAGAGCGGACGGGTTTCGGGATTTATAATACCAAAAGGAATACTTACAACAATGATAATAATAGCAATTAAAGAATAAATAAAAGCACGTTTGTGTTTAAGCTCGTCTCTAGAGGCTTTTTTAGAAACTGTTCGGCCAATCTGGGCTATAATGGTGCCGACTAACATCCCCATCATATGTTCTACTGCCCAAAAACGAAGCGATGGGTTTTTCATAGCGGCTCCGAAATCGGCAAAGGCTTGTTGGGTAAAAGGGCTGTAAAAGAAATAAAGCAGCAAGCCGGTAAGTAATTGCAAATGAATAAAACCAACAAATGCCGCGTGTACAATATTGTTGCCTTTGGTATAAGGACTTCTATTCATCCAACCCATAAGACTTTGTATTAGTACCAGAAGAGCAGCAACTAAAACTAACCAGCGGTTTATGGAGTGCAAGTGAAGCAAAAATGTATACATCGGCTAATGCTTTTAAATAGACTTTATCACTAATAATTTACAAATATAGAAGTTAACTTAATCGAATAGCTAATAAAAGAATAGTTTTAGCCAGGAATGTTGATTTTGGGTTGACTTAAACCTGATCATCAGGTTTGGATTCAGTACCACTAGTGAAGTAATTGTAAAGAGATAGCGAAAAAAGAGTGTATTCTGAGAGGTTACTACTCTTATCTGATACAAATTTCAACCTTTTCTTCTAATAAACAGCGGAGAAGCGGCGCCAAACCACAATTTTTAGATAGGAGAAAGAATTTTAATTAATTAAAAATTTAAGGCAAAATTAGAAGTATTAATCTGTGGACCATGAAATTCTTATTTCCAACAAATCAATCTTGTAACGGAAGAAAGGTTAATTTTTGAAAAATGCTTGTTGCTTATGTAATTCGTCGAGCTTTTCGGTAGCGGCAGAATAGCCCAGCATTTTAGCAACTCTTAAATCGGAGTAAGCTAATTTTAATTTTCTTTGTTTTATTCTTTCGCTGCCTCTTAGGTAATAAGCCTCGCCGTTATTCTGGTTTTTCCGAATTGCCTGATTAAAGATAGATATTGCTTTAGAGCTATGCCCAATTATTTGGTAGGCCCGGGCTAAGTTCATATTGCCGTAAAATGCTTTGGGATAAATGCGACGGGCCATTTCGAAAGCCGTGACAGCCTGCCGGTACTCTCGTAATTCCAGCAACACTTCGCCCCGGTTATAATGCGCCACATAATCGAAAGGGTACAAGGCTAAGGCTTTGTCTAAATCCTGCAAAGCGCCTTTTAAATCTTGCATTTTACGTTTCGGAAAACTCCGGTTCAGGTAATACCGGTTAACCTTAGGCTGCCGCGCAATTAAGGTGTCGTAAACCGAAATGGCCTCCGGATAACGGTTGAGCGTATTTAATATAATGGCTTTATTATTTAGGGCATCGCTGTAGCGAGGTTTTAAAGCAATGGCTTGGTTCAGATTTGCCAGCGCATCGGTAAAATGACCATATTGCAGGTACAAGGTGCCCAGGTTAAAATAAGCATAAGCAGAAACCGGATTTAATTTTATCGCATAACGGTAATCAGCAACAGCTCCGTAATAATCATTAGAAGATATTTTAACAAAAGCTCGTAAGTTATACGCCGAATCGCATGCCGGATTGAGCAGGAGCGCTTTGTTCAGACTTTTTAAAGCTTGTTTATACGAACCGCTAACAAGACTAATCTTAGCCTGCGTGTATAAACGGCTTACTTTACGATCTTTAGGTTTAGTGGCAAGTAAGCCAAACGAAATAAAGATGAACAAAAGTAAGTGAAAGTAATTTTTCGTTGCCATACATATTTAAATTCCTGCCCATCTACTAAAATAATAGAAGTAAAGATTAATGCCAAGAAAATATATTACTTATTTTACGGAAAAACGACTTTTTAGGCTTCTTAGCAGCTGGTTTATTAATTATTGGCTCATTTATTACCGGTACTGTTGCTACAGAAGGTTCGCTTTCGTTTTGCAGCCTATCCAGAGCGGTAACCAGGTAGGTATAGCGTTCGCCCGGTTGGGCTGTTTTATCTAAAAACGACGTTTGGGTACAGAATACTTTACCAATAATAAACTGCGGATTGCTCGTGTTCAAGGTTTCCTTAATTTTAAATCGGTAAATAACATAATACCGGGTTAAATCAGCAGTAGGAGCAATATCAGCTGGTTGCCACCTGATTAAATTACCCCAATCTGTTTCTTTGCTCGTTACATTTACCGGTTTAAGCGGCGGTGTGTTATCTTTCCAGGCCATGGTGGGTACTAAAGCGGGGTACTGGTAAAAATATTGCCGCAGCGAATCTTGCAAATGGTTCGGATTACTCATCAAGGATTTAGAACTGAAAAAGACGCTGCCTTGTACTGGTAGTAAAGAACGGTTTAATCGCAATTGCTGCGGAATTTCAATAGCCGTATGCCAGGCAGGGTTCGGATCGGAATTAATTTTATAAGCGCCCTGACCAATGTATAGATGCCGGTTAAAATTGTTGCGTGTCCACCATTCCACAATAGTTCTGTAGTCGGCGGTTTTATGGCCAATGTGCCAGTATACTTGCGGTACCAGGTAATCAATCCAGCCTTCCTGCAGCCATTTTCGGGTATCGGCATACAGCGCCGTATAAGTAGGAACCCCAGCCCTAGTGGCCGAACCTAAAGGATCTTCGGCCTGATTTTGCCAAACACCAAAAGGGCTAATGCCAAATTTAACGTATGGTTTGGCCGCCTTAATGCTATCCGAAACCATTTTAATTAAAGCATTTATGTTGTGCCGGCGCCAGTCGTTTTGGTTTGTAAAGCCTTCGGCGTAATATTTAAAAGTGCTATCGTCGGGTATTGGCTTATTAGCAATCGGGTAAGGATAAAAATAATCATCGAAATGAACACCATCTATGTCGTAACGGCGCACCACCTCCATAATAACTTGGGTAATATACTGGCGCACTTCGGGTAGGCCCGGGTTAAACAATAATTTGCCATCATACTTTAAAAACCATTCGGGTTTAGTTTTGGTAATGTGCTTGGCATCCAAAAAGGTTAAGGTATCTAGGGTAGCCCGGTAAGGATTAAACCAAGCGTGAAACTCCAAGCCCCGCTGGTGGCTTTCTTCTAGTACAAAAGCCAATGGGTCGTAGGGTGGGTTTGGTTCGCGGCCCTGCCGACCAGTTAGCCATTCCGACCAAGGCTCCAGATTACTGCGGTACAACGCATCGGCGGCCGGCCGGATCTGCACCATAACTGCGTTCATGCCGTTCTTTTGTTGTTCATCTAATATATATCTGAATTCGGCCTGCTGCACTACTGGCGATAAACCTTTCTGGCTGGGCCAGTCGATATTGGTTACGCTGGCAATCCAAACGGCTCGAAACTCCCGTTTAGGGCTCTGGATTTGACATAAGCAGGTAAAGGAAAGGAAAAGCGAAAAAAATGTAAAAAGGTATTTGTACTTCATTGATAAAAAGAGCATGCCGAAGCCTGCCGGTGAAAATTTTGAGAGATGCAATTTTAGGAATTAGTTTTAGATAACCATGCTTTATTTAATCATGAATAAGTTTATAAAACAAATAGCTGCTATTAGGGAGTCTTTTCACTTGCAGTAATTCTAAATCAAGTTTATATTAGCATTAAACCTTTAGATTTAATGCTAATATAATTTCTGCGGCGGGACCAGGTTATTAATATTAAGGAGAAAGTTCTGTGGCAAAGAGATAGCTATAAGAAAAGCTATGTTAATTGCAACTGCGATTAAGTTGTAACCTAAGATAAATTATCTAAGAGGCGCAGTACTTTCTTGGCCCGCGAGACAAAAGCCGGCGAAGCATAAGGTAACTGGTCTTCTATACAAATTTTCAGCTCATTTTTCAAATCTGGTTCTTGTTTAGCCAGATTGGCCAAAACCGACATTGCAAAGACTTTTACCGCTACTGGTTCGTCAGTAACCAAAAATTTAAAGCAACAATCGGTTAACTTGCCCTGCCACCCTTCCGGAATAACTATATATTGAAGTACCCGCAAGGTATTGCGTTTTACCGCAGCCAATTTTGTTTTTTCCAGGTTAATGATCAATTTCGGCACATAAGGATGAAGTAAAAAAGAATGCCTATCGGCGCAATGCGAAAGTACCGAGGCCGCCTTTTCTGCTATCCGATCATCAGCACCAAAAAATAATAACATGAGTTGGGCAAATCGATCTGGATTATCGCCGATATATGCCGCCATTCGGTGAATAGGTGCTTTTGAGTTTTCTTGCCGCAATTCTGTTTTTAGGTTCATTGGCCAGATAACTTTAACAAAACTGGTTTATAATTTCTAACTAAGTTTAGGCAGTATGATTGAAGGTAAAATTAGCTTTTTACAACTCCTGGTTTCAATTATATAAAGAAATAAGATGATTGCTTAATTTCGTAAAGCATAAATTTTAGGCTGTAATTAATTTGTGATGAATACTTTAAAAATGGGTAATTTTGCCGGAGAAAGTTTAATGAAGAGCATGTATAAAATTGTAAAGCCATTTCTGCTAGCCGTATTTTTTAATATTTATGTATTAGTAGCATTTGCCCAACAGAAAAAAGAAATTACCCTCGAAGATATTTACCGCAGCAATACCTTTGCCGCTAAAACAATTAGTGGGGTTAACTGGATGAAGAATAGCCAGTTTTATACCGCCGAGATAGCCGACGAAAAGAACCAGGTAACGGATATTGTAAAATTTGATGTTACTTCCGGCAAACCCGTTGCTACAATTATAGAAGGCGAAAATTTAAAACCCACGGGCACCGATAAACCCATCAGTTTTGATGCTTATACCTTTAGCTCCGACGAACAGAAAGTATTGCTAACCACCGAACGCGAGCAGTTGTACCGGCGGTCTTCTAAAGCTAACTTTTATGTCTATGATTTGGCCAGTAAAAAATTAGCCCGCCTGAGCAACGGGGGTAAACAAATGTATGCGAGCTTTTCGCCGGACGCCCGCAGAGTAGCTTTTGCCCGCGACAATAACCTGTTTTACGTTGATTTGGCGACCATGCAGGAAACCCAGATTACCGAAAACGGCCGTTTTAACCAAATAATAAATGGTTTTGCCGACTGGGTTTACGAAGAAGAGTTTAGCTTTGCCCAAGCATTTTTTTGGTCACCGGACGGAAATAAAATTGCTTTCTATACTTTCGACGAAAGCCGGGTGCCGGAATATAACATGCAACTCTGGGGCAAACTATATCCGCAGGATTATAAATTTAAATACCCTAAAGCCGGCGAAGCCAATTCGGTAGTTTCTATTTCGGTGTTTGACTTGGGTAATAAAAAAACTACCCGTCTGGATACCGGCTCCGAAACAAATAATTATATTCCACGAGTGCAGTGGACGAGTAATTCTAACTTAATATCGATTCAGCGGCTGAACCGTTTGCAGAATACCCTGGAGATATTACACGCCAACGCTACCACGGGAAAGGCCGAGGTGGTGCTAAAGGAAGTGGATAAAGCATACGTGGATATTACCGACGACCTGACTTACCTGAAGAGTGGCAAAGGCTTTGTTTTTTCTTCGGAGAAAGATGGTTTTAACCATTTATATCTCTACGACATGCAGGGTAAACTAGTACGCCAGCTTACCAAAGGCAACTGGGAAATAAGCCGGTTTATTGGCCTCGACGAAAAAAGTAATTTCCTATATTATCTTTCTACCGAAGTTTCGCCACTGGAGCGGCACTTGTATCGCGTTAGCCTGACCGGAAAAGATAAAAAGCGTTTAACCGCCGCAACTGGAAACCATACCATTAACATGAGCCACGATTATAAATATTACCTGGATTATGCGGCGGCGGTTAATGTGCCTACTACGGTTAGTTTAAACCAAGCCGATTCTGGCAAACTAATCAAAATTTTAGAAGATAATGCGGAACTGAAAGCTAAAATGGCGCAGTATACTATTGCGCCGCAGCAATTTTTTAATTTTAAAACCGCCGATGGTACGCAATTAAACGGCTGGATGATAAAACCCGCTCATTTCGATCCGAATAAAAAATACCCGGTACTGATGTTTGTGTACGGTGGACCCGGTTCTCAGCAGGTTTTAAATCAATCGGCTCAGTATTATTATTGGTTCGAATATTTAGCCAGCAAAGGCTTGGTAGTAGCCTGCATCGATAACCGGGGCACGGGCGGCCGGGGCGCAGCTTTCAAAAAAGTTACTTACGCTAACTTAGGCAAGTACGAAGTAGCCGATCAAATAGAAGGTGCCCGTTATTTAGGTAGTTTACCTTATGTAGATAAAAGCCGGATTGGTATTTTTGGGCACAGCTTTGGCGGGTATATGACTTTGCTGGCCTTAACCAAAGGCAATGGTATTTTCAAGGCCGGGATAGCGGTAGCGCCGGTAACCAATTGGCGTTTTTACGATAGTATTTACACCGAACGTTATCTTAAAACCCCTCAGGATAATGCCGCCGGTTACGACCAGAATTCGCCCTTATTCTTTGCCGATAAATTGCAGGGCGAGTTATTGCTTATTCACGGCACCGGCGATGATAACGTGCATTTTCAGAATGCCGTAGCCATGCAAGATGCCCTAATCAGCGCTAATAAACAATTCGAAAGCTTCTATTACCCCAACCGGTCGCACGGCATTAGTGGCGGCAATACTTTGCTGCACCGCTTTACCCTTATGTCGGATTTTCTGGATCGCAAGCTAATTAATGCCAAAGCTGCTAACCAACAATAAAATAAATCCTTAAAAGCGCATTTGTTGAATGCGCTTTTAGAAGGAACAGGTTAAGTCCGTATTGAGGCAGGTATTAGCTTTAACGTGGCAACAACAACGCTACCGAACCTACCAGGTTAAATATAATATGCAGAAAAATGGCGGGCCAGATGCTACCTTCGGAGGCCAATGTAACCGAAAAAATAGCTGCTATTTTAGAAAAACAAAGTAAATGAAGCAGTGAGCAAGTGCCAGGGGTGCTGGAATTATTACAACGCTTCGGGTTACAAGAGTAAAATAATAAGCTACTCAATAGGCGCTTTTGCTCATTTTAGAATTAAGTAAATGTAACTAAGAATAATTACTTGTTTAAATTACGTATCAAAAAAATAGCTTATAAAACCTGACACCTAAAAAAAGAATATCGCTTTACTTAATGGCCTTGCTGTACGTGCTGGCTGGTATTAATCATTTTGTGAACCCATCCGTTTACAAAACCATTATGCCGCCTTATCTGCCGGAGCCAATATTTTTAATTTATTTAAGTGGTTTCTTCGAAATAATTTTAGGATTGTTGCTGCTCACAACTTTCCGCAAGGTAGCGGCTTGGGGCATTATTTTATTGTTAATTGCCGTTTTTCCGGCTAATATGCAAATGGCCCTTAACTATTGGCATACCGGGCACGCTGGATTGTGGATTAGTTTAGTGCGTTTACCGCTGCAAGGTTTACTCATTTGGTGGGCCTGGATCTTTACCCGAAACTAATACAACGCTTATATTATTAATAGTTAATGAAGGCTAATGCGATAGTTCGTTAATATTTGATGCCAGTACGCGTAAATAACAGGAATTATAGTATATTCTATAATCAAATTCTGATCTAAATTCTTTTATTGCCTATAACCTGATATATAAAAATCTAAACCAGATTTATATAAAAGAGAAATATTATTAAAGATTTAAAATATAAACTTTATTCATCTTCCCGGTGTACGGTATTTATATCAAAAGCCGGTACGCAAACTGACCAATATTCTGTATCTTCTTCAAACGGATTAGAGTATTTTACCCGTGCCCCGCTTTTCACCAGTAGGGTTTCGCCGGCTACTAAAGTAATTTCTTCGCCATCTACTTCCACCATTTTACGGCCTCGTATCACAATGGTAATTTCATCGAACTCCGGTTTCTGATGGGGCTCCGACCAATGAGGCGGCGCTATCATGTGCGCAACACTGTAGGCTGGCGTACGCGTAGTAGCCAAACCCAAGTGTTCTTCAATAAATTTACCATCGGTGGTAGGTACCCGGAAAGGTTTTGCTTGTTTAAAATACTTTTTATCAGACATCTTGAAGCTGTTATAATTTATATTTAATTTATTGCGGGCACGCTCCTTTGGTATAAGCTAGTACACCAGCATTATCGGCTTGACAAGCATTACTGTACGTTTTATTGTCACAGCCGCAGACCGGATCGTACTGCATGGTACAAATACTTTCTTTATTTATTTTACTCGGATCGATGCAGGTAGTCTGGGCAGTTTTGCAGGTTATTAACAAAAAAACGGCCAGCAGATATAGCAAATTTTTCATCTTTTAATTATTAATATCAAGGGAACTTGCATCTGGTTCAGTTATAATTTTTATAAATTATATTTACGTATCACAATAAAATTTTGGCTAATATCAGCCAATAAGTTGTGTTTTTGCATTTTAATTAAATTAAATCAGAAGCAAATACTAAATTACCAGCAAAGGGATAAATGCTGAAATATATAATTTAAGCTTGTTTTTAGCTTATTTCTTCTCAAGGTTAAGCTTTTCTAGAATTAATTTAGCTTGTTTTTTAAGAGTTTAGGTATCTTGCTTCACCTGGCAAGTTGTTGTAAAGATTCTTTTTACACAGGTTTTATTGTACCATAGCGCAAAACAAAGGCAACTTAACTATTAATACCTATATTCGTATAAACAAGTTAGTACATGAAGTAGTAATGTGTTTTCGTTAATGTATGTTTGTTACGGCACAGTTAAAATTACTATACTGTGCTTATTTTAAACCTTAAAATTGAAGAAACAATGTTGAATAATGTAAAAGGCGATAATGGTAAAGTTTTATTGGCTTTACTAGCTGGCGCCAGTGCCGGTGTAATTGCAGGTTTGTTAATGGCCCCGGAAGCCGGGAGAAGTACCCGCGACAGTATAAAACAAAGGGCGCTGGATTGGACCGATGAATTAGATAGAGTGGCCCGGCAGTATATGCGTAAATTAGAAGATTTAAACATAACCGGTACCGGCAGTAGCCTGAAAATGCAAGGAACTTGGGATGAAGTGCAAGGACGTTTAAAAAGCCAGTACGGCGATTTAACCGATGAAGATCTTGCTTACACCGAAGGACAGGAAGACCAGTTATTGGGCCGGTTGGAAACCAAGTTGGGCAAAGGCAAAGCTGAAATAAGACGTATAATTGAAGGTTTATAAGCGCAATTAGTTTATTTACGCTATGCCTAATTATTTATATTCTTAATTTATTAAGAATTAATAGCAGCGAAATTTTAACTTTACAGAAAATTAAATCTAAAATCAATAATTATAACTATGAAAGACAATAGCGGAAAAATCATTTTAGCAATGTTAGCAGGAGCTAGCGCTGGTATAGTAGCAGGTTTGTTAATGGCTCCGGATAGCGGTGAAGTTTCGAGAGATAATCTAAAAAAATACGCTGGTAAATTAAGTAAAGACTTAGAAAAAACTTACCAAGATAATTTAAGCAAACTGAGTGGACTAAATACTGGTGCTCTTTTGAGTAGCTTGGGCTTAGGTAAGTCTGAAGGTGACAGTGCCGCCGGAACAGGAACTAGTACTACTGCTAGCAGTGATTTTACATCTGGTAGTGCCGTTGGTGGTACCGGATTCGATGCTAGTGCTGGTGGTGCTCCAATAGGTGGTCGGGCAGCTGGTGGAACTAATCCTACTGGTGCTGGTCCGGAAGTAGGCGAAGACGCTTAATTTTTTTTAGCTTTATATGCAAAAAGCCTTTCCTAATTACTAGGAAAGGCTTTTTTACTTCTAGATAGTAAATTATTCTGCGCGTTCGGGTTTCATTTGCGGAAAGAACAGTACATCCTGAATAGAGTTGGAATTGGTCATGATCATGCTTAAGCGATCAATGCCGATGCCCAAGCCCGCCGTAGGTGGCATGCCGTATTCCAGCGCGCGCAAAAAATCTTCGTCGAGTACCATGGCCTCGGTATCGCCCCGACGGCCCAGCTCCAGTTGCTCCTCAAAGCGGGCGCGCTGATCGATGGGGTCGTTTAGTTCCGAGAAAGCATTGCAGATTTCCTTACCGTTGCAAATAGCTTCAAACCGTTCTACCAAACCTTCTTTGCTGCGGTGGCGCTTGGCCAACGGCGACATTTCTACGGGGTAATCGGTGATAAAGGTAGGCTGAATCAGGTGCGGTTCGCACATCTCCCCAAATATCTCGTCGATTATTTTGCCTTTGCCAATTTTAGGATCAAGTCGGATGCCCAGCTTTTCGGCAGTAGCTCGTAACTCCGGTTCTTCCATTTCCGAAATATCAATCTGGGTAAAGTGGGCAATTGCTTCGAACATGGTGTAGCGTTGCCAAGGGCGGGCAAAATTAATTTTGTTTTCTCCTACCTGCACTTCGGTGGTGCCGTGTAAGTCCAGGGCTACTTTCTCTACCATTTCTTCTACCAAATCCATCATCCAGTAATAATCTTTGTAGGCTACATAGAGCTCTACCTGCGTAAATTCCGGGTTATGAAAGCGGCTCATGCCTTCGTTGCGGAAATCTTTGGCAAACTCGTACACGCCATCAAAACCACCTACAATCAATCGCTTCAAATAAAGTTCGTTGGCAATACGCAGGTACAAAGTCATATCCAGCGTATTGTGGTGCGTTTTAAAAGGCCGTGCCGCTGCTCCCCCGTATAACGGTTGCAAAATAGGCGTTTCTACCTCTAAATAACCTTGGGCGTTTAAAAACTGGCGAATAGAACCTGTGAGTTGGGTCCGTTTTTTAAAGGTTTCGCGTACCTGCGGGTTTACCACTAAGTCTACGTAGCGTTGGCGGTAGCGTAGTTCCGGGTCGGTAAAGGCATCGTAAGTTACTTTATTTCCCTGCTCGTCAATAGCTTCTTTCACAATGGGTAGCGGACGCAACGATTTGCTTAATAATTTCAATTCGGTTATGTGTACTGATATTTCACCAACCTGTGTAATAAACACATAACCTCTTATGCCGATAAAATCGCCAATGTCAAGCATTTTCTTAAATACTTCGTTGTACAAAGCTTTATCTTCGCCCGGCGCAATATCGTCGCGCGATACATAAAGCTGAATGCGGCCAGAACTGTCCATCAGTTCGGCAAAGGAAGCCTTGCCCATAATGCGCCGGCTCATAAGCCGGCCGGCCAGGTAAACATCCTGGTACTCGGTAGATTCGAGCGTATAATTATCTTTTATATCTTTGGCCAGGGCCGATACGGGAAACAACTCCGATGGATAAGGATTAATACCTTTATTTTGAAGCTGCTCGCGCTCCTGGCGCCTACGTATTTCCTGTTCGCTTAATTGCATAAGGATTTTTATTTTTTAGACCGCAAATTTCATAAATATTTCCTCAGGATTCTAACTTTTACCGGAACTTCTCTGAATAACCCCGAATAAAGTATTACATCCAAGTAGCGGAGTTAAAACAACATTGTGGCCGGATGGTTTCGAAAATATTACTATTCGAACTCAGGAAAAATTTGCGCCCTCTTTAAAGTAATGTGCACAAGAAAGCAGAATAACTGTAACACCATTTTATTTATTAGCCTAGCGGGATATAAAATTTACGGTAACAACTGAATCTAAGGCCTTAAGGCTAAATAATAATTCAGGCAATTAATTGCCGCCTATTATATTTTAACGTTTATTAGCATTTCTACTGATTTTATTAGTTTGAAAAGTTATTATTACTTATATTGAACATATTAAAGCTTCCGGCAATATCTAATTTTAACCTTTGTCGTTAAAGAGGAAAATTCCGGAAGTTTATGAAATGTGAAGTAACGCTAGTATTTGAAGAGAACGACGGAACCCTGAAGTGGCTTTTCAAGATTATAGCTTATGCTCACCACATAAGCGAGCCACGCGTGCAGAAAATGCTGGAACCAATGCTGAAAGAATTTTTGCACGAGAAAAGTTTTCAGCAATTAATTAAATTAGCTCAGCAAGGCATTAGTGAAGCAGAATTAGTACAGAAACATTTTAATAATGGCTTGATTAAATTTAGTAGTCCGCTGGTTAAAGTGAGAGATGCTAAAATAAAAGCTATTTGTTATATGATAGAGCAAGCCGGAGCCATGCAAACTGCTGCCGATGGGGAGGATGTTCCTGATTATATTTTGCAGCTTTTTAACGGATACGAAACTATTTTAAAGCGCATAAAAGAGGTAATTACCCAAGCTTTGGTTTCTGCTGGGGCTCAAGGCGTACACATAGATGCGTTTAGTAGCCAGTAAAATTAAATAAAGAATTCCCCGAGAGAGACAAAGAGGCTATGGATGTCTTTAGACGTTCGTAGTCTTTTCGTTTTTATACGGGTTAGCCATTTAGTTTTAAGGCTAATAAATATTTAAACTAAAGAATTGTTCCAGCAGGTTATCATAAAACCAGATAGATAAAAAATTAAATTTCATAAATAGATTGGCTTTGCACTATTTGGCCGCCTCGGTTTACAATATCTGCTTGCGCCTGCTCAAAGTCTTTTTGGTTAATAGCGCGCACGGCATCGCTAATCAGGTAAGTTTCAAAACCAGTTTTTAAAGCATCTTGAACGGAATAGTAAACGCAATAGTCGCCGGCTAAACCCAATACATATACCTGGCTTATATTTTTACCGCGCAGGTAATCGGCCAAGCCGGTGCTTTTGCGGTGGCCGTTATCATAAAAACCGCTGTAACTGTCTATTTCGGGGTTGGTACCTTTCCGGAATATGGCTTCTACTTTATTTAAATCTAATTTTTTAGAAAAATCGGCGCCCCAAGTACCCTGCAAACAATGGTCAGGCCATAAGACCTGTTCTAATCCGTTTAAATCAGTTTTTTCAAAAACATTTTTTCCCGCATGATTAGAGGCAAAGCTTTTATGATCCGGCGGGTGCCAGTCTTGGGTAGCCACTACCAAATCGAAGTAGGATTGCAATCGGTTAGTTATTGGTATTATTAAATCTCCTTCGGGTACAGCCAAGGCACCCCCCGGCATAAAATCATTCTGAATATCAATTAATAATAAGGCTTTCATGCCGGATTTACTTTTTCTGTAAACTGCTATTGCTAAAAGTAAGGGATTTCTTTAAATTCATAAATAAAAATTTTTCGCACCTACCTCATAATTCTAGCTTATTGGATGAAGAATACACTAGAATGTAAATTAGTAGCTTGCCAGTTTAAGTCTTCTCTCAATTCTTAGCTTTCTTGATTTTAGGGGTAGCTATCTTAAATAACTTATTGGAGGTATTTAGCGAAAGCAATTCATCTTTATCGAGGTACAAAGGCTTTACGTTTAGCAGCGAGTTGCCTTGTGCCGAGCGGGTATAAGTACGATAAACCATATAAGTGGTATCTTGCTCTGTAAAAGTGCCATTATGTCCGCGGCCTGGGTCATCATAATTGCCCTCCGGCTTTATAAGAACTATAAAGAAGTCAAAATTTACCCTCTTTATCAACATAAATATTACGAACATAATCGCAAAATTTAAGCAGTCAATTTAGATTATAATAAACAAGCAGGTAGTATAGGAAGCTGGCTGAAAAGTAAAAAAGCATTGCTTCTTCTAAGGATGCAATGCTTATTGTATAGGTAGTAATGAAAGATATAATTTTAAGCAGCCGAACTTATCCGGTACATGTTACCAGAACCCAGTATAGGCTGTATTTTATCTTGTAAGCGTGCTTCTACAAAACTATTTTGTAAATGAGAAGGCAACGCGGTTACTAATTGTTCATATTTTTCGAGGCCAATAGCTTTGGCCACGTAGCTTTCGTGTATACCATTCAAATAACTTACAATATCTAACAGCGACTCGTGAAACAGTTTAAAGTCGATGTCAGCTTCTACAAAACGCTCTATTTCTTTGTTGCTCCCCGATATACGCAGGCGACTTAGCAAATCGAATAAGGTAGTGTACCCTAAGCGCCAGGTAATTTGGTTCCAGTGCTGGGCGTTCCATTTATTTAGAAGCTTACCGGTCTTAGCACTACGTAAGGCAGTCTGACTATTACTTTGTACTTGCGTCCGGATGCTTTGCGCCCGCAGTTTACGGGTAGTTCGCAGGAACTGACCAATCTGAGCTTGCGCTTCAATTTCCTTCTCCGGTATTTGCAAGCTGGGTTTATAGCCTGCCAACGGCAACCGATGTACACTAAAGTCGTGGTAAGGCCCGGCTGCATAATAACCAACCGCCCGCGGATAAACGTTGCGCACTACTAAACGGCCTACTTCTCTGCTAATGAGCGAGCCATTATTAGTTTTTACATTTAACGTGTACAGAAATGCCTGCAAACCCGCGAATATAGTGTAGTAAGCCTGCGGAAACGTCCAGTGTAAGGCGTGGCGCAAATAATCTTCACTACCTAATTCGGCAGTTGCCCGCAATGCGTATTCGGTACTCCAACTCGTCAGCAATATTTTGCTTACTGCTTCCAAGTCTTTGTTATCCAAGTCGGCATGGTGTTCCCGAAAGAAAGTAAGATTCTGCAAGCTGGCATCATCGGCATGCTTGATATGATAGTTTATAGCGAAGAAATAATTTAAAAATACCTGAGCTGGAATCGACTTTCGCCACGTCTCTTCCTGCTTCATGGGCTCCTCCGCAAACAGCGGAAATTCATTTTCGTCGGTTACCTTTTTCATACTTGATAAACAAAAATGACTTGCCATTTAGTTGCAATTCTACTCTTAAAAATGGTCAAATATATAAAATAAACATATTGATAATCACCAAGTTATGTAAGTTTTTGAAAAAGCATGAAACAGTAAATACAGCTTGTAATCAGTTGAAATTGTGTACTTGCAACAGAGCTTATTACAGAATAAAAATTGCTCAAACAGGCTAAGTTCTCCTATAATAAAGTAGTGAATCAGTTGTCAATGTTAAGATGGTTTTTACTCCCAATTTCTAATAAAACAAGCCATTACATTAACTGGCAGTAGTAATGAAGTATGTTTCCTGATTGAAAGAATAAAGTATTCTGGTAGAAGTTACAATTTATTGCAGCGAATGGATGTGCTTATATAAATTTTAATATTATTAAAATATAAAATATATTATCTGGTGTATTTGGTTAAGCGGGTTTTATTAGTATTATTCAATAATACACATTAGTATATTTTAATGGATAGTAAAGGTTTGTAGTAGTAACGTCTTATTAAATGTGCTTATAAATAGTGGAATGACGTAATTATGTTTATTATTTACAATTTATATTATAAAATTAAATTATCTGTTTATATTTGTGTGCTTAGAAATATATAATTATGTTATAAATAAACCGGACTTAACAATATTAATATTTGGAACTATAAATACTGTAAAAATGCATTTCGTTAAAAATATTATTGGCTTAGCATTAGTGCTTGCAGCCACCAACTTACAGGCTCAAGAAGGTTTCGTTACAAAAATCAGGGCAACTATACCCCAGCAGTATCAGCATAATTATATTTACTTTAATCCGGCGTTTGCGGGGTCTGAAGGTAAACGTGAATTGGGTCTAACG
>Ga0210040_10003527_pt1 | contig 21099 bp, 16 predicted proteins | sample CryGeyCG12114_NA_FD_185462 | JGI IMG/M metagenome (GOLD analysis project Ga0210040, IMG submission 185462) | Groundwater microbial communities from aquifer - Crystal Geyser CG19_WC_8/21/14_NA (SPAdes) (version 2) | ecosystem: Environmental > Aquatic > Deep subsurface > Groundwater | place: USA... | reverse complement strand
ATGTGGCCGACAACAATAAGCAGGTGCTGGGATATTTGTTAGCTGATCTGCAGGGCAAGTGTTACGGGGACAAAGGCTATCTTTCTGCTATGTTGCAAGAACTCTTGGAAAAAGGACTGCATCTGGTTACAAAAGTGCGAAAGAACATGAAGAACATGCTCCTCTTGTTCCAGGACAAGCTTGGGCTGATGAAAAGAGCGAAAATAGAAGCGGTCAATGATATTCTGATGAGTGTTTGTGATATTGACCATACCCGCCATCGTAATCCCATCAATGCCCTGGTGCAAGTCTTATCTGGACTGGCTGCTTATTCTTTCCTGGACCCGCAAATCACTAAATTCAAACCCGCTAGAATCTTAGCTTAATTCCCGAGTTCACGTTATATTAACTAAAAAAATTCTAATGCTGGGTCTGGATTGCCGTTGACTGGGAAAGAAAACAGTTCCTAGAAGTGGTTACCGGATGCAGAGGCAAGGAAACAGGCAGTAAGCTTTAGCAGTTATTGAAGCGGCATTAGCTAAAGCAAGTGCAGACAGACTATTAGAAAGCTTATGCTACTTTATGTGCCGAAGAAAAAACATCAGGCTTCTAAAGCAAAGACATACCCCCTAGAAGGATACAACAGTTTGCTCTGACACTATCTGGCAAGGCTCAAAAGAAAAACCAAGTTCTACAGCAAATCTGAAAATATGCCTTTTTACTCCGTTATACACTTATTTGCTAAGTGGAACAACTGCTTAGCGCTTATATTTTATCAATACCGCTTTTCTTACAAGTATGATAAGAGTTCGTCGCCAACTTTGCGTAACTCCTATTTTCTACCTTTAAAATTTTATTTGTATTACATAATTACATAAATTCTCTATAATTATTTATATTTACCAGAGCTATTAAGAATAGGCAGAATTTATGAATGTAAATGATGGTAATGATTTGGTTGCATATATTGGTTTGGAACCAATAATTTCTTTAAATATGGCAGATCAGGTTGAAGAAAAATTAAGAAATTACTTTAAACAACAGGGCTTTGTGCCAGGTGATGCTTTGCCGAAAGAAAATGAACTGGCAGAAGCATTAAATGTTAGTCGGACAGTGATTCGGGAAGCATTAAGCCGATTACGCATGCTGGGTATGGTAGACTCGCGCAAGCGGCGGGGCATGATTTTAACTGAGCCTGATGTTTTAAGTGGTTTAGACCGAATTATGGATTCACGTTTATTAGGTGATAATGCGCAAAAACAATTATTTGAACTTAGATTAGTAATTGAAATAGGTTTAAGTGATTTGTTGTTCTTACGTAAAACTGAAAAGAGTTTAAAAGTGCTGGAAAAGATTGTGGAGAATGAGGAGAAGCACGCCAAGACTCCGGAAGATCATGCTAAATACGATATTGATTTCCATGGCAAATTATACCAAATGGCCGGAAACGAAACGCTGTACCGGTTTCAAAAAATGTTGGCTTTTGTGTTTGAGTACGCGATTGAGGTAACATCAGGCTTAGATGAAAAATCCAGAACAGGGGCTATCTCACATCGCGACTTAGTTAATCTACTACGAACAGGAGATCCAGAGACATTCCGGAATGCTATGCGCCAGCACCTTGAACCTTATTACAAGCAGATTTGAAGTCTGAATAAACTTCTTTTATTTTAAATAGATGTGGCTTAGCTGATATAAACCTGAACTCGGGTGCTGAAGCCCTGGAACAAGTGGTTGTTGTAGGTAACGAACAAAAACCAAACTTACATTAACTAGGCATTAATTACAATCATTAAAAAAGATCTAGCTCAAGTATCTGCAAATTATACAATATCTAAGTTTTAAGGCCACTTGCCCATTTTCCTTTATCTAATGCTGATTATTAGAATAAGAACATTCAATAATATGTGAATTGAGCATCAGCGGCAATTCTGATTTAACCACACTTAAAGTGATGAACAAGATTCTAGTACCTAAACAGATTCTAACTTTTCTTCTATTTGCTTGCAGTACAATAATCTGTACTGCGCAAACTAAAACCAGTAATTTAATTAAAATTAAAATTTTTAATTATCCAGTATTAAAGGGTAAAGATGATAATCCAGTTTTACGAATTGAAATTAGCGGGAACCAGGACAAAAGCGTAGTAAATGCCTTAAAAGTAAATTTAAAAAATACTGCGTTAAGCAATCTGAATAATATTCGAGTTTATTATACAGGCCAGGATTCTTTGTTTAATACTAAAATGCTGTTCGGAAATCCTATTAAGCCAACCAAAAATGCGGTGGTTAAAGGTCAGCGGGAGTTAATAGAAGGAAAGCAATATTTCTGGGTATCTTACGAGCTATCGGAAAAGTGTAAGTTGTCGGCTAAAATGGCTGTAGATGTTGACTTTGTGCAAATTGCTAATAAAAGAATTACGGCTATCAATAAACAAGGCAAAAATTCATTACGGGTGGGTATGGCCTTGCGGCAACATAACGATGATAAGGTGCATACCTACCGTATTCCGGGTCTGACGACAACTAATGCAGGGACCTTACTAGCCGTTTACGACGTTCGCTGGGATTCCAAACGCGATTTACAAGGCAATATAGATATTGGAGTAAGCAGGTCAGTTAATGGCGGTGAAACCTGGGAGCCAATGCGAATTGCTTTAGATATGAAAAAATGGGGCAGTTTACCCGAAAAGTTTAACGGCGTAAGCGATGCCTGTATTTCAACCGATGAAAATACAGGTGCCATTTATATTGCTGGTTTGTGGATGCACGGGGTAATAAATGCGGAGGGGAAATGGGTAGAAGGCCTGACCGAGAAAAGTGAGGACTGGAACCATCAGTGGAGAAATAAGGGCTCCCAACCTGGCTTAGGCGTGAAGCAGACAAGCCAGGTTCTGATAACCAAAAGCGTAGATGACGGAAAAACCTGGAGTGAGCCTATAAACTTAACCCCAATGTTAAAGAAGCCAGAATGGTGGTTGTTGGCGCCAGCCCCAGGCCATGGTATTACCTTAAAAGATGGTACATTGGTTTTCCCAACACAAGGGCGGGATGAAAGAGGGCGTTCTTTTTCCAATATCACCTATAGTAAAGATGGGGGCAAAACCTGGAAAACGAGTAATCCTGCCCACAGCAACACCACCGAAAATATGGCAGTTGAACTGAGTGATGGCAGCATTATGCTGAACATGCGGGATAACCGGAACAGTACAGATAAGTCCGCAACCAATGGCCGGTCCGTAGCCGTTACCACTAATCTGGGAGAAACCTGGACCGAGCATCCTACTTCTCGCGGGGCCTTGATTGAACCGACCTGTATGGCCAGTATTCATGCCCATAATTACACCAATAGTAAAGGCGAAACTAGCCGAATTCTTTTCTTTTCCAATCCGAATTCTAAGTATAAGCGGCATAAGCAAACCATTAAAATGAGTTTAGACGATGGAAAAACTTGGCCGGAGAAATATTGGATTGAATTGGACGAGGGAAGTGGCGGCGGTTATTCCTGCTTAACATCCATCGACAATAATACCATCGGTATTGTGTATGAAGGCAGCCAGGCACATATGACTTTTCAGAAGATTGATATTAAAGACTTACTCGAAAAATAGTTTATGCGTGTTAAATGAGGAATAGCAATCTAATTTTAGAAAAGGAAAAAGTATTTTTAATTGTACCATCCACAAGAAAGCCTTAACTAGCATTTCTATTTAGGTTGAACTGGTTCGAATACCACGAAAAGCATAAACTAACAGAAAGCTGGTTTAGGTCGATAAAAATTAAAGGAAAAGCTAAACTAAATCCCAAATCCCAGACTTATCAATAAAGGATAGCAGGATTAATAGTAACTATATTTGGTACGTTTCACGCAAATAGCATCTTCAATTTAATTATAATTTTAACCAGACTTACATAGACGCTTTGATCTGTATTACCACGTTGGGCAGCGCGTTGATCTGGGGCAAGCCTATTATTTTCTAGTAATTTCTAAATAGAATCTAAACTTACTTACTCGCTAACATTGGTATTTCAACGCCAAACTCAGCATTAACCAGTCGTCTTAAGCAGAATTTTGCTCTTGTCCGAAATTCTTATATAAGCAACTTACTCTTTTATTTAAACATATATATCTGCTAAGTAAGACGCACTTTAATTATTATGTATGACATAATGAAAATATCGAAATTTTTTAATTTATATTTTTAATTATTAAAAAATAATAAATAACAGCTTTATTTTTATTCTGTTTATACAGTATACTTGGCAAACAATTAAAAAAATTTCAATAAAAAAGTTCTAGTAAATAGAGATTCTTTAAAAAAAGATGCTTATGAATTTGATTTTTACAGTGCAAATTACATAATTTGAAATATGTAATACATAATTACATTAGGTCAAATAATCCACCTCATAAGTTGTTATCATTCATGAAAATCATTTACACTAAGAGGCTACTCATTTTTATAATGTTGTTTTGTGCCCGCCTGAGCCTTTTTGCACAAAACAACATTCCTGTTTCCGGAAAAGTAACATTAGATAACGGAGAACCCGGCCCAGGGGTTAGTGTTTTAGTTAAGGGTACTACCACGGGTACTGCCACCAGCGTAGATGGAACTTATACTATATCAGTTCCTAATAGCAATGCCACGTTAGTTTTTTCTTTTATCGGGTATACGGCGCAGGAAATACCGGTTGGGAACAGAACCACAATTGACGTAAACCTGAAGCCGGATGCTAAAGCTTTGGAAGAAGTGCTGGTTATTGGGTACGGAGAGCAATCCAGAGCTACCCTTACCAGCTCTATTTCTAAAGTGGGGGCAGAAGAGTTTAGCAATGCGCCGGCCGCCAACCCTTTGGTGCAGTTACAAGGCAAAGTAGCTGGCTTATCCTTACAAGTTAATAACGGCCAGCCAGGTTCTAATCCGCAAATATTTATTAGGGGTGGTACTTCTACTTCTCCCGAAGGTGATAACCCTTTGTTTATTGTAGATGGTATTGTGGGCCAAATGCGTAATATAAGCGATCTAAATCCGGATAATATTGAATCGGTGCAGGTTTTAAAAGATGCAGCTTCTACGGCCATTTATGGTGCCCGGGCAGCCAATGGCGTTATTATTATTAAAACCAAATCGGGTATTGCCGGCAAGCCTAGGGTTAATTTTAAAACTACTTTTGGCATCGACCGCCAGGGAAACCGCTATGATTTCACCAGCGCCCGCGATTATATTTACGTTAGCCGGAACAATATCAATCAGTTTAATAAAAGCAATCCGGAGTTTTTCCTCACAGGTGGTCGCTACGGCATGTCTACCGGTAACCCGCGTAATTCCCGCAATACCTTAGAGTTTTTAGATACTTATATTCAGAACTACGGCCAGGAATATGTTGCTGGCTTACTGGAAAACGAAGGCTGGGAAACCATGGTGGATCCGGTTACGGGCCGTAAGCTCATATTTCAGGAAACCAACTACCAGGATGTAACTTTCCAGAAAGCCTTCCGCCAGGAATACGATTTTGATATTAGCGGCGGAACCGAAAAAGCCAATTATTTTATTGGGTTAGGTCACTTAAACCAACAAGGTTTAGTATTGGGCACTTACTATAAAAATTATAGCGCCTTATTTAATGCAAACTATAAATTAAGCGATAAGTTCTCGGTAAATACCAGCATCAACTACCAATTGCGTCAATCCAGTGCCCCAGGCAATTATCAGAATATTTTGAGCCGTTCGGTAACCATGCCATTTACGTACCGCCTGAATTATGAAGATGGCAAACCGGCACCCGGTGAAGGCGTTGGGTCTTTCCGGAACCGGAACCACGAAGTATATTACCGCGAAAAATACGACGATAACCGGGTATACCGCTCTACTATAAATTTGGGTGCTACCTGGGATATTTTACCAGGTCTAACTTTCAAGCCAGGTGTTTATTGGTTTACCACCGAAGGCATCGAAAACAGCTTTGAGGCCGCCAACGAAGTAAATGCCAACCGCAATGCCGCCGCCGCACATAATTTCGACAAGCAACTGCAACTAGATGGGGTTTTAACTTATATCAAAGATCTAGGGCAAAAACATCATACCAATACGGTAGTAGGTTCAAGCTATATAAATACCCACGTTTACCGAATGAGCGGCAGCGGCCGGGGCGCGGCTACCGACTATATTACTACCTTGAATTCCACCGCTTTAGAAACCCAGCGCATTACTACTACCAAGTCTAATGTAGCCACCATGAGTTATTTTGGCCGTACTACTTACGACTACGATAGAAAATATTTGTTTTCGGCCAGCCTCCGGATTGATGGTTCTTCTAATTTTGCCGCCAACCATAAATATGGCGTTTTCCCAGGGGTTTCGGCGGGCTGGAATGTCCACAACGAACCTTTCTGGCAACCCTTAACGCCGTATTTATCTACTTTTAAACTCAGAACCAGTTACGGCGAAACTGGTAACGATGCGATTAATTATTTAGATACCCAAGGTTCCTACAGCCCCGGTAGTAATTATTTTGGCGAAGTTGGTATTTTGAATACTCGGTTAGCCAATCGGAATTTGGTTTGGGAAACTACCACATCTTTTGATGTCGGCGTTGATATTGGGCTGTTTAGTAATAGAGCTACTTTATTAATCGATTATTATAATAAGTTAACCAGCGACCGAATTTTCGGCAAGCCGCTGGACGCCACTACTGGCTTTAGCTCCATCACTAGTAATTTTGGCTCTATCCGGAGCCGGGGCGTGGAAGTAGAACTTTCTACTACGCCGGTTAAATCCGGTAGCTTTACCTGGAATTTAGATTTCAATTTTGCCTTTAATCGTTCCACTGCGGTTGAGTTACCGGAAAACAGCGAAGATAAAAACCGTAGCGGTGGAAACTTTGTGTACGATACGGAATCGCAATCTTATGTGAAAGTGGGTGGTATTGCGGAAGGTGAAAGATACGGCGGACGTTGGGCTTTTAATATGATTGGAGTTTATGCTACTGATGCTGATGCGGCCGATGCCCCGTACGATGTAGAAACCGCCGGTCGTAAAAAAGTGGGCGGCGATGCCATCTGGCAAGATGTAGACGGTAATGGCCGTATCGATAACAACGACATGGTATTTATGGGCTATATCCGGCCAGATAAAACCGGGGGCATGGTAAATTCCTTTAACTATAAAGGCTTAAGCGGCCGGTTTGTGGTAGATTATGCCATTGGCCATGTTATTGATAATTCCTTTAGGGGCCGTTCTCTTGCCAGTGCCCGCAACAATAACATGACGCTAAAAGATGTATTGGGCAACGATATCTGGAAACAGCAAGGTGATATTGCTACCATACCCAGATATACCGTGCAAAGCGATGCTGACTATAATTATCGAAACCATTTACGGGCTGGTAATGGTTTAGGTACTACCAGCGTTTATTCTACCAACAATTCGCTGTATTATTCCAAAGGCGATTTCTTAGCCTTCCGGGAAGTATCATTGAACTACCACCTCCAGGCAAATTTCCTGAAAAAAGCTTACATCCAGGGCCTGGATATTTTTGGCGGCATCTACAACATTGGTTACCTCACCGCCTACGATGGCCTGATGCCGGAAGTATACGAAGGGGCCGATCAGGGTTCTTATCCGCGTCCGCGTCAGTTTAACTTCGGAGTAAAAGCCAGTTTCTAATTCAAAGACTATTATTAAAAAAGATTATACATGAAAAGGATTATTATATATTGCGCCTTCCTGGGCAGCCTATTAGGTGCTGCCGGATGTGAAAATATAGTAGAGGTGGAGCCGGTTTCAGAAATAACCGGCGCCAGTTACTGGCAGGCCGAAGGCGATGTACTGGGTTATATGACCGGTATTTACTCCGACTTTAGAGGATTAATGAATACCACCTTACTTTTAGAGGACAGAAGTGATTCCTTTGTTCCGGGCCTGGAAGGGCCGGTTTCGGATGCCTGGAACCAGAACTTAAACGAGAACAATGCTCCTAATTGGGTTAATCACTATAACCTCATTCATCACTGTAATTTATTGCTGAAATACGCGCCAGGTATTACATTTTCTACCCAGGCGAAAAAAGACCGGGTAATGGCTGAAGCGCATTTTATCCGGGCTTACGTATATTTTATCCTCATTCGGGCGTATGGCGATGTGCCGTTAGTATTACAACCCACCGAAAGCGATGAACCTTTGTTGCCGAGCCGGGCACCGGCTGCCGAAGTTATGCAGCAAATAATAATCGATGTTAACCAGTCGATTACTTTATTTCCGGAAGCAGGCTTTGTAAATAAAAGCCGCGCTTCTAAACCGGCTGCTTACGCCTTAAAAGCCGATGCCTTGTTGTGGAAAAAGAAAGTACTAAACGGTACCGACCAGGATTTAGAAGAAGTTCTTGCCGCTATTGATTTGGCTACGCCGGGTTTAAGCTTAGTAAATTTGCCGCAAATCTTTAGCACCGATAACCGAAATAATGCCGAAATAATATTCTCTATCCGGTTTTTACGCGACGAGCGCTCCGATCAATACGGCAGTCGCTTAAAACCGCGTGATATTTTCGTGTCGAACGCGACAAATAAAGCCCAGATTCCTTACTCTAAAAATGGGGCCCGCAGTGTTTACAATCCCAGCCCGAAATTGCAGGCTTTATATAACCAAAATCCGAACGATAAAAGAAGTTCTGAATTTATTATCCGGGCGGTAGATGCCGCCAACCAAACCATTGGCATTTTCGATAATAAATTCCGGGGCACCTTAGACCCATTAGATCCTACCATCCGCTATTACGATAACGATATTATTGTTTACCGTTTAGCTGGTTTGCTTTTATTAAAAGCCGAAGCCTTAGCCGCTCTCAACCGTTTGCCGGAGGCGGTAACCGAATTAAATAAAGTAAAAAACCGGGCCGGAACCGGCGATTATACCGGCACCATGACAAAGCAAGCCGTAGAAAAAGAAATATTAGATGAACGCTTCCGAGAATTATACCTGGAACTAAAGCGCTGGCCCGATTTATTGCGCTTCCATTTTGGCGGCACCATTAATATTTACAACGAAGTGCCTAACCTGAATGGCAAGCAGGTACCCTTATTCTTCCCAATTCCGCGGGCCCAAATAGATTTAAATCCGAACCTGGCGCAAACCGAAGGATATTAAATTAATTCTATCAATATAAATAAGAAAGCATGAATAAAATGCATTTCCTTAAAATCGTTGTTCAGGGCTTGATTTTCTGCTCGTTTATGTTCTTTTCAATTTCCTGCCAAGAGAAAGATGGGATCGACAATACAACTAAGCCAAAACCGGAGCCGCCTACGCCCGCGCCAACTGGCTTAAATTATATTTTTAAAGAGCGTACCAACGGCTACAATTGCTACCGCATTCCGGCCATTATTAAAGCCAAAGATGGTTCTTTACTGGCCTTTGCCGAAGCCCGCAAAGCCAATTGCAAAGACGAAGGCGACATAGATTTGGTAATGAAGCGCTCGACAGATGGCGGTAAAACCTGGGGCGCCATGCAAATGATTTGGGACGATGCCGGCAATACCTGCGGCAATCCGGCCCCGGTGCTAGATCAAAGTACCGGTAAAATTCATTTACTTATGACCTGGAACCTAGGCGACGACCATATTGCTGATATCAATGCCGGTACCAGTAAAGATACGCGCCGGGTTTATTACACTGCTTCTACTGATAATGGCTTAACCTGGGCAACTGCTAAAGAAATTACTGATTCGGTGAAAAGACCGGATTGGGGTTGGTATGCCACCGGTCCCTGCCACGGTATCCAAATCTCAAAAGGCCAATACCAGGGGCGCTTGGTTATTCCATGCGACTACATTGAAAAACGGCCGGGCCGGGAAAGTTATTCGCACGTGATATATTCTGACGATGCCGGGGAAACCTGGAAATTAGGCGGCATAAGTCCAACCGAAGCCGGGGGCAACGAGAGCACCGTCGCCGAATTAGCCGATGGTGAATTAATGCTGAATATGCGTAATAGCAGTCCTGTCCGCAAAGTAATAACCAGCGCCAATGGCGGCCTGACCTGGACGGGCTTGCGTTCGGATTATGCCTTAGTAGAGCCGGTATGCCAGGGAAGCCTCCTTTCGCATAAGGTTAATAATGTGCATACGTTGTTTTTTTCTAACCCAGCCAGCAGCTCCCGTACCAACATGACCATTAAAATGAGTGTGAATGATGGCGGTGCCTGGACCAAATCTTTCGGCGTTCACACCGGTCCCTCTGCTTATTCTGATTTAGTTATGGTGGCCGATGATAAAGTAGGCATATTTTACGAAGGCGGCACCAGCAACCCTTATCAGGGCATTGTTTTTCAAATAATTCCAATTGCCGATTTCAAGTAAGATAATATACTAGTCTGCTTATAGAAAGTACCATAAGCGGTATATCATTTCCCTTAACTCGGGTTGAAAATTTTACAAACGGTAATTATTTAACATGTTCAATAATATAATTAAAATTAATAGTCTGCCTTTTAAAGGAATATTTGCCTGTATTTTCGTTCTTGCTGGCTTGTCGGTAATAAATAGTTGTAAAACTGCTCAAACAGCTTCCAAAGGCGTATTATTTGAATCTGCCGTTGTTTTTGAACCGAAGGGAGGTCAATATTCATCTACCCGGATTCCGGCTTTGGTAATAACCAAAAAAGGTACTTTACTGGCTTTTTGTGTTGGCCGGATAAACAGCGCGAGCGACTGGGCCGATATGGATTTATTAATGCGCCGCAGCACCAACGGTGGCAAAACCTGGGGCGAATACATAGTTGTAGCACCGCGCCAAGGCGGCAAACCAACCGATAACCCTACGCCCATTGTAGATGCTAACGGTACCGTTCACCTGTTGTATCAGCGCGATTATGCGCAAGCCTTTTATACCCAATCTACAGATGATGGCAAAACCTGGACGGAGGCGGTAAATATTACCAGCGCCTTTGATGCATTCCGGCCGGAATATGATTGGAAAGTACTGGCTCCTGGTCCCGGTCATGCTATTCAGTTAAAAAGTGGCCGCTTGCTGGTGCCAGTTTGGCTCGCCAATTCCGATAAATTAACCCCGCACCGTAGCCACCGTCCCTCGGCTATTGCTACGGTTTATTCCGATGATTTAGGTAAAACCTGGCAGCGCGGTGCCATTGTAGCAGATAATTCACCGGATTTTAAAAACCCCAGCGAAACCATGGCGGTGCAGCTTGAAGACGGCCGGGTAATGCTGAATATCCGGAACGAAACGGCAAACCACAGAAGGGGCATAGCTTACAGCCCGGACGGCATTTCCAACTGGACCAAAGTAACTTTCGACGAGCAATTATTCGAACCGATTGTAATGGGTAGTATTATCCGGGTCTTCGGGAAAGAACCGGGACAAAAAAGCCGCCTTCTGTTTGTAAATCCCGATAGCCGCCTTATTGAGAAACACCCGCGCAAAAATTTAACGGCCAAGATTAGTTACGACGAAGGCCAAACCTGGCCCATTCAGAAAGTCATCAATCCGGAAGTTTCTGGCTATTCCGACCTGGCGGTAGGACCTGATGGTACAATTTATTGCCTATATGAAACCCACTCCGGAGTTAAAGGCGCTAACTATAGATTAGTACTCCAGCGCTTTAATTTAGAATGGCTGACCAATGGCCAAGATTCCTGGCAAAAATAAGCTTGTGTTTACAAGCAGAACTACAAAGATAGAATTAAGAATTTAAAAAATAATTGTGATGAAAATAGAAGGATTAATAGCAGCCACATTTGGTACGTTTCACGCCGATAGCACCTTAAATTTAGATATAATTCCGAGCCTAGTAGAGCGGATGATTGCCGATGGTTTGGCCGGCGTATTTATTTGCGGCACCAACGGCGAAGGCCCGAACTTAACCATTGAAGAGCGCATGACCGTAGCCGAAACCTATGTAAAAGCCGTGAATAAAAGAATATTAGTTTTAGTACACGTAGGCCACACTTCCATTGCCGAATCGCGGAAATTAGCCGCTCATGCCGCCGAAATTGGGGCCGATGCTATTTCTTCGGTAGCGGCTTTTTATTTTAAACCCACTTCGGTGCAAAACCTGGTAGAAAGCATGGCCGAAATTGCTTCGGCAGCTCCGGAGTTACCCTTCTATTATTACCATATTCCTACTTTAACCGGGGTTGGCTTGGATATGATTGAGTTTCTGCGCCTGAGCGAAGATTTAATTCCGAACTTAGCCGGGATAAAATATACTGCTTCTACGCTGCACGAATACCAGGCCTGCGTGAACTATAAAAATGGCAAGTATGATATTCTATTCGGTTTCGACGAAATGCTGCTGAGTGCTTTATCGGTAGGAGCGAAAGGGGCCATTGGCAGTACCTATACGTATGCTGCTCCGCTTTATCTAAAAGTAGTAGAATTATTCCGGGCAGGTAAAATAGCAGAAGCGCAGCAAATGCAATTGCAATCCGTGGAAATGGTGCGCTGCCTGGTGAAGTTTCCGCCCATTCCGGCGCAACGTGCTATCATGAAAATGCAGGGCTTCGATTTAGGTAAGTGCCGTTTGCCCCTGAAAGGTTTATCAGAACAAGATACGGAATCATTTAAAGCTTCGCTGGACAACATGGGCTTTTTCGAACTCTTAAACGAGCTGAACGACCTGAAGAAAAGAAGTAAAGCCGGCCAAACCATTCCAGTAAATTCCTAGCGTGTGCTACCGGAAATTACAGCCTTGTATTCCTATATAATTCTAAGCCACAGTTACTGAATAGGAAAGAAACATTGATAAATGTTAAAGCTTATAGCCATGAAAAATAAATTTATACTACTTGCTTATTTTATGTTTATAGGAATATTTCTTTCCTGTAAAGAAGATGTAGAAGACCCGGCCCTGTCCGCTGATTTTAGTGCCGATGTGCAAACTGTAAAAGCTGGTAACCCGGTTACTTTTACGGATATTTCGGAAGGAACGGCTACCCGCTGGAACTGGACATTTACAGGCGGTACGCCAGCTACTTCCGAATTATCGAGCCCTACAGTAGTTTATGATAAGCCGGGCACGTACGCCGTTACCTTAACTTTGGGCAATGGTACAACAACTTCTACGGTAACGAAAGAAACATTTATTACAGTTTCGTTTAATGAAATTGCAGCTAATTTTGAAGTCGATAAAACTACTATTAAGCAAGGCGAGAGCATTAAGTTTAGCGATGTGTCGACCGGTATGCCCACTGCCTGGCGCTGGGAATTGACCAAAGCCACCGGTACCCCCATAGTAGTTACCGAGCAAAACCCAACGGTAACGTTTACCGAACCCGGAATTTATACAGTAAAGTTTACAGCTTCTAATCCGGAATATTCCAATGTTATAACTAAAGCGGCTCTGCTAACGGTGGTCGATATTACGGCGGTGGAAGCAAATTTCACCAGTAATTTATCTGGTACCTACACTGGTGGTGCTATCGACTTTACGGACCAATCGGTAGGAACTGCCACCACCTGGAACTGGACCTTCGAAGGTGGTTCGCCGGCTACTTCCAGCAGCCAAAACCCGACTATTACCTACAACACACCCGGCCGGTATAATGTCAGATTAGTAGCTTCCAACGCAGCTAAAACCTCTACCATTGAAAAAACCGGTTATGTAGTAGTTGTCCCTAGTAACAGTTTGGTCGCTTTCTACCCTTTCGGCGGCAATGTAAATGACGCGGGTCCGAATAAAGCAAATCCTATTACCCCAGTAGGTACCGTGGCTTTTAACGCAACTGACCGGAAACATATGGAGAATAATGTAGCGGTATTTGATGGCGCCAGTGTTCTAGTAGTACCGGACAATGATGCTCTTAATTTCAAAACCAGTGATTATTCTGTTTCTGTTTGGATTAAAACGAATAAAACTAACACAATGATGGTTTGGCAAGAAAGCGGTAAAAAAGGCAGTAAAGATAACCAGACTTGGTTACGTATGGGTGATAATACAACTGATCGATATGCCAGATTTACAACTGAAGATGAGTCAGGCGGAAAAATAATCAATATGGGAACTGAAGGAAGATTGTCAGACAATGCCTGGCACCATGTAGTATGTGTGCGAGAGGGCACGAACATGAATGTTTATGTTGATGGAAAATTGGTGAAACAGGAAAGTACAGCAGTAAAGAATGTTTCAAATGAGCAGAACTTTAAAATTGGTGCTCAGGAAAACGCTACTGGTTTCCTTAATTATTTCAATGGTATGCTCGATGATATGGTCATCTATAAAAAGGCCTTAACCGCTGCAGAAGTAACGGCCCTGTATACTCTATAATTTTCATTAAGAGGTTAAGTCCGGCTACTTACATATTGACCGGGCATGATTTCAAACATTATTTCCGATTAAACAATAACGATAAAGCCTACGAGTGAAGTGGCCAACGGGCTAAACAGTAAACCAAATGAAGAAATGGCTTTGTAAATTATCCGTTTTCATGATGCTTTCAACCCTTAACAATGCCGGCTGCGCGCAGCAACCAGTTGCTTCCTTTGCTTTTGACTGGCAAGAACTGCCGGCCCTGCCGGATAAAGTAGGTTTTGCGGGTTCTTTTGGGGGCGTGTCCAATAGGGCCTTGCTAGTGGCGGGAGGGGCCAACTTTCCCGATGGCGGCGCTCCCTGGACGGGCTCCACCAAAGTTTGGTACGATAGAATATTTGTGCTGGAAAACCGCAGCGGCCAATGGCAAGAAGCCGAAAAATTACCCCGGCCTTTAGGTTATGGCGTATCTGTTTCCTGGCGCGGTAACTTAATAGTAGTAGGTGGCAGCAATGTATCCGGTCATTTTGCCGATGTTTTTATGTTGCAATATAAAGACGGCAAAATTACTACCGAGCCGTTACCGGCACTGCCCAAACCCAATGCCAATGCTTGCGGCGCGTTGGTAGGCAATATTATTTACATTGCCGGCGGCCTGGAAAAACCAGATGCGAAAACCACCGAGAGTAGTTTCTGGGCTCTGGATTTGACTAAACCAAGCGACGAACGGCAATGGGAAATACTGCCTACCTGGCCCGGTTCCAGCAGAATGTTAAGTGTGGCCGGTGCGAAGGATGGCTCCTTTTATTTATTCAGTGGTACGCAATTAGTAGCAGGCAAGCGAGAATATTTAAAAGATGCCTATAAATATACTCCTGGAAATGGCTGGACTAAAATAGCCGATGTACCGGAACCCATGGTAGCGGCCCCCAGCCCGGCTTATGTTACCGGCGATAATTTAATTGTTTTTGGTGGTGATGATGGGAAATACGCCGCAACAGCTGCCACTTTAAAAGAAAGGCATCCGGGTTTCTCTAAAAATATCTGGCAATACAATACCCAAACCAACACCTGGGCCAATGCCGGGAATATTTATACCCAAACGAAAAACGATGCAGCAACTAACCCCAATGGCAGTATTTGGGCCCCAGTTACCACGCCTTTAGTAACTTGGCAAAATAATGTTGTATTGCCGGGCGGCGAAGTGCGGCCAGCCACCCGTACCCCCCGGATTTTAGTGGCCATTCCGGAAAAATAAATATTGGCAAAGCCCGAAATAAGCACTAGACAGAGCCGATAAAGCTTCTTAAAAATAAAAATATTCTGATGAAAAATCCTGAACAGGCGGTACCAACTTATTCCTGGGTAGTAGTGGGCATATTGTGGGTAGTCGCTTTCCTCAATTACCTCGACCGCATTTTAATTACTTCCATGCGCGACCCGATTGTGGCTGATTTCTCTCTTACCGACGCCCAGTTTGGTTTACTTACCTCCGTTTTCCTTTGGTCCTACGGGTTGCTGAGCCCTTTTGGTGGATTCTTTGCCGATAAATACAGCCGCAAAAAGGTAATTGTATTCAGCGTTTTGGTTTGGTCGGCGGTTACACTCTGGACAGGTTTTGTAAATTCTTTTGAGGAAATGCTAGTCGCCCGTATTGTAATGGGTATCAGCGAGGCCTGTTATATTCCGGCTGCTCTGGCTTTAATTACCGATTACCACCAGGGCCGCACCCGGTCGCTGGCAACCGGTTTGCACATGAGCGGTTTGTATACCGGTTTAGCGGTAGGGGGCGTTGGCGGTTATATTGCCGAGTTATGGGGCTGGCGTTACGGTTTTCAGGCATTTGGCGTATTTGGTATTTTTTATTCTATCGTCCTGCTGTATAGTTTAAAAGATACCCGGAAAGCAGAAAACCCAATGGAAGATACTATAACGCCCGAAGATAATATTATAACTACCGAGCCAGCGGCTATTAGTTTAATAGGCTCCGTACGGGTATTGTTCAAAGAATCGTCCTTGTATGTGCTGCTTTTCTATTTTACAATGCTGGGCATGGTGAACTGGCTGGTATATGGCTGGTTGCCTACTTTCTTAAAAGATCATTTTAATTTAAACCTGGGGGAAGCCGGTATTTCGGCCACCAGTTATATTCAGGTGGGCTCTTTTATCGGGGTAATTGTAGGCGGTATTCTTTCCGACAGATGGGTGCGCAGTAATATTAAAGGGCGATTGTACGTGGTGATTATTGGTTTTACGCTGGGGGCACCTTTTTTATTCTTAATGGCCTCTACCAATGTGTTTGCCATTGCCATTGTGGCTATGCTTATTTTTGGATTAGCCCGGGGTTTTAACGATGCGAATCTGATGCCGATTTTGCGCCAGATTATTGATGCCCGCTATATTGCTACCGGTTACGGGTTTCTAAATTTCCTGAGTACAATTGTTGGAGGTTTGATGGTTTATGTGGGCGGAGCCTTAAAAGATGCGCAGGTTAGCTTGGCTATTGTGTACCAGGTTTCGGCGGTTATTATGCTCGTGGCCACCTGGTCGTTGTTTATGGTTAAGATTAAAAAAGTCAGCTAATATATTCAGATGGCCGCTTTAACCACGCAAAAATCAAAAGGTAATTGGGGCACGTTGCTTATGGATTAAAAAAAAAAGAAGGAGAAAGTGTCTATTAGAATTTGGCTTGCCTGAGCCCAACGGGAGCCCAACAGTGATACAAAAAGATTTCCTGCTTTAGATAAGTTCCTGGCGGCTGTTGATGGTTGAACAATTATTGGTACTCGCCTGAGCTGGGCCTACCATTGGATTGATGAAAAATAAGTAGATGGGGCCAGAACGGAAGCGAAGCAAATGCTACCTGATTTTTTTATTTGAAGATAAAGATATTTTATCTTGGCTATATACCAGGAGTAAGGCTCTTATAATAAAACAGATTGTTATTCCCGTTTATGCACCGGTAAATAACAATCTTTTAAGAGGGTACTAAAAGATAATACTTTGTTCGATTTCCACCATTAGTTAAATCTCCACCTTTAAATTTGAAACTTATGAAAAACATCTTCCAATTACTTCATTTAAAGGAAAACTTTCGCGGTTTGCCTGATTTGTGTTTGATAATATTGCTACTGTCAGGCTGTAAAAAAACAGCCTTAGAACCCCAGATTGCCGGTACAGTAATAAATTCTTCTGCGCAGGCTGCTACTGCTACGGCCACCGCAACCGAAATCCATACCAATACTGTTATTTTTGATGGGGGAGGTTCTACCGGTTATCATTCTTTCCGGATTCCATCTATTGTTAAAACCACTAATGGTACTTTAATTGCGCTTGCCGAAGGGCGGATGGCTAATAACAAAGATTATGGCAATATTAACCTGATTTACAAACGATCTACCGATAATGGCGCTACTTGGTCGGCGTTAGGCGAGGTAGTAGGTGTTGGTCCCGGAACTTGGGGCAACCCCACCGCAGTAGTAGACGCAACAAACGGACGAGTATGGGTATTTATGTCCTGGAATGCCGGCGACCATAACCAGTTCGGCACCGATGGTTTTCAGAAAATTGATGCGTGGGGCGACCGCAAAGTATATGTTAGCTACAGCGATAACCATGGGGTAAGCTGGTCCGCCCCGCAGGATTTAACTAATACCTTATTACCGGCTTCGTACAAATGGGATGCTATGGGCCCCGGAACGGGCATTCAGAAAAAGCAGGTAAGTCACCAGAACCGGTTAATTATTCCGGCCATTGGACGTAATATTTATAGCGGTAATGGCGGCGTTACCTGGCAATACCAACTCATTTCGTCGGGTACCAGCGAAGGTACTATTGTTGAAAAGTTAAACGGCACCTTAATGCGAAACGACCGCGCAGTAAGCAGCCAATGGGAACTTTCTAAAAGGCGCCGTGTGTCAATAGGTTCAATTGAAAATGGTTTTCCAACCTGGACATCGGATAATACTCTCCTTGATCCGGCTTGCCAGGGCTCAATCCTTCGGTATAATACCGATTCTCCCAATCGTATTTTATTCCTTAATTCCGCCAGCACCGATACCCGGGGCAAAATGCGGGTTCGTATTAGTTACGACGAAGGCCAAACCTGGCCTATCAGCCGCCGGATTTATGATTGGCTTACCGAGCAACAAGCAGTAGACCAAGGTAAAGGTGGTTATTCCAGTATGGTGAAAACCAACGATTTTCATGTAGGTGCTTTAATAGAAATAAATGAAGCTGTTGGCGATCCAAATAGTCACCGTTCAATAGAGTTTCATAAATTTAATCTGGCCTGGATATTAAACGGAAATATAGAGCCTTAGTACAAGAATATATTGTAGCCTGAAAGATTATTGGATAGCAGTAGAAAATTTTTTTTTGGCTTTTTTCTGCTCTTTTCTATTTAATAGAACAATTAAATTCAAAGTTGGAAAGTTAAAATGAAAGTATTTTATAAACTTTTATTGTTATTTAATATTTTATTTTTCTTTGATTTAAAACAAGCTGAAGCCCAAAAAGCAACCTACGACAGTACGCACCGGCCAGCTGCTTATGCCTCCCGCAACGAACATTTTAAAACATATGCTACTTCAGAAAAAGATGTCATTTTCCTGAGCAACAGCATTACTGCGGGCACCGATTGGCACGAATTACTGAATAATCCCAATGCCAAAAACCTGGGCATTTCCGGAGATATTACTTTTGGGGTGTTGGAAAGGTTAGATGAAATTGTAGCGGGCAAACCAGCCAAAATTTTCTTTCTGATTGGTATTAATGATTTGCAATGGAACACCCCCGATGAAGTTATCCTGAAGAATTATGCCCGGATAATTAACAGAATAAAGACGAATTAGCCAAGCACCAGAATATACTTTCACACCCTACTTCCGCTTAATCCTATTTTTAAGAATTTTAAAAACGCTTATCGGAATAAAGAAGAACATATTCTTAAAATAAATGCCGGACTTAAAGCTCTGGCACAAAAAGAAAAAATCACTTTAATAGATTTATACCCCTATTTTCTTAACAGCAAAAGCTTGTTGAAAGAAGAATATACTTACGATGGCTTGCACTTAACCGCCGCTGGTTATAGCAAGAGGGTCGAAATATTAAAGGAAGGTAAATATCTGGATTAAGTAAAAAGCTATAAAATTTAAGGTGTTCGGAATGATTTTTTTACTATTTGGCTGGCAAATAAAAGAAACCCTTGCAAGAACCAATAGTCTGGGAATTCCTTTGTATGAGAAAAAAAATCCAAATGAAATACTGAGACCAAATGATGAATTTTCCGTTTCGGGTAAAAATTTAAAAATTAGCAAAGTCCGGATTCCTACCATATCAGTTTTTCTGCCAGTACCTAATAAAGCAATCGGGGCTGCGCTAATTATCTGCCCCGCTAGAGGTTATTCTTTCTTAGATATGAATCAGGTAGGAGCGTTTATGATTTGTAATTCCTCTGGATAGGCCTTAAAAGACATAGTAAAAGAGGAGAGGGTAGCGGAAATGGCTGCGTTCTTTACAATTTTTAATTGTGCGTTTAATAAATATAAAGTGGTTAAAATTTTAAAAGCAGCCCTACAAATAAATAATGGCTGAATACTTTCGCAACCTCTAAATAGTCACTCAACACAGGCAAAATCAGCCAAATAATTCCTATATTTGAGATAAGATTATGACTGTTACTACTATGCAGATGGCTGAGTTTATCCGAATTTCCAGCCTAAGAGGACGAAATATTGCTTGGTTTACTGGAGCAGTGGCTTCCGTTGCAGCAGGACTGCCTTCCGTCTATGACATGATTTGGAATTTTAAACGTAGTATCTTTGCACAGCGCAAATTACGCCCATTTCACAGTATAGTAATCTAACATCGGGTGTAAAGCTGGGTTACGCTACTACGTTAGCAAGTACACTGAAAAGCCTGCCTAAACTTAAAAATCGTCCTTATGAATTCAAATTCTTATGTAAGGCATTTTGAAGATTCCTTAGAGCAAGCCAGAGATTTCGTAGGGTATATCAATCATATAATAAGGCTGGCAAATGGAAAGTAGTAGGCTTCAAAATACCTATTAAATTATCTGATAGGATTTATACAGGATGGGCTTAACTTTTTATACTTCTTTATTGGATGATGTTAAATCCCGCATCCGGATAGCCCAGACGAAAGCGACTTAAGCTGCTAATGCAGAAATGATTTTCTTGTACTGGGATATTGGTCAGCTGATTTTCGAGCGCCGGTAGGAACAAGGTTGGTCGGCCGCAGTGATTCCTAAACTAAGCAAAGACTTGAAGAATGAATTGCCAGAACTCAAAGGATTTTCCGAACGCAATTTGGGGAGAATGTTGGCTTTTTACCGGGAATATCCACCTGAAAAGCAAGTTTTAACAGATTTGCCACAAGCTGTGGCAAATTTAAAAGCTAACCGGATTGAATTGGGTATTGTTGCCCAAATCCCTTGGGGACATAACTTGTTATTGATTGAGAAAATCAAAGAGCTACCTACCCGATTGTGGTTTGTGCAACAAACCATCCACAATGGCTGGAACCGGGATGTATTAAGCTTGATGATTAAAAGCAACCTGCACAACAGACAAAGCGATACAACCAATAACTTTGTAAAGCAATTACCCGATCCGCAGTCGGATATGGCCCGACAAAGCTTAAAAGACCCTTATATGTTTATTTCTTGACTCTAACCCAACCCTTTACGGAAAGGGAGCTAGAAGTAGAACTATTTAACTCAAGTTGCGAGTTAGAGGATTTGGTTGAGGGTGTAGGCAAAGATAAAGAGGATGATTTTGAGGGTGAACCCTTGGGGAGTAACGGCGTGGATCTTCTTGGGAAAGAAGTTAGTGATGCCGGA
>Ga0210040_10003526_pt1 | contig 21106 bp, 9 predicted proteins | sample CryGeyCG12114_NA_FD_185462 | JGI IMG/M metagenome (GOLD analysis project Ga0210040, IMG submission 185462) | Groundwater microbial communities from aquifer - Crystal Geyser CG19_WC_8/21/14_NA (SPAdes) (version 2) | ecosystem: Environmental > Aquatic > Deep subsurface > Groundwater | place: USA... | reverse complement strand
ATGGCCAAGGACCCGCGCTTCGCCACCAACGGCGCCCGCGTGGTGAACCGGGACGCGCTGACCGCCGTGCTGGAAGACCGCTTCGCCGATGAGGACGGGCACGACCTGACCCGCCGCATGCTGGCCTTCGCGCGGCGGCAGGAGCTGCGGGCCGGCGCGGTGGACACCGCCGCCCTCATCCTTTCGCTGCGCGACATCCTGGAGCGCAGCCTCGGCCCGGCGACGCCGCTGGAGATCGCGGTGCCCGACGGCCTCTGGTGGGTGCTCGCCGACCCGAACCAGCTGGAGCTGGCCGTGCTGAACCTTTGCGTCAACGCGCGCGACGCCATGCCGCCGGATCGCTTCCCGGGCGGGAGGGTGCGGGTTGTGGCGCGCAACGCCCCGGCGGGGCCGAGGGCCGGCGCGCCCGGCGCGGGCGATCCCCCGCCGCCCGGGGATTGCCTGGTGATCGCCGTGTCCGACGAAGGGGCGGGCATGGACGCGGAAACCCTGGGGCGGGCGGTGGAGCCCTTCTTCACGACCAAGGGCGTGGGGCGCGGCACCGGCCTCGGCCTGTCCATGGTGCACGGGCTTTGCGCCCAGTCCGGCGGGGCGCTGCGGCTGGTCAGCGCGCCCGGGCGCGGCACCACCGCCGAGATCTGGCTGCCCCGTGCGGCGCTGGGCGCGGAGGCGGCGCCGCTCAGCCAGCCCGCCCCGAGCGCCACGCCCGCCGTCGGGCGGCGGCTCTCGGTGCTTCTGGTGGACGACGACCCTCTGGTGCTGGCGAGCAGCGCCGCGCTTCTGGCCGATCTCGGCCATGGGGCGCGCGAGTCGGAGTCGGCGGCGGCGGCGCTGGAGGCGCTGCGATCAGGCCCGCTGCCCGACCTGGTCGTGACCGACCATGCCATGCCCGGCATGACCGGGGCCGAGCTGGCCGCGCGCATCCGGGTGCTGTATCCGGAACTGCCGGTGATCCTGGCCTCCGGCTATGCCGACCTTTCCTCCGGCGAGGTGCCGGACCTGCCGCGCCTGGACAAACCCTTCGGCCGGGAGGCGCTGGCGGCCGCGCTGTTCGCCTCGACCGGCGGGCGGCCACCCCCGCAGGAAGGCTAGAAGACGACAGGGCCGGCAGCATCCTGGCCGCCTCACGCCTTATTGCGCCGCACCATCCTTGGCCAGGGGAGCGCGGCCTGCGACTCCAGCTTGGTCAATCAGCGATTCCGGAGCCGGGAACCATGACCGCCACAGACCGTTGCTCGGCCATGCGCCCGATCGCCCTGTATCACCTGAACCCACTCCTCCTTGGCCCGCTTTCCCAATGGGCGCCAGAACTGGACCGGGTGGCCGCCCTTGGCTTCACCGGGGTCTGCCTGCCACCGCCGCTTTCCCCGGGGCGGTCGGGCAACCTTCTGGAAGTGGCGGACCACGACCGCGCCCACCCGCTGCTGGAGGCCGGCACGGACGGCACGGCCGCCATCGCCGCGCTCGCCGCAGCCTGCCGGGCGGCGGGGCTTGAGCTCTGGCTGGACGTGGAGCCCGGCCATGTGGCGGAAGAGGGCGCCCTGGCCGCCGCGCATCCGGACTGGTTCCATGCGGCTGGGGACACCCTGCCCGACCCGCGCGGGGGGGCGGCGCGGCTCGGCCTGGCGCGGCTGGACCTGTCGGGCGAAGGCGCACTGGGTTTCTGGGCGGCGCGCCTGCGTGACTGGGCCTCGGCCGGTGCCGTGGGCTTTCGCGCGGTCCGCCCGGCCGAGGTGCCCCTGGCCGCCTGGGGGCGGCTGACCGGCGCCGCGCAGGCGGACTTCATCGCCTGGAACACCGGCATGCCCTGGGCCGAGGCGGCAACGCTGCGCGGCGCGGGCTTCGGCTGGCTGGCATCGTCGCTTGCTTGGTGGAACGGGCGTGACCCCTGGTTCATGGCGGAGCGCGAGGCGCTCGGCGGGCCGCTGATGGGCTTCCCCGAGGCGCCCTTCGACACGCGCGCGGCGATGGACGAGGGCGACAGCGCTGCGCGGGCGCGGGCGGCGGCTCTTTCGCTTCAGCTGGCGGCCACGCTGTGCGACGCGCTGCTGGTGCCGCAGGGCTTCGAGTTCGGGGCACGGCGCGCGGCCAGCCTCTCGCAGGACCGGCCGGGCGACTGGACCTGGCTGCGGGAGAACGCGCCTTACGACCTTTCCGCGGAAATCCGCGAGGCGACCGCGATGGCGGCGGCGCTCGCGCCGCTGTCGGGCGCCGCGATGCGGCCTCTCACGGCGCCGGGTGCGCCCGTGCTGGCCGTGGTGCGCGCGGCAGGCGACCTGCGCGTGGCGGAATCCGCGACGCTGGTGGTCGCCAACACGAGCCGCCACGCCGCGGCGACGCTCGCGCCCGAAATCATCCTGCCGGGCATCGCCGGCGGCCCCGTGCCCTTCCGGGATGCGGAAGGAGAGGCGCTGGTGCCGGGCGTGCCGGTGGCGCTTCCGCCGGGCGCCGTGCGGGTGATGCGCGCGGAGCGGGCCAGCCCGGTGATCCGCCTGCCCGCCACCCGCATGCCGCCCGAGCAGGGCGTCGTGATCCCGCGGATCGGCATCGAGGCGGTGACGCCGCTGGTCGATGGCGGGCGCTTCCCCGTGAAGCGCACGGTGGGCGAGGTGGTGACGGTGGAGGCCGACATCGTGGCCGACACGCACGCCACCTTCGGCGTCGCGCTGCTGTGGCGCACGGTGGACGAGAAGAACTGGCGGCAGGTGCGCATGACGCCGCTGGGCAACGACCGCTGGACCGCGAGCTTCCCGCTGGAGCGCATGGGGCGGCACGTCTTCGCGGTGGAGGCCTGGCTGGACGTCTTCGCGGGATACCGCGACGAGCTGTCCAAGAAGCACGCGGCGGGCGTGCCCGTCTCGCTGGAACTGGAGGAGGGGCGGCGCCTGGTGGCGAAGGCCGCCGAGCGGATCGGGGCGGCCAAGAAGTCCCTGGGCATCCTGTCCAAGGCGATCGAGAAGGCGCCGGAGACGGAGCGGCTGGCGCTGTTGCTCGCGCCGGAGACCGCGCGGCTGATGGCGGTGGCCGACGACCGCCCGCACCGGGTGCGGCAGAACCCGCCGGGCGGGGTGGACGCCGAGCGCATCGCGGCCCGCTTCGCCTCCTGGTACGAGATCTTCCCGCGCAGCCAGTCCGGCAGCGAGGAGCGCCACGGCACGCTGGACGACGTGATCCGCCAGTTGCCGCGCGTGCGCGCCATGGGCTTCGACGTTCTGTACTTCCCGCCGATCCACCCGATCGGGCGCAAGAACCGCAAGGGGCGCAACAACACGCTGACCCCGGGACCGGACGACGTGGGCAGCCCCTATGCCATCGGCTCCGAGGAAGGCGGGCACGAGACGCTGCACCCGGCGCTCGGCACCATGGACGACTTCCGCCGGCTGCGCGACGAGGCCCATGCCCACGGGCTGGAGCTGGCGCTGGACTTCGCCATCCAGTGCGCCCCCGACCATCCCTGGCTGCGGGAGCACCCGGAGTGGTTCGACTGGCGCCCGGACGGCACCATCAAATACGCCGAGAACCCGCCCAAGAAGTACGAGGACATCGTCAACGTCGATTTCTACGCGGCGGGTGCGAAGCCCTCCCTCTGGGTCGCGCTGTACGAGAGCGTGCGCTTCTGGGTGGGGCAGGGCGTCAAGATCTTCCGGGTGGACAACCCGCACACCAAGCCGCTTCCCTTCTGGGAATGGATGATCGGCGAGATCAAGGCCGAGAACCCGGACGTGCTGTTCCTGTCCGAGGCCTTCACGCGGCCCAAGGTGATGTACCGCCTGGCCAAGAGCGGCTTCACGCAGTCCTACACCTACTTCACTTGGCGCGAGACCAAGGCGGAGATGGCGGAATACCTGACGGAGCTGACCACCACGGCGCCGCGGGACTTCTTCCGGCCGAACTTCTTCGTCAACACGCCCGACATCAACCCGCGCCACCTGCAGACCGGCGGGCGGCCCATGCACCTCGCGCGCGCGGCCCTGGCCGCGACGCTGTCCGGGCTCTGGGGCGTCTACCAGGGCTTCGAGCTGTGCGAGGCGACGCCGGTGCCGGGCAAGGAGGAGTACCTGGACAGCGAGAAGTACCAGATCCGCGTCTGGCCCGACCGGCGCCCCGGCGACATCGTGGACGAGGTGACGCGGCTGAACATGATCCGCCGCGCCAACCCCGCGCTGCAGACGCATCTGGGCGTCACCTTCCTGAGCGCCTTCAACGACAACGTCCTGTTCTACGAGAAGGCGACGCCGGACCGGTCCAACGTGGTCCTGGTCGCGGTTTCCATGGACCCTTCCGTTGCGCAGGACACGGGATACGAGCTGCCGCTCTGGCGCTTCGGCCTGCCCGACGACGCCGGGCTGGAGGTGGAGGACCTGATGCGGGGCTACCGCTTCGGTCTTTACGGCAAGGCGCAGAGCCTGCGCCTGGACCCCGCCGACCTGCCCTTCGCCATCTGGCGCGTGCGCCCCTTCGGCGCCTGAGAACGAGAACAAGCGATGCCCGACGACGCCAGCCTGCCCAACGAGAGCCTGCCGAACCACCAGGCCGACCCGCGCGACCCCCAGTGGTACCGGGACGCCGTCATCTACCAGCTTCACGTGAAGTCCTTCTTCGACGCCAACGACGACGGCGTGGGGGACTTTCCGGGGCTGATGGCGAAGCTGGACTACATCGCGGAGCTGGGCGTGGACACGCTCTGGCTGCTGCCCTTCTACCCGAGCCCGCGCCGCGACGACGGCTACGACATCTCCGAGTACACCGGCGTGCATCCGGACTACGGCAGCGTGGAGGATGCGCAGCGCTTCATCGCGGAGGCGCACCGGCGCGGCCTGCGCGTGATCACGGAGCTGGTGATCAACCACACCAGCAACGAGCACCCCTGGTTCCAGGCCGCGCGCAACGCGCCCAAGGGATCTCCCGAGCGGAACCTTTACGTCTGGTCCGACACGGACGAGATCTACCAGGGCACGCGCATCATCTTCCTCGACACCGAGAAGTCGAACTGGACCTGGGACCCCGTGGCGGGCCAGTACTTCTGGCACCGCTTCTTCTCCCACCAGCCCGACCTCAACTTCGACAATCCGGAGGTGGTGGAGCGCGTGCTGTCCGTGATGCGCTTCTGGCTGGATGCCGGCGTGGACGGGCTGCGCCTGGACGCCGTGCCCTATCTGATCGAGCGCGACGGCACCAACAACGAGAACCTGCCCGAGACGCATGACATCCTGAAGCAGATCCGGGGCGAGCTGGAGCGCGGCTATGCCGGCGTCGGCAAGATGCTGCTGGCCGAGGCCAACATGTGGCCCGAGGACACGCAGCAGTATTTCGGCGAGGGCGACGAGTGCCACATGGCATTCCACTTCCCGCTGATGCCGCGCATGTACATGGCGATCGCGCAGGAGGACCGCTTCCCGATCACCGACATCCTGCGCCAGACCCCCGACATCCCCGAGGGCTGCCAGTGGGCCATCTTCCTCCGCAACCACGACGAGCTGACGCTCGAGATGGTGACGGACAAGGAGCGCGACTACCTCTGGAACACCTATGCCGCCGACCGGCGCGCGCGCATCAACCTCGGCATCCGCCGCCGCCTCGCCCCGCTGCTGGAGCGTGACCGGCGCCGCATCGAGCTGATGAACGGCCTGCTGATGTCGATGCCCGGCACGCCCGTGATCTACTACGGCGACGAGATCGGCATGGGCGACAACATCTATCTCGGCGACCGCGACGGCGTGCGGACGCCGATGCAGTGGTCCCCCGACCGCAACGGTGGCTTCTCCAAGGCGGATCCGGCGGGGCTCGTGCTGCCCGTGATCCAGGACCCGCTCTACGGCTTCCAGGCCGTGAACGTCGAGGCGCAGACGCGCGACGCGCACAGCCTGCTCAACTGGATGCGGCGGATGCTGGCCACCCGCAAGCGCAGCCAGGCCTTCGGCCGCGGCTCCATGCGGCTGCTCTACCCCGGCAACCGCAAGGTGCTGGCCTATCTGCGCGAGATGGAGAACGGCGAGTCCATTCTCTGTGTGTTCAACCTGTCCCGCTCCGCCCAGGCGGTGGAGCTGGACCTCGCGCAGCACGCGGGGCGCGTGCCGGTGGAGATGCTGGGCGGCACCGCCTTCCCGGCCATCGGCCAGCTCACCTACCTGCTGACATTGCCGCCCTATGGCTTCTACTGGTTCGTCCTCGCGACGGAGCAGGCCCTTCCGCCCTGGCATGTGAAGGCACCCGAACCCTTGCCCGACCTCCGCACCATCGTCTTCCCCACCACGGCCACCGCCATGGGCCCCGCCCAGAAGGGCGAGATCGAGCGCGAGGTGCTGCCGGCCTGGCTGCCCAAGCGGCGCTGGTTCGCCTCCAAGGGCGAGGCGATGCAGGGCGCGAAGCTTCGCGCGCTGGCGCCGATTCCGGGCGGCATCCACACGCTGCTGGCCGAGATCGAGGTGGCGCTGCCCGGCCGCACGGAGCGCTACGCCGTGCCGCTGGCGGCCATGGAGGAGGACGAGACGCCCGGCCCGCTGGCCTATCAGCTCGCGCTGTCGCGCGTGCGGCAGGGGCGGCGCGTCGGGTATCTCACGGACGCCTTCGCCTCGGATTACTTCGTGCACCGCGTGCTCGGCGCCCTGCGCCAGGGGGCCGTCGCGGAGACCGAGGACGGGCCCGTGCGCTTCATCGGCAGCGAGCGGTTTTCGGCGATGGACCTCGGCGAGCAGCCGGCGGTGCGGCGCCTGCCGGGGGAGCAGTCCAACTCCTCCATCATCGTCGGCGAGCAGGCGGTGTTGAAGATCCTGCGCAAGCTGGTGACCGGCATCCATCCGGAGGCCGAGGTGACGCGCCACCTGACGGAGGCCGGGTTCGAGAACATCGCGCCGCTTCTGGGCGAGGTGGTCCGCACCGGGCCCGACGGCGTGCCGGTGACGCTGATGCTGGTGCAGGGCTTCGTGCGCAACCAGGGCGACGGCTGGGGCTGGACGCTCGACTGGCTGGCGCGCGCCGCCGACCAGAGCGTCCCCGTGAGCGGCGCCAGCGCCGACGACGAGACGGACGCGCTGGCGGGCTACCTCGCCTTCATCGCGGCGCTAGGCAAGCGGCTGGGCGAGCTGCACGCGGCACTGGCGGCGCCGAGCGGCAATCCGGCCTTCTCGCCGGAGGTCGCCGGGGAGGCGTCCCGCACGGCCTGGGCGGAAGGCGCCATCGCGCAGCTCGATCCGGCGCTGGACCTGCTGGAGAAGGCGGAGCTTTCCGGGGACGACAAGGCGATGGCGGACGGGCTGCTGGCCCGCCGCGAGGCGCTGAAGCAGGCGGCGCGCAAGCTCGCGCAATCCGCCGATGGCGCGCTGATGACGCGCGTCCACGGCGACTTCCACCTGGGCCAGGTCCTGGTGGCGCAGGGCGACGCGGTGATCGTCGACTTCGAGGGCGAGCCCGCGCGCACGCTGGAGGAACGCCGCGCCAAGGGCAGCCCGCTGCGCGACGTGGCGGGGCTGCTGCGAAGCCTGGACTACGCGGCGGCGGCCGCTTCCTCCGCCCTCAGCACGGCGCTGCCCGAGCGGCGCGAGACCCTGCTCGAACGGTTCCGCGCGGAAGCGGGCGCGGCCTTCCAGGCGGCCTATGAGGAGGCCGAGGCGGCATCAGCCGTGCAGTGGGCGCCCGAGGCCACGCGCGGGGCGCTGCTGGATCTCTTCCTGCTCGAAAAAGCAGCCTACGAGCTGCGCTACGAGGCGGCGAACCGGCCGGCCTGGCTTCCCATCCCGCTGCGCGGCCTGTCCGCGCTGGCCGACCGACTGGTGACCGCATGAACGACGCCCTGCTCGCCATCGCGGAGGGGCGCCACGGCGACCCCTTCGCCGTGCTCGGCCGCCACGACGGCCTGGTGCGGACCTTCCAGCCCGGCGCGCTCGCGGTGGAGGCCGTGCCGGCGGGCGGCTCGCCCGTGATGCTGCGCGCCCTCGACGAGCGCGGGGTGTTCGAGGGCGAGGTGCCGGAAGGGCGCTACACGCTCCGCATCACCTGGCTGGGCGGCGTGCAGGAGACGGAGGATCCCTACTCCTTCGGCCTGCTGCTGGGCGACATGGACATCTACCTGTTCGGGGAAGGGCGGCACCACGAGCTGGGCCAGGTCTTCGGCGCGCGGGCGATGAGCGTGGACGGCATCCCCGGCGTGCGCTTTGCCGTCTGGGCGCCCAACGCACGGCGCGTGTCGGTGGTCGGCGGTTTCAATTCCTGGGACGGGCGGCGGCACCCGATGCGGCTGCGCGGCGCCTCCGGCATCTGGGAGCTCTTCGTGCCGCGCCTCGCGCCCGGCGAGCACTACAAGTACGAGATCCTCGGCGCCCATGGCGGCGTGCTGCCGCTCAAGGCCGATCCCATGGCGGCGGCGGCGGAACTCGCTCCGGGCACGGCCTCCATCGTCACCAACCCGGCGCCGCACCCCTGGCGCGACGCGGGCTGGATGGAGCGGCGCGGGGCGGCGCAGGCGGTCAGCGCGCCGATCTCCATCTACGAGGTGCATCCCGGCTCCTGGTGGCGCGCCGAGGACGGCCATGCCGGCGACTGGGACGGGCTGGCGTCGCGGCTGATCCCCTATGTGCAGGGCATGGGCTTCACGCACGTGGAGCTTCTGCCGATCATGGAGCACCCTTTCGGCGGTTCCTGGGGCTACCAGCCGCTGGGGCTCTTCGCGCCCACCGCGCGCTTCGGCACGCCCGAGGGCTTTTCCCGCTTCGTGGACACCTGCCACGAGGCCGGCATCGGCGTGATCCTGGACTGGGTGCCGGCGCATTTCCCCTCCGACCCGCACGGCCTCGCGCAGTTCGACGGCACGGCGCTGTACGAGCACGCGGACCCGCGGGAGGGCTTTCACCGCGACTGGAACACGCTGATCTACAACTTCGGCCGGACGGAGGTGCGCGGTTTCCTTGTCGCCTCCGCGCTGCACTGGCTGGAGCACTATCACGTGGACGGTCTGCGCGTGGATGCGGTGGCCTCGATGCTCTACCGCGACTATTCCCGCAACCACGGCGAATGGGTGCCCAACGTGTTCGGGGGGCGCGAGAACCTGGAGGCGGTGGCCTTCATCAAGGAGCTGAACGAGGCGGTGCGCCAGCGCTGCCCGGGCGCCGTGATGATCGCGGAGGAAAGCACGGCCTGGCCGGGCGTCTCCAAGCCTGTCTCCGAGGGGGGGCTGGGCTTCCACTACAAGTGGAACATGGGCTGGATGCACGACAGCCTCCACTACATGGAGGAGGACCCGGTCAACCGCCGCTGGCACCACGGCGAGATGACCTTCGGCCTCGTTTATGCCTTTTCCGAGAACTTCGTGCTGCCGCTCTCGCATGACGAGGTCGTGCACGGAAAGGGGTCGCTGCTCGGCAAGATGCGGGGCGACGACTGGCAGAAGCGCGCGAACCTCCGCGCCTATCTCGCCTTCATGTGGACCCATCCCGGCAAGAAGCTGCTGTTCATGGGCATCGAGCTGGCGCAGCCCACGGAGTGGAACCACGACGCGCAGCTACCGTGGCACCTGCTGGACGATCCCCGCCATCGTGGCGTGCAGGAGCTGGTGCGCGACCTCAACCGCACCTATCGCGGACTGCCGGCTCTGCACCAGCGCGACGCCGAGCCCGAGGGCTTCGCCTGGGTGGTGGGGGACGACGCCGCGAACAGCGTCTTCGCCTTCGTGCGCATGGGGGCGGACGGCTCGCCGGCGCTGGTGGTGTGCAACATGACGCCGGTGCCGCGGGAAGGCTACCGCATCGGGGTGCCGCGCGGCGGGCGCTGGCGCGAAATCCTCAACACGGACGCCAATCACTATGGCGGTTCCGGCGTTGGGAACTTCGGGGGTGTCGACGCGGTGGGGGAGGGCTCGCACGGGCAGCCGGCCTCCCTCATCCTGACGCTGCCGCCGCTCGCGACCCTGATCCTCTCGCCCTAAGGACCGCCCTTGCCCATGCCGATAGAGCCGACCCGCCTCGAAACCGGGAGGCCCTATCCGCTGGGCGCCAGCTGGGATGGCCTTGGGGTGAACTTCGCGGTCTTCTCCGCCCATGCGGAGCGGATCGAGCTGTGCCTGTTCAACGCCAATGGCCGGCGCGAGGTGACGCGCTACGATCTCAGGGAATGCACCGACGAGGTTTGGCACGGATATCTGCCGGATGCCGGGCCGGGCACCGTCTACGCCTATCGCGCGCACGGCCCCTACGAACCCGGCCGGGGGCATCGCTTCAACCCCACCAAGCTGCTTCTCGACCCTTACGCGAAGCAGCTCGTCGGCAACGTCACCTGGTCCGACGCCCTTTTCGGCTACCGCGTGGGGAACCAGCGCGCGGACCTGACCATGGACCGGCGCGACAGCGCGGCCGCCATGCCCAAGGGCGTGGTGGTGGACGACCGCGCCTATGACTGGGGCCGCGACCGCCCGCTGGAGCGGCCCTGGTGCGACACGATCATCTACGAGGCGCACCTCAAGGGCCTGACCCGGCAGCATGAGGCGATCCCCGGCCCGGTGCGCGGAACCTTCCAGGCGCTCGGCCATCCCGCGGTGATCGAGCACCTGCTGCGGATCGGCGTGACGGCGGTCGAGCTGCTGCCCGTCCACGCCTTCCTGCAGGACCGCTTCCTGGTGGAGAAGGGCCTGACCAACTACTGGGGCTATTCCCCCCTGTCCTTCTTCGCGCCCGAGCCCGCCTATCTCGCGACGGGCGCGCTGAACGAGGTGCGCGCGGCGGTGCGGCGGCTGCACGAGGCGGGGATCGAGGTGATCCTGGACGTGGTCTACAACCACACCTGCGAGGGCTCCGAGATGGGGCCGACGCTGTCCTGGCGCGGGCTCGACAACGCCTCCTACTATCGTCTGCTGCCGGACAATCCCCGCATCTGCATCAACGACACCGGCACCGGCAACACGGTGAACATGTCGCATCCGCGGGTGATCCAGATGGTCATGGACAGCCTGCGCTACTATGTCGAGAGCTTCCACGTGGACGGCTTCCGCTTCGACCTCGGAAGCGTTCTCGGGCGGGAGCACACGGGCTTCGACCCGGGCTCGGGCTTTTTCGACGCCGTGCGGCAGGACCCCGTGCTGTCCCGCGTGAAGCTGATCTCCGAGCCCTGGGACATCGGGCCGGGCGGCTACCAGCTCGGCAACCATCCGCCGGGCTTCGCCGAGTGGAACGACAAGTTCCGCGACGGCGTCCGGCGTTTCTGGAAGGGCGACGAAGGGCTTCGCTCGGACCTCGCGGCCCGGCTGACCGGATCGGCGGAGCTGTTCGACCGCAGGCGGCGCCAGCCCTGGGCCAGCGTGAACTACATCGCCTCCCATGACGGCAGCACGCTGGAGGACCTGGTCTCCTATGACCACCGGCACAACGCGGCCAATGGCGAGGACAACCGCGACGGCCACAGCGACAACCATTCCCACAACTGGGGCGTGGAAGGGGAGACCGACGATCCGGAGATCCTGGAGATCCGCGAACGGCTGAAGCGTGCCATGCTCGCGACGGTGCTGTTCTCGGCGGGCACGCCCATGCTGCTGGCCGGCGACGAGATGAACCGCACCCAGGGCGGCAACAACAACGCGTATTGCCAGGACAACGAGGTCTCCTGGGTGGATTGGGCGCGCGGTGCGACGGAGGCGGCGCAGGAGATGGCGCGCTTCACCGCGCGGCTGACCCGGCTGCGTCACCGCTTGGCGCCGCTGCGCCCGCCGCGCTTCCCGCACGGGCGGTCCGAGCCCTTGCCGGGATTGTCGGACACGCAATGGTTCGGCCAGGACGGGCAGGCGCTGACGCCCGAGGCCTGGGGCGACCCGGTGTCCAAGACCTTCGCCATGCTGCGCGCCGACGGCACGGAGGAAGGCGGCGCGGACACGGTGCTGCTGATGATGAACGCGGACAGCGCGGACCAGCGATTCACCCTGCCCGGCGTGGCCCGGAGCTGGCACCTGCTGCTCAACAGCGCCGAACCCGACGGGGAGGAGCGGTCGTTGCAGGAGGACGAGGAAACCGTACTCGTCCGCGCGCGCTCCCTGGTCCTGCTGTGGAGCCGGATGGATCAGGCATGACAACCGCCCAAACCTCTTTCTGGGGACCGATCCTGCACGAGGAAGGCGCGACCTTCCGCCTTTGGGCGCCCTCTTCGGAGGGCGTTTCGCTGGAGATCGAGGGGATGGCGCCCGTCCCCATGCGCGCGGCCGGTGGCGGCTGGTTCAGCGCCGATGCCCCGGCGCGAGCGGGGGCGCGCTACCGGTTCCGCACCTCGCCGGACCTTCTGGTGCCCGATCCCGCCGCGCGCGCGCAGGCGGAGGACGTGCACGGCGCCTCCGTGCTGGTGGACAACGATGCCTACCGGTGGCGCAACGCGGGCTGGCGCGGGCGGCCGTGGCACGAAACCGTGCTGTATGAGCTGCATGTCGGCACCTGCGGCGGCTATGCGGGGGTGCGGGCCATGCTGCCCCGCCTGCGCGAGCTGGGCGTGACGGCCGTGGAGCTGATGCCGCTGGCCGCTTTCCCGGGTGGGCGCAACTGGGGCTATGACGGCGTGCAGCCCTTCGCACCCGACCCGAGCTACGGCACGCCGGACGAGTTGAAGGCGCTGGTGGACGAGGCCCATGGCCTCGGCCTCTCGGTGTTCCTCGATTGCGTGTTCAACCATTTCGGCCCGGACGGCGCCTACCTGCACGCCTATGCCAAGGAATTCTTCGACGAGGACATCCAGACCCCCTGGGGCGCCTCGATCGACTTCGCCCGCACGGAGGTGCGAGCCTTCTTCGAGGAATGCGCGCTGATGTGGCTGCGCGACTACCGCATCGACGGCCTGCGGCTGGATGCCGTGCACGCCATCGCCGACCAGCCCTGGCTGGACGTGCTCGCGCGCCGCATCCGCGCCGAGGTCACGGGGCGCGAGGTGCATCTGGTGCTGGAGAACGAGGGCAACACCGCCTCCAAGCTCAGGCCGGACCTTTACGACGCGCAGTGGAACGACGACGGGCACAACACGCTGCACCCGCTGCTGACCGGCGAGCGCGAGGGCTATTACGAGGACTTCGCGGAGGACGGCGCGAAGAAGCTGGCGCGCGTGCTGGGGGAAGGGTTCCTCTTCCAGGGCGAGCAGATGCCGCATCTCGGCCGCGCTCGCGGCGAGCCCTCGGCGCACCTGCCGCCCACCGCCTTCGTGCTGTTCCTGCAGAACCACGACCAGGTCGGTAACCGCGCGATGGGGGAGCGGCTCCCGGTGCTCGCCGACCCCGAGGCGCTGCGCGCGGCGGCGGCGCTGCTGCTGCTCTGCCCGCAGATCCCCATGCTGTTCATGGGCGAGGAATGGGGCGCTACGGCGCCCTTCCTGTTCTTCACGGGCTTCAAGGATCCCGAACTCGCCAAGGCCGTGAAGGAGGGGCGGCGCAAGGAGTTCGCCCATTTCTCCGCCTTCCGCGACGAGGCGGCGCGCGCGCGCATCCCGGACCCCAACGACCCCGCGACCTTCGAGGCTTCCCGCCCCGATGCCAGCGAGGCCGGGCGCCCGCCGCACGATGCCGTCCTCGCGCATCACAAGGCGCTGCTGGCCATCCGCGCGGCCGAGATCATGCCGCGCCTGCCCGGCGCCATGGCGGAGGGCGCGGAGCCGGTGGGGGAGGCCGCCGTGCTGGCGCGCTGGCGCATGGGCGACGGCACGCGGCTCACCATTGCCGTGAATCTCGGCCCCGAGGCAGCAAAGGTTAAGGCGGGCGGCGCGCGAACCGTGTTCGAGACGGCACCCGGTGCCGCCGATTCCCTGGCCCAGGGCACGCTTCCCCCGCGCACGACCATCGCCCTGCTGGATCCCGCCCCATGAACGAACATGACCTCCGCGACCTCGCCCGCGATGCCGGGATTGCGGTGGAATGGAAGGATGTGAACGGGAAGGACCATCAGGTCGGGCCCGGGGCGATGCGGTCCATCCTGGCCGCGCTGGACCTGCCGGCCGACAGCGACGCCGCCATCCGCGACAGCCGCGAGCGCCTGCGGCGGAGCCGCGAGGGCCTGCCGCCGCTCTGCACGGCCATCGCGAACCAGCCGGTGCTGCTCGGCCTGCCGGGAGAGCCGGAATTCCGCCTGTTCCTGGAGGGCGGCGAGACGCGCGAGGGCCGCGCCCGGCAGCAGGACGGGCTCTGCACCCTGCCTTCGGTGAACGAGCCCGGCTACCACCGGCTCCAGATCGCCGGGCAGGAGACGGTGCTCGCGGTCTGCCCGCGGCGCGGGCATGTGGTGGAGCCGGGCACGCGGCCCTGGGGACTGGCGGTGCAGCTTTATTCGCCTCGGCGCACGGGCGATGGCGGGATCGGGGATTTCACCGGCCTCGCGCAGCTTGCGGCATCGGCCGCGCGGCGAGGCGCGGATGCCCTCGCCATCTCCCCGGTGCACGCGCAGTTCTCCGCCGACCCCTACCGCTTCTCGCCCTATGCGCCTTCCTCGCGCCTGTTCCTGAACGTGCTGCATGCCGATCCCGCGAGCCTGGGGCCGGAGGCGCTGCGCGCGGCGCTGGCCGCCACGGGGCTGGCCGATGAGTTCGTGCGGCTGGAGTCGCTCGACCTCGTGGACTGGCCGGCGGCGGCACGGCTGCGCCTCGCGCTGTTCCGGTCGATGTTCGACGCCTTCCGCGGCGACCCCGCCCTCACCCGCTTCCGTGAGGAAGGCGGCGAGGCGCTGGAAAGCCACGCGCGGTTCGAGGCCTTGCACGCGCATCTCTATGGCGGCGACCCCGGGTTGTGGCACTGGAAGGACTGGCCGGAGGAGTTCCGCCACCCCGAGGCGCCGGGCGTGGAAGGCTTCGCCCGCTCCAACGCGCGGGAGGTGGAGTTCCACGCCTTCCTGCAATGGATCGCCGACCGGGGCCTCGGCGCCGCGCAGGCGGCCTTCAAGGGGGCGGGCGCGAAGATCGGCCTGATCGCGGACCTCGCGGTCGGCACGGATGGCGGCGGCAGCCATGGCTGGTCGCGCCAGGGGCAGATCCTGCCGGGCCTGGGCGTGGGCGCGCCGCCCGACATCTTCTCCCCGCTCGGGCAGTCCTGGGGCATTTCGGCCTTCTCGCCGCGCGGGTTGCGCGACGGCGGCTACGCGGCGTTCCTGGAGATGCTGCGCGCCGCCATGCGCCACGCCGGCGGCGTGCGCATCGACCACGCCATGGGCCTCGCGCGGCTCTGGATGGTGCCGCAGGGACAGGACGCGACGGAGGGCGCCTACCTGCACTTCCCCGTGGAAGACATGATGCGGCTGGTGGCGCTCGAATCCCACCGGCATCGGGCGATCGTGGTGGGCGAGGACCTCGGCACCCTGCCGGAGGGCTTCCGCGAGCGCCTGGACGAGACGGGCGTGATGGGTCTGCGCGTGCTGTATTTCGAGCAGGCCAAGGACCGCAGCTTCACGCCGCCCTCCACCTGGTCGCCGGGCGCGGTGGCGGTGACCACCACGCATGACCTGCCGACGGTGGCCGGTTGGTGGCGCGGGCGCGACATCGACTGGCGCGTGCAGCTCGGCCTGCTCGGCGAGGGCGCGGATGGCGCGCCCCTGCGCGAGGAGCGCGCGGGCGACCGCGTGCGGCTGTGGGACGCCATGTGCGAGAGCGGCGCGGCCGAGGGGCCGATGCCGGCCGAGGACGATGGCGCGGAGGTCGCGACCGCCGCTGCCCGCCACATCGCCTCCGCCGCCTGCGCGCTGGCCCTGTTGCCCCTGGAGGACGCCCTGGCGCTGGAGGAGGCTCCCAACCTTCCCGGCACCACCGAGGGCCACCCGAACTGGCAGCGCCGCCTGCCGGGCGAGGCCGCCACCATGCTCGACGATCACGACACCGCCGCGCGCCTGACCGCGCTGGCCCAAGCCCGATAAACAGGTCGCCCCCTCGATGCCCGCTCCCGCCACGCCGCGCGCCACCGCACGCCTGCAGTTTCACAAGGACTTCCCGCTGGATGCGGCGGTGGCCCTGGTGCCCTACTACCAGAAGCTCGGGATCAGCCATCTCTACGCCTCGCCCATCCTGAAGGCGCGGCCGGGCTCGACCCACGGCTACGACATCGTGGACCCCAACCGGATCAACCCGGAACTGGGCGGGGAGGAAGCGCTGGGCCGGCTGGTGGACGCGCTGCGCGCCCACGGCATGGGCCTGATCCTGGACATCGTGCCCAACCACATGGGCGTGGGGGGCGCGGACAACGGCTGGTGGCTGGACGTGCTGGAATGGGGGCCGAAATCCCCCTTCGCGCAGTTCTTCGACATCGACTGGAATCCGCCCGACCCCGAGCTGACGGACCGGATGCTCGCGCCCTTCCTGGGCGCGCCCTACGGCACCGTGCTGGAATCGGGCGACCTCGCGCTGCACTTCGAGCCCGAGAGCGGCAAGATCTACGCGGAATACTTCGAGCACCGCTTCCCGATCGCGCCGCCCACCTACGCGACGCTTCTCTCCGCCACCGGGGAGGCGATGCTGACGGGCCTCGCTCAGACCTTCCGCGCGCTGTCCGCCAGCGAGGACCGCGATGCGGCGCGGGCGGCGGCGAGCCTCGCGCTCGACATGCTGGCACGCCACGCCGCGACCCCCGAGGGACGCGCGCAGATCGACGCGGCGATCGCGGCGCACGACCCGAGGGACGAGGCCGGGCACGCCCGGTTGCACGCGCTGCTGGAGCAGCAGCACTACCGCCTGGCCTGGTGGCGGGCGGCCACCGACGAGATCAACTGGCGCCGCTTCTTTGACGTGACCTCGCTCGGCGGCCTGCAGGTCGAGCGCCCGGGGGTGTTCGAGGCGACGCATGCGCTGATCCTGAGCCTCTACGCCGATGGGCTGATCGACGGCGTGCGCGTGGACCACGTGGACGGGCTGGCCGATCCCCGCGCCTATTGCCGCAAGCTGCGGCGCCGGCTGCAGGGGTTGGAGTCGCGGCGGCCGGAGGGATCGCCGAAGGGCGAGCCGGTGCTGCTGGTGGAGAAGATCCTCGCCCCGCACGAGAAGCTGCGCCGCGACTGGATGGTGGACGGCACCACCGGCTACAACTTCATGGACGAGGTTTCCGCCGTTCTGCACGACCCCGACGGGGCCGAGCCGCTCGCCGCGCTGTGGCACGCGCAGACCGGCCGCCCCGCCGATTTCGGCGAGGAGGCGCGCGAGGCCCGGCGGCAGATCCTGCGCTACAACCTGGCTTCCGAGCTCAACGGCACGGCCGCCGCCCTGCGCCGCGTCGCCGCGCGGGACCTGGCGACGCGCGACTTCACCCTGACCGCCATCCGCCGCGCGCTGACCGAGGTCCTCGTGCACTTTCCGGCCTACCGCTCCTATGTCGGGATGGCCGGGCGGAACGAGGCGGACCGGAGGCTCCTGGACTGGGCCATGGCGGGCGCGCGGCGCACGGTGCGCGCGACCGAGCGGCCTCTGCTGGACCTGCTGGATTCCTGGCTGGGCGGAGACCCGCCGCGCCACCTTCCGCACGAGCAGCGGCGCGAGCGCTACCGCGCCGCCGTGCGCTTCCAGCAGCTCTCCGCGCCGGTGGCCGCGAAGTCGGTGGAGGACACGGCCTTCTACCGCTACGGCCGCCTGATCTCGCGCAACGAGGTGGGCTCGGAGCCCTCCCACTTCGCCATCACGCCCGCCGCCTTTCACGCCACCTGCCGGGAGCGCGCGAAGTTCTTCCCGCGGGAGATGCTGGCCACCGCCACCCACGACCACAAGCGCGGGGAGGACACCCGCGCGCGGCTCGCCGTGCTGTCCGAGCTGCCCGAGGAATGGGCGGCGACGCTGAACCGCTGGACGCGGCTCAACACCGTGCTGAAGAAGGAGGTGGACGGCGAGCCCGCGCCCGACGCCACCGACGAGATCATGCTCTACCAGTCCATGATCGGCGCCTGGCCGCTCGACCTCGACCCGGCCGACGATGCCGGGGTGGAGGCACTGGTGAAGCGCCTGGCCGCCTGGCAGGAGAAGGCGCTGCGCGAGGGCAAGCGGCGCTCCGAATGGGCGGTGCCGAACGAGGCCTACGAGACCGCCTGCCGCGACTTCATCACGGCGGTTCTGGACCCCTCCCGGCCTTCCCGCCTGCGGGACGAGGTGGCGGGGCTGGTGCGCCGCCTTTCCCCGGCCGGGGCCTGCAACGGGCTGGCGCAGACGCTGATCCGCTGCACCGCGCCGGGCATCCCCGACCTCTACCAGGGCACGGAGTTCTGGGACTTCTCCCTGGTGGACCCCGACAACCGCCGCCCCGTGGACTTCGCCGCGCGCGAGGCCGCGCTGGATGCGGGGGAGGCGCCGGCGGCGCTGCTGCCCCACTGGATGGACGGGCGGGTGAAGGCCGCGGTGATCGCCCGCGCCCTGGCGCTGCGCCAGCGCCAGCCCGCGCTATTCGCCGAGGGCGACTACCTGCCGATCGAGGCGGAGGGGCCCATGGCCGCCCATGTGCTCGCCTTCGCGCGGCACCTGGACGGCCGCGCGGCGGTCACGGTGGTGACGCGCCTGCCCGCCCGCATGCTGGGCGAGGACGGGCTGCCCCTGGTTCCGGCCGCGGCCTGGGAGGGCACCACCCTTCCGCTGCCCGCCCCCCTGGCCGGGCTGGGCTTCGGCGATGCGCTGGGCGGCCCCGCGCCCGAGGCCGGCGCGGCGCTTTCCGTTGGCGCGCTGCTGGGGCGGTTGCCGGTGGCCTTGCTTTCGGCGGAATGACGGTCATTGAGAGGCCGGGGGTGCAAACCGGGCCTGAATGGCTTTAAAACGGACGCGGATGCGATCCGGATTGGCCGTGCAGCCCGACTCCCCCGAACCCGCGAACTGGGCTGAGCAGCGCCTTGCGCTGGCGCTCGAGGCGTCCGGCATTGCCGGCGCCTGGGACTGGGACGCGGACACCAACCTGATCCACGGTGACGCCCGCGCCTGCACCCTGCACGGAATGGACCCGGCACTGGGCAGGGCGGGCGCGCCCGCGGCCGGCTTGCTGGCCCATGTGGTGCCCGAGGACAGGGTCGCGCTGGACCGTGCCCTGGCTGCCGCCCTGGCCGGGCGGGCACCGTTGAACATCGCCTACCGCACCTGGCCGCCCGGCGGCGACGTGTCATGGGTGCAGTTGCGCGGGCGCGTGCTGCGAAACCGCCAGGGTCGGCCCACGCGGCTCGCGGGAGTCGCGCTGGACATTTCCGAGCAGAAGGACACGGAGGCGGCGCTGCGCGAAAGCGACGCGCGCTTCCGGGCCATCGCGGACACCATGCCGCAGATGGTCTGGTCCACCCTTCCCAACGGCCACCACGACTACTTCAACCAGCGCTGGTACGAGGTGATGGGCCTTGAGCCCGGTGGAGGCGATGGAGAGGCCTGGGCGGCGCTCGTCCATCCCGACGACCAGCCCCAGACGCGGGAACGGTGGCGGCATTCGCTCGCGACCGGCGATCCGTACGAGGTCGAGTACCGGCTGCGCGTGGCCGATGGCGGTTGGCGCTGGTTCCTGGGCCGGGCGCTGCCGGTGCGGGACTGGCGCGGGCGGATCACCCGCTGGTTCGGCACCTGCACGGACATCCAGGACATCCGCCGCCTGGCCGATGAGCGGGAGGTCCTGAGCCACGAGCTGAGCCACCGCATCAAGAACATCTTCGCGGTGATGTCCTCGCTCACCTCCCTTTCCGCCCGCGGCCATCCCGAGGCGGCGCTTTTCGCGCAGGAACTGCGCAGCCGGATCAACGCCCTGGCCCGCGCGCATGAATTCGCCCGGCCGCACAGCGAGGGCAGCCGCCCGGCGTTCGGGCAGGCGACCCTGTTCGCGTTTCTCGAGGACCTGCTCTCGCCCTATGCGATGCCGGAGGCGGACCCGCTCGGCGGGCGCATCACCATCGCCGGCACCGACCAGGGCTTCGACGACCTGGCGGCCACCCCCCTGGCCCTGATCTTCCACGAGCTAGCCACCAACGCGGCCAAGTACGGCGCGCTGTCCACACCCGGCGGGCGGGTGGCCATCCAGGTCACGGCCGAGGAGGGGGAGATCGTGCTGTGCTGGCGCGAGAGCGGCGGGCCCCCTTTGTCAGGCACGCCCGGGCACGAAGGCTTCGGCAGCCGGCTGGCCAACATCAGCGTGGAGGGGCAGCTCGGCGGCAAGGTGGTACGCCGCTGGCTCCCCGGCGGGCTGGAGCTAGAGGCCCGGCTGCCGGCACGCGCGCTGCAACGCCGCCGCCGCGCTGCCCAGTAGGCAGAGGGCCGCCGGCGGGCGGGTGGCGCGGCCTTCGCGGAGGGACACGGCGAAGCGCACCGTTCCGTCCAGCGCCGCATCGGTGAAGGGCTTGGGCAGGATGCCGACCGGTCCGCTGATGCCCGGCGCCACCTGGCGGGGATTGGCGGTCAGGTAGATCACCGTCGCACCCCATTCCTTCGCGAGCGTTTCGCCCAACGCCGGACCGGTCGGGCCGTCGCGCAGGTTCACGTCCACCAGGGCGATGTCGACGCCATCCTGGGCAGCAGCCAGGGCCGCGGCTGCATCGGCGGCGGTGCCGACCACTTCGAACCCCATTCCTTCCAGCACCGCGGCCAGGTCAAGGGCGATCAGGATCTCGTCCTCGACGATCAGGACACGCTGGGACATGGGCGGGCCATTCACATAAGAGGGTATTGCAAACGCTATGGGGGGAGAACAGGCCGGTTCGGGAGGGGTTTCCCGGCCAAGCCGATTTCGGCGCACCGTGATCGATGACGGCGTGCCCGGCCTCAGGGAAGGACGCGGTGCAGGGTGACGGCGCGGTGGTCGCTGTCCTCCAGCTCCCGCGACACCGGCACGGTGAAGCGTGCCAGGAGTTCCAGCCCCTCGCGCGGGGCATAGGCGCGGCCGGGATCGGCCAGGACCACCCGCGCGCCCTCCGCCGCCAGGCGGCGCAGCCAGGGCAGGATGTGGCGGGTCATCGGCGCCTCGTAGCAGACGTCGCCCGCCAGGATGACGTCCCATCGGCCGGGAGCCCCGACCACGTCCCCGTGGGCTTCGGCGATGCAGACGCCGTTCAGCGCGGCGTTGAGGCGCGTGGCGGCATGGGCCAGGGGGTCGATCTCGGCGGCCTCCACGGAGACGGCGCCGGCCAGGGCGGCGGCGATCCCGGCGAGGCCCCCGCCCGCCGCGAAATCCAGCACCCGCAGGCCGGCGACACGG
>Ga0210040_10003525_pt1 | contig 21109 bp, 23 predicted proteins | sample CryGeyCG12114_NA_FD_185462 | JGI IMG/M metagenome (GOLD analysis project Ga0210040, IMG submission 185462) | Groundwater microbial communities from aquifer - Crystal Geyser CG19_WC_8/21/14_NA (SPAdes) (version 2) | ecosystem: Environmental > Aquatic > Deep subsurface > Groundwater | place: USA... | reverse complement strand
GAAACGAAGACCAAGGGTCAAGCACTGGAATAACTGCGTCTGTGGTAGAGGCTGTGTCTCGCACATGCCTTGTACCATGTGTAAATGATTATTTTTTCTGTTCGACTAGCTTTGCTATCATGTATCCTTCTCTATTTACCTGTGCAATGTTCCCATGACAGCGAAAATCTAGACTTGAAGCAGCCACAGTGACCGTATCGCTTGGTTCTTCAATTCCGTCCGACAGGAGACGAAGGTTTCCACGAACATAAGACCCAAATTCCGTTGAGGCAACGTACTTGGACGGAGCTAACATAGAGTGTCGCACCCGATACGCACGCATATCTTGCTGCCATGTGGGGGCGCCTACGATAGCGATCTCCCAAAGCAAAAGAAAGAACATTGCTTCGTAACCAAGAGAAACAAAGAATGTGTGAATCATTTATTCACTGTGCGAGCATTTCGAGGCCGCCTTAGTTCCACCGAAGCCAACATTGGAACCCCCAAGCCCAATTCTAAAATCGGTGCAAAACGAACTCCTCCCATGAACCCTTCAACCGTAAGCCTGAGGTAAAAATGCTGTGTAGCTCCAATAGCTATGCCAGGAACGCCTAACCCATGTTTGCCAACGAGTAGCAAGTGTATGTATACAACCGCTAATACTGAAGATTGGTCCGGGTGCCAAACATTTCCCACTACGTTCATGGCCATTTTGAGTTGTGTGTATTATAGCTCTCTGTAATCCGCCTGTCTGGCCCTCTTGCCACGGTTCTGGTGCCTGTGAGGATTTACAGGTTGCCTCATATAGGCATTGTCCTCTTCATTTCCGACGTGTCTCTGCTGATTAGAGAACTTGTTTCCAGCTGGTCCAGTCGGAGGGTACGTCCCAGTCTGCGATTGTTGCATTGCCTTCGGCGCAGTTGGAACACCAGACAAACCTGGTGGTTGTGATGGGCCCTTTGGGGGTGGCTTGTTCAAGTTTCGGGGTTGGGACTGGTTCTGGTATTGGTAATTGTTGCTGCTGTTGTAGCCAGCGCCATTCATCATAGGAGTGAAACTATTGTTGTTGGGGAACATACTGCCGTTCATGCCGGCGTTCATCATCGGATTGAAGTTGGGTTGCATGAAGTTCATGCCTGGCATCATATTCATGCCCATGGCTGGGTTCATCATGCCTGGCATCATAAAAGGCATGCCTGGCATCTGCATGGGGAAGTTCATTGGCATGTTCTGCATCATATTCGACATGTCGGGTGGCATCATGTTGAAAGGCATGTTCATGTTGTTGACATTTGCTGGCGTTGTTGACTTGCCGTCTGGCTGCGAGCTCGGCACCTGCTCTCCTGATCTCTGTCGCTTCATAGCCGGCGCTGATATATTGTTTGATTCACCATCGACTGCTTCGTCAGCACGTCGCTTCTTCGACTGCGTAGTGTCTGATTTGGGCGATTTGCTACCATCACTCGTACCAGGCCTAGAGCCCGACGCCGATCCATCAGCTTGGGGCGATGCAGCGGATGCTGTAGGACTTCTAGCATTTTGTCTTTCACCAGACTTTTCTGATTCATATGTTTTAATCTTGACCTTGGTGTCTTCATCAGGTTCCAGACGCTCGAGACTGACGTTTTCTGTGCCACAACCGGGACAGGTGAGGTCGTTCTCAATCAGAGCATTCTCAATACAGTCGTGACAGTACGTCTTCCCGCAACAGGGTGTCTTCATTGGATCTACAAACAACCGTTTGTCAAGGGAGCATTCAAGACCACGTTCCTGAAGCTCCTTGTCCCCAGCTTGCACCTTCTTTTGCGCTGCCTCCGCTGCCTTTTGTTGTTCCAGATGTTTTCTCCATGTCTTCTCGTCTGCCTGTGCGAAGACATATTCTCCCTCAGCATTGACCATAAGATTTTGTCGCTGAGTCTCATCTAGCTTGTCTATCTCTGACTGGTCGATTTTTTTGAGCATTGATCGGGGGATGCCAGTGGTTCGCTTGATTCGATTCTTGTTGTCGTAGTTGGCGTCATCGTTTGTTGGACAAGCTTGAATCCAGTGCCCTGGAAATGGTCAGTCCCTGTGCGTCACATACGTGAATTCGGGTTGCCTTACCTTTCTTGCCGCACCTATAACAGATGTAACCGTGTGGTGGTTCACCCTCAGGCACATTTGCTTTCTTTTGAAACGGCTTTCCGCCTTGCATGGGTACCCGTGTCTCATGGGACATCTCTTCCTGTTTCTGTTGCCATTGTGCACCAGTCAACTGAAACATTGCCTTGAGCCTTTCTTCTTCAGTTTGTGCTTGGTCCATATCTATTGTCTTTGCCTTGCTCGTAGCCGCAACGAAAGTGGATTTAGCACTGATGGGAGGCTTGCCAGATACATAACGAGCTGCCCTACCTTTGCCAGGCGCCGATGCCGGTAATCGTCTGGCAAGTACGGTAGAGCCTTGGTGAATGATTTCGGTGTCGTCGGTGTACTCTACATGGAAGTTAGCTTTCTTACACACTACAAGTTGATTGGCGGGCCTACCCTCGTTGGTGTTCTCCTTGTAGATTTTCAGGTCAAAGTCAGTTCCATCACCTAGTCGGGCGGTAGAGATGATTTCACGTTTGAAGTTCCAGACATCGGTATGAGGACCATCGATCGATACACGTTGCGGTTCTTTCTGCGACTTGAATTTGAAGTAAACGTAGTTGGACGCCATGTTGACGGTCACTCAGAGCAGGGACGACCCGTGGAAGATGTGATCGTCTATGTGTACACCGAGAGTGGTTGGCTGTGATTGAAAGAAGATTGGTGGCTGTTTGTAAATTTATGAGGGGAGAAAGTCAGGTAGTGACTAGAACAGATGACGCAGGGTTGATTTCAAGTAAAAGGATAAGTATTCAAACGCCGCTGGGTACACGCGGGCAGTCTGTATTGCGCCGATGTAACTTGCTTCCACCACTCAACCAGAACAATTTTCAATCCTTCTTCTGCGCTGTCGCGAACAACCTCCGGCAACAATCCAGCAGATGACAAACACACGAATGAAGATCGCACAGGATCAAGGTCCTCAAGTAGCGTAAGAGGCAAGGCAACAAATCAGCCACAATAACCACCTCTGCCTGACGCTCACGGCTACCGGCACTGCGAGATTAAATGGTTGAAACAAGTCTGGAACAGGAAGCAGAATTTGGTGTCGCTGTGTCTGTAAGTGTGAAGGTGGAAACACCAAACGTAAACAGTATTGTACACAGTGATTTGAGAGAAGGAGGGTTGGATGATGGTCAGGGTGTAAACGGTGTGAAAGAGATGGAAGAGGAGAGAACTTAAAGTAGACGCAGGTGGAGATTCGGCTGACAAAGACATCGAAGCCGCAAACTCCTCAGGCTTGGCGATGTCTCACGTGACAGGACAACGGCGTGTTGCCAAGAACTTCCGGAATAGCTCGTCTAAGTTGTCTATCTCCCTTGTAGGTAGGTATCTATGAACGCGAAGTTGAAGTCAGGTGGACTGATACATTTCCATACTGCTACAAGCACATAACTCGTTGAGTAGGTGGCTGAGATCGGTCTCATTAAAACGCCTATGTCCGTCGCTATGCATTGCATTTTTCTGCCATGTAAACATTCATCGCAATTCCTCCACAACCTTCTTCAACACTTCCTCCGTGCTCAAGTATGAGTTCTTCGGATCTTTCCGTATACTTTGCCATACCTCACCATGCTTAGGCTCTGAGGCGACACATTTCGAGATAACGTCTTGCCGCTTCTCTTCTGTGCCATGCTGTGATAGGAACTTGACATACCAGGCCCAGGTGTCTCCCAAATCGCTGTCCAGCACAATAGCCTTTTCAAACCAACTTGAAGCCTTTTCCAACTTACGCTCGCCCCAGAATATCCTTGCTACCGTAACGAACAAGATCGGGTCGTTGTCAACGGCTTTAATAGCTTCCAAGCTCAGTGGCTTTCGTTGGGTTCGCGGAGACAGACTCCATATGTTCTCGGACCATAATAAGCCTGACTTTGGGCATTCTTGCAGAGCTTTCGCCATCAATGTCTTTGCTTGAGCCACGTTTGGCTGCTGTCCTCGCAGTTCCACGCGGACGCTTTCTGTCCAAAGCTCGGGGTTCTTGGGGTTCTGCAGTCTCGCTCGGTCAAGGACAGATCTAGCTTTGATGATTATGCCAGCCTTCTCCTCTAGCTTCGCCGCCAGCAGCCACAGCGCTACAGACTTCGGGCATGCTCTTGTGCCCTGGTTATAAGCTTCACGCGCTTGGGGAACCATACCCTTGTCCTCGTAGATCTGCCCTTTCATCATCCATAGCTTGGCACTTCGTGGGAACCTCGTCTCTTTCTTGTTTACTACGGTTGAGGTCAATCCTTGCAGCACCAGGTCGAGAGCGACGTCGATGTTGCCAAGCTGCCTCTCGTAAGCAGCACTCTTGTACCATACTCGCTCCGTCGGGGCTTCTTGTCGAGCTGTTGCCAGGAGTTCCCGTGCTTGATCAACCTGCTTAGCATCTGCCTCGAGCTTAACAGCAGCCAGCCAGATCTCTTCGTTGTTCGGATTCTGGTTGAAGGCCTTGCCCAGCACCCTTCTTGCATCGTCGATTTCACCGGCATGCCATTTCTCTCTGGCCAGCTGCAGCCATAGCACTTCCGACTGCGGACAGGCCTCAACAGCCTTCTCCAGTAGTTGCCAGAGTGCCTCTTTGGTGCCGTGATTTCGCTCGAGATCCGCTGCGGCAAGCCAGGTCGATTTGCTCGTCGGAAAGACACGTAATGCATAAGCAAAAATGGCCCGGGCTGTCTCATACCGCCCACGACCAATGCTAGCTCTCGCATCCTCCTTCCAAATGTCCAAACGGTCATCATCTTCATCGAGTGACCATCCAAGGGTCTCACGTATAATTGCACCACAGGTAAGCACCGCTCCTTCTTGCTCACATTTTTCTGCTTCAGTGATCCACTCTTCACGCTTCAACATGCCACCTTCTCGCACTAACACTTTGATAGCACGATTCATGACGTTGACTTTGCTAGCTTGGCCTATCTGCTCTTGCAGTCTGGCTGCGGCAACCCAGATTTCATGGCTGGTAGGAACAGCTTTTCGTGCCTTGTTGAGCACCGCTTGGGCATTCTCGGGTGTTTCCAATCGTGCCAAAGCAAGCCACAATTCAACCGACAGGGGTATGATTTCTGTGGCTTTCGCGAGTAACAACCGTGCATCAGCAGCATCTTCTTCGAGGTTAACAGCTTCTTTCCAGATCGCTACAGACTGTGGTATGTGGTCTATAGCTTGTCGTAGCACTCTCTTCTTGGCTCGTGGGTCCGCCTCAAGGTTCATGGCTGCAACCCATAATCTTGTCGACCTCTCGTTGTTCTTGATAGCATTTGCGGCTATGATCTTTGCATTGTGGTTGTCATTCAATCGAATGTTCTCTAGCCAGGCATCCTCACTCTTTGGGCACTGCTCGCAACCTTCAGCAATACGTTTCCTGGCAGCAACTATGCGACCAGCCAGTTCCTCGAGTCGTGCAATCGCAATCCATCCCGGCGCGTGCTTAGGGTTTGTTTTGGTTACCGATTCCATCAACGTTCGCACACGTTTTATATCTCCAACCTCGACCTGGCTAGCTTGGAGCTCGGTTGAAGCGAGACTGGTAAGATAACCCTTGGGGTCTATATTGGTGGCAGAGCCGGTGCCAGCATCAGCTTGAGCAGCTTGATCAAGTCGAACCTTAAGCACTCGATCTCTTGCAGCGCCAATATCTGCGAAATTGGTCATAGTGCCGTCTTTGTTGTCTGCCGATGCGCCGTTTGCTGTATCACCATCTTGTACACTAGTTTGAAGTTCTGCAGAATCACGAGCAGCCGCTAGGACACTGTCAGGTACCGCGTAAAATCGTTGTCGAAGGTTTTGTTTTGCGCGTCGATTTTTGCCAGTCAGGTCGCCTACTTCTGGTATGTTCGCCCAGTCTTCGTCGGAAACGGTCGCGAGAGACCGCTTGAGGTCAGCAAATTGTTGAGAAATCTTCGGGTTGTTTCGCTCATACTCGTCTCGTTCAGCCTGCTCCCGAGCTTCCCTTCGAATCCTTCGCCGCCTCTCCATTCTTTCATCCACATCCTGGTATATCCTATCTGCTTCATCGTCCTCGGCGCCATACTGGCCGTACGCGAACAAGCCTACTTCGTTCTCAGGGTCTTGAAATCGCTCGTCATCTTCTTCTTCTTGTTCTGGCTTTTTCTTCTCTGTTGCACCATATGCTGTAGGGGGTGCCGCACCAAGAGCCTGGGCTCGTTTTGCTAAGGCTTCTTGTATCTGTTCTGTGCTCGGGCCTTCTCGCGCTGGACCGAGATCTGACCGGGTCGTGAAACCAGTAGCACCTCTACCAAGACCTGCGACATAGTTCTCGGGTGCTGGCTGATGCAGGAAGTCTTGTCTGCCCATGTTTCCTGACCAGCGCTACAGCACCTATGAAACGCTTCCGTTCTAACGACTACCAAGGCGCTTTGACAGATCTTTCGATATGTACCCAAGGCCAGCCTCGTGTTTCGCAACCAGAGGCGCTCCGCTCGACTTATGATGGTCCAACTCGAATGAAGACCAATGCTAAGGCGCAAGATGTTCGTTATATCTGCATTAGTCTTTGCTTGTAGCTTCTCGATTAGCACTGTTTCTTCTACTGCATACACCGTCGGTGCTGACTTACTTGAGAGGAAGAGGATTAAAAACGGGCAGAGCATCAACGAGAAATTGCTCCGCAAAAGCCCCATGCCGATGTGCAAACAGCACAAACATAGTCTTCCTGTGCCCGTCAAAAAAGTTTCCCGCAGTGATTTGGCGGCACTGAACATCAGCTTACACTTCTACATAACCTGCCTTCTTCAAACCCTCCCAAACCTCTCTCATACCCCGCGCCGAGTCATAACATCCTCTTTGCCTTCATCATGCCAAAGACCAAAAAACCCCGGCAGAATGCCGGTTCGTCGCCCTACTCGAAACCCTCCACCACCTCTACCTCCGCCTCCACCAAATCCAACGCCATCTTCCGCATGAACACAGACATAGGCCAGCACGTATTAAAAAACCCCGGCGTCGCACAAGCCATAGTCGACAAAGCAGACCTCAAGCAATCCGACATAGTCCTCGAAGTCGGCCCCGGCTCCGGCAATCTTACTGTTAAAATCCTCGAGAAAGCCAAAAAATGCATCGCCGTCGAACTCGATCCTCGCATGGCGGCAGAAGTCACCAAGCGTGTCCAGGGCACCCCCTCCGCGAAACGACTCGACGTCGTCCTCGGCGACGTCATCAAGACAGACCTTCCCTACTTCGACGTCTGCATCTCAAACACACCTTATCAGATCTCCTCGCCCCTCACCTTTAAACTACTGGCAACATCACCCTCTCCACGCGTCTGCATTCTCATGTTTCAGCGCGAATTCGCACTCCGCCTCTTCGCCAAACCAGGCGACAAACTCTACTCGCGCCTGTCAGTCAACGCGCAAATGTGGGCGAAGATTGACCACATCATGAAAGTCGGCAAGAACAATTTCAAGCCCCCTCCCGCGGTCGAATCCAGCGTTATCAGGATGGTGCCCAAGAACCCACGGCCGAACATAAGTTACGAAGAGTGGGATGGTCTTTTGCGTGTCTGTTTCGTGCGGAAAAACAAAACACTCCGCGCCAGCTTCCTCGGCACCACCTCCGTCATAGACCTACTAGAGAGCAACTACCGGACATGGTGCGCGCAGAACGACATCCCCGTGGAAGATGGCCCACCCTCTACGGGTGAGGCGTTGATGGAGGTGGACGATCCGCCTGTCGACGAAGCCGAAGACATCGACGGCCTCATGGACATGGACGAAGAGGACATTCCAGAGTTCTTCAAGACCTCGGCTCCTGCCGTCGCGAAGACGCCGTCCCGCAAGCGCCGCACCAAGGTGACCGAACTGGTGCGAGAGAAGGTACGAGTCATTTTAGAAGACAAGACAGGTCTCGCCGACAAACGCGCTCGAATGTGCGATGAGGGCGACTTTCTGAAATTGCTGTGGACTTTTAACCAGGAGGGCATACATTTCAATTGATGTCGAGAAATTTGGAGCAAGGCCGGGCGGCTATTTACGTGTTTGATGAATGTTTCATGAATTATTGTTGAGATACCCCTTTTCGCATCTATAGAGATTGACAAAAGCTTTTGAGGGATACAGTTCACAGTCTGGAGTTCTTAGCCATAGTGACCTATTAAGCACACCCTCGACGAGCGACGCTCAGCATTTTGGAATCCTGTATGAAAAACATAGATATGATACCATCTCGCTATATGTGCTGATCGAAGGGCACAGACAGATTAAACACTGCTTCCAAATATTCCATACTCCCGCTTGATAATGTTGTCTTGCTCATAGCCAATCGAGATATCATCAGTCGTCACCTCATAACAATCATCACGCCTGACAACAAGTATCGCTGTTTCCTCCACACATTTAATAATACCCCCGACAAATCCCCACAAACTCAAAGATATAACCACAAAGTCCGAAACGAACATTATAAAGCTGCCACTTTTATAGGGGGGTTGGGTATCAATAACTTTTGCGGCTTTCAAGTCCCTATCAAAGAAACCCAGCCCGAATAGCAGCAGCAAATCTCAGGGTAACACAAAAAGCAATATCCGTTGTCGATGACCGGCATCGAGAAAATCCCAGAACATCACGACAGAAATTAGAACCACATTAATGCCACAAGCAAGAGGCAGAGCTTGCTTATCAGCCAAACGTATGCCGCCTACGATGCTTGTTTTAAGCACCATAGTACTGATGATCGTCTCTTCTTCCGTAGTCCAGGCTTGCCCTGGTACTACTTGGTGCTCGACTGTGGCGACGGCCGGGCATCCTCTCTAACGGTCGTTCTTCACCATAGGACGGCCGGCGTGATGTGTCTCTCGTAGACGGGCGCGCAACATCTTTTCCCGAGACCACACTACTGGTTGTGCTTCGTCTTGAAGTGCGGCTCACCACGCTCGGTGCACGTTCAATACATTGTTGCTCCTTTTTCCTGTCGTCGTCCTTGCTCCTCCCACTAAAAACGATCTTCGTGTCTCCGATGTCAAGCGTCACTGGTCGACCCTCCCGTTCATATCTGTCAGGAATGGTCACGCTGATGCCTCCGTTGATGGTTATGTTCGTCTTCGCGCCACTTGTATGAGATCTTTCTCTTCCAGAAGAATCCTTTGACGAGGAATGATGGCTTTTCTGGCTGTAGCTGCTACCAGTTTCAGACTTGGAAGAGGCATGGCGTTGAGTGTACTTGCGCAAAGCATCCGCAGTTAGCTCGTTGGTAGTCATGCTGCTGCGTTTGCGTTGATATGCTTCAGCTTCGGCCTCTTGCTGTTCTAGTGTGGTAGTCGGCTGTGTGGTGCTCCTGTGTAGTGGCTGCATTTGCTTGGTAGATGTTGCGACCTGCTTGACCCCCATGGCGTCAGAATACGTCACTGACTTTCGGTGCAGCTTTGGCCTTTCAAGGAGGTCTGTTTGGCTAGGCCCACGGCTCGGATAAGATGTAGGTGGCCGGGATGGTGATGGATTCCGCTCTCTATATGCGGTGGGTCTTAGCTCCGGGACTTCATCGTCATCATACTGCTGTGAAAGTCTTCGCGTAGAGACCACATTGTCGTACGTCGCGTTCTTCCTGATGCTTGGTCTACGTGAGGTGGAAGAGGAGACTTCAGCAAGTGGTGGTCGTTGTGGAGGTGGCATGGCTATCCGGTCCTGGTCGATACTCCGACTAGATCGATGAGTATGCGGTGTTGGTATCTCCCTGGAAGCGCCTTCAGACGTTCGGTCAGGCTTCATGGCTGGATGCTGGATGACTGCAGGTTCGCCGTAGACACTCGTGCGGCGCGCAAGCCGACCAGGTCGAGTATCATGCGTAGTATCGAAGTACGTTGGAGCTGCGTTCGCGGTGACGTAAGGTGTAGGAGCAACGGCATAAGGGGTATACGAAAACGCGATAGGGCTGTAGGGGACAGTGGGAGTGATTGGCTGCTGCCACATTTGAGGAGCGACCAGGGTTCCGGTGTATACAGCAGGGCCTGCAGAATACACCGGTTGGATAGTGGCGGTATTAATGCTCAAGGGCCTCGATTCTCTATTTGAAGACATCCGCCTTGAGGGGTTTGGGATGGAATCTTCGTCCTTCATTGCACGGGCCCTCGAAGTATTTCTAGCCAGCTTTGGCGATGTCGGAGGAGGCGCCGCACTTGATGATCTGGACATCTCCCGGTTGGTGTCGATGTGCTTTCCATATCGGTCACATATCCTGCATGTGCCTTTTTCATGGATGTAGTATGTTTTGGTTGGGGATGGCGGATCTCTGGGACGGCTCGATGACTGACGAGGAGGGTTAGGCCTTGAAGAGAAACCGTAAGGCTGTCGCTCGCGCTCGGCGATGCCAGTATTGATCTTGAGGTCGGCCATCTTCAGTCCTGCTGATGCGTCGCTGTTGGCAGTGCCAGCTTTGCTTGAGTAGCCAGAGTCGCTACCATCATGGTTACGGACTTCTGAGGATGTTCTGAAATCAAGATCCGGCTTGGATCGCTTGACGGCAACATTCGCAGTGGCGTGTGTGTCGGTTAGAGCGATCTCATTGTCCTCATCCCAGTCCTCACAGGTTGCTGCTTGTGGGTGCCGAACGTCGGCTGGTGACATCTGAAGAATGGGTCTGTTGTTGGGTGCCGTCTGTGTCGCACGCGGACTTTTGCAGCAGGTGAGGTGGGGCGGAGCTTTAGTTAAGGTAAGGGACGGACTCAGGCGTCACTGCAGGTCCACACTGGCCGGCGGCAGGCACGACCCGTGCAGTTCCAGGCTCCAAGTTGCGTCCTTCCAAGCCCCTGACATACGAACTCAGGCTTGAACCTCTGGCTGCAGACCCGGTGGAACTTGAACGATCATAAGCTTATCGATAAGTCGACGTGGAGCATATGCGAATGCGAATGCGAATGCGGATGCGAGGGGTCCGGGCCCCTCTGAGTCTCTGGCAGGGGTCACGGTGTCGACTAAGTTAGCAGTGGAAGTCAGGCTTCCTACTGTCTCGTCTTGGCTTGTCCCTCGCAACGAGCTTTGGTGGACGGCTTCGTGGACGGCGAAGTCGTGCTCTAAGGGGTTGGCCTTTTGTAGATTGATGGCTACTGTCGCTGAACTCTGCATAGAGCGTGTCAGAGGTTGTAAGTCGGCATGCCAACGATGCAGTGCTCGTGCAGGTTGCGCTGTGAACGTACTCTCAGCACAGACAATGTTGAGAACAATGCCTTTGCGCGTCGTGGTAGAGACCGGGTGCTCGCAGCATGCGTGATGCTGCGGACTGCCAATAAGTTCAGCTTGTCGCAGTGCAAGTGGATATAGCGTTGTGGAAGTTGCAATGGAATCAATTGGAGTGATGAAACTCGGAGTCATCGTTCGTTCCTCCTCGCGTTCAGCACGACGAAGGGTTTGCGACGCGATGCAGCATGACGACCAAGTGGCAGGCTGGCAGAAGGACGAAGGCGAGTCATCTACGAGTACAATCAACCAGAGTGCTTGGAAGTGTGTGCCTACCTACCTACTTATCTCGTGCATCATGCAACCACTTCAACCCTTTTGACTGGCTATCTTGATGCCCAAGATGCAGCCCAAGCATCGGACCTAACCTCATCCGGGCCGGTCACCACCCACCACCATGCACTGCAGGACACGCCTAGCAGACAGCCAGCCGAAGCAAGCCTTCCATATCACGTTTTAACAGACACCCTCTGATGGTGTGTTCGCACGAAGGCATGGGTGACCAAGGCCTTGAATCACCTCAGATCATCCTGCCTGGCCTCAAGGTCTTACGAGAACGTGGGCAATCCTGCGGGTCAAGCAATACCACCCAGCTCAACAGGAACTCAAGTTGCCAACACAGTGCTTGCTGTCTCTGAAAAGGTCCCCTTATGGTCTCCTTGCTAGATCTCGGACCTGTACTCTGCCACTTTTGCTCGTTGCGCAACAAGATCCGTCCCGTGTCGCACGATTACGTTGGCGCCTGCTTTCCATCAGCCGCGAGGTTGTGATCGAGAGGTAAGCATAATGTCCTGATGGAATGGTCATGAAATTGGTGGCTTGAATCATTTGTTCGACATCGCTCGTTGACCACCGAATGAGCTGCGACTTTAGCCTGATGGCCGACCATATCTGGCATTTGACACAACATTTTCACAGAACCCCTACTCCGGACTTTGCCTGTCCCCTTGATGGTGCCCAATGTCTTCCCAATAGTTCCCACGGGACAGATCGCGCTATCGTAGAACAACGTCCCGATCATTCAAGGACTCTACATCCGCTCCACCGGACTTAAGCCAAGCAGAGTCATTCCATTCCACAACACTTGTCGAGCAGCCTCATACAGTGCCAATCGTGCTTTCTGCAGCTCAGGCTCACTTCCAACAACCTGCAGATGGTCGTAGCTTGAGCTAAGGGCATGTGCCATCTTGAACAGGTATGTAAGGATAGTTGCAGGCTCACGGGTCTTGAGCGTATTCATGACAACATCTGGGTATTGAGCAAGCGATCGAGCCAGATTGATTGCATGCTCTTCTTTCAGAAGTGAAAGGTCTGCAGAGCCGAGAACGCTAGCAGCCACTCCGGCCCTTCGATAGATAGAGCACAGTCGTGCATGAGCGTACTGCAGATACGGTCCGGTGTCGCCTTCGAATGCAGTCATTGCGTCGATGTTAAATTCATAGCCGTTTCGGACTTTGCCCGTCAGATCTTGTACCATGATTGCGGTGATGGCTAGAATGTCTGAGACTCCAACTGGATCGTCCAGCTGTTGATACTTCTTCTCGTTCTTCTTCATAACGTCGAGCATAACATCTGCCACACTCTGTATTACGTCGTCTAAGAACTTGACTGTGCCCTTCCGTGTGCTCATGCCCTTAACCATGCCAAACGAGATGTGCTCGCATCGCTCTGCCACATCTTTGTGTCCGCTGATTTCTGTTGTCTTGAAAAGCTGGGCCACATGCTCATTCTGCTGGTCGGCGACAACATAGATCATCTTGTCAAAGTGATATTTGTCATACCGTTCCAGGATCGCAGCAAGGTCTCGTGTGAGATACAGAGGTGTGCCGTCTTTTCGAACGATAATTGCTTTGTTCAGCTTCTTTGCCCCGTGCTTTGCAAAGTCGATCAAGATAGCACCCTCGGATTTCTCGGCGATCTTCTTGTCCAATAACTCCTTTAGCACCTTGTCGATGGACTCAGCCTTCACTTGAGACTCGCCAGAATAGTCGTCAAAGTGGATGTTGAGGCGCTTGTAGGTCTTCTTGTATTTGTCGATGCTGAGATCTCGGAACTGGTTCCACAGGGCCAGAGCTTCAGGGTCGCCGTCCTCCATACTCTTGAAATACTTTCGAGCCTTTTCATCCTCACTTTCTTCGACCAGAGGTGCAAGTTTCTTCTCAAGGTCTGCGACGTCTTCCTCCTTTAGCTTCTTCTCCTGGATTTCTTTTTTCAAGGCTGCGATAGGTGGATCTTGCTCTGACTTAATTTTGTTGATCTTGACGTAGACTTCAAACAAGTGGCCAATGGAATTCTTGTCCAACTCCTCTTGACTTCCGAAACGCTTGAAACCGTTTGCGAGAAGACCATATTGCTTGCCCCAGTCACCAAGATAGTTCATTCGGGTCACATCAAACCCCAGCAGCTCGTACAGTTTGCCCAAGAAGCCGCCAATTATGGTACTACGAAGGTGTCCTTGGTGGAATTCTTTAGCAATGTTCGGCGAGGAGAACTCGACAACCAGCTTCTTCCTGCCCTTCGATGGGTCCTCGGGGTCTTGCAGACCAGGAACAGGATTAGAGCCATACGCTTTTGTGTCCTTGAGGATCAGAGGTATGACCTTGTTGATAATGTGTTGCGGCTTGAAATAGTACTGTACAAATGGCCCATTGGCTGTACATGTTACTAGCGTCTCTTCGTCACTCGGGAATGCCTCAGCAATTTGCTTTGCAAGATCTTGAGGTGACTTGCCCTTCACTCGAAGTGCTGCAACAGGAAGCATAAGATCACCTTTGTCAAGCGTCTGGGTCCATTGTAGCATAGGGAAGACTTCCTCTACTTTGCGATCGACAATCGGTGCTAGACGTTCAGCAATATGCTTCCGGTACCAGTTCACAGGATTTTCTGGCTGAGCCATGGTTGCGGTAACCAGTGAGAAATTTTGCAGACGAGCTGAAGCTTTGGTCGTATACTTTCGAGAGTTGCTGTGAGCAGATGGGGGATTATATGTATGCGTTCGAGGATATGATTGGTGGTGGAATGTCCGGCAAGGGGTCAACTGAAGTTCTGCACAAAGCGCCACGGACGTGTTACGACAGTGGAAAAATGAGTTTGGGAAGTTTTTATGAGGCGAAAGGAAGGGTTTTAGATTTTTGGAAGAACGAGAATACACTTTCATAATTTGGAGAAGAGTCATAGAACGACAGTCAATTGCTTCTTTGTCAAAACTTTACAGTCTTGGCGGGGTCCTTTTTGCAGCCTTGCATCAAATCAACAACGTGGCGCGCATATTCCAGGATGTGCGGTGCGGCCTAGACCGCACCACTCGCACTCATTTGGTCTTCCATGCTATACCACAACATTGGCTATGCCAGCAAGCGGTCTCAGCCGCAATATTCTATGATGTTGCATAGCCGTCCCTGCGGAAGGTTCAGGCACCATGTCAATTTCGGAGCATGCAAGCCCCGATTTACCAGGAGAAGATGATGTCCAGAATCACGCTTCGGAGACACGGCCTAGCTCGAAGCGTTTCCGCTTCAAAGAGAAGGGTGATTCCTACCAAAGCACTGAAACAGACGGTAGGTCTTCGAGACGAGATCGCTATCGCCGACATCATGCCTCGCATCATCACCGAAGCAAGCGGCGCAGGACTTCACCTCCTGTAAAAGACGATCCTTCTCAATACGATGATTCTGTTCGAGGTCTTCCTCCTGATCAAGCCTTTCGCGAGTCGCTCTTTGATGCTTTAGGCGATGATGAAGGCGCTGCTTTCTGGGAGGGCGTCTACGGCCAGCCCATCCACAATTACCCCCGGCAATACGAAGATGCAGAAACGGGTAAACTGGAGAGCATGGACGATAATGAGTACGCGCAGTATGTCAGACGCAAGATGTGGGAAAAGAGCTGGGAGGGTATAGAGGCGGCCAAGGAGGAGAAAAGGAAGGAAAGAGAACAAGAGAAGCGGCGCATACGGGAGGAAGAGAATCGCCACAGTAGCAAGCCTGCATCGGCACCACAGGACAGTGGCTTTGTCTTTGACATCGAGTTCGAGGCGAGTCTGAAGCGCGGACAGCAGCGGAAGGAGCGTAAGAAGTGGAAGAGCTTATGGGAGGACTACCTCCACAGATGGATCGACCTACAGTCCCTGGCTACAAACAGGAAGCAGGAAGAGCCAAATGCGGAGCAAGTGTTCTTACGTAACCAGATCGCATGGCCAGTCGAGTCAGGTAAGCGGAAAGACGTCAATCCCGCGGAAATCGAACGCTTTATCAGGCATGGCACCAGTAACGCTGATACGAGCAAATCTAACGAGGAGCTGTTATTGGCGGCGCTTAAGCTTGAGCGGATCAGATGGCATCCAGACAAGATACAACACCGATATGGGTTTATGCACATCGATGAAGGTACTATGCAAACGGTTACTGCCGTATTCCAAGTTTTCGACCGAATGTGGACTGAGCTGAGAGCGACGCAATGATTGTTCGAGACAGGGCTGCTTCACGGATTCTCCCGCAGCCCATCAGAAACACCAAGGATGAGCCAATAGAGACAATGAAACATTTCTCGTTCCAGTCTATGCTGGCTGCCTTTGACCCAGAGGCTCAGTTCTGCTCAAAGAGAGCTCTAGTGCGTCGAAGGTTTCCTCGCCTTGTACAATATCCTCTCCATTTGTCCATTCGGCAATAATGTCTGCTGGGACGTCCCTTACTAGGATATGAACATGATCCATGCTAGGAACAGTCTGCAGTGCGGTCCAGTTCTTGAACCACATTACCTTCTCTTTAGCTCCAGGTAGATCTTCTACTCGATTAATGAACGTTCTGTGCACAAAGTCCTCTACCTGCTTCCTTGACTTTGCCGTCATGTCACCTTTGCTTGGCTCTGTGTCAAGGCGAGTTTTCAACCACACCACTAAATGGACGATACCTGACTCGAATCCATAAGGCCAATCATTTGGTAGGGTTTTGTAATCGTGGCGATCCTGGAACGGAGTCTGGCTTCTCACGTCGAATATTGGGCCTAACTCTGGGGTTGACGAGGGTAACGGCGTCCATCTCAGACGCTTTTTCAGGATGTAGTTCGGTACACTACCATATTCGGCTTTGGTTTCGGCTGACCATGCCATATAGCGTTTGAGATCAGACGGCCATCGCTTGAACAACTCGAGCCTGTTCTGAGCTGCAGAGCGCGATCAATGCCCAGAATCTGACATTCGACCCCAATTGCATACCTATGATTGATTTGATGTTCTCCCATGTATGTGGTTCGAATTGTTCATCGGTTTGAGATAAATTATGTTGATCCACACTTGTGAGGGGGAAAGGGGAAGATGAGGATTCGTCGCTTGCCATGCTCAGAACTGTGACCTCGTTGCCTCCCTGCTGTTGCTCAGCCTTGTTGCGCACCCATTGTGTGGCGTGTGGGAGAGACGACGACCGTTTTCGGGGATAAGATTCTAGCCCCAGGCTGTGGGATTTTGAGCGGAACAAATTGCGCAGAACTCACGGCGAAATGTGGGGTCCAACACACCACCCACACCACCTGCGCTACACGCCCTCCCGCAATCACTGCTGTGCCTTCGTTGTCGGCTCGCAATATTACTACCGCCGACCTGTCCTGCTGCTGGGCATCACAGACACATAAACTTCTCTTCTCCTGTCTACCCGCGTCCTTTGCCGCTTCCGCAGTTCTCGCTCCTGTGCATCTACAAGCACCGAGAAAATGAGGTACCCCACCCCACCCCAATACTTTCTACAACATGGCTGACGAGGACCAGCGACAAGCAGAACATGAACGGCGTCTTCATAGCGTCCATATTGCTCGTCCTGGGCGGAGCCCTGGCGGTCTACGGTTACACACTTTACGCAGGCCGTATGTACCATTCCTACCGATGCTTGAGCCCGCCACCGCTGACCTTGGTTGCTGTAGAAGCACGCAAAATCCTCAAACCCGACACTTTCCAAGAATTTTCTCTCGTCGAGAAGACCAACACCTCACATAATGTAGCAATCTACCGCTTCGCACTCCCCCGCAAAACCGATATCCTTGGCCTACCAATCGGGCAACACATCTCCCTCGCCGCAACACCCGCTGGCGCAGATAAGGAGGTTGTTCGATCGTACACTCCTATCTCCTCTGACGAAGACCGTGGACATGTCGACTTCATGATCAAGTCCTATGACCAAGGCAACATCTCAAAGCACATGACCACTCTGAAGATCGGCGACACAATGAAGCTCCGCGGACCCAAGGGTGCCATGGTGTACCAGCCCAACATGTGCTCTCGGATTGGAATGATCGCAGGCGGAACCGGAGTCACACCCATGCTGCAGATCATTCGAGCCATCCAGCGTGGAAGGCCGACTGACAAAACGAAGGTGGACCTTATCTTCGCGAATGTGAACCCAGACGACATCCTGCTGAAAGAGGACATTGACAAGGTTGCGCGCGAAGATCCGAACTTCAAGGTCTACTACGTCTTGAACAACCCTCCTGCAGGCTGGACCGGTGGAGTAGGCTTTGTGACGCCGGATATGATCAAGGCGAAATTGCCACCACCCGCGGCCGACATGAAGTTGCTGATCTGTGGTCCACCACCCATGGTGAGTGCGATGAAGAAAGCCGCGGAGAGCCTTGGATACCAGAAGGCACGACCAGTCAGCAAGCTAGAGGATCAGGTATTCTGCTTCTAGACGCGAAGACAAGTCGATTGTAGACTGTGGAGGACAAAGTCATGCCAAGCAACCAGCTCAAACATCTGTGCTTGAGTCCAAACTCGCCTGTGGAGGGTAAGGGATACCTAGCGACGACCGAGATGCTGATATGGCAACGAGTGTGTTGGTGGAAATGGAACAGCTGAGCAAGACGAAGTGAAAGGTTGTGTGTAGGTAGGGAATTGAGAGGAGCATGGTGAAGAATATAGAACAAAAGGCTTCGCCGTTGACGATGAGTTGCTGCTGTCAAAGAGCAATATACACTCAATATATCATTCTCAAGATTCCTGTGTGTCAAGTTTCGGTTGTTTCAAGCTGCTACACATGCTGCTCAGGAAAGGTATAGGATCCAGCGTATGCGGTTTACAAGTTTTCTGTGCTTGTCCGCTATCATTGTCTCACAACTTTGGCTTCACGGGCTTCTTCTGGGCCTCCAGCTCTTTCACAGATGCTTTCCCAGCTCTTTCATCCGCCTGCAATATATGCTCGGCAACGTTCCGCTCCGGGGTTCCTGCCAACCATTGTTCGAGACTGAAATCTTCAAAGTTCGGAGCCCGAAACATCTCCAACATCTCTACCTCTTCCTCATCACTCAGATTCTCAACGTAGTGGCCCATGGATTTCGGCACAATGCCGACGTCACCCGCTACATAGTTAAATGTACGAGCGGAGTTCGACGACGCGAAAACAGTCATCCTCGCTCTGCCCCGGATGAAGTAAGACCATTCGTCCGCATTGGGGTGCCAATGCATCTCTCGCAGTCCGCCAGGAGGGATTGTAACGTGTGCAGCGGCCACGGTCCTGCTGAGAGGGAAATCTGACGAGTCAGTAATGCGCACTGTACCTCCGCCTGGCAGAGTCCTAGGCTTCTGAGCATGCATCTTGTGGGTAAACTGTAATTTCGACGTCTTGACGGCGGGCTTTTTGGGATCTTCGTCTTCCATGCTGCCGGGCATTGAGCCTTGAAAGATGTATCGTTCCTTGGCCGGAATATGCTCGAATATTTCTGGTGCGACACGGAAGTTCTTTGACAACACCGACCTCGGTGTATGTGCTAATAGTCTAAATTAGCTCGCCTTTTCCAACATTCACCCGTCGAAACATACCTATCCAGTCAGAGAGGAGGAATGTCGAGTCTTCCTGAAATTGCCGTCGTCAAATATCAACAAGAACTCGGAACCATTCTCACCTAATCCTTGCAACGAATGGGGGTGGCCAGCAGGGAAGTACCATAGGTCGCCCTTCTCTACTTCGCCAATATAGTTACCGCCTTCCTTATCCAGCGCGGTCACACGTACTCTACCCTCAAGGACATACGCCCATTCGCCCTCTTTGTGCCAGTGAAGCTCACGGGTTGCGCCCTTGTCGAGGCGCATATTGACGCCGGCCAGCTCAATACTGGTGGGTAGCTCGCGGACAAGTTTGACGAGCCCAGGCCCCCTCCTTCTAGCACCTGTTGTTAGTCACATCTTCGTCTTTGAGGCAGGAGGTACCTCAATGCGTGTGTGGGGGTTTGCAAAGCTCCACTTCATGTTTGGCAGAGTGCCGTGATCCGTATTAGGGGGCCTGATCATGTCGGGGCTCTGCATTTCTCTTGCGACATTCCTTGGGCCAAGCGTAGAGGCACCCTCTTATTTGCGCCATGATTCAGGACGTTTCTGGAGTGCTTGGACTCGTGGGTAGGCGGCTCTCACCTATGCTCCTACCTTGTGCCAGCTCACGGCACTTGGGGACCGACTTCGCGTGCGTAGGTAGGTGATGACGGTCGAAGGCGTACTCATACCGTTATCAAGCCTACCTACCTACCTAAGTTAGGGACCTACCTACTGTAGGTACCCCGGTAGATACCCGGAGTACTTGTATGAGCCCGCCACTATCCCGTGCCCACACGCGGCCACTCCAAGCTCCACAAGACTTGTACTTTATCGTTCAGCCCATTGCCGAAATCATGACGTTAACAAGGAGTTCATGTCCGGTCGGCGCAACAGCAAGCCTGAGCTGCATTGCAATCTCAAGGTGCAAGCGGAAAGGGCGCCACTGGATCCGGCATCCAAGTTTGAGTTTCTGTAACTTACTGTACAGTGAACCCCGAACATGGACTTCCTGCTGTGTGAGCACAACGGAAGAGCTGAAGTAACCAGCGACTCGGAGCACGATAACAACCTTGGAACCTTGGAACGAAGTGAAGCATTCCATTATTATTATTCTTCCAAGCTGAGGTTCTCCAAACCCCCCGCCGCACCACCCAGCACTCAGCTGCACCTGCCACTCGGCTGGCACTGCCACTGACTGCCACTACGGTCACGGTCACGGTCACGGTGCGCGCTCTCCACCATGACTTGGCAGCCGGACATCAAATCCGACAGCCAGAGCCAGAGCCAGAGCCCGAGCCAGAAATTCAAACACCAAGCTTGGAGCTACCTCAAAAGTTCCTTTCAACCTAACTTCTACCGACTACATCTCTCCTACTTCGTCGCAGCCATCCTCATCGCGTCCGCCATCCTTTGGGGTTCGAATACCGACTCAGGATCGTTGCGTATCAGATACATAGATGCTCTATTCCTATGCTGCTCTGCAATATGCAACGCCGGCCTCAATACGGTCAAATTGGACCAGCTCAATGGCTTTCAGCAGTCCGTGCTCTTCGTCATGATGCTTATGGGTGAATTGACCTTGGTCTCCATTTCGATGGTAATAGTCCGACGGTACTACTTTGGAAAGCGCATCAAAGATTTTCTCCAACACTCGAAAGCTGGGCAGAGGGTTGCTGGCGATATCGAACAGAATGCCGACCACTCGGGTAGCTCTGGTAGGACATCGGCCTCGCAAGTGCGCCAAAGAAGACACGAACAACCTCGACAGGAAGCGTCTGGTTCGAGCCAGAATAGTACGACCGTGGCAAGGAGATCACGCCAGCCTCGACACTATACCGGCTATGGTGGTTTCCCAGCACCTTGGCAAGGAGACATCTATGGCAAGATCTTCAGACCATTCCACAACAAGATTGGCGGTGGTCAAGTACCCGAGCACCCGTACTTGTCGTTCCAGCCCAAACTGGACAACAGAGGACGATTTCACTCGCTGACTCCAGAGCAAGAACAAGAACTTGGTGGCGTAGAGTATCGTGCGTTAAAGCTACTT
>Ga0210040_10003524_pt1 | contig 21111 bp, 19 predicted proteins | sample CryGeyCG12114_NA_FD_185462 | JGI IMG/M metagenome (GOLD analysis project Ga0210040, IMG submission 185462) | Groundwater microbial communities from aquifer - Crystal Geyser CG19_WC_8/21/14_NA (SPAdes) (version 2) | ecosystem: Environmental > Aquatic > Deep subsurface > Groundwater | place: USA... | reverse complement strand
CGCTGCTCGGGGAGGTCGTGGCCTCGGCCACCGCGCCCGGGACCGAGCGCGTGCTGGCGAACTCGCTCGTCTCCAGCCGGCTGCTCGGCCGGATCGCCGCCGCCCACGGCCTGGGCCACGCCGAGACCCTCACCGGGTTCAAGTGGATCTCCCGCGCCCCCGGGCTCGTGTTCGGCTACGAGGAGGCGATCGGGTACTGCGTGCGCCCCGGCGCCGTCCGCGACAAGGACGGCGTCTCGGCGGCCGTGCTCGTGGCCACGGTGGCCGCCGACCTCGCCGCGCAGGGCCGCTCGCTGCTCGACGTGCTCGACGACCTGGCCCGCGCCCACGGGGTGCACGCCACCGACCAGCTCTCGGTGCGCGTCACCGACCTGTCGCTGATCGGGGCGGCCATGGCGCGGCTGCGCGCCACCCCGCCCACGGCCCTCGGGGGCTCGGCCGTGGTCGCCGCCGACGACCTGCGCGAGGGCGCGGGCGGCCTGCCGCCCACCGACGGCCTGCGCTACCTCACCGCGGACGGCGCCCGGGTGGTCGTGCGGCCCAGCGGCACCGAGCCCAAGCTCAAGTGCTACCTGGAGGTCGTGCACCCCGTCGCGCCCGGCGCCGGCGCGGCCGACCTGGCGGCCGTGCGCGGTGGGGCCCGGCGGGCGCTGGCGGCGCTGCGCGCGGACGTGCAGGCGGCCGTCGGGCTCTGAGGTCGTCCGGGGGCGCCCCGGTGGCCTCAGCCCCGCAGCTCGGTGATCCGGGCCGCGGCGGCCTCGGCGAGCAGGGCGGCGTCCGTGGCCGCCACGACGGCGCCGAAGCCGAGCGCGGCGAAGGCCCGCGCCCGGGCCGGATCGGCGGCGAAGGCCGCGGAGCCGACGCCGGCCGCGCGGCAGGCGGCGACCACGCGCGGCAGCGGGGCACCGGCGGAGGTGTCGGCCAGCAGGGCGTCGACGGTGGTGCCGAGGGTCAGGGACAGGTCGAACGGGCCGACGAGGACGGCGTCCACGCCCGGCGTCGCGGCGATCGCCTCGACGTGGTCCAGGCCGCGGGCCGTCTCTACCATGACGACGCAGACCACGGCGTCGTCGGCGGCGCGGGGCTCGGGAGCGGGCCGGCCCCGCAGCCCGGCCAGCGCCCCCCAGCTGCGGTGACCGCGCGGGGCGTAGCGGCAGGCGGCGGCGACCTCGGCGGCCTGCTCGGGCGTCTCGACCAGCGGCACGACGACCCCGGCGGCCCCGGCGTCCAGCGCCCGCCCGACGGCCACCGACGACCCGGCGGCCACCCGCACCAGCACGGGAGGGTCGGCGGGCAGCGCGGCGAGCGCCTCGACCACCCCGGCGTCGTCGTAGAGGCCGTGCTGGGCGTCCAGGACGAGCCAGTCGACGCCGGAGCGGGCCAGCAGCTCCGCGGCGGGGGCGTGCCCCAGCATCGACCAGGCGCCCCAGCGCACCGCGTCGCCCCCCGGCCCGAACACCTCGCGCGCGCTCACGGGCCCATGCAACCAGCGGGTCAGGGAGCCGGCACGTTGATCCGGTCGCCGCCGGGGGCCAGGGAGTCGGCGAGCGCGACGGGCCACGCCTCCAGGTCCGGGTGGGCCAGGACGGCGTCCACCAGCTCCGCGGACCCGGCGACGAGCGTGGAGTCGAGGTCGACCTCGGTGGCGGCGCACCAGGCGCGGTCGGCCGGCCACAGGAGGTTCGGCGACTGCGGCACGAGCAGGGTCGGGGAGACCTGCTGCCCCAGCTCCAGCGCCACCTCGAGGGGTCCGGACAGGAGCAGGTGGTCGCGCTCACCCACCCGCACGCGCCCCCGGCGGGCCGCGGCGGCCGACCCGCCGACCGGGCCCCAGCCCTCCCACAGGCAGCACCAGCACTCCTGCGGGGTACCGGTGTGCTCGCGCAGGACGCCGACCAGCGCGGCGAGGGAGTCGGGGTCGAGGTTGCCCGGGTCGGGCTCCTCGCCGTCCCAGCCCGGGCGGGTGCGCGCGCCGCGCACGACGGTGGAGACGGCGTCCCACTGCACCAGGGGGTGGACGCGGCGCCCGGTGGCCGCGGCGACGTCCGCCCACCGGGCCGGCTCGCCGTCCTCGTCGGAGGCGGGGTGCAGCACGCGGACGACGGCCGGGTAGCCGGAGGGGACGAGCGAGCCCACCGCGAGGTCTGCGCTCGGGCGGCTGAGGCGGTCGGCGAGCCAGCCGGCCTCGCCCTCCCCGCTCGGGGCGTCGCTGGTGGTCGCGGGCTCGGGCACCGGAGCATCGTCGCGCACCGGGGCCGCGTGGTGCGGGGGTTCCGCGCGGCCCCGGTGCTACCGCTGTGCGCGCGCGGACCCCTACAGTGACGAGCGGTCGAGCCGACGGCCACCGCGCACCAGAGCGTGACGAGGGCACCCCATGCCGACGACGACGTCATCCGGGTCCGACCCCCCGGCGGGGTGGGCGGTCCCGCGGGAGCCCGTGGCCTCCGGCGCGGGCGCCCTGTCGGCCGACGACCTCGCGCGCGTCTTCGACGCGGCCCCGACGCCGTACATGCTGCTCGACCCGCGGCTCGTCATCGTCGGGGTCAACCGGGCGCACTGCCGCGGCACGAGCCTGCGGCCGCAGGACGTCATCGGCCGCGCCTACGCCGACGTCTTCCCGGCCCGGACGCCGCACCCGGACGACGAGGGGCCCACGCTGCGGGCCTGCATGGAGCAGGTGCTCCAGACCGGGGTGACCACGACGATGGGCCCCCGCCGGTACGCCCTGCCCGCGCCGGACGGCGGGCCGGGGGTCGAGCGGTGGTGGAGCCCGATGGTCGTGCCGGTCCTGGACGACGCGGGCCGCACCGGCCTGCTCCTGCTGCGCATCGAGGACATCACCGACTACGTGCACCGCAAGGCCGCGGCGCTCGGCCCGAGCGCGGACGAGGCGGCGCTGCGGCGGCAGGTGGACGCCGCCGAGGCGGAGATCTTCTCGCGGGCCAGGGAGCTGCAGGAGCACAACGCCCGACTGTGGGCCGCCGGGCGGCGCGAGCGGCGGCAGGTGGAGCAGCTGGAGGGGCTGGCGCGGGCCGCTCTGGTGGTCGGCTCGTCCCTGTCGCTGCAGGAGGTGCTGGAGCGGATCGTCGCGAGCGCCCGCGAGCTGCTCGGGGCGCACCAGGCGGCGATCTGCTACACGGGCGGCACGGGTCACACGGGCGCCGCAGCGGCCGCGGGCGCCTCGGGCACCGGACCGCTCTCGGCCATCGCGCTCTCCGAGCAGACCCCGGCGTGGTGGCACCGGGAGCTGCCGCGGCGGCTGCCGGGCCTGGTGGCCGCCGTGGTGCACCAGGGCCGCGTCGTGCGCCAGACGCAGGCCGGCCTGGAGGCGGACCCCGGCTGGCGCGAGTGCCTGCGCGCCGGTCCGGTCCCCCCGGTCCACGGGTGGCTGGCTGCGCCGATCACGGGCGGCGACGCCAGCACCGTCGGGGTGCTGGCGGTCTCCGACCGGCACGAGGGCGACTTCGACGCCGCGGACGAGTCGGTGGTGGTGCAGCTGGCGGCCCTGGCCGCGGTGGCGGCGGGCACCGCGGCGGTGCACCAGCGCGAGCACCAGGTCGCCGAGACCCTGCAGCGCAGCCTGCTCACCAGCCCGCCGCAGCCCGACCACCTGCAGATCGTCGTCCGCTACGCCCCGGCGGCCCGCCACGACGAGGTCGGCGGCGACTGGTACGACGCGTTCGTCCACCCCGGGGGCGCCACCGTGCTGGTCATCGGTGACGTCACGGGCCACGACATGGAGGCCGCGGCGACGATGGGCCAGCTGCGCAACCTCGTGCGCGCCACCGCCTACGACCGCGAGGGGCCGCCGTCCTCGGTGCTGCAGCGGGTCGACCGGATGATGGACGGGCTCGGCATCGCCACCCTCGCGACCGCGGTCGTGGCGCGCGTGGAGCAGACCGCCGCCGACCGCGCGCGCGGACGGCGGCGGCTGCGGTGGTCCAACGCCGGCCACCTGCCCCCGGTGCTGCGCCGGGCCGACGGGACGGTGGAGGTGCTGGCCACCGAGCCCGACGCGCTGCTGGGCCTGTGCGTGCCGGCCGAGCGCACCGACCACGTGGTCGTGCTGCGCCCCGGCGACACGGTCCTGCTCTTCACGGACGGCCTCGTCGAGCGCCGCGACGCCTCCCTCACCGAGCGGATCGCAGAGCTCGCCGCGGTGGTCGGCCGGCGCGCCCCCGGCCTGCCGGCGGAGCCGCTGCCCGACCTGTGCGACCGCGTGCTGGCGCAGATGCTGCCCGAGGGCGGGGAGGACGACGTCGCGCTGCTGGCCGTGCGCAGCGCCCCCGAGCCCCCGCCCTGAGGGGCGTCTGACGGGCCCTCTGACGGGGCGCCCTCTCAGGCGGGCAGGCCGGCCAGGACCGCCGCGGTGCCCGACAGGCCCAGGCGCGTGGCGCCGGCGGCCACCATCGCCAGGGCGTCCTCGGTGGTGCGGATGCCGCCGCTGGCCTTGATGCCGAGGCGTCCGCCGACGGTCGCGGCCATCACCTCCACGGCGTGGACGCTCGCGCCGCCGGTGGGGTGGAAGCCGGTGGAGGTCTTCACGAAGTCCGCGCCCGCGGCCTCGGCGGCCCGGCAGACGGCGACCAGCGCGTCGTCCTCCAGCGCGGCGGACTCCACGATCACCTTGAGCACCGCGGGCGCGGGCACGGCCGCGCGCACCGCGGCGATGTCGGCCTGCACGGCGTCGTAGCGGCCCGAGCGGGCGGCGCCGACGTCGATCACCACGTCGACCTCGTCGGCCCCGTCGGCGACGGCGCGGGCGGCCTCGGCGGCCTTGACCTCGCTGGCGTGCTTGCCGGAGGGGAACCCGCAGACCGTGGCCACGACCAGGCCCTCGCGCGCCGCGGCGTCCAGCGGCAGGAACGACGGCGAGACGCACACGGCCAGGACGCCGAGGTCGCGGGCCTCGGCCAGCAGCCGGGCGACGTCCTCGGCGGTGGCCTCGGGCTTGAGCAGCGTGTGGTCGACGAGCGCGGCCACCTCGGCGGCGGTGGCGGGCGTGGGCGGCGCGGGGGTGCTCATGGCGCCCATCCTCCCAGCCGCGCTGCCCGGCACGGAGCGGGCACGGTCCCGCCCACCGGGGTCCGCGGGCCGGACGGGAGGATGGGCGCCGTGCCGACCGCTCCCCCTGCTCCTCCTGCCCGCGTCGTGCTCCTGTGCGGCCCCAGCGGCTCCGGCAAGACCTCGCTGGTGCGCCGCCTGGGGATGCCGTCGCTGGCGCTGGACGACTTCTACCGCGACGGCGACGACGACGGCGACCCGCCGATGCCGCACCGGTTCGGGATCGTCGACTGGGACGACGTCGCCAGCTGGGACGCCGCCCGGGCGCTGGCGTGCCTGCGCGAGCTGTGCGCCACCGGCGCGGCCGACGTCCCGGTCTACGACATCCCGACCTCCCGGCGCACCGGCACCGCGCGCCTGGACCTCTCCGGCAGCCCCGTGGTGCTCGCCGAGGGCATCTTCGCCGCTCACCTGGTGGCCGCGTGCGAGGACGCCGGTCTGCTGGCCGACGCGGTCTGCCTGCGCCTGAGCCCGTGGACGACGTTCTGGCGCCGGCTGCTGCGCGACCTGTCGGAGATGCGCAAGCCGCCGTGGGTGCTCGTGCGCCGCGGCTGGGCCCTGCGGCGGGCCGAGCCGGCGCTGGTCGGGCGGTGGACGGCGCTGGGCTGCCGGCCGCTGTCCCCCGGGGCCGCGGAGGCCGCCGTCCGGGCGCTGGTCACCGCGGCCGCGCCCCGCGCCGTCGGTGGCGCGGGAGAGGATGAGCCATGACCACGACCGACCCGATGCCCTCCCCCGCCGTGCGCTCGGGCCTGGACCTGGCGCACCTCGACCGCGGCACCCGCCCGCAGGACGACCTGTTCACCCACGTGAACGGCGCCTGGCTGCGCGACCACGTCATCCCCCCGGACCGCTCCCAGGACGGCGCCTTCCGCGCGCTGCGCGACGCCGCGGAGGCCGACGTCCGCGCGATCGTGGAGGAGGCCGCGGCCGCGCCGCGCGTGGAGGGCAGCACGGCCGCTCGGATCGGCGACCTGTACGGGGCGTTCATGGACGTCGAGCGGGTCGAGGCCCTGGGCACCGCGCCGCTGCAGCCGCTGCTGGCCGAGGTCGCCGCCGCGCCCGACCGCGCCGCGCTGGCCGCCCTGCTGGGCCGGGGGCTGCGCGAGGGCCTGGTGTCCCTGGTCGGGGCGTTCGTGGCGACCGACGCCAAGGACTCCACGCGCTACGTCGTCCACCTGTCCCAGTCCGGGCTCGGCCTGCCCGACGAGTCCTACTACCGCGAGGACTCCTACGCCGCCATCCGCGAGGCCTACGTCGCCCACCTGGCGCGGATGGCCGCCCTGGTGGGCCTCGTGCCCGAGGGCGACGAGGCGGCGGGCGCGGCGCTCGCGGCGTCCGTGATGGACCTGGAGACCGCCCTGGCCGGCGCCCACTGGGACCGCGTGACCAACCGCGACGCCGACCGCACCTACACGCTCATGGCGCTGGAGGGGCTGCGCGAGCACGCCCCGGCCTTCGACTGGGACCCGTGGCTGGCCGGCCTCGGCGCCCCGGAGGGCTCCTTCGCCGAGGTCGTCGTGCGCCAGCCGAGCTTCGTGGCCGACGCGGCGCGGCTGTGGAGCGAGCGGCCCCTGCAGCAGTGGAAGGACTGGATGGCGCTGCGGACGGCGTCCGCGTGCGCGAGCTACCTGTCCGCCGACGTGGTCGAGCAGTCCTTCGACTTCTACGGCCGCACCCTGTCGGGCACGCAGGAGCTGCGCGAGCGCTGGAAGCGCGGGGTCTCCCTCGTGGAGGGCGCGCTCGGGGAGGCCGTGGGCGAGCTGTACGTGCAGCGCCACTTCCCCGCCGCGGCCAAGGAGGCGATGCTCGGGCTGGTCGACGACCTGGTGGCCGCCTACCGCGAGTCGATCTCGGCGCTGGACTGGATGAGCCCGCAGACCCGAGAGCGGGCGCTGGCCAAGCTGGCGAGCTTCACGCCGAAGATCGGCTACCCCGACCGGTGGAAGGACTACTCCACGCTGGAGGTCGACCGCGACGACCTGCTCGGCACCGTGCGGCGCGCGGGCGCGTGGGACACCGACCACGACCTGGCCAAGATCGGGCAGCCGGTCGACCGCGACGAGTGGTTCATGACCCCGCAGACGGTCAACGCCTACTACAACCCGCGGATGAACGAGATCGTCTTCCCCGCGGCGATCCTGCAGCCGCCGTTCTTCGACCTGGAGGCGGACGCCGCGGCCAACTACGGCGGGATCGGGGCGGTGATCGGCCACGAGATCGGCCACGGCTTCGACGACCAGGGGAGCAAGTACGACGGCGAGGGCAACCTCGTGGACTGGTGGACGCAGGCCGACCGCGCCGAGTTCGACCGCCGCGCGCAGGCGCTGGTCGCCCAGTACGACGCCCTGTCCCCGGCGGGGCTGCCCGACCACCACGTCAACGGCGCCCTGACGGTCGGGGAGAACATCGGCGACCTCGGCGGCCTGACCATCGCGCTGAAGGCCTACCGCCTGGCGCTGGCCGCCGCGGGCGAGGCGGAGGCGCCGGTGCTCGACGGCCTCACCGGCGAGCAGCGGGTCTTCTTCGGCTGGGCGCAGGTCTGGCGAGCGGTCACCCGCGAGGAGGAGGCGCTGCGCCGCCTGGCGACCGACCCGCACTCCCCGCCGGACCTGCGCTGCAACGCCGTGGTGAGCAACCTCGACGCCTTCCACGAGGCGTTCGACGTGCGCGAGGGCGACGGGCTGTTCCGCCCCGAGGCCGAGCGGGTCCGCATCTGGTGATGCGCTGAGCAGGCGACCGGGGACGCCCAGCCGTGCGGATCCGCGTGATCCACACCGCTGGGCGTCCCCCGTCGGCCTCCGGGTCAGGCCCCGGCGGCGCGCCACCCCGGCAGGACGACGTCGCGCTGCAGCTGCTGGCGCAGGTCCTCGGGCATGAACGCGGCGTCCAGGGCGTCGAGGGTGACCTGGCGGAAGTCCTCCCAGCCCCAGCCGGCCTCGGTGGCCAGCAGCACCATCTCGTCGGTCAGCGTCGTGCCCGTCCACAGCCGGTCGTCGCTGGACAGGGTGATCGTGAACCCCAGGTCGCGCAGCGCGGTGACCTGGTGGCCGGCGATCGAGGGCGAGGTGCCGGTCTGGGTGTTCGAGCGCGGGCAGACCTCCAGCGGCACCTGGCGGTCGCGCACGAAGGAGGCGACGCGGCCGAGCGCGTTGGTGACGCCGTCGCCGGCGCGCACGTCCTCCAGCACCCGCACGCCGTGGCCGATGCGCTGGGCGCCCTGCGCCAGCGCCTGCGCCACGGACGCCGGCCCCTCGGCCTCCCCCGCGTGGATCGTGAACGGGAACAGCTGCTCGCGCAGGAGCGCGAAGGCCTCCGCGTGGTCGGTGGCCGGGAACCCGATCTCCGGTCCGGCGATGTCGAAGCCCACCACCCCGGCGTCGCGCCGGGACAGGGCCAGGCGCGCGGCCTCCAGCGAGCGGTCGGCCTGGCGCATGGCGCAGACGATCGCGCCGGTGCGGATCGGGGTGCCGGCCGCGGCGGCCTCGGCCTCCCCGGCGCGCAGGCCGGCCAGGACGGCGTCGATGACCTCCTCCATCGACAGCCCGCCCGCGGTGCTCTGCTCGGGGGCGAAGCGGCTCTCGGCCCAGACCACGCCGTCGGCGGCCATGTCGAGCACGAACTCGCGCGCCACCCGCTCGAGCCCGTGCGCGGTCTGCAGCACGGCGGTGGTGTGGGAGAACGGCTCGAGGAAGGACTCCAGCGACCCGGAGTCGGCGGCGGTCTGCACCCACGCGGCCAGCTCGGCGGGGTCGGTCGTGGGCAGCCGGTGGCCCACCTCGTCGGCGAGCTCGACCAGCGTGGACGCGCGCAGCCCGCCGTCGAGGTGGTCGTGGAGCACGATCTTCGGCGCGGCGGCCAGCGCCTCGCGGGTCGGGGCGGTGCTCATGCGCGGTCCTCCTCGGCGTCCTGCGGACGGGCGTGGTCGTCGTCGTCCTCGGGCAGCACGGCGCCCTGCTCCAGGACGTCGGCCGCCTCGGCCTCCAGCGGCAGCTCGCCGCCGGCGGGGCCGGTGGGGTCGGGCCCGTCACCGCCGACCGGCTGGAGCTGCTCGACCACGTCGGCCTCGTTCGCGTCTGCCTCGCTCATGGCACCAACCCTAGGAGGCGATGCGCTCGAGGACGACGCCACCGGGGGCCTGCGGCGCCGGCCGGGCGCTGACGTCGTACCCGCCGTCCAGGGCGGCCAGCGCGCGCGCGAAGCGCTCGGGGGTGTCGGTGTGCAGGGTGAGCAGCGGCTGCCCGGCGCGGACGGCGTCCCCCGGCCTCGCGCGCAGCACCACGCCAGCGCCGGCCTGCACGGCCTCGCCCTGGCGCGCGCGCCCGGCGCCCAGGCGCCAGGCGGCCACGCCGACGGCCATGGCGTCGAGGCGGGTCAGGGTGCCGTCGGCCGGCGCGAGGACGTCGTGGGTGTGCGAGGCCACCGGCAGCGCGGCGTCCGGGTCGCCCCCCTGGGCACTGATCATGCGCCGCCACACGTCCATCGCGGAGCCGTCGCGCAGCTTCTCGGCCGGGTCGACGTCGCCGCGGCCGGCCGCGGCGAGCATCTCGCGCGCCAGGGCCAGGGTGAGCTCGACGACGTCCGCGGGGCCGCCGCCGGCGAGCACCTCCACGGACTCCGCGACCTCCAGGGCGTTGCCCGCGGTGAGCCCGAGCGGCGTGGACATGTCGGTGAGCAGGGCGACCGTGCGGACCCCCGCGTCGGTGCCGAGGTCGACCATCGTGCGGGCGAGCTCGCGGGCGTCGTCGCCCGACTTCATGAAGGCCCCGGTGCCCACCTTGACGTCGAGGACGAGCGACCCGGTGCCCTCGGCGATCTTCTTGCTCATGATCGAGCTGGCGATGAGCGGGATCGCCTCGACGGTGCCGGTGACGTCCCGCAGGGCGTACAGCTTCTTGTCGGCCGGGGCCAGGCCGGGGCCGGCGGCGCAGATGACGGCGCCGACGTCCTCCAGCTGGGCGAGCACCTCGGCGGTGCTCAGGCTCGCGCGCCACCCCGGGATCGCCTCGAGCTTGTCGAGGGTCCCGCCGGTGTGGCCCAGGCCGCGGCCGGACAGCTGCGGCACGGCGACGCCGCAGGCCGCGACGAGCGGCGCGAGCGGCAGGGTGATCTTGTCGCCCACGCCGCCGGTGGAGTGCTTGTCGGCCGTGGGGCGGGAGAGGGAGGAGAAGTCCAGCCGCTCCCCCGAGGCGATCATCGCGCCGGTCCAGCGCGAGACCTCGCGCCGGTCCATGCCGTTGAGCAGGATCGCCATCGCCAGCGCCGACATCTGCTCGTCGGCCACCGCGCCGCGGGTGTAGGCGTCGACCACCCAGTCGATCTGGCTGTCGGACAGCGCGCCGCGGTCCCGCTTGGTGGCGATCACCTCGACGGCGTCGTGCGGCTCGGGTGCGGGCGCGGGAGAGGTCATGCGCGGCATCCTCCCAGGGCGCCGCGACGGCCGGCCCACCGCACTTCCCCGTGCGGGTGCGGTCGGGCAGGGCCCGGGAACCGCACTCTCACGGGAAAGTGCGGGAGGGCGGGGTGGGGGTGAGGGGAGGGCGCGGGGGTCAGTACTCGCGCAGGTCGTCGGGGCCGAAGGCGTCGGGCAGCACCTGGTCCATCGTGCGCAGGCCGGAGACGGTCTCCAGCACGAGGTCGCGGCCCCCGTGCTCGAACAGCAGCTGCCGGCAGCGCCCGCACGGCATGATCACCTCGCCGTCGCCGCCGACGCAGGTGAACGCCACCAGGCGCCCGCCCCCTCCGGCCACGAGGGAGCTCACCAGTCCGCACTCGGCGCACAGGGTGACGCCGTAGGCGGCGTTCTCCACGTTGCAGCCGACGACCACCCGCCCGTCGTCGACGAGCGCGGCGGCGCCCACCGGGTAGTGCGAGTACGGCGCGTAGGCGCGGCGCATGGCCGCGCGGGCGTGCTCGCGCAGCCCCTCCCAGTCGACCTCGGTGCCGGTCACGGGCGCGCTCACGCCTTCCCGTACGGGACGCCGTCCGCGGCGGGCGCGCGCACCCGCCCGACGAGGCCGGCCACCGCGAGGATCGTGGCCAGGTACGGCAGCATCAGCAGCAGCTGGCCGGGGATCGGGAACCCGCTGAGGGTGCCGAGGGTCTGCTGCAGGCTCGAGGCGAAGCCGAACAGCAGCGCCGCGCCGAGGGCCCCGACCGGCTTCCAGCGCCCGAAGATCATCGCGGCGATGGCGATGAACCCCTGCCCGGCGGTCATCTCCTCGCCGAACGCGCCGACCCGCCCGAGGGTGAAGAAGGCCCCGCCGAGCCCGGCGACCGCGCCGCCGAGCAGCACGCTGCGCCAGCGCACGGCCATCACGCGCACCCCGAGGGTGTCGGCGGCCTTGGGGTGTTCCCCCACCGCACGGACCCTCAGGCCCCAGCGGGTGCGGAACAGCGCCACGTTGACCGCGACCACCAGCGCGTACATGAGGTAGACGATCAGCGACTGGTCGAAGAGGACCGGGCCCAGGACGGGGATGTCGGACAGCAGCGGCACCGCCAGCGGGCGCAGCAAGGGCGGGGTGTTGAAGGCGTCGGCCTGCGGCACGAGCAGCTGCCCGTACAGGAAGCTCGTGAAGCCGATGACGAGCACGTTGAGGACGACGCCGACGATCGTCTGGTCGACCTGGTAGCGCAGCGCGAACAGCCCGAGGAGCGCGCCGACGACGAGCCCGGCCACGGGCGCGGCCAGCAGCCCGACGTAGGCGCTGTCGGTGAGGCTGGCGAGCACGGCCGAGGCGAAGGCGCCGGCGAGCAGCTGGCCCTCGATGGCGATGTTGATGACGCCGGCCCGCTCGCACAGGATGCCGGCCATCGCGCCGAAGACCAGCGGCACCGCGAGCAGCAGGGTGCCGCGCAGCAGGCCGGTGAAGGGGATGCTGCGCCCGGCCACGGCCCAGCACAGGAACGCCAGGACCCACGCCACCCCGAACAGCGCCGTCGCCCACGCCGGGGTGCGGCGCCCGGCGCGGACGAGGACGGCGGACCAGACGGCGACCGCCGCGCACAGCAGGGCCAGCACGACCGCCGCGGCGCGGCTGGGCACCGTCAGCGGGGAGAGCTGCACGGCCTCCGAGCCCAGCGCCAGCACGAAGGTGGCGCGCAGCCCGCCGGCGGGCAGCAGCCCGAAAGCGACCAGGGCGACCGCGGCCAGCACGCCCAGGACGACGGGCTGCTTCCACCGCCCGCGCCCGGCCGCGCCGGTCGCGGCCGGCACCGCCGCCCCGGGGGCGGCCGGGGCCGGCGTCGTCACGGTGCTCATCGGGCTCCTCCGGCGAGAGCGGCCGCGCCCGCGGCGGACCGGCGCGGCAGGCGGGGCCGCAGCGCCCGGACGAGGGCCGGCGCCGCGACGAACAGGACGATCAGGGACTGCAGGACCACGACGAGGTCCAGGGACGTCCCGGTGCGCGCCTGCATGGTCAGGCCCCCGGCGCGCAGCGCGCCGAACAGCACGCCGGCGGCCACGGTGCCCCACGGGCTGGAGCGGCCGAGCAGCGCCACGGTGATCGCGTCGAAGCCCAGGCCGCTGGACACCCCGCCGGCGAGGAACCGCTCGGTGCCCAGCACCTGGGAGACGCCCGCCAGGCCCGCCAGCCCGCCGCAGACGAGCATCACGCCGGTGTAGGAGCGCTCCACCGAGATGCCCGCCGTGCGCGCCGCGCTGGGGTTCTGCCCGACGGCGCGGAAGCGGAACCCGACGGTGCTGCGGGCCAGCAGCCACCAGACGAAGACCGCAGCGGCCACCGACAGCAGGATCCCGGCGTGCAGCCGGTAGCCGCTGCCGAGCAGGCGCGGGAGCACCGCGGTGTCCAGGACCGGCGGGCTGATCGGGTCGTTGCGGCCGGGGCGCTGGAACAGCGCGGTGGTCAGCAGGTAGGCGACGAGGAAGCGCGCCACGTAGTTGAGCATGATCGCGACGATCACCTCGTGGGCGCCGGTGGTGGCCTTGAGCAGGCCCACGACGCCGCCCCACAGCGCCCCGCCCAGGACGCCGGCCGCGACGGCGACCACGAGGTGCACGCCGACCGGCAGGTCCCACGCGAAGCCGACGTACCCGGCGAAGACCGCGGCCAGGATGATCTGGCCCTCGACGCCGATGTTGAACAGGCCGGTGCGGAAGGCCAGGGCGACCGCGAGGCCTCCAGCGATCAGCGGCGCCGCCCAGACCAGGGTCTCGGTGAGCGGGCGCAGCGCGCCCTGCACCGAGTCGGCCCCCAGGTCGACCACCGAGCCGGCGAACAGCGCCGCGTAGGCCTCGCTGACCGCGGTCCAGGCCGCCGAGAGCGTGTCCTGCGGGCGGGAGAAGAAGTACTTCGCGGCGTCCTGCACGTCGGGCGCGGAGACCACGATGAGCACGGCGCCCACCAGCAGGGCCAGCACGACGCTGGAGAGGACGCTGAGCCCCCCGCTCAGGCGCTGCGGGCTGAGCCAGCCGCCGGGCTCGCCGTCGCGGGGCCGCAGCACGGGGCCACCCGTGCTCGCCGGGCGGCCGGCGTCGGCCGCGGCGGCGGGGCTCTGGTCGGGTCCGGTGCTCATGCGCCCTCCGGGCCCAGGTGGTCGGTCGCGGGGGTCGCCACGGGAGTCGCCGCGGGAGTCGCCGTGGCGACCGCCTCCTCGTGCGGGACGCCGGCCATCATCAGGCCGAGGACGTCGCGGGGGGTGTCGCCGGGCACGACGCCGACGACCCGGCCGCGGTACATGACCGCGATCCGGTCGGCCAGGGCGACCACCTCGTCCAGCTCGGTCGAGGAGATCACCACCGGCGTGCCGTGGTCGCGCTCGGCGACGATGCGGCGGTGGACGAACTCGATCGAGCCGACGTCCAGGCCGCGGGTGGGCTGGGAGGCGATGAACAGCTGCAGCGGCCGGGCCAGCTCGCGGGCCAGCACCACCTTCTGCTGGTTGCCGCCGGACAGCGCCTCCGCCGGGGTGTCGACGCTGGGGGTGCGGACGTCGAACTCCTGCACCTTCTCCTGCGCGAACCGGCGCACCGCCGCGGTGCGCAGGGCGAGGCCGCGCGAGTACGGGGCGCGGCCGTGCAGGTCGAGCACCATGTTCTCGGCGACCGAGAAGGTGGCGACCAGGCCGTCGGTGGTGCGGTCCTCGGGGACGAAGCCGACCCCGGCGTCCAGCACCTGGCGCGGCGTGCGCCCCAGCAGCTCGGTGCCGCCCAGGCGCACCGAGCCGGTGGCGCGCGCCTGCAGGCCCAGCAGCGCCTCGGTCAGCTCGCTCTGCCCGTTGCCCTGCACGCCGGCCAGGGCCAGCACCTCGCCGCGGCGGACGTCGAGGTCGACGCCGTCGACCACCCGCTGCCCGCGCTCGTCGACGACCACCAGGTCGCGGACCACGAGGGCCGCCTCCCCCGGCACGGCGGGGGCGCGGTCGACGGTGAGGGAGACCGCCCGCCCGACCATCATCGAGGCCAGCTCGGCCTCGGGCGCCTGCGGGTCGGCGACGCCGACGACCGCGCCGCGGCGGATCACCGTGATCCGGTCGGCCACGGCGCGCACCTCGCGCAGCTTGTGGGTGATGAAGACGATCGAGGTCCCGCCGGCCCGGAGCTGGCGCATGATCGCGATGAGCTCGTCGGTCTCCTGCGGGGTGAGCACCGCGGTCGGCTCGTCGAGGATGAGCACCCGGGCGTCGCGCACGAGCGCCTTGATGATCTCCACGCGCTGCTGGACGCCGACCGGGAGGTCCTCCACGAGGGCGTCGGGGTCGACGTCGAAGCCGTAGCGGTCGGAGACCTCCCGCACCTGGCGCCGGGCCGCCGCGACGTCCAGCAGCCCGCCCCGGCCGACCGGCTCGGCGCCGAGCATGACGTTCTCGGCGACGGTGAAGACCGGGACCAGCATGAAGTGCTGGTGCACCATGCCGATCCCCGCGGCCAGCGCGTCGCCGGGACCGGAGAAGCGGACGGGGGCGCCGTCGAGCAGGATCTCGCCGGCGTCGGGCTGCAGCAGCCCGTAGAGCACGTTCATCAGGGTCGACTTGCCGGCCCCGTTCTCGCCGAGGAGGCAGTGGATCTCCCCGGGGGCGACCGTCAGGTCGATCGCGTCGTTGGCCACCAGCGCGCCGAAGCGCTTGGTGACCCCGCGCAGCTCGAGCTGCACGCCGCCTCCTCGTGGTGCGTCGTCTCTGGTCCTCGTCGGGGGTCCGCTCGTGCGCGAGCGCCCTCCCGGCGGACGGTACCGCCCACCGGGAGGGCGCTCGACGGCGCTGTGCCTGGAGGTGCTGCGCCTGGAGCTGCTGCGCCTGGAGGTGCTGCGCCTGGAGGTGCTGCGCCTGGAGGTGCTGCGCCTCAGGAGGCGCTGGGCGCCGAGGGCGACTCGATGACCAGCTCGCCGCTGGTGATCTGCGCCTGCAGGGCCTCCAGCTCGGACTTCAGGTCCGCCGGGACGTCGGCGTCGAAGTCGTGGAACGGGGCGATGCCGACGCCGCCGTTCTCCAGCGTGCCGACGTAGGCCTCGCTGGAGTACTCCCCGGCGATGGCGGCGTTGGTGACGTCCTCCACGGCGGCGTCGATCTCCTTGACCACGCTGGTCAGGACGATCGGCGCGTACTGGGAGGCGGACTCGTACCAGTCGCTGTCCACACCGATGATCTTGACGTTGCCGGCGGCCTGGGCGGCCGCGGCGGCACCGAGCCCGACCGGGCCGGCGACCGGCATGACGATGTCGGCGCCCTGCTGGATGAAGGTCTCGGTCAGCGCCTGGCCGTTGGCCTGGTTGTCGAAGTCGCCGGTGAACGAGCCGTCCTGGGCGGCCTTGTCCCAGCCGAGCAGCGTGACGTCCTCCCCGCGGGCCTCGTTCCAGGCGGCCACGCCGTCGGCGAACCCGTCCATGAAGACCGTCACGGACGGGATGTTGACGCCGCCGAAGGTGGCGACGGTGTCGGTCTGCGACATGCCGGCCGCGGCGTAGCCGGCCAGGAAGGAGGCCTGCGCGGTGTCGAACAGCAGCGGCTTGACGTTGTCCAGCGCGGGCTCGACCGTGGAGTCGATCAGGGCGAAGTCCTGGTCGGGGTTGGCCGTGGCGGCCTCGGCGGTCGCGTCGGCGAGCAGGAAGCCCACGGTGACCGTGATGCCGCAGTCGCCGCTGGTGGTCTGGGCCAGGTTCGGCCCGTAGTCGGCCTCGGAGCTGGACTCCAGGAGGGTCACGCCGATGCCCTCGGAGTCCTCCAGGGCGGTCAGCCCCTCGTAGGCGGACTGGTTGAAGGAGCGGTCGTCCACGCCGCCCGCGTCGGTGACCATGCAGGCGGTGAAGTCGCCGCCGCCCGCGCTCGAGCTCGAGCCGCTCCCGCTGGCGCTGTCCTCAGGAGCCTCGCCGCACGCGGCGGCCGTGAGGGCCACGACCCCGACCAGGGCTGCCCCGACCATCTTCTTCACGCTTAGTCCTCCTGCTGCTCGGCCAGGGATCTCCCGTCCGCTCGGCCAGGACTGTAGGTGCCGCCACCGGCCCCCGGGAGCCCGCGGGGCCCCGGGGGCCGGCTTCGTTACCGATCTGCGACAGGGACGGCGGCGGCGTCCGGCGGGACGGGCGGCTCGGGCCGCTGGAGGCCGGCGACGGCGGCGGCGGCCAGCAGGCGGACGCCGACCGCGATGGCCCGCTCGTCCGGCTCGAAGTCGCCGCGGTGCAGGTCGTGGGTGGGCCCGCCGGGCGTGCGGGTGCCCAGCCGGGCCATCGCCCCGGGCACGTGCTCCAGGTACCAGGCGAAGTCCTCCCCGCCCAGGCTCTGGTCGGTGGGCACCGCGGCGCCGGGGCCGACCTGGGCGTCGGCGGCGTCCTGCAGCAGCCCGGTGCTGACGGCCTCGTTGACCACCGGCGGCACCCCGCGCACGTGCTCGACCTCGGCGGTCAGGCCGTAGGGGCGCACGGCGTCCTCGACCAGCTCGGTGAGCAGGTCGCCGGCGGCGGCCCACGCGTCGGCGCGCACGCAGCGCAGCGTGCCCTCGACCACCCCGACCCGCGGGATGGCGTTGGCCGCCCCGCCGGCGCTGATCCGGCCCCACACCAGGCTGACGCCGGCGCGGGGGTCCAGGCGGCGGGAGAGCACCGCGGGCACCTCGGTGACGACCTTGGCGAGGGCGAAGACGAGGTCGCCGGTCAGGTGCGGGCGCGAGGTGTGCCCGCCCGGGCCGCGCAGGCGCACGAGGACCTTGTCGAACGCGGAGGTGATCGGGCCGACGCGCAGGCCCACGTGGCCGACGTCGGTGTGGGGGTCGCAGTGGACGGCCAGGATCCGCTCCACGCCCTCCAGCGCCCCGCTCTCCACGACGCCGATCGAGCCGCCGGGGGTGACCTCCTCGGCCGGCTGGAAGACCAGGCGCACCCGGCCGGGCAGCGCGGCGGCGCCCCCGGCGCGGTGCAGGTCGGCGAGGACCAGCCCGGCGCCCAGCACGACCGCGGTGTGGACGTCGTGGCCGCAGGCGTGGGCGACGCCGGGCACGGTGGAGGCGAAGGGGCTGGAGGTCTCGTCCGCGAGCGGCAGGGCGTCCAGGTCGGCGCGCAGCGCCAGGACGCGCTCGCCCTCCCCGACGTCGCAGACCAGCCCGGTGCCGGGCAGCAGCTGCGGCGACAGGCCGGCGGCGCGCAGGGCGTCGGCGACGACCCCCGTCGTCCGGTGCTCCACGTGCGCGGTCTCGGGGTGGGCGTGCAGGTCGCGGCGCAGCGCCACCAGGTGCTCCAGGCGGGGGGCCAGCAGGTCGCCCAGCGCGGGGAGGGCGGGGACGGCGGGAGCAGCGGCGTGCGGGGGCTGGATGGCGTTCAGGAGGGGTCCTTCCGGGGTCCCCGCAACGCTAGTCCTGCTCACACCAGGTCGGCGCGCCCGGCGTCCTTCCACGCGGCGACCTCGCCCTTGACCGCCTGCGCGTGGGCGCGGGTGGTGACGAGCAGGGCGTCGGGGGTGTCGACGACGACGGCGTCCGGCAGCCCGACGACCGAGACGACGCGGCCCGCGCCGGGGTGGACGACGCCGGTGGAGCCCAGGGAGGAGTGCACCAGCGCGGGGTCGCCGAGCACGGCGACGGCGTCCTGGGAGTCCGGGAGCAGCGAGGCCAGGGAGTCCCAGTCGCCGATGTCGTCCCAGCTGAAGGCGCCGGCCACCACGGCGACGCCGCCGGCGGCGGCCACCGGCTCGGCGATCGCGTGGTCGATGGCGATCCGGGTCAGCCCCGGCCACACCCGCTCCAGCACCTGCTGGCGCGAGGGGCCGTCCCAGGCGGCGGCGATCTCGCGCAGCCCGTCGTGCAGCGGGGGCATCCGGGTGGCCAGGTGGTCCAGCAGCACGCCGGTGCGCACGACGAACATGCCGGCGTTCCAGCGGTGGCGGCGGCCGGCCAGGTAGGCCCGCGCGGTGGCCAGGTCGGGCTTCTCCACGAACTCCGCGGCGCGGTGCGCCAGCGGGGCGCCGGGGACGGCCAGCGGCTCGCCGCTGCGCACGTAGCCGAAGCCGGTGGACGCCGAGGTGGGCTCGATGCCGATGGTGACGACGAAGCCCTCGCGAGCCGTCGCCACGGCCTGGCGCAGGGTCTCGGCGAAGACGCCGGCGTGCTGGGGGGCGATCACGTGGTCGGCCGCGAACGAGCCGAGGACGACGTCGGGGCCCTCCCGCTCGGCCAGCACCGCCGCGGCGAGCCCGATGGCCGCCATGGACTCCCGCGGCGAGGGCTCCAGCAGCAGGTTGCGCGGAGCCAGGGCGGGGAGCTGGGCGCTGACGGCGGCGGCGTGGGAGGCGCCGGTGACCAGCAGCAGGTGCTCGGGGCCGCACAGCGGCACCATCCGGTCCCACGTGCTCTGCAGCAGCGTGCGGCCGGTGCCGGTGAGGTCGTGCAGGAACTTGGGCTCGCCGGCCCGCGACAGCGGCCAGAGGCGCGTCCCGGCCCCGCCGGCGGGCACCACGGCGGAGAAGCCCTCGATGCGACTCATGCCCGCGATCGTGGCACAGGGGCCCGGGCGGGCCCCGCGGTGAGTCGTTCGTCACTCGGACGGCCCCGCAGGGCCTCTGCAGACCTGGAGCGGGGTGCCGATCAGTAGAGTGGAGCCAGACGCCGCCGTCCCCGCACGACCCCCCGGACGACGCGCCCCGAGAACCCGAGGAGGCGCTCCCGTGCCCACCCTGCCCGCCGCACCGACCGTGTCGGGGCGCACCGGAACCCTCTACCGCGGCCGCGAGGGCATGTGGTCGTGGGTCGGCCACCGGATCACCGGCGTGCTGATCTTCGTCTTCCTCCTCGTGCACGTGCTCGACACCGCGCTGGTGCGGGTCTCCCCCGAGGCCTACAACACCGTCATCGAGACGTACAAGAACCCCGTCGTCGGCCTGGGCGAGGCGGGGCTGGTCGCCGCCGTCCTCTTCCACGCCTTCAACGGCATCCGGATCATGCTGGTCGACTTCTGGCGCAAGGGCGCGCAGTACCAGCGGCACATGTTCTGGGCCGTGATGGCGCTGTTCGTGCTGACCTTCGCGCCCTTCCTCGCCCGCCACCTCAGCATCGTGCTGTCCCACTGACCGGAGGCGACGCAGATGACCGCGATCCAGACCACCCCCTCGACGTCCCCGCCGATCGAGGCGCCTCGCTCCCCCTACCGGCGGGTGAAGTCCACGCGCAGCAACTTCGAGCTCTACGGCTGGCTGTTCATGCGCCTGTCCGGCGTGCTGCTCGTCGTGCTCGTGCTGGGCCACCTCGTCATCCAGCTGGTGCTGGGCCAGGGCATCCAGCAGGTCGACTTCGCCTTCGTCGCCGGCCGCTGGGCCAGCCCGTTCTGGCAGACCTGGGACCTCACGATGCTGTGGCTGGCGATGCTCCACGGCACCAACGGCGTCCGCACGATCATCAACGACTACGCCGAGCGCAACCTCACCCGGTTCTGGCTGAAGATGGCGCTGTACACCGCCTTCACCGTCACCGTGGTGCTCGGCACGCTGGTCGTCTTCACGTTCGACCCGTGCCCCGCGAGCGCCGCGCTGGGCGACCTGCCGGCGTTCTGCGCCGACGTCCGCTGACGCCCCCGCCCCACCGGCCCCCACCAGCTCCCCAGGAGGCAGCTGTGCAGACCCACATGTACGACGTCGTCATCGTCGGCGCCGGTGGCGCGGGCATGCGCGCGGCCCTGGAGTCGGGCCAGCGCACCCGCACCGCGGTGCTGACCAAGCTCTACCCCACGCGCTCCCACACCGGCGCGGCGCAGGGCGGCATGTGCGCCGCCCTGGCCAACGTCGAGGAGGACAACTGGGAGTGGCACACCTTCGACACCGTCAAGGGCGGTGACTACCTGGTCGACCAGGACGCCGCCGAGGTGATGTGCAAGGAGGCGATCGACGCCGTCCTCGACCTGGAGAAGATGGGGCTGCCCTTCAACCGCACCCCCGAGGGCCGCATCGACCAGCGCCGCTTCGGCGGGCACACCCGCAACCACGGCGAGGCCGCCGTGCGCCGCTCCTGCTACGCCGCCGACCGCACCGGCCACATGATCCTGCAGACCCTCTACCAGCAGTGCGTCAAGCACGAGGTGGAGTTCTTCAACGAGTTCTACGTGCTCGACCTCCTGCTGACCGACGTGGACGGCGTCCGGACGACGTCGGGCGTGGTGGCCTACGAGCTGGCCACCGGCGAGGTGCACGTCTTCCGCGCCAAGTCCGTCGTGCTGGCCACCGGCGGCGCCGGCAAGGTCTACAAGACGACGTCGAACGCGCACACCCTCACCGGCGACGGCATGGGCATCGCCTACCGGGCGGGCATCCCGCTGGAGGACATGGAGTTCTTCCAGTTCCACCCGACGGGCCTGGCCGGGCTGGGGATCCTGCTGTCCGAGGCCGCGCGCGGGGAGGGCGGGATCCTGCGCAACGGCGAGGGCGAGCGCTTCATGGAGCGCTACGCCCCGACCATCAAGGACCTCGCACCGCGCGACATCGTGGCCCGCTCGATGGCCAACGAGGTGCGCGAGGGCCGCGGCGCGGGCCCGAACAAGGACTACGTGCTGCTCGACCTCACGCACCTGGAGCCGGCGCACATCGACGCCAAGCTCCCCGACATCACCGAGTTCGCCC
>Ga0210040_10003523_pt1 | contig 21114 bp, 25 predicted proteins | sample CryGeyCG12114_NA_FD_185462 | JGI IMG/M metagenome (GOLD analysis project Ga0210040, IMG submission 185462) | Groundwater microbial communities from aquifer - Crystal Geyser CG19_WC_8/21/14_NA (SPAdes) (version 2) | ecosystem: Environmental > Aquatic > Deep subsurface > Groundwater | place: USA... | reverse complement strand
GGGCGCCGGCCGCGAGGTGCTGTCCGACGAGGACCGCCGCGTCGAGCAGGTGCTGCTCGAGGTGCGCCTGCGCGAGGGACTGCCGCTGACGGTGCTGCGCCCGGCGGGGGCGGCCGCCGCGGAGCGGTTCGTCGCCGACGGCCTGCTCGAGCCGGCCGCCGCAGCACGGGGACGGGCGGTGCTCACCCTGCGCGGACGGCTGCTCGCCGACGCCGTCGTCCGCGACCTCGTCGACTGACCGCCCAGGTGGTGGAGCACACAGGTCGCAGCCGGGGGAATCGTCGGCACGACCGGTAGGTTGGGCCCATCAGACAGTCGAGTCACCCCCGATCCGACCGTCACCTCCGCGGGCGAGCTGCCCGCCGGTCGCTTCGTGTGTCGTGCTCCGTCCCGCTCGTCGGGGTTGTCGCCGCGTGCGTGTTCCGCGGCCCCCGACAGATCACGGAGCTCCCTTCCTCGTGCCCGGCCGTCCCACCTCCCCCCGTCCCTCCTCCGGCCGGTCCTCCGGCTACCGGGGCCGCCCGCGCAGCGGCGGCTCCTCGCGTCCCGCCCGTCCGGCGGCGCTGTCCGACCTCGAGGTCGCCCTCGACGCCGCTGCCGACGCTGCAGCGGCCGAGACCGACGCTCCCGCGGCGACCTTCGCCTCGCTCGGCCTGCCCGAGCGGCTCGTGACCGCGCTGGCGCGGCGCGAGCTGCACGCCCCCTTCGCCATCCAGACCCGCTCCATCCCCGACGCGCTCGCCGGCCGCGACGTGCTCGGTCGTGGCGCCACCGGCTCGGGCAAGACCCTCGCCTTCGGCCTGCCGCTGCTCACCCGCCTCGTCGGCGGCGAGCGTCGTCGCGGCACGCCGCGCGGGCTCGTCCTCGTCCCGACCCGCGAGCTCGCGCAGCAGGTGCAGGACGCCCTCGCACCCCTCGCGCAGGCCCTCGACCTCAAGGTGATGTCCGTCTACGGCGGTGCGTCCATGGGCCGCCAGATCGACCAGCTCCGCCGCGGCGTCGACCTCGTCGTCGCGACCCCCGGCCGGCTCAAGGACCTGATCGAGCAGCGCGAGTGCACGCTGGCCGAGGTGCAGGTCACGGTCCTCGACGAGGCCGACCACATGGCAGACCTGGGCTTCCTGCCGGCCGTGCAGGAGCTGCTCGACCAGACGAGCGCCACGACGCAGCGCCTGCTGTTCTCCGCGACGCTCGACCGCGGCGTCGACAAGCTGGTCCGGCAGTACCTCAGGGACCCGGCGATCCACGCCGTCGCCACGGCGGCGAGCCGGGTCACGACCATGGACCACCGGGTGTGGGCGGTGCAGCACGACGCCAAGACCGACATCGCCGCCGAGGTGGCCTCACGACCGGGCCGCACGCTCATCTTCGTCCGCACCAAGCACGGCGCCGACCGGCTCGCCATCACGCTGCGCAAGTCGGGCGTCGAGGCCGGTGCCATCCACGGCAACCTGACCCAGCACGCCCGCAAGCGCGCGCTCGACGACTTCACGACCGGCCACGCGCGCGTGCTCGTCGCGACCGACGTGGCGGCCCGCGGCATCCACGTCGACGACGTCGACCTCGTGGTGCACTACGACCCGCCGGCCGACCACAAGGACTACCTGCACCGCTCGGGCCGCACGGCCCGCGCCGGTGCGAGCGGCACCGTGCTCAGCCTGGTCACCAGCGACCAGGTCCGCGACCACCAGCGGCTGCGCGAGCGCGCCGGGATCGAGGCGAGCGCGCTGAGCGTCGTGCCGGGCCACCCGGCCGTGCGCGAGGTCGCCGTGTCGGGCGAGCCGATCGTGCTGGCGCCGCGTCCCGCGTACGCCGCCCGTCCCTCCAGCGACCGCCGCAACGGCGGAGCCGGACGTCCGCGCCGCACCCCCGGTGCCCCGGTCCGCGCTCCGCGGCCGGCCCGCAGCGCCTCCTAGCACCTGCGGCGACACCCCGAGCACGACGAAGGCCGGTCCCCGCGGGGGACCGGCCTTCGTCGTGCCGCGGTCAGAAGATGATGATCGCGAGGATGATGAGGACGATCAGCGTACCGATCCCGATGTACATGCTTGCCTCCGCAGTCGTCGTGTGAGGTGCGACCTACCCCGGCGGTGAGGTCCTGATGCACGTGCGCCTCGCATCAGCGGGCGTCGCAGGTGAGCCGCCCACGCCGCAGGGTCGCCGCGACGCGCATGGTCCGCAGCACCGCGGCGGCCGCCGCCGGGTCCGCGGACGGTGGCGCCAGTCCGGGTCCGACCCCCCGCACGACGCCGTCGCGCAGCCGCAGGTCGACCGGTCCCTGCGGCGCCGGGCGACCGACGGGCACCAGCCGCACGTCGCGGACCAGGACCGGCTCGGACGGCGGCGACGTCGGCACGACCCGTCTCTGCACCCCTCTGGCACACCCCGTCGCCGACGTGTCGTGCACGACACCGGGAATCCCGCCGCTGCCAGGACCCTTGACGTCAGCGGCACACACGCAGTGACGACGACCAGGAGGGACGGACGTGGCGAGCACTCCCCGCCTGCTGCTGACGCAGCGCCGTCACGTCGACCTCCTGCGCACCTCCAGCGACCTCTGTCCGGCGCGCTGACACCTCGGCGAGACCTCGCCGCCCCGTCCGCCCGTCCGTCCACCTCCCTGGAGCTCCCTCGTGCTCGCACGCCTCAAGCAGGTCCCGTTCTACGCGCAGGTCCTCGCCGGCCTCGTGCTCGGTGTCGTCCTCGGCCTGGTCGCCCGCGAGACGGGGCCCGTCGCCGACGGCAGCCCCAACTGGCTGACCAGCACCCTCGCCACTCTCGGCGGCTCGTTCGTCTCGCTGCTGCGCACCCTCGTGGTGCCGCTCGTCATCACGGCGATCATCGCCAGCATCGCCAACCTCCGGGGCGTCGCCGGGGCAGCCCGCCTGGCCGGCCAGACGCTGCTGTGGTTCGCCATCACCGCCCTCATCGCCGTGAGCATCGGCATCGCCCTGGGCCTGCTGCTGCAGCCCGGGGACCACACCTCCGTCACCCGTGACGCCGCCGCCGAGCCCGGCGCCGTCGGCGACTGGTGGGCGTTCCTCACCGGCCTCATCCCCAGCAACGTCCTCGGCCTCCAGGCCAGCACGACCATCGACGACACCGGTGCCGCCTCGACCAGCCTGTCGTTCAACGTGCTGCAGCTGCTCGTCATCGCGATCGCGCTCGGCATCGCCGCGCTGAAGGCCGGCGACGCCGCGACGTCGTTCCTCGCCTTCAACGCGTCGGCCCTCGCGATCGTGCAGAAGGTGCTGTGGTGGGTCATCCGCCTGGCCCCGATCGGCACGGTCGGCCTGCTCGGCAACGCCGTCGCCAGCTACGGCTGGGACGCCATCGGCTCGCTCGGCGTGTTCACCGCCGCCATCTACGCCGGCCTCGCCCTCGTGCTGTTCGTCGTCTACCCGGTGCTGCTGCGCCTGCACGGGCTGTCCGTGCGGCGCTGGTTCGCCACGACCTGGCCGGCCATCCAGCTCGCGTTCGTGTCGCGCAGCAGCCTGGGCACCCTGCCGGTGACCGAGCAGGTCACCGAGCGCCTCGGCGTCCCGCGGTCCTACGCCAGCTTCGCCGTGCCGCTCGGCGCCACGACCAAGATGGACGGCTGCGCCGCGATCTACCCGGCGCTGTCGGCGATCTTCGTCGCGCAGTTCTTCGGCATCACCCTCGGCGTCCCGGACTACCTGCTCATCGTGCTGGTGTCGGTGCTCGGCTCGGCCGCGACCGCCGGCACGACCGGTGCCACGGTCATGCTGACGCTCACCCTGTCGACGCTCGGCCTGCCGCTCGCCGGTGTCGGCCTGCTGCTCGCCGTCGACCCGATCCTCGACATGGGCCGCACGGCCGTGAACGTCGCCGGCCAGGCGCTCGTCCCGACGATCGTCGCCAAGCGCGAGCGGATCCTCGACGAGGAGCGGTACGCCTCGGCCTCCGTCGGCGCGACCGCCCGCCCGGAGCCGGTGCCCGTCGCCGCCTGAGCGGCTCCGCCTCGCGACCGCTGCCCCCTCGCGGGGCGGCGGTCGCTGCGCGTCGCAACGGCGGACCGCGCCGTACACTTGGCACTCAGATCGGGTGAGTGCCAACAGGAGGTGACGCCGACGTGCTGGACGACCGCAAGCTCGAGGTGCTCCGGGCCATCGTCGAGGACTTCGTCTCGACCACCGAGCCGGTGGGCTCCAAGGCCCTCGCCGAGCGCCACGGCCTCGGCGTGAGTCCGGCCACCGTGCGCAACGACATGGCCGCGCTGGAGGAGGAGGGGTACATCACCCACCCCCACACCAGCGCCGGACGCATCCCGACCGACAAGGGCTACCGGCTGTTCGTCGACCAGCTGTCGTCGGTCAAGCCGCTGTCGCCGGCCGAGCGACGCGCCATCAACTCCTTCCTCGAGGGCGCCGTCGACCTCGACGACGTCGTGCGCCGCTCCGTGCGGCTGCTCGCGCAGCTGACCCGCCAGGTGGCGGTCGTGCAGTACCCGTCGCTGTCGCGCAGCGCAGTGCGCCACCTCGAGATCGTCCACCTGGCGCCGCACCGTCTGCTGCTCGTGCTCATCACCGACACCGGCCGGGTCGAGCAGCGCCTGCTCGAGCTGCCCGTGATGCTCAGCGAGGACGACGTCGCCGTCCTGCGCCAGGTCTTCGGCAGCCGGCTGCACGGCGCGCGCCTCGTCGACGCGCCGGCCGCGCTGGCCGACCTGCCCGACGCTGCGCCGCCGGCGATCCGGCCGGTGCTGACGAGCGTCATGACCGTGGTCCTCGAGACGCTGGTCGACCAGCCCGAGGAGCGCATCGCCCTGGCGGGTACGGCCAACCTGACGCGCCACGTCCTCGACTTCCCGCAGACCATCCGGCCGGTGCTCGAGGCGCTGGAGGAGCAGGTGGTGCTGCTCAAGCTGCTGGGCGAGGTCAACGACCCCACGACCGTGCACGTGATGATCGGCGAGGAGAACGACGTGGAGGGACTCCGGTCCACCTCCGTGGTGACCATGGGCTACGGCCCGGACGGCGGGACCTACGGCGGCCTCGGCGTCGTCGGGCCCACGCGCATGGACTACGCGGGCAACATGTGCCAGGTGCGCGCCGTCGCGCGCTACGTCGGCGAGCTGCTGGCGGGCGCGTAGTGGCCGACTACTACGGCGCGCTCGGCGTCGCGCAGGGCGCGACCGACGACGAGATCAAGAAGGCCTACCGCAAGCTGGCCCGCCAGCTGCACCCCGACGTCAACCCCGACCCCGAGGCGCAGGAGCGCTTCAAGGCGGTCACGGCGGCGTACGAGGTGCTGTCCGACCCGCAGAAGCGGCAGATCGTCGACCTCGGCGGCGACCCGCTCTCGAGCGGTCCGGGCAGCGCCGGCTCGCCGTTCCCGCAGGGCTTCGGCGGGCTCGGCGACATCATGGACGCCTTCTTCGGCGGCGGCGCCGGCACCCGCGGACCGCGCAGCCGGATGCGCCAGGGCGCCGACGCGCTGATCCGCATCGAGTGCGACCTCGCCGACACGGCGTTCGGCGTCGACCGCGAGCTCACGCTCGAGACGGCCGTCGTCTGCTCGACGTGCGACGGCGAGGGGGCCGCGCCGGGCACCCACCCCTCGACGTGCGACACGTGCCAGGGCCGCGGCGAGGTGCAGCAGGTGCAGCGCTCGTTCCTCGGTCAGGTCATGACGACGCGGGCCTGCCCGCGCTGCGGCGGCCTCGGCTCGGTCATCGAGCACCCGTGCGGCGAGTGCAGCGGCGACGGGCGCGTCCGCGCGCGCCGCACGCTCACCGTCAAGGTGCCGGCCGGCGTGGAGAACGGCATGCGCATCCGCCTCACCGGCGAGGGCGAGGTCGGTCCGGGCGGTGGGCCGGCGGGCGACCTCTACGTCGAGGTCGTCGAGCGGCCGCACCCGGTCTTCACCCGCGACGGCGACGACCTGCACTGCACGATCCCCGTCCCGATGACCGCGGCCGCGCTCGGGACGACGCTCCCGCTGACGACGCTCGACGGCGAGGAGACCCTCGACGTCCACCCCGGGACGCAGCCCGACGAGGTGCTGACGCTGCGGGCCCGCGGCGTCCCCCACCTGCGGGCCACCGGCCGCGGCGACCTGCACGTCCACCTGCAGGTGCAGGTGCCGACGCGCCTCGACACCAAGCAGGAGGACCTGCTGCGCGACCTCGCCCGGCTGCGCGGCGAGGAGCGCCCGGGCGTGTCGGGCAAGGGCGGGTTGTTCGGCCGGCGCAAGCGCTGAGCCGGTGACCGCGGCGCTGTTCCTCTGCGAGGACGTGTCCGGCGACGTGGTGGTGCTGACGGGTCCCGAAGGGCGTCACGCGGCGACCGTCCGGCGGGTGCAGGTCGGCGAGGCCGTCGACCTCGCCGACGGCCGGGGCACCCGCGCGCGCTGCACCGTCGCCGCGCTCGGCGCCGACACCGTCGAGCTGCGCGTGCACGAGCGCGTCGTCGAGCCGGCGCCGTCGCCGTGGCTGGTCGTGGCGCAGGGCATCGCGAAGGGCGACCGCGGCGAGCTCGCCGTCGAGCTGGCCACCGAGGTCGGGGTCGACGAGGTGCTGCCCTGGGCGGCGGCGCGCTGCGTCGTGAAGTGGGAGGGTGCGCGCGGCGAGCGGGCGCTCGCGCGCTGGCGGTCGACGGCGCGCGAGGCCGGCAAGCAGTCGCGGCGCGCCCGCCACCCGGTCGTCGGTGCTCCCGTCGGGCTGGAGGCCCTGGTCGTCCGTGCCTCGGCCGCGACCACGCTCGTCCTGCACGAGCAGGCGTCCGTGCCGCTGGCGTCCGTCGAGCTGCCGGCCGACGGCGAGCTGCTGCTCGTCGTCGGGCCGGAGGGCGGCATCACCGACCGGGAGCTCGCCGCGCTGTCGTCGGCCGGAGCGACGGCGGTGCGCCTGGGCGCGAGCGTCCTGCGGACCTCCACCGCCGGAGCGGCCGCCGCGGCGGTCGTGAGCGCGCGTACGGCACGCTGGGCCTGAACCCCCTCCCGGAGAGGGCTGCCTCGAGGAGCCGCATGTCCGACTGCCTGTTCTGCCGCATCGTCGCCGGGGAGGTCCCGGCGACGGTGGTCGCCGAGACCGACCGCACGATCGCCTTCCGCGACATCTCGCCCCAGGCGCCCACCCACGTGCTCGTGGTCCCGCGCGACCACCACGCCGACCTCGGGGCGTGCGCCGACGCCGACCCGGGCCTGCTGGCCGACGTGCTGTCCGCCGCCGTGGCGGTGGCGCGGCAGGAGGGGCTCGACGGCGGCTACCGGGTGCTCACCAACACCGGCCCCGACGCCGGCCAGACGGTCGCCCACCTGCACCTGCACGTCCTCGGCGGTCGTGCGCTGGCCGCGCTCGGCTGACGCCCGCGGACCGTCCCGCACACGTCGCGGTCCGCTGCCGCCGTGCGGACGCCGCGAGCACGCTCAGCGCCCGGCTGCGGGCACCGCGGTGTGTGCGGACGTGCTCGGACCGGCGCAGACCCGACCCTGTCGGGCGGGCGCGGGTAGCCTTGACCGGTCCACCCGACCTCGAACCGAGAGCAGGCGAACGGCAACCGCCGACTCCATGCCCGACACTCCCACCTCGACGCCGCACGTCGACCGCGTCGTCAGCAAGATCGTCGTTCCGTCCGGGCAGTCGATGGTCGCGCTGCTGGGCAGCCGCGACGAGGTGCTGCGCACCGTGGAGCGCGTCCTCACCAGCGACGTGCACGTGCGCGGCAACGAGATCACCCTCACCGGTCCGGCGAAGGACAACGCCCTCGGCGTGCTGCTGTTCGAGCAGCTGATGGCGCTGCTCGACAAGGGCCAGCCGCTCACGACCGACGCCGTCGAGCGCAGCCTGGCCATGCTGCAGCGGTCCGAGGGCAAGCCCGCCGAGGTGCTGACCCTCAACATCCTGAGCAACCGCGGGCGCACCATCCGGCCGAAGACGGTCAACCAGAAGCGCTACGTCGAGGCGATCGACGCCCACACGATCGTGTTCGGCATCGGGCCCGCCGGCACCGGCAAGACCTACCTGGCGATGGCCAAGGCCGTGCAGGCGCTGCAGGCCAAGCAGGTCAACCGCATCATCCTGACCCGCCCGGCGGTCGAGGCCGGGGAGCGGCTCGGGTTCCTGCCCGGCACGCTGTTCGAGAAGATCGACCCCTACCTGCGGCCGCTGTACGACGCGCTGCACGACATGCTCGACCCGGAGTCGATCCCCAAGCTGATGGCGGCGGGGACGATCGAGGTGGCGCCGCTGGCGTACATGCGCGGTCGCACGCTGAACGACGCGTTCATCATCCTGGACGAGGCGCAGAACACCACCGCCGAGCAGATGAAGATGTTCCTCACCCGCCTGGGCTTCGGCAGCAAGATCGTCGTGACGGGCGACGTCACGCAGGTCGACCTGCCGGGCGGGGCGACGAGCGGCCTGCGCGTGGTGCAGGACATCCTCGACGGCGTGGAGGACGTCCACTTCACCACGCTGACGAGCAGCGACGTGGTCCGCCACAAGCTGGTCGGCCGGATCGTCGACGCCTACGCGCAGTACGACGCCGAGGAGGCCTCGCGGGGGCCGCAGCGCTCGCCGGGCGCGCGGCCCGCCGGTCGCCGCGACGACGTGCGGCGCTCACGGTGAGCATCGAGGTCGCGAACGAGAGCGGCGTCGAGGTCGACGAGCAGGGGCTGGTCCGCGTCGCGCGCCACGTGCTGGACCGGCTCGGCGTCTCGCCGCTCGCCGAGCTGTCGCTGCTGCTCGTCGACGTGGAGCAGATGGAGAAGCTGCACGTGCGGTGGATGGACGAGCCCGGTCCGACCGACGTGCTCGCCTTCCCGATGGACGAGCTCGACCTGCGCGGCTCGCGCGGTGTCGGCCACGGCAACGGCTCGGCCGGCGACGAGCAGGACGAGACGGGTCCGGCGGTGCTCGGCGACGTCGTGCTCTGCCCCGAGGTCGCCGAGCGGCAGGGCGCCGAGGCGGGGCACAGCACCGGTGCCGAGCTCGAGCTGCTGTGCACGCACGGCGTGCTGCACCTGCTCGGCTACGACCACGGCGACCCGGACGAGCACGCCGAGATGTTCGGCCTGCAGGGCGAGCTGCTCAGCAGCTGGCAGGCCGCCCGGGGCTGAGCCGTCCGGGGCTGAGCCGTCCGGGACTGCGCCGCGGTCTACCCCGCGGCGCAGCTCGCGCAGGTGCCGAACACCTCCACGGTGTGGCTGACGTCGGTGAAGCCGTGCTGCGCGGCGACCTCGGCCGACCACGCCTCGACCTCCGGCCCCTCCACCTCCACGCTGCGCCCGCACGACCGGCAGACCAGGTGGTGGTGGTGCTCGGCCGTCGGGCAGCGGCGGTAGACGGCCTCGCCGCCGTCCGTGCGCAGCACGTCGACGTAGCCGGAGTCGGCCAGGGCCTGCAGGTGGCGGTAGACGGTGGTCAGGCCCACGGACGCGCCGTCGTGGCGGAGCAGGTCGTGCAGCTCCTGGGCGCTGCGGAACCCGTCGACCCGGCCGAGGGCGTCGGCGACGGCGGTGCGCTGGCGCGTGGTCCGCTGGCCGGGCAGGGCGGTGTCGGTCACCGGGTCGTCGCCTCCTCGGGCCGTCGTGCTCGCGCGTCGTCGTCACCGGGGGCTGGTCCGCCGGCGCGGTTGCGTCGGACGACGGCGCCGACCAGCGTAGCCAGCGCGAAGCCGGCCAGGGCCAGCACGACGATGAGCGCGCCAGGTGGTGTGTCGGCGTAGTAGGAGCCGAGGACGCCGCCGACGGCGGCGAGCACGCCGGCCACGAGCGACACCGCGACGGTCGCGGCGAACCCGCGCACCAGCTGCTGCGCGGTGGCGACCGGCACCACCATCAGCGCGCTGACGAGCAGCAGCCCGACCACGCGCATGCCCACCGTCACGGTCAGCGCCGCCATCACCGCCAGCAGCAGGTTGAGCGTCCGGACGGGCAGCCCCATGACCTTGGCGTGGTCCTCGTCGTGGCACACGGCGAACAGCTGCCGGCCGACGACGGCGAGGACCACCAGCAGGCCGACGGCCAGCACGGCGATGACCACCGCGTCAGTCGGGGACACCGCGGTGAGCGAGCCGAACAGGTACGACAGCAGGTTGGCGTTCGAGCCGTCCGACGACAGCGAGATGAGCAGGACGCCGCCGGCGATGCCGCCGTAGAACATCAGCGCCAGGGCGACGTCGCCGCTGGTGCGTCCCTGCTGCCGGACGAGCTCGATCACGACCGCACCGAGCACGGCGACGACGACGGCGGTCAGCACGGGCGCGGTGCCCAGCAGGAAGCCCAGCGCGACCCCGGTCAGGGCGATGTGCCCGAGACCGTCGCCCATCAGGGCCAGGCGCCGCTGCACGAGGAAGACGCCGACGGCCGGTGCCGCCAGCCCGACGAGCAGGGCCGACACCAGCGCCAGCTGCATGAACTGGAACGACAGCGGGTTCACCGCAGCCCCCATGCCGCAGCGGTGCTCTCGCCCACCTCGTGCACGGGATGGGCGTGCTCCGGGTCGTGCACGTGCAGGTGGTCGGGCTCGGGCGGCGCGCCGTCGTGCAGCACCCGGCCGTCGGCCATCGTCAGCGCCCGGGTGATGAGGGGGTGCAGCGGGCCGAGCTCGTGCGCGACGAGCACGACCGTGGTGCCGCCGGCGACCAGCTCCGCCAGCGTCCCGGCGAGCACGGCCTGGCTGGCCAGGTCGACACCGGCGGTCGGCTCGTCGAGCACCAGCAGCTCGGGCCGGCAGGTGAGCGCGCGGGCGATGAGGACCCGCTGCTGCTGCCCGCCCGAGAGCGTGGAGACGCTGTCGCCGGCCCGGTCGGCCAGCCCGACGACCTCCATCGCCCGCTGGACGGCGTCCCGGTCGACCGCGCGCGGGCGGCGGAAGCGGGTCACGGCCAGCCGGCCGGTCGCCACCACCTCCCGGACGGTGGCCGGCACGCCGGTCGTGGCGCCGGCCCGCTGCGGCACGTACCCGACGCGGGTCCAGGACGAGAAGCGCTCGCGTGGCGTGCCGAACAGCTCGAGCGTGCCGGCCGCCAGCGGCAGCAGCCCGACCACGGCCTTGACCAGCGTGCTCTTCCCGGAGCCGTTCGCCCCGAGCACCGCGACCACCTCGCCGGCGTCCACGCGCACGTCGACGTCCCGCACCGCCGTCCGCCCGTCGTACGCGACGCAGGCGTGCCGCAGGTGGACGACCGGCTCGCCCGCTGCCCGGTTCACGTGCAGTCGAGCGCCGTGCGCAGGGTGGCGAGGTCCTCCCGCATGGCGCTGACGTAGTCCCCCGTGTCGGGCGCGCCCTCGAGCGGGCTCAGGACGGTGGCGGTGGCGCCCACCTCGCGGGCGAGGGACTGCGCGACCTTCGGGCTGACGAGCTCCTCGAAGAAGATCGTGGTCACGCCGTCCTCCTGCGCCTGCGTCGCGATCTCCGCCAGCCGCCCGGGCGAGGCCTCGTCCTCCGGCGACAGGCCCGCGACGGCGACCTGCTCCAGACCGTACGCCTCGGCCAGGTAGCCGAACGCGGCGTGGCTGGTGACGATCTGCCGGCGCTCGCAGTGCTGGAGTCCGGCGCGCAGCTCGTCGTCGAGCGCGGTCAGCTCGGTGGTCAGCTCCGCGGCGCGTGACCGGTAGCCCTCGGCGGCGGCCGGGTCCTGCTCGGCCAGGCGGTCGGCGAGCGCCGTGCCGATGCGGTCGAGCCGGAGCGGGTCCAGCCAGACGTGGGGGTCGGCGCTGCCCTGCTCCTCGGCGTGCTCGTCCTCGTCCTCGTGCTCGTCGCCGTGCTCGTGCCCGTCCTCCTCGGCGTCGCGCAGCTCGACGGCGGACAGCACGTCGAACGCCCGGTCCGGCGTCTGCTGCTCCACCGCCTCGTCGACGGCGGGCTGGAAGCCGCGCGAGTAGACGACGAGGTCGGTGTCGGCGAGCGCGCCGACCTGCTGCGGCGTGAGCTCGAGGTCGTGCGGCTCCCCGCCCGGCTGCGTGAGGTTCGTGACGTCGACGTCCTCGCCGCCGACCCGCTCGGCGACGAACTCGTACGGGTAGAAGCCGGCCGCCACCGCCAGCCGTCCGTCGTCGGACGCGCTCGCCCGGCTCCCGCCGTCGCCGCCGCACGCGGACAGGAGCAGGACGGCGGTGAGCAGGGCGGCTGGAGGGGTGGGTCGCATGCGGACACCGTAGCGGAGACTGACAACGGTTTCCAACAGTGTCCCGGGCAGGAGCACCCGTACGCTGGAGAGCGATGTCCCGCTGCTGCCGCACGCTCGCCCGTCCGGCCGCGGCAGTCGGCCGATGAGCGTCGCGGACCTCCTGCCGCTCGGGTGGGCAGTGCTGTTCGTCCTCGTGGCCGGGGTGCTCGCCTGCCTGGAAGCCGCGCTCTCGCGCGTCTCCCGCGTCCGGGTCGAGGAGCTCGTCCGCGACGGGCGGCCCGGCGCCCTGCGGCTGCAGTCGGTGCTGTCCGACCCGCCCCGCTCGTTGAACCTGCTGCTGCTGCTCCGCCTGGCCTGCGAGCTGTCGGCCACCGCGATCGTCGTCTCGTACGTCCTGCGCCGCACGACCGGCTCCTGGCCGATCGTGGCGGCGGTGGCCGGGATGACGGTGGTGAGCTACGTCTTCGTCGGCGTCGCCCCGCGCACCATCGGGCGGCAGCAGGCCGAGGGGGTGGCACTACGCGGCGCCGGGCTCGCCCTGGCGCTCACCAAGGTGTTCGGCCCGGTCCCGCGGCTGCTCATCCTGCTCGGCAACGCGCTCACGCCCGGCCGCGGCTTCCGCGAGGGGCCGTTCGCCTCCGAGGCCGAGCTGCGCGACCTCGTCGAGCTCGCGCAGGAGCGCGGCGTCGTCGAGCGGTCCGAGCGCGACATGATCAACAGCGTCTTCGAGCTCGGCGACACGATCGTGCGCGAGGTGATGGTGCCGCGCACCGACATCCTGACGATCGAGCGCGGCAAGACCGTGCGGCAGGCGCTGAACCTCGCGCTGCGCAGCGGGTTCAGCCGGATCCCCGTGGTGGGTGAGAACGCCGACGACGTGCTCGGCGTCGCCTACCTCAAGGACCTCGTCCGCAAGGAGCGCCAGGACGACGGCGGCGCCGCGCGGGTCGAGGAGGCGATGCGCGAGCCGGTGTTCGTGCCGGAGAGCAAGCCGGTCGACGAGCTGCTGCGCGAGATGCAGGCCGCGCTCGGCCACATCGCCGTCGTCGTCGACGAGTACGGCGGCACTGCCGGGCTGGTCACCATCGAGGACGTCCTCGAGGAGATCGTCGGCGAGATCCAGGACGAGTACGACCGCGAGGCCCCGCCTCCGGTCGAGGACCTCGGCGGCGGCACCTGCCGGGTCACGGCGCGGCTGACCGTCGAGGACCTCGAGGAGCTCTACGGCGTCGACCTGCCGCACGAGGACGTCGAGACCGTCGGCGGGCTGCTCGCGCAGGCGCTGGGGCGCGTCCCCATCCCCGGCGCGACCGCCGAGCTCGGTGGGCTGGTGCTCGTCGCCGAGAGCGCCAAGGGCCGCCGCAACCGCATCGGCACGGTGCTGGTGCGCCGGCAGGACATCGACCACCCCGACGACGACGCCGAGGAGCGCGACAGTGCCTGAGCTCGACCCCGAGGACCGCAAGATCGTCATGCTCGCCCGTGCGACGCTGCAGCGGGCGCACGCGCCCCACACCGGCGTCGGAGAGGGAGCCGCGGTGCGTGACACGGACGGCCGCACGTACGCCGCCGCGACGGTGGAGAACGCCGACCCGGCGCTCACCACCTCCGCGCTGCGCGGCGCCGTGGCGGCAGCAGCGTCGAGCGGGGCCCGCGCCTTCGAGGCGGCGGCCGTCGTCGGCGGGCTGCTCGTGTCGGAGGCGGACCTCGCCGTGCTGCGGGAGTTCGGTGTGGGTGTCCCGCTGCTGCTGGCCGGCGACGACGGGGTCGTGCACCACGTGGTGTCGACATGACGCAGGCACCGCCCGGCTACCGCTCCGGCTTCGCCTGCTTCGTCGGCCGTCCCAACGCCGGCAAGAGCACCCTCACCAACGCGCTGACCGGCACGAAGGTCGCCATCACGAGCAGCCGTCCGCAGACGACCCGGCACGCGGTGCGCGGCATCGTGCACCGGCCGGACGCCCAGCTCGTCCTCGTCGACACGCCCGGCCTGCACAAGCCGCGCACCCTGCTCGGCCAGCGGCTCAACGAGATCGTCCGGGAGACCTACGCCGGGGTCGACGTCGTCTGCTTCTGCGTCACCGCCGACGACAAGATCGGACCGGGCGACCGCTTCATCGCCGCCGAGCTGCGGGCGCTGTCCACGCCGGTCGTCGCGGTGGTCACCAAGACCGACAAGGTGTCCAAGCAGCAGGTCGGCGAGCAGCTGCTCGCCGTCTCGCAGCTCGGGGAGTTCGCCGAGATCGTCCCCACCAGCGCCGTCTCGGACTTCCAGGTCTCGCTGCTCGCCGACCTGCTCGTCGCCCGGCTGCCCGAGGGCCCGGTCCTCTACCCGGAGGGCGAGCTCACCGACGAGCCCGAGCAGGTGCTCATCGGCGAGCTCATCCGCGAGGCCGCGCTCGAGGGCGTGCGCGACGAGCTCCCGCACAGCATCGCGGTGACGGTGGAGGAGATGCAGCTGCGTGAGGACCGGCCCGAGGACCGCCCGCTGCTCGACGTCTACGCCACGCTGCACGTCGAGCGCGACAGCCAGAAGGCGATCATCCTCGGCACGGCCGGCGCGCGCCTCAAGGGCGTCGGCACCACCGCCCGCCACCAGATCGAGGCGCTGCTCGGGATGCGCGTCTACCTCGACCTGCGCGTCAGCGTGGCCAAGGACTGGCAGCGCGACCCGAAGCAGCTCAAGAAGCTCGGCTTCTGAGCGTTCCAGCTCGCGCGGACTAGCGTTGGGGCGTGAGCCTGTACCGCGACGAGGGCGTCGTGCTCCGCGTGCAGAAGCTCGGCGAGGCCGACCGGATCGTCACCGTCCTCACCAAGCGGCACGGCCGGGTGCGGGCGGTCGCCAAGGGCGTGCGCCGCACGCGCTCGAAGTTCGGCGCGACGGTCGAGCCGTTCAGCCACGTCGACCTGCAGCTGTACGCCGGTCGCAACCTCGACATCGTCGTGCAGGCCGAGGGTCTCACGCCGTTCGGGCAGGAGCTCGTCACCGACTACGGGCGCTACACGGCCGCGACGGCGGTCCTCGAGACCGCCGAGCGGCTGACCGCCGAGGAGCGCGAGCCCTCGCTGCGGCTGTTCCTGCTCGTCGTCGGCGCCCTGCGTGCGCTGACCGGTGCGGACGCCCGCGACCCCTCGCTGGTGCTCGACGCCTTCCTGCTGCGCGCGATGACGGTCGCGGGGTACGCGCCCGCCCTCGCCGACTGCGCGCGCTGCGGCGCCTCCGGACCGCACCGTGCGTTCTCGGTGCCGGCCGGCGGAACCGTCTGCCCGCTGTGCCGTCCCGCCGGGGCGGCCTCGCCGTCGCCCTCGGCGCTCGAGCTCATGCTCCACCTGCTCACCGGCGAGTGGGACGCCGCGGGGCTCGCCGACGACCGCACCCGCCGCGAGGCGAGCGGTCTGGTCGCCGCGCACCTGCAGTGGCACCTCGAGCGCGGGCTGCGCAGCCTGCCGCTGGTGGAGCGCGCGTGAGGCGGCGGGCGCCTGCACCCGGGCGCACCGGGGTGCGTCCGCCCTCGCCGCACCCGTCGGGCGCGGTCGCTCCTGCCGTCCCGCGCGAGCTGGTGCCGCGCCACGTCGCGATCGTCATGGACGGCAACGGCCGCTGGGCGAAGGACCGCGGGCTGCCCCGCACGGCCGGGCACGAGGCGGGGGAGTCGTCGCTGTTCGACGTGGTCGAGGGCGCCATCGAGCTCGGCGTGGGATGGGTGTCGGCGTACGCCTTCTCGACCGAGAACTGGAAGCGCTCGCCCGACGAGGTGCGCTTCCTCATGGGCTTCAACCGCGACGTCATCCGTCGCCGGCGCGACGAGATGCACGCCCTCGGCGTGCGCGTGCGCTGGGCCGGCCGCCGCCCGCGGCTGTGGCGCTCGGTGGTGCGCGAGCTCGAGGAGGCCGAGGAGCTCACCAAGGACAACGACGTCTGCACGCTGACGATGTGCGTCAACTACGGCGGCCGGGCCGAGATCGCCGATGCGGCCAGGCTTCTCGCGCAGGACGTCGCGGACGGACGGCTCGACCCGGCTCGCGTCGACGAGAAGGTGCTCGCGCGCTACCTCGACGAGCCCGACATGCCCGACGTCGACCTGTTCCTGCGCACGTCCGGCGAGCAGCGGACGTCGAACTTCCTGCTGTGGCAGTCGGCGTACGCCGAGCTGGTCTTCCTCGACACGCTGTGGCCCGACGTCGACCGGCGCCACCTGTGGTCGGCGGTCGAGCAGTACGCCTCGCGCGACCGCCGCTACGGCGGCGCGGTGCCGAACGAGGTGGGCTCCGACGAGCGAGCGCCGTGACCGGTCCGACGCTGACCTACGCGCTGCGTGAGCTGGTCTGGGCCCTCGAGAGCGAGGTCGCCGTCATCACCAGCCTGTCCCGGCGCATCGACGCCCGCGTGACGGACCTCAACACCGCACGCGCCGACCTCGCCGAGCGCCTGGCACGTCTCGACGCGGTGGTGGCCGCCGCCGCCGCGCCGCGGCTGCGCGAGGTGCTGCGCGATCGGACGACCGCGCCGCTGCCGCAGCAGGACGAGGTGTTCCCCGTGCGGCTGTACGGCGACTGAGAGGTCGTCAGCCGCCGTAGATCCGGTCCGGGAACTCCTCCTCGATCTGCGGCAGCTGCGGCGCGATCGTGGTGTCGAGGAACGCGCTGAGGTTGACGTCCTCGGCCGCGGCGCGCAGCTCGTCGAGGTGGAGCAGCCGCTCGGTCGCCTGGGCGCGCAGGTCGTTGAGGGCCGAGACGTGGTCGTCGATCTCCTCCGACAGCGCCGTGATGGCGGCGACCTCCTCGTCGATGCCGGTGACGAGCCCGCGCAGCGCGGCGGCGAGCGACCCGGCCGCGTCGGCCGCGGCCGGCGGCGCCTCGGGAGCGCGGGCCGGGGCGCGGCGCGAGCGCGGACCGGACGAGCGACGGCCGTTGCCCGACGCGCGACCGCCCGTACGGCGTCCGGAGGCCTTGCGTGCCGGTGCGGCCTCGGGGACCACCTCGTAGGGCTCCGGGGTCGGGGCCTCGACCGTCTCCATCGGGAACGCGTCCGGGGTCTCGCTCACAGTGTCCTCCGTGTCGTCGTCGGCGTGCGCCGGCGCGTGGTGTCCGAGACGATTCTGTCACGCATCGTGGCGGCTCCCGTGCGCAGGACGGTGGGGACCGGTTCCGCCTGCCCGTCAGGCGATGACGCGCTGCAGGAGCGCGACGACGACGAGCACCAGCACGGCCGCGCGCACCGCACGCCCCCGTCCGTCGAGGGCCGGCCACGACAGGTACGACAGCCACAGCAGCAGCAGGATGAGCACGGCGAGCAGCGGTCGGCTGTACGCCGCGGGCGCCGCCAGCCCGCCGACCAGCAGGACGGCGACGAGCGCCGGCAGCAGGAAGCGCGGCCGCGACGACAGCCACAGCAGCACCGGGGCGCTGCGGCGCTCGACGGTCCGGCGCAGCGGCACGGCTCCCCCTCCGGCTAGCGTGACGGACGTGCTGGTGGTGACGCGCTTCGACGTGCCGGAGGGCGAGTCGGCGTCGTTCCTGCCCCGGGCGCAGGCGGCGCTGGCCGCCTTCGCGGCCCGGCCAGGCTACGTGCGGGGACGGGTCGGCCGTGCCGCCGACGACCCGAGCGCCTGGCTGCTCACGACCGAGTGGACCGGCGTCGGGGCCTACCGCCGCAGCCTGTCGGCGTACGACGTGAAGGTCGATGCGGCGCCGCTGCTCTCGCTCGGGCGCGACGAGCCGAGCGCGTTCGAGGTGCTGGTGTCGTCCGGCGACGGGGAGCCCGCCGGGCCGAGCCGGCTCGCCGTGGACGCCGGTCAGGTCGGTGTGGGGGAGGCGTCCGGGCCGGCCGTCAGCGACGTCTAGCCTTGGCCGCTTCCCCCGACCGCCAGCCGGACTGGAGCTCCCCGCCGTGAAGAACGACCGCATGGACACGATCGTCAGCCTCGCCAAGAGGCGCGGGCTCGTCTTCCCCTCGTCGGAGATCTACGGCGGTCTGCGCGCGTCCTGGGACTACGGACCGCTCGGCGTCGAGCTCAAGAACAACGTCAAGCGGCAGTGGTGGAAGGCGGTCGTGCAGGGCCGCGACGACGTCGTCGGCCTCGACTCCTGCGTCATCCTCGCGCGCGAGGTCTGGGAGACGTCCGGTCACGTGCAGGCGTTCGTCGACCCGCTGGTCGAGTGCACGTCGTGCCACAAGCGCTTCCGCGCCGACCACCTCGAGGAGGGCTCGGGCAAGGCGCTCGGGGACACGGCGTGCCCCAACTGCGGCAACCGCGACGTGTGGACCGAGCCGAAGATGTTCAACGGCCTGCTGCGCACCCACCTCGGCGTCGTCGAGGACGACAGCGGGCTGGCCTACCTGCGGCCGGAGACGGCGCAGGGCATCTTCATCAACTACGCGAACGTGCAGCAGAGCTCGCGCAAGAAGCCGCCGTTCGGCATCGGCCAGATCGGCAAGAGCTTCCGCAACGAGATCACGCCCGGCAACTTCATCTTCCGCACCCGCGAGTTCGAGCAGATGGAGATGGAGTTCTTCGTCAAGCCGGGGGAGGACGAGGACTGGCACCAGCGCTGGATCGACGAGCGCTTCGCCTGGTACGTCGACCTCGGCATCGACCCGGCGAAGCTGCGGAAGTTCGAGCACCCGGCCGAGAAGCTCTCGCACTACTCCAAGCGCACCGTCGACATCGAGTACGAGTTCGGCTTCCAGGGCGCGCAGTGGGGTGAGCTCGAGGGCATCGCCAACCGCACCGACTACGACCTGACGGTGCACAGCAAGGCGACAGGTGTCGCGCTCGACCACTTCGACCAGGAGTCGGGCGAGCGCTGGACGCCGTACGTCATCGAGCCCGCAGCCGGCGTCGACCGCTGCGCGCTGACGTTCCTGCTCGACGCCTACACCGAGGACGAGGCGCCCAACGCCAAGGGCGGTGTCGACAAGCGCGTCGTGCTGCGGCTCGACCCTCGCCTCGCGCCGGTCAAGGCGGCGGTGCTGCCGCTGTCTCGCAACGCCTCGCTGTCGCCGGTCGCCCGCGACCTGGCCGCGCGGCTGCGGCGCGAGTGGAACGTCGACTTCGACGACGCCGGCGCGATCGGCCGCCGCTACCGCCGCCAGGACGAGATCGGCACGCCGTACTGCGTCACCGTCGACTTCGACAGCCTCGAGGACTCGGCCGTGACCGTCCGCGAGCGCGACGCGATGACCCAGGAGCGGGTGTCCCTCGACGCCGTGCCGCGGTACCTGCACGACAAGCTCGGCCCGCTGTAGGGGCGGGCCGACCTGCCCTGCGACCGCGTCCGCCTGAGCCGGCTGGGGCGTACACGCTGGCGGGGGCGGTGGGCTGTTGGGCCGACCTGCCCTGTGACCGCGTACGCCTGAGCCGGTTGGGGCGTACGAGCTGGCGGGGGCGGTGGGCTGGTTGGCCGACCTGCCCTGCGACCGCGTACGCCTGAGCCGGCTGGGGCGTACACGCTGGCGGGGGCGGTGGGCTGGTTGGCCGACCTGCCCTGCGACCGCGTACGCCTGAGCCGGCTGGGGCGTACCAGCTGGCAGGGGCGGTGGGCTGGTTGGTCGACCTGCCCTGCGACCGCGTCCGCCTGAGCCGGCTGGGGCGTACCGGCTGGCGGGGGCGGTGGGCTGTTGGGCCGACCTGCCCTGCGACCGCGTCCGCCTCAGCCGGTTGGGGCGTACCAGCTGGCGGGGGCGGTGGGCTGTTGGCCGACCTGCCCTGCGACCGCGTACGCCTGAGCCGGCTGGGGCGTACCAGCTGGCAGGGGCGGTGCGCTGGCGGGCCGTCAGCGGGCGCGTCTGTGCCGGCGCGGCAAGCGCGGCTCCGTTGCATGTGGACGCTGTGGACGTTCCGCGTCGTGGAAGTGCCGACCGCGGCAGTCTGCCCGGGTGGACCTCGACCAGCTGCTCGACCGGCAAGGCGGCGTCGTCACCCGTCAGCAGGCGCTCGACTGCGGCGTGTCGACACGGCAGCTACGCCCCGGCGAGCACCGCCTGGTACGGCTGCGGCACAGCGTGTTCGCGGACGCCGACCGGCTGCGGGATGCCTCCGACGCGCAGCGCACGGCGCTCGACGTCGCCGGTGTGCGGCTCGTCAGCGGCATCGACCTCGTCGCGACCGGCCCTACCGCAGCCGTCCTGCACGGGCTGCCGCTGCTCGGACGGCCGGCTGTGCGGCTCCACCTGCAGGAGCGCAAGCAGGCCCGACCCCGTCACCACGGCTCGAGCACGACGCTCACCCCAGCGGATGTCGTCCAGCTGGCCGGCCTGCCCGTGACGTCGCTGGCGCGGACGGCGGTCGACATCGCCCGCACCCGAGGGACGCTCGCTGGCGTCGCCGCGGCGGACGCCGTCCTGGCGCGCGACGTCCCACGGGAGCAGCTCGAGGCTGTCATGGTGGGGATGGGCCGCTGGTCAGGCGTGCGGCAGGCGCGTGAGGCGGTGGCCTTCGCCGACCGCCGTTCGGAGTCGGCCCTCGAGTCCGTGGGGCGCTGCGGGTTCGCGGAGCAGGGGTTGCCCGCGCCGGACCTGCAGGTGTGGCTGGGCGACGAGCTCGGTCCGTTCGCCCGCGTCGACCACTACTGGGCCGCCCACCGCACGGTGGCCGAGGCCGACGGTGCGCTGAAGTACGTCGGGCCCGCAGACCTGTTCGAGGAGAAGCGACGCGAGGACCGGCTGCGCGACGCCGGATTCGAGGTCGTCCGCTACACGTGGGACGAGGCGCTGCACCGTCCGGACCTGCTGGCAGCCCGCCTGCGGCGCGCTTTCGACCGTGCCGCCCGACGACGAGCGGCCTGACGGCGGCCTCCCCTGCGGGCTGGTACGCCCGGGGCGGCGCAGCCGTACGTGCTGGCGGGGGAGGTGCCGCCGCTGCTCGACCTCCCCTGCGGGCTGGTACGCCCGAGGCCACGCAGGCGTACGTGCTGGCGGGGGAGGTGCCGCCGCTGCTCGACCTCCCCTGCGGGCTGGTACGCCCGAGGCCACGCAGGCGTACGTGCTGGCGGGGGAGGTGCCGCCGCTGCTCGGCCT
>Ga0210040_10003522_pt1 | contig 21114 bp, 20 predicted proteins | sample CryGeyCG12114_NA_FD_185462 | JGI IMG/M metagenome (GOLD analysis project Ga0210040, IMG submission 185462) | Groundwater microbial communities from aquifer - Crystal Geyser CG19_WC_8/21/14_NA (SPAdes) (version 2) | ecosystem: Environmental > Aquatic > Deep subsurface > Groundwater | place: USA... | reverse complement strand
CGGCGAGCGCCACGTCGGCGGCGGCCTCGGCCGAGCGCACCTGACTGCGCAGGCGGCCGCCGTTGAAGATCGCCTGCGTCAGCCCCGCGAACAGCCCGCCGGTGATAGCGCTGCCGAGATCGGGGATGCGGGTGGCGTTGGTCTGGATGTTGCCGGTGATGGCCAGCGCCGGGTAGAGCTGCGCCTTGGCGACGCCGATCTGCGCCGTCGCGGCGGCAAGATTGCGCTCGGCCGCGCGTACGTCGGGACGCTGGCGCAGCGTGTCGGCCGGGATGCCGACCCCCACCGCCTGCGGCCCGACCGGGATCGGTCTCGCCGGCGCCATCAACGGCCGCAGCGCCCCGGGCGCCTGACCGGTCAGCACACCCAGCCGTGCGACGGCCGCATCGAACTGCTGGTCGAGCTGCGGAATGGTGGCCGCCGTCTGCGCGCGTTGCGCACGCGCCTCCTCGACGTCAAGGCTGGAGACCAGCCCCGCCTGGACGCGGAATCCCGCGATCTCCAGGTTCTCGTCCTGGATGGCCAGGCTGGCGCGCGCATTGGCGAGCTGCGCCTGATAGAGCCGCGCAGCCACGTAATTGCGCGCGATCTCGCTTTCGACGGAGATCAGCACCGTCGCGAAATCATAGCCCGACGCCTCTTCCTGCGCGCGCGTCGCTTCGATCGTCCGGCGCACTTCGCCGAACACCCCCACCTGATATTGCGCATCGAGCCCGAGCGAGAAGCTGTCGCCAGAACCGCGGCTGATCGTCGTGACGGTGCCGTCGGGCAGCGTGTAGCTGCTCTGCCCGCCGACGAGGTTCTGCGACCGGTTGTACCCCGCCGAGCCGGTGACCGTCGGCAGCAGGTTGGCCCGGCTCTGCAGCAGCGCCTCGCGTGCCTGGCGCAGCCGGCCCACCGCCTGTGCGATGTCGGTATTGGCGGTACGCGACTGCTCCACCAGCTGCCCGAGCACCGGGTCGTCGAACCTGCTCCACCAGCGGGTCAGGTCTTCGGGAGTCTGCGCGGCGGGAACCGAGTAGGTGTCGGGCACGCCGAGCTCGGCCGCCGCCTGGGGCCGGTAGTTCGGGCCCACCGTGCAACCGGCCAGCGCGGCTGAGAGCAGGAGGATGGCGCGACCGCGGATCATAGAGCGTGCTAGATGGCCAGCACACCCCAGCGCGTCCAGCGATATTATGTCGCAAAGTGTTGCAAGCGCTGCCGCCTTGGCGAAGCGCTCCGGCGCTGGCACAAGCGCGCGCGAGGAGAAGGACGTGGCTGACCAGCGATACCCGGTGCCGCCTTACTGGCGCGAGCACGCCACTATCGACGATGCGGCATATCAGGCCATGTACCGCCGCTCGCTCGACGATCCCGACGGTTTCTGGCTGGAGCAGGCGGGGCACCTCGACTGGGTGGCGCCGCCGACCCGCGCCGGCGACTGGTCGTTCGACGAGGCGGATTTCCGCATCAGATGGTTCGAGGACGGCGTCCTCAACGTCGCCGCCAACTGCCTCGACCGCCACCTCGCCGAGCGCGGCGATCAGACGGCGATCATCTGGGAGCCGGACGAGCCCGGCGAGCAACCGCGCCGCTACACCTATGCCGAGCTTCACCGCGAGGTAGTCCGCTACGCCAACATCCTGAAGCGGGCGGGCGCCAGCAAGGGCGACCGGGTCACGGTGTACCTGCCGATGATCCCGGAAGCCGCCTTTACGCTGCTGGCGTGCGCCCGGATCGGCGCGGTTCACTCGGTGGTGTTCGGCGGCTTCTCGCCCGAAGCGATCGCGGGACGGATCGAGGACTGCGGCAGCACGATCGTCGTGACGGCGGACGAGGGGCGGCGCGGCGGCAAGCGCATTCCCCTCAAGGCCAATGTCGACGCCGCGCTGGAACGGTGCAGCGGTGTGAAGGCGGTCGTGGTGGTCAAGGCGACGGGCGCCGACGTGCCGATGCAGCGCGGGCGCGATCATTGGGCCGATCAGCTCGACGACGGCAATCCGGACTGCCCGCCCGAGCCGATGAACGCGGAGGACCCGCTGTTCATCCTCTATACCAGCGGCTCCACCGGCAAGCCCAAGGGCGTGCTCCATACCTCGGGCGGCTACCTCTTGTGGGCCGCCTGGACGCACCGGCTCGCCTTCGACTACCAGCCCGGCCGCGTCTTCTGGTGCGCGGCGGACATCGGCTGGGTTACGGGGCACACCTATGTGCTCTACGGCCCGCTCGCCAACGGCGCGACGACGCTGATGTACGAAGGGCTGCCGAACTGGCCCGACGCCAGCCGCATCTGGCAGATCGTCGACCGGCACCAGGTCCACACCCTCTTCACCGCGCCCACCGCCCTGCGCGCGCTGATGAAGGAAGGGGACGCAGCCGTGCACGCCACCAGCCGCGCCAGCCTCAAGCTGCTCGGCAGCGTAGGGGAACCGATCAACCCCGAAGCATGGCGCTGGTATCACGACGTGGTCGGCGGCGGCGAATGCCCGATTATCGACGCCTGGTGGCAGACCGAGACGGGGGGTATCATGATCGCTCCCCTGCCCGGCGCGACCGATCTCAAGCCCGGCAGCGCCACGCGTCCCCTGCCCGGCGTCACCCCGGCGCTGGTCGACGAGAACGGCCGCGTGCTGGAGGGGGAAACCTCCGGCAATCTCGTCATTACCCGCAGCTGGCCCGGCCAGATGCGCGGCGTCTGGGGCGACCCGGATCGCTTCTTCCAGACCTATTTCACCACGTACCCCGACACCTATTTCACCGGCGACGGCTGCCGGCGCGACGCCGACGGCTATTACTGGATCACCGGGCGGGTGGACGACGTCATCAACGTCTCGGGCCACCGGATGGGCACCGCCGAAGTGGAATCGGCGCTGGTGCTCCACCCGAAGGTTGCGGAGGCAGCGGTGGTGGGCATGCCGCACGACGTGAAAGGCCAGGGCATCTACGCCTATGTCACCCTAAACGCCGGCGAGGAGGCATCGCCGGCACTGCACGACGAACTGCGTGCCCATGTCCGCCGCGAGATCGGCCCGATCGCGACACCGGACGCGCTGCAGTTTGCGCCCGGCCTGCCCAAGACCCGCTCGGGCAAGATCATGCGCCGCATCCTGCGCAAGATCGCCGAAGGCGATGTGGCGAGCCTCGGCGATACCTCGACGCTGGCGGACCCGGCGGTGGTGGACGATCTGGTGGCGAACCGCGTGGGCTGAGCCACCTCTCTTCCGTTCGGGCTGAGCTTGTCGAAGCCCTGCTCTTCTTTCCGGGATCAAGGCCGGCGCTCCGACAGCCTGGCAAGACAGGGAAGTGGCAGAGGGCACCCCCTACCACCCGGGGCGTTGTCGGCGCATTGTCCCTGGAGACCACCATGCCCCCCTTCGCCCCCGCCTCCACCGCCCTCATTCTGATCGACCTGCAGCACGGCATCGCCGAGCGGATGGAACTCGCGCCGCGCACCGGCGCCGAGGTGGTCGAACGGGCCAAGGTTCTCGCCGCCAGCTTCCGTGCGGCAGGCGCGCCGGTGGTGCTCGTCCATGTCGGCTTTACGCCCGAGACCATGCCGAGCCAGACGGTAGACAAGCCGGCGCTCCCCGCCGGCGGTACGCCCCCCGAATTCCAGGAGTTGGTGGAAGGGCTGCGCCAGCCTGGCGACACGGTCGTCCTGAAGCGGCATTGGGGTGCGTTCACCGGCACCGACCTCGACCTCACCCTGCGCCGCCGCGGTGTGAAGACGGTGGTGATCGCCGGCATCGCCACCAATTTCGGTGTCGAGTCCACCGCGCGCTCCGCCTGGGAGCACTCCTATGACGTCATCATCGTCGAAGACGTGTGCACCTCGCGCTCGGCCGAGCTTCACCGGTTCGCGATCGACAACATCCTGCCCGCGATCTCGAGGGTGACGACGGCAGACGCCATCGGCTTCGATGCCGGCTGAAGCGCCGCCGCTCGCCGGCCGGATCGTCCTGCTGCTCGTCGCGTCCGCAGCGCTGGCTGCCCTGCTGGAATGGATCGGGCTGCCCGCGGGGCTACTGCTCGGGCCAATGGTGGTCGGCATCGCGCTCGCCAGCACCGGCCGGCAGGTCGAGATCCCTACCCGCGCCTTTCGCGCGGGCCAGGCGATCGTGGGGCTGCTGATCGCCTCGGTGGTGACGCGCCAGCTCCTCGCCACCGTCGCCGCGCGCCCGGCCCTGTTCGCCGGCACCACCTTGGCGACGCTGGCGGCAAGCGCGCTGATCGGCTGGGCGCTGACCCGCTGGCGGCTGCTGCCCGGCACCGTCGCGGTGTGGGGCTCGATGCCCGGCGCGGCGACCGCCATGGTGTTGATGGCGAGGAGCTATGGCGCGGACCCGCGGCAGGTCGCTGTGATGACCTATTCGCGCGTAGTCTGCGTGGCCGCGGTCGCCTCGGTCCTCGCGGCGCTGCTTGGCGGCGGTGGCGGCGCGGGCGGCCATGCGCCGGGAGCGGGCTGGTTTCCGCCGATCGATGCGGTCGCCTTCGCGGAAACGGTCGGGGTGGCGGCGGTCGGAGCGCTGCTGGGCGTGCGGCTCGGGCTTCCCGCAGGCGCGTTGCTCGGGCCGCTGCTGCTCGGGGCCGCGCTCAACGTCGCCGGGCTGGTCCGCTTCGAGCTGCCCGGGTGGCTGCTGGCGGCGAGCTACGCGGTGGTCGGCTGGCGCATCGGGCTCAGCTTCACGCGCGACATCGTCACTGCCGCGGCGCGCGCGCTGCCGCGAATCCTCGGGTCGATCGCGCTGCTGATCGGCTTTTGCGCAGGGCTCTCGGTGCTGCTCGCCCGGCTCGCGCATGTCGACCCGGTCACCGCCTACCTCGCCACCAGCCCCGGCGGCATGGACTCGGTCGCGATCATCGCCACCGAAACGCCGGTAGACGTGCCGTTCGTGATGGCGATGCAGGCGCTACGGTTTTTCGCGGTGCTGATCGCCGGGCCGAGCTTGGCGAGGCTGATCGCCGGCCGCTTCGCCGATCGGGAGGGCAGTAGCCGCTCCTCGTCCCGTTCGCCCTGAGCGTGTCGGAGGGCTGCCGTTCCGGCCGCGCTCGCTGAAGAACAGGGCTTCGACAAGCTGAGCCCGAACGGTTTAGGAGGGGCCTCCCGCTACGACGAGGCGCACGCTTTGACTCCACCTTCCCTCGCGGTGCTCGGCGCCGGTTCGTTCGGCACCGCCATAGCCACCGCGCTGGCGCGCGGCGGCAACCCGGTGACCTTGCTGTGCCGCACGCCTCAGCAGGCGGAGGAGATCAACGGCAGGCACGAGAACCCGCGCTTCTTCCCCGGCCACACGTTGAGCCCGCTGATCGACGCGACCAGCGACCTCGGCGCGGTGATCGGCCGCGACATGCTGTTTCTCGCCTTCCCCTCCAAGGTGATGGACGACTATGCCGGCCGTATAGCCCGCGAAGGCAGGCCGGACGGCACGGTGGTGAACCTCATCAAGGGGCTGCATCCCCACCATTTCACCTTTGCGGAGCTGTTTCGCCGCACCGCGCCGGGGCTGCGCTACGTCGCGCTCAAGGGCCCCACCTTCTCGCGGCCGCTGTTCCTCGGCGAATGGTCGGGCATGACCTGCGGCGCCGACGATCCAGCCGATGGCGCAAGCGTGAGGGCGCTGTTCCGCAACAGTGCGCTGGCGATCGACACCATCGCGTCGGCGAGTTCGGTGGACATCGCGAGCGCGCTCAAGAACGTCTACGCGATCGCGCTGGGCCTGGTCGGCTCGACCGGGCCAAGCGAGAACACGACTTATATGGCCGCAACCCTGGTCATCAAGGAATTGCGCGCGGTGCTCGACCGCCTGGGCTGCCATCCCGACGTGCTGTGGAGCTTCTCCGGCGTCGGCGACATCCTGCTCACCGGGCTGTGCGACACCAGCCGCAACCGCACCATCGGGCTGATGATGGGCAAGGGCATCCCGATCGATCTGGTTCGCTCGGACTTCGTGGCAGAAGGCGTACGCGCGGTGGACGCGCTCGAAACGCACCTCGGCGATGTCAAGACGCCTCTCCTCGACGCCGTGGCGGAGGTGCTCCACGGCCGCGCCGCCCCGTCGCACATCTTCGACGCCTTCTCGCGCTGACGGCCTGGTCGCCGGCAACGGAGCCGGCGAAGCCGCACAAGACGATAGCCGCACCAGAAGGCCCCGGCGAACCATCGCGCGGCCGCAGACGGCGGGAGGAGCAGCTTACTGCGCTGCTCCTCCACCAACTGATCCGAAGAACGTTGGTCCGGCGGGTGCTTTAGCCGCGCGACGCCTTCGACGAGGCCGCTACCGACGACATGCCGACGCTGCTGGCGCTCGCAACGCTGCTGCTGCTCGCCACGGCGCCGGTGCTTGCAACGCTGCCGATGGCCCCGGTGCGCTGCGTCGGCTCTGTCGTCTCGTCGCCTGCCACCCGCGACAGCCGGCGATAGGCGGCCAGCGCCTGACCCACCACCTGGTCCATGTTGTAGTAGCGGTAGGTCGCGAGCCGGCCCACGAACGTCACGTTCTGCTCCGCCAGCGCCAGCGCCTCGTAGCGCTTGAACAGCTTCTGGTTCTCCTCGCGCGGGATCGGATAATAAGGATCACCCTCTGCCGCCGGGTATTCATAGGTGATGCTGGTGTTCGGGCACACCTGGCCGGTCAGGTACTTGTACTCGGTGATGCGGGTATAGGACACCGCCTCGTCCGGGTAGTTGACCACCGCGACCGGCTGGAACGTCTCCTGGGCGAGGCTCTCGTGGCGGAAGTGCAGCGAGCGATACGGCAGCTTGCCGTAGCGATGGCCGAAATACTCGTCGATCGGCCCGGTGTAGACCAGCGCATCATGGCTGATGCGGCTCTTCACGTCGGCGAAGTCGACGCCCAGCATCAGCGTGATGTTGGGATGGTCGAGCATGCGTTCGAACATGCGGGTGAAGCCCTCCAGCGGCATCGCCTGGAAGCTGTCGTTGAAATAACGATCGTCGGTGTTGGTCCGCGTCGGCACGCGCGCCGTCACCGCCTTATCGAGCTCCGACGGGTCGAGCCCCCACTGCTTGCGCGTGTAGCCTCGGAAAAACAGCCGGTAGAGCTCGTCACCCACCGCCGACACCACGACGTCGGCCGAAGTCTTGATCTCCGCCACCGGCTCCGCGCGCGCGGCGAGGAAGGCTGCTGCTTCTTCGTCGGTCTCCAGCCCTGCATCGTAGAGCATGTTGAGCGTGGTGCGGTTGATCGGGATCGGCACCAGCTGGTCCCGCACCTCGGCGAGCACGCGGTGCTCGTACGGCCGCCACTCGGTGAAGCGCGAGAGGTAGTCGACGATGTCCTGGCTGTTGGTGTGGAAGATGTGCGGCCCGTACTGGTGCATCAGCACGCCGGCGTCGTCGAGCCGGTCATAGGCGTTGCCGGCGACATGGGGCCGGCGATCCACCACCAGCACCTTGTGGCCGCCATCCGCCGCCAGGCGCTCCGCCATCACCGACCCGGCGAACCCTGCGCCGACGACGATGTAGTCGTAATGCTCGCCCTTCGTCTCGGCCGCCAGCAGCCGCCTGGTGGTCGTGCTTTCGGTGATCGCGGTCATCATTTCCCTCGCCGTCGCGCCCCAGGACATCGACGACAGCACCGCGTCGACAGGCTCCAGCCACGCAGGCCCGCCATGGGCGAGCGCCAGCGCCTCGTCGCACGCCTCGATGAAGCGGTCTGGCACCGTCGCGATCTTGACCGCCTCCAACGTGCCGTAATGGCGCGCCACGTCGATGATCGGCGTGGACACCACCGGGCGCCCACCGGCGAGATATTCCGGCGTCTTGGTCGGGCTGATGAAGCGCGTCGCCTCGTTGATCGCGAACGGCATCAGCGCGACGTCCCAGCGCGCCAGCGCGGCGGGCAGCTCGTCATAGCCGAGCGGCCCGGGGTAGGAGAGATTGGGCCGCTGCGGCAGATCGGCCGCATCCAGCTTCACCACCGGGCCGACGATCTCGATGTCGTACTGGGGCCGTGCGTCGGCGAGCGCGGCGAGCAGGTCCAGGTCCATGCGCTCGTCGATGACGCCGTAGAAGCCGAGCCGCGGGCGCTCGTTGCCGCCGAGCGGCGTCGCCCGCGCCTGGGCGAAGTGGCTGATGTCGACGCTCGACGGGAACGGCCGCACGTCCGGATGGCGCCCACGCTTGGCCTCGTACAGGCTGTACCCACCGGTGAAGACGATGTCAGCGGTGTCCAGCAGCTCCTGCTCCAGCGCCAGCAGCTCGGGTGGCGCGAAGCGGAACGCGGACAGCTCGTCCATGCAGTCGTACACGGTGCAATCGGCGGCGACATCGCGCGAGAAGCGCAGCATCAGCGGCGTATAGTACCAGCGGATCGCCACCGATTCCTGCCCCACCAGCATGTCCTTGACCAGGCGGGCCAGCTCCGCATCCGTCTGTTCCGCCGGCAGACCTTCGGGCAGGTGCGGAACGGCGACATCGACGCCGTTCTGCTCGTCGCGCACGTACTCCACGAACGCTTCCCCGCCCCCGACGATCGGCTCTTCCCAGAAGATCACCCGGTGCGTGCGCGCAAACCGGCGCATCAGGTGCTGCGGTCGCTGGAACACGAAAGACCAGCGCAGATGGGAGAAGCACAGCAGTGTCGGCTTGGCGGCCGCACCGACGACGTTAGGCAGGGAAGATGCAGTCATAGGGTCTCCAAAGCCGCGGCCCATGCCGCCATGGGCCACGTAGCGCTGCGACTGCCGCTACGCGATAACGCAGATAAATGAACGCAGCCACAGGGATTCGTGGCGGTGCGGGCATTACGTCCCAGCTAGAAACACTTATCCGCTGATTTTGTGCCGTGGCAAGCGCCGGACCGACGCCAGGTCACGCCCGGGCGAAGAGGTCCACCACCTCGGCTCCGGAAAGCGCGGCCTTCACCAGCAGCGAGCGATGGCACCCTGCGGGGTCGCGCTCGAAGCATAGCAGGGCGGTCGGGCGCACGGCTGCCATCTCGGCGAGCTGTGCTGCCTGAAGCACCGCTTCGGGCAGTTCGAGCTGTCCGGCATAGACCCGCGCCAGCGTCGCACCGTCGTGCCTGCGCGCGGCTTCGCGGCCCTCCGGCGGCGTTCCCAGCGCTTTCAGGCCGACATAGTCGATCTGCGCCTCACGCAGCCCGGCGGCGAGCACGTTCTTGGAAAAGCCGGGCCGGCGCGACAAGGGCACCGCGCGAATGTCTGCCAGCACGGCGACGCCGGCGCCCTTCAGCGCCGCAATCACCTCTGCTTGCGTCGCGCCTTCATAACCGATGGTGTAGATCCGCATGCGCCCGAGATGGGAACGCCCGCAGCCAACTGCCAATGGTGGTTACGCCGCGACGCGACGGTCGAGCTGGCGCACGTGCGCGATCACCAGGCACAGTTCGGCGTAAAGCTGGTCCCAGAAGGTCGCCGCGATCTCGAACGGCCGCTCGATATCCGCCTGAATGACGCAGATCGCCGGACGCGGCTCGGAGGTCAGCCGCAGCCGGGTAGCGCAGAAACCGTCGGTGCATTCATCGGGCAGCTGGCCGGGCGCCGCCAGCCGGGCGGCCATGATATAGCCCCACAGCACTTCGGCACCATAGGCGTCGAGCTGGACCCGCGGACGGGCGCGCAGGTCCGGGCGTTCCAGCGTCACCGTCGCGCCGGTCGGCTGCGCCTCGACGCTGACCTTGAGCCGGCTGCCGAGCGAATCGGTGATTTCTCTGGCTCTAGCGAACACGCACATCTCCTTGCTTACCTCCATTATAGAGGGAAGCAGGTTCGCCTCGCGCCCAGGCGCCGGCTAAAGGTAAAGAAAAAACATCCTCGCGGCGCTCCCGAGCAAAAAAAAGCCGGGATGGCGGACCATCCCGGCTTTCTAAGCGATCCCGCCCGCGTTGGGGACGACAGGCGGAGACGTGTTCCTTAGCGGAACAGCGACGTGATCGTCTGCGGCGCCTGGTTGGCGATCGACAGAGCCTGCACGCCAAGCTGCTGCTTGACCTGAAGAGCCTGAAGCTTCGCCGATTCCTTGGCGAGGTCAGCGTCGACAAGGTTGCCGATGCCGCCCGTGATGGTGTCCGACAGCTTGCTCACGAAGGTCGACTGACCGTCGATCTTGCGCGAAGCCGAACCCAGCGTGCTCAAGGTGGTGTTCACCGTCGCGGCGACGGTCTCGAGCGTGGTGATCATGGTCTTGGCCGCATCTGCATCGTCCGCGCCCACAGCCGCCCCGGAGGAGTCCACGCCGAAGGTGCTGCCGATCACGTCCAGGACGTTCGTACCGAAGTCCTGGTTGGCGACCGACAGGGTGTCCGCGTCCGGATCGGTCGACTGCAGAGCCGAAACGGCGCCGCCCGAGGCCTTCAGCAGGTTGGTGCCGTTGAACGACGAGGAGTCGATGATCGTGCTGATCTGATCCTTCAACGCCGCGAAGTCCTTGGCGATCGCCGTACGGCTGTCGGCGGTGATGCCGGAGTCGGACGCTTCGGTTGCCTTGGCCTTCATCTGGTTGATCAGATCAGAAATCTGCTCAGCACCGTCGACGGCGACGTCGGTGGTGCTCTTCGCCGTGGAGAGCGAGGAGCTGACCGCCGTCAGACCACCCAGATCGCCGCGAAGCTTCTGAGCGATCGTGTACTTAGCCGAGTCATCCTTGGTCGAGGACACGTTCAGGCCGGTGTTGATCCGGGTCTGGGTCGTGGCCAGGTCCTTGTTGGTCGCGGTGAGGCTCTGGAGAGCGGCCATCGCGCCGACGTTGGTGTTCACGGAAAGTGCCATGGTAATAATCCTTCTGGAAGAACGGTCGCTTCTGCAACCATGAGCCAGATCGCTGGCCCCCGACTGGCCGCCCCTGCGGCCCGTGTCTCCATTGTGGGAAAGAAATCGGCCCTGAGGTCGCTTCGCCGATTATTTTGATACCTAGCAGGGAGTTAACCATTCCAGCCGCTGCAAAGCACAGAGAAACGCCCGCGAACTCAGGGGTTCGCGGGCGTCCTCAGCGCACCGAAGGAAATACCGGCGCTTCGCCGGCCGTGTCGGTTCACGCCGCCAAATTGTCCTGGAACTCGATCACCTTCAGGTAATTGCGCAGCCGGTTCTCTTCCAACGTCTGGAGCAGCTGCGACTGGTGATGCGGCATCAGGGCCTGTGCGAGCAGTGCGCTCCACGGAGCCGAAGCATCGAACACGACGCCCAGACCGAACACGGGCGGAATGAATGCAAACGCAAGGTCGCGCCCGGCATCCCGTCGTTCCTGCAGGAAATCCTCCACCGCCGTGAGCACGCCGTTGCGCGGGCCGCCCTTGTGGGTGGCAACCGCGAACTGGCCGTTTCCTCGGAAGCCGCCTCGCTGCAGGAGTTGGTCGCTGTCGAGAGTCACGCCTGACTCGAAGTCGTAGGGATGACGCCAATCGGCGGGGATCCGCTCTGGCGCATAGTAGAAGTCGCGCCGGGCGCAGGGCCAGTTGACGTCGTGGAGGAACGCCATCAGCGGCTTGCCGTCGCGCTCGCACACGGCATCGATACCGGCAAGCTCGTGATACACCGTGTAGTAATTGTGGTCGCCGTCGACGACCCAGGCGTCGATCCCCGACAAGCCGCTGATCGCGTCCAGGCTTGGCTGGGCGATGTGGCGGACGCCGGGATGACGAGCCAGCCATGCGGTGAACTCGGGCTTTACCGAAGGATCGATGCTGGTCAGGCTGCCGTTCTGCGCGGCGGTGAAATCGGCCAGGAGCTGCGACATGCCGCCGAACTCGGCCCCGATCTCCGCCACGTGCCGCGCTTCGGCGATCGCCAGCGACGACAAGATGATGTCGGACAGTTCGGACATCGAATGGATCAGCAGATTCATGCCTGGGCCTCTACCGTCGCGGGTTGCTTGTGCCCCGGCTGGCCCGCCGCCGGCTGACGCACGACGATCGGGCGAAACACCACGGTCAACAGCATCTGCTCCCCGGAACCGGCAGGGGGCGGCACCATCATGAAGGCGGTGTTGTCGGTACAGCGCATCAATGCGCCGGCGACGGACTCCATGCCCTCGAAAGACGGCGTGGCAGGCGTGCGTGTCCGCTTGCTCGCCCGTGCCGTGGTGAATTCCACCGATTCCACCTCCAGCCACTCGTACAACCTGCCGAACTGAACGCCGATCGCGTATTGCGCCACACCGACCGGTATCGTGGCGGAAAGGAACCCGTCGTGCGTCTTGGTGGCGCCGACATCGTGAAGGCTGACGTTCCGGCCATCGGCGACGAGGATGGGCAGGTCCACCGACGCGTCGCGGAAATCGGCCATGCAGAGGTTCAGCCCGAACCGCCGCTGCACCAGCAGCGCCAAGCTGAGCGGCAGCCCCTGCCCCCGCAGTTCGGCAGGCAGGTACATGCGCTCGGCATCCTTGAGGTAGAACAGCCCAGTGCGACGCAGCTCCTTTGAGGCAAGGTCGGTATCGAACAGGGGCACCATCTCGCCCCCGCCAAGATTGACGTCATGCTCGAACTGTTGAAGCGCCGCGAGCTCGCCAGGCAACGGCAGGAACATGAACCGCGTCATCACCGCAGCGGCAGCGCGGCGCCGCGTTTCGGCGTCGTCCGACAAGGGCGCGCGATGGACGGCGCCATGGTTGTCGCGTGCAAAGCGCGTCGCGCCCTCCTGCACCGCTTCGCGCACTTCGCTTTGCCGGCCCTTGACGCCGACGGCCGAACGGATCGGCCGGCCATCGGCTTCGTAGTCGACGACGGACCCCTGCGCCACGGTGCAGAGCTGTTCGATCACCGCAACGTTGCCGCACATCGCTTCCAATGCGGCCATGTCGTAGTTGCGGCTGTCAAACAGCCCCTTCTTGTCGGTGCCGTCGCGCTGCTGCTCGCGCAGCAAGAGGTAACGGCCGGCGACATTGACGCCGAGTTCACTCCGCAGCACCGCGTCGATGCAGCTCTGCACCGTGCCGTTGTAACCGAGATCCACCAGCATCACCGTGTCGCCAGGCTGGATGTCGGCCGCGGCGCGAAGGTGCGCGATCATGCGCTGGCCGAATGCTCTTGAGCGCTCGATCACGGTGGCGATGTTGCAGGGCTTTCGCACGTTGGCCGCGAAGCTGGCGGGACTTGGCGTGCCATGCCCCTTGAGCGCCGGAAACTCGGCCGACGTGAAGAGGAGCTGGCGCGCGACCGCCTTGTAGTCGCCTCCGCCCAGCTCACGCTCCATGAAGCGCATGATGGTGGCTTCATCGGCAAAGCTGCTCGCGAACCCGGTGAAGCGGCTGATCTCGGCCGGCGAAGCGCTGACGCCTTCGGGTAGCCCAGCCGCTTCGCACATGCGGAGCGGCAGAAAGCCATCGCGCATCAGGAACAGCATATGGACGCGACCGCCCGAGGCCTCGGCCAGCGCCCGGGCTTCGTCGCGCAGCCACAGGTCGAACGTGCGCAGCACCGGCCCCAGCACAGAATATCCGAGTCGTACCGCCGGATCCCCGATCGCGGGTTCGCCACACGCAAGCTGCGCGCGATGCGGCTGGCAGGTGGGGAGGAGATCGCCGCCGGCATGGAGCATCGCGCCCACCGCGGCTTCGAGCCGCAGTCGCTGCTCGGTATCGTCTTCGAACTGGACCAGGTGACGCGTGGCGATGCCGAGCGGCGCCGGCCCATGACAATCGGCGACGACGTTGTCACCGATGTGCAGGATCGCATCGGGCTTGACCCGCAGCCCCTTCAGCACCGCCTTGAACATCCCCTCCGCCTTGGAGAACCCATGCTCGGACGAACAGAAGATCTGGTCGATCAGCCCGCGGACTTCGTCGCCGGCGGCGGCCGCGATCAACGCGCCCAGCTGCTCGTGGTCGAGATAGGTGTCACTGACGATGACGACTTTCCAGCCGCGTCGCTTGGCCTCGCGCATCAGCTCGACGGTCGGCTGGAACGCGAAGCAATGCCGCGCTTCCGCTGCCAGCTCCGCCGCCACGCTCAGGTCGCGCGCCTCGTCGGAGGCGTTGGGCAGCAGCATCCGGTAGATGTCTGCGATCGAGGTCTCGTTGCGGTTGCGGTGCAGCGCGGCATGGCTGCGCGCGTGCGTTTCCGCCCAGCGGCGCTGCTCCGGCGTGCCGCCGTGTTCGCCGATGTCGGCAAAGACGTCCGATGGCGCATGAGTGTTGCGCCACAGCAGCGTGTCGAAACAGTCGAGCGACAGGATAGAGCAACCGGCCGGCGCACCGTCCAGCGCCTGCGGCAGATCGTGCGGCAGGATCGTGGTAACCATCGAAGAGCTTCCTCGAAGAATTGGGTGTGCTGCGGGACTTAGAACGGGAACAGGGCGTCGTAGATCTGCTGTCCCCACCGTGCCTGCTGCGCGCTGCTCAGCTGGCCGCGGCCGCCGTAGCTGATCCGCGCTTCGGCAATCTGCGTGTGCGGGATCGAATTGTCCCGAGCGATGTCCTGCGGACGGACGATGCCGGTGACGATCAGCTCGCGCAGTTCGTAGTTGACGCGCACTTCCTGGCGGCCGCGCACAGCCAGGTTGCCGTTGGGCAGCACGTTGGTGACGATCGCCGACATGGTCATGTTGATCGTCTCGCTGCGGCTGATGTTGCCGCCGCCCTTGTTCTCGGAATCCGAGCTCGCATCGGCCTTGAGGTCGGCGCCCTTGTTGGGCAGCAGCTTCTGGAGGCCGAGCAGCGAGGTGAGGCTGGCGTTTTCGGAGCCGGTGCGCGTGCGCGACGTCGTGTTGCCGACCTCCGCCTTGTCCGCGATGTTGATCTTGATGGTCAGGATGTCGCCGACGCGCGAGGCGCGCTGGTCGCCCAGGAACGCTCCGGCACCGGCACGGAACAGCGAGGCGGTAGGCGCCGAGGCAACGGCTGCGGCTGCCGACGGGGTGGTCTCGTCACGCCGCTGCGTGCCGCCCGACTGGCCAAGCGAGCGCTCCATGTACGGGGCATCGAGCGGCTCGGCTTCGGACATCTTCGGCGCCTTGCCGACCTCCTTCAACCGGCCGACCGCACCGCAGCCGGACAGGGTCATCGCGGTGACGAGCAGCGCGGGAACGATCTTCTTCATGGGAAAACTCCGGGTGGGGCGTCAGGGCGCCGCGACGCGCACGGCGTCCGGGCCTTCGACAACGCCGTCGAGGGTGCGATTGGTGGACAGGCTGACGACGCGGACCATCTCGCCTGCCCCGGCGCTGGACAGCGCCCGGCCGCCGGTGGCGATCGCCAGCCCGCCGGCGCGGACGGTGATGGTAACGGGCTCGCCGCGCCGGACGAGGCGGGGCGCGATCACGTCCGTGGCGCGCAGCACGGTGCCGGCGGGCAGCGTGCGGGTGGCTTCGCGGCCGACTGCATCGTTCACCGCCAGCGCGTTGCGCGCCTGGGCGGGGCTGCGCGCCTGGTTGGCGAAGTCGTCGCGCCCCAGCACCTCGCCGCGCGCAACGGCGCGGGCGAGCACGGGAACGTCGACGCTTGCGAGAGCCGTCGGCCCGGCGCTCGTCTGAGCGACCAGCGCCGAGGCCGGCAACAGCGCCGCGACGTGCAGCGCAAGAAGACGGCGGGTGAAGCTCACCGCAGCTGGCTCGTCGTGGACATCATGTCGTCCGCGGTCTTCACGACGCGGCTGTTCATCTCGTACGCGCGCTGGGCGCTGATCAGCGCGGTGATCTCGGCGACGGGGTTGACGTTGGACGCTTCCACGAAGCCCTGCTGAAGCGTGCCGAGGCCCGGATCGCCCGGCGAGGCGACGGTCGCCTGGCCCGAGGAGTCCGTTTCCAGGTACAGGTTGCCGCCCTGCGCCTCGAGGCCGGCCTCGTTGACGAACGTCGCCAGCTGGAGCTGGCCTACCGTCTGGAGCTGCGCGTTGCCGGCCGTCTTGACCTGCACCTCGCCGGTCTTGGAGATCGACACGTCCACCGCGTCCTGCGGGATCGTGATGCCCGGCTGCACCTGATAGCCGTCGGTCGTGACGAGTTCGCCCTGGTCGGACAGCTGGAACGAGCCGTCGCGGGTATAGGCGGTCTCGCCGCTCGGCAAGGTCACTTGGAAATAGCCCTTGCCCTGGATGCCCATGTCGTAGCGATTGTCGGTCTGGGTCAGCGTGCCCTGCTCGTGGATGCGGTACACGCCGCCGGTCTTGACGCCCAGGCCGATCTGGATGCCGGTCGGCGCCTTGCTGTCGGGGCCGGTCGCGCCGCCGGGACGCGAGACGTTCTGGTACAACAGGTCCTGGAACTCGGCGCGCTGGCGCTTGTAGCCCGTGGTGTTCATGTTCGCGATGTTGTTCGAGATCACATCGACGTTGGTCTGCTGCGCCAGCATGCCGGTCGCGGCGGTAGAAAGAGTGCGCATGGATTACCTTTCGGTGGGAAGTGAGTTGGTCGGGGAAATCAGCTGAACTTGCCGAGCCGCTCGATCGCGCTCTTGCGCATGTCCGCGAGGCTCTGCGACATCGCGACGCTGGTTTGATACGCGCGCAGGATCTCGACCATGTTGGTGGTCTCGACGATCGGCTGCACGTTGGAGCTTTCGATCCCGCCGGAGCGCAACTTGGTCTCCGACGCCGTCAGCTCGCGGCCGTTCTGCGCGTCGAACATGCCGTCCCCACGGGGGTCGACGCTGGCTTCGTCGAACACGGTGACGGCGATGCGGCCGAGCGGGCCGCTCTTGCCCGACACGGTGCCGTCGCCGGCGACCGACAGGTTGGTCGCTTCCTCAGGCGGAATGTTGATCGGCTTGCCGCCCTCGCCCAGGATGCGCTGGCCGCCGGCGGTGGCAAGGTCGCCATTGTCCAGCACCTTGACGTAGCCCGCGCGCGTATAGGCGGTGCCGCCGTCGGGCGTCTGCACCGACAGGTAGCCCGGGCCGTCGATCATCACGTCGAGCGGGTTGCCCGTCGCCTCGAAGCTGCCGGCCGCGGTGTCGTGAACCTGGCCGACGTCGAGCACGTAAGACGTGTTCTTGGCCGCATCGACCTGCGCGTCATCCTGACGCTCGACATATTCCTTGAACACCGGCTGTTCGCGCTTGAAGCCCGCCGTGCTCATGTTGGCCATGTTGTTCGAGGCCACGTCCAGCTTTCGCCGAAGCGCCTGTTCGTGGCTCAAAAGCACATAGGAGGAGATGTCCATCCGCAGCCCTTCGAAAAATCTGCATCGCGTTCGAGCTAGGAAAAAATTGCCCGCTCTCCGTCCTATAATAGAGGGGAAATCGGGGTGCGGGTCTCGGACCCCACCAAAATCAACAGGTTGCGCAGGCGCAGCCGTCGAGGGGCGAAGACAGTGGCAGACGACCCAGCAGCAACGCTGCTTCTTGAAGGCGCCAAGGCCAAGCGCAAGAAGCGCACGCTGATCATTGCAGGGGCAGCAGGAGCCCTCGCGCTCGCCGGCGGCGGCAGCGCCTATGCGCTGATGGGCAAGTCCCATCCCAAGGCCGACGCCGCCGCAGAGGCCAGCGACGCGGGCGAGGCGGAAGGCGGCCATGGCGACGAGAATACCGATAAGTTCGTCGACGTGCCCGCGATGGTGGTGAACCTGCGCAACGCCGACGGGGGCTCGCACTTCATCAAGCTGCACTTCATGCTGGTGCCGGGCGCGAAGGTCACGCCGGACGCGCTCAAGGGCAAGCTGCCGCTGCTGCTCGATAGCTACCAGCCGTTCCTGCGCGAGCTGCGCCCGGAGGATTTGGCGGGCTCCGCGGCGGTGTTCCGCATCAAGGAGGAACTGCTGGTGCGCGCCGACGACACGCTGGGCGCGGGCCAAGTCAAGGACGTGCTGATCCAAGACCTGATCCAGCAATGAGCGACTTCGACGATTTCGACTTGCCCGATCCGCCGGTGATCCCGATCGAGGACGCGGCATTCGACCAGGCCAGCATCGACGCGCTGTTCGGCGATGTCGGCACGCCGAAGGTGACCAAGAGCGGCCTAAAGGCCGTGATCGAATCCAACGTCATCAGCCACGAGCGGCTGCCGATGCTGGAGGTCTGCTACGACCGCATGGTCCGCACCTTCGCGACCTCGATGCGCAACCTCACCTCCGACGCGATCGACGTCAGCCTGGAGGAGATCAGCACGATCCGCTTCGGCGAATACATGAGCCGGGTGATGCTCCCGGCGATGATCGGCGTCTTCCGCGTCAAGGAGTGGGAGAATTACGGCCTGATCACCGTCGATTCCGCGCTGATCTATGCGGTGGTGGACGCGCTGCTCGGCGGTCGCCGCGGCACTGCGCCGGTGCTGATCGACGGCCGTGGCTTCACCAGCATCGAAACCGGCCTGGTGTCGCGGATGCTGCAGCTCGCGCTGGCCGACATGAGCGCGTCGCTGATGTCGATCACGCCCAACACCATGAAGCTCGAGCGGATCGAGACCAGCCCCCGCTTCGCGGCCATCGCGGCGCCGACCAACATCTGCGCGGTCGCCACCTTCCGCGTCGACATGGAAGGGCGCGGCGGCAAGTTCAGCATCCTCCTACCCTATGCCACCATCGAGCCGGTGCGGCACCAGCTCGGCCAGCGCTTCATGGGTGAGAAGTTCGCAGGCGACAACGCCTGGGAAGCGCACATGGCATCCGAGATCCGCAGCACCGAAGTGTCGGTCGACGTGGTACTCGGCGAGCAGCCGCTGACGCTGGAGCAGATCAACGGCCTGGAAATCGGCCAGACCATTCCGCTGCACCGCGGCGCCGACGAGGCCCTGGACGTCAAGTGCGGCGGCGTCACGCTCGGCCAGGCCCATATCGGCCAGCGCCGCAACAACATCGCCATCCGCATGATCTCGGACATTGCCAAGGATTCCCGGCCATGAATTTCGCCACCGTCGCCAACATCTGCACCATGGTGCTCTGCGTCGCCGTGCTGGTGCAGAGCGTGCGCATGATGCGCTCGCTCAAGGCGGTGAAGGAAGGTGCGCTGACCGACGTTGTCAACGCGCTCGACAAATCCACCGGCCAGGCGCGCACCGTGCTGTCCGAACTCAAGAAGGCGCTGCTGGAATGCGCCAACATGGCGCGCGCGATCGAGGACGGCCGCAAGATGGCCGACGAACTCGACGACATGGTGGAGATCGCCAACAGCTCCGCCGACCGCCTGATGGAGGCCGCAAGCCTCGCCAACCGCAGCGCCGCCGCTGCCGACGAACAGAGGATGTCCGCATGATTGGCCGCCCTTCCCTCCTGACGTTGACGGCGGCCGCGGCCGCCGTCGCGGCGGTAGCCAACGGCGTCAGCGCCGCGGCACCCGATCCCGCCGCCGCCGAAAGTCCCCGGACACGGCTCGGCGTCGCGATCGGCCAGGACATGAACGCCCGCGACCAGGCCGCGGCCCGGCGCAACCGTGCGCTCGACCTGCGCGAGCAGGCGGCACGGGCAGCCGAGCAACGGCTGCAGGCGCAGGTCGACGCCCAGCAACAGCAGCAACAGCAGGCCGCGACGGCAGCGCCGCAGAGCCAGTCGGGCGGCAAGCCGCAGGACCAGACCGACCAGTTCGACGATCTCGCGCGCATCTATCAGGCGATGAAGCCGGCCCAGGCCGCCGTGGTGTTCGAGAAGCTCGACCTCGACGTGCAGATGAAGGTCGCACAGAAGATGCGGGAGCGTTCCACGGCGCTGATCCTCGGCAACATGACGCCCAAGGGCGCCGCGTCGCTGAGCATGGCGCTGGCCCGCCGCTATCCCGTGTCGGCGCCGCCTTCCGCCCCGCGCCGCATGGCGTCGCGCCAATAGCCGTGGCGGTCTCCGCCAGATGATGGACGCTCAGCGCCTGGACCCCGCCCTGCCGCAGGCCGCCACTCCGGTGCCGGAGATGCTGCGCCAGGCGGCGGTGTTCGCGTCGGGCGTGCTTGCCATCGGCCGCAACGACAGGCTGCGCGCCATCGTCGGCCAAGCGGCGGCGCTGCTCGGCACGCCGATGGCGGCGATGTCGATCGTCGATGGCGATCGGCAATGGATGCCGGTGGCGATCGGGCTGCCCGAGGAAACGCCGCGCGCGCTGTCGTTCTGCGCTTACGCGATCCTGACGCCGGATGAGACGTTCTGCGTCCCCGATGCGTGCGAAGACGCCCGCTTCGCCGCCAACCTGCTGGTCACGCACGAGCCGGGGATCCGCTTCTATGCAGGTGCGCCGATCGTCGATGCGGACGGCCTGCCGCTCGGCGCGATCTGCGCGATCGACCGTCACCCGCGCGCGCCCCTGTCGGCAGCCGAAAGAACCGCGCTCCAGCGCCTCGCCGGCCAGGCCATGGCGGAGATCGAGCGGTCGGAGCAGCGCCGTGCATTCGCGCCCGAAGCGATCGAGCGGATCGTGGACCAGATGCGCGAGGCTGCACGTCGGGACGACGAACCGCTGCTGCTGGCGCTGGACCGGGTGGTGCAGTCGCTCGAGAAAGAACTGGAGCTGCCGATGCCACCCCAGTGGCCGACCTACGTCTAGAGCGGTTCCGGCCGAGTTGCGCCACCCTCCGTTCGGCCTGAGCGCAGTCGAAGGACAGTGCTTCGACTTCGCTCAGCACGAACGGGTCAGGTAGATCGAAAAGCGCTCCAGCCGCGATCGTCGATGCCGCGGAACGGCCAGCTCACGTCGACCGCGCCATCACCTCGACCAGCAACACGCGCGAGATACCGGCATCCTGCGCTTGCAGGGCGGTCGTCATCTCCGTCGCCAGGTGCCGCGCGTCGAGCGGCATCATCGGCGAAGCATAGAGCCTCGCGAACTCGATGCCGGCGCTGAGCGTCGTCGCACGCAGTATCGGAAGCGCCGCCGTCAGCCGCTTTGCAGCGACCTCGTCCTTTGCCTCCAGTACCAGCTTGAACCGAAGCGTCCCGTCCGTCCGGGCGCCATCGATGATCGGCACGGTCAGCTCGTCCATTTCAACGAGGTGCTCTCCCCCCGCCTCGCCGCCATCGGACGCCGAGGCGGGGGCGCCAGGGAGGGCCAGGACCAGGGCCAGGGCGGTGGGAACCAATATTCGCACGGGTGGACGCTCCAACATGCATGCACGCAGGCGTGCCGACGCCGAACAGACGGCGCGTTCCCTCTATAATAGAGGAAAACATCCCATTCAGGACGACGCATGAGCTACGACCAGAAACCCGGAAAGATGCGCGTCGTCGGCGGGTCGTCCTCCACGCCGCAGCGGCGCAGCAGCGACGCCCCTGTGGGAGCGGCGCGCGGCGCGGTGACAGCGGCGGGCA
>Ga0210040_10003521_pt1 | contig 21115 bp, 16 predicted proteins | sample CryGeyCG12114_NA_FD_185462 | JGI IMG/M metagenome (GOLD analysis project Ga0210040, IMG submission 185462) | Groundwater microbial communities from aquifer - Crystal Geyser CG19_WC_8/21/14_NA (SPAdes) (version 2) | ecosystem: Environmental > Aquatic > Deep subsurface > Groundwater | place: USA... | reverse complement strand
CGTGACTGTGAAATATCAGAAATCAACACAAACAAAGATCTTAAAACACAGCTGTATGAGGCAATAAAAACCGCCAATACTTCTAGCTACGGTCCTTCAAATGCCAAAAACGATCCCAGATCATTGGATGGTATAATTAAAAAGGAAATAAGCTTATTTGAAACAACTGGAAATCGCAGAATCTTGCTAAAAAACACCTACGATGCGAAACTCACAATTCAACCCACTAGCATAGAAAGCGAAAGAGCCTTTTCATCAGCCGGCTACTTTTCCAGCAAAATTAGAAATAGAATAAGTGACAATACATTAGATCCGCTTTGTTTTTTACGGCATTATTTTAAAAAATAAAGATTTTGGCCAAAATTATGAGCATGTTACTTTGTTTTGTTGCGTTTTTGTCTGTATTTGTCGAACCAATATTTCCCGGGAATTTCCCGGGAATTCCCGGGAAACCAAAATTTCTTTCCCGTTTCCCGGGAACGTCAGATACCTCCGGGAATATCATCTCTAACCAACTCACCTCACCTACTTACTTTCCTTCCATGCATTCATCATACATGCATACTCTCTTGCACAGATAAATTTCAACTACATATTTTCCTTCCCGTTGTGACATTCTTTTGCAATCAACTCAAAACGCATTATTTATTATTCACTCCCTTCCTGACCTGCTCTTAGCACATTTAGAATCTAAGCTCCCCGAATCCCTTAGTAATAAATCACCTCACAATCTACTGCATACTCCATGCATCCCAACACAATATCTGATTGCATGCCACTGTCACTATGTCCTCTTGTCCTGGCTCACAACATGCAATACCACACGATTCAATACAACACACAACACAGGTAACTATATCTATGACTAACTAAATGATCGCAACTCGTCCAGTGTAACCTTATCTGCACATTGAACCAAATTGATTCCCAAAAATGAATAGCAGACAACACGTACGGTATTACTGGCTATCATGCAGTTCTTTTGATATTCATCACAACAGCACAATGCAATTACAAAAGTCAAGGTATACTTACACAAATTACCAAACATTCAATCCTTCATGTAATGACGTAATGTAGTAACAAATATATACGATGTAAAGCAAGTAAAGACATTAAAAGAAAGGGAAAGAAATCTTTTTCCCAAGCATGAATGAAAGTCTGGACAACAAACAGAGAAATGATTGACTCTATGAAAATAAAACGCATTATTACTCGCGGACCATGTCATACGTCAGACAAACTATAGGAAGTAATGCATCAATCCAAAATTAAGACAACTGCGTGTAGTCAGTCACCTGACTATGTCATGATACAAAAATATTACGATCACCAACCAACATTCATTCCCACAGTTGACGGACTACAACAAGTAGTATTATTTACAATGAAGTCAAGCGTTTTTTTAGTATCAGCTTCCCACATCTATTTAGTATTTACCTAGCTTATTAAAAAATTTCTTCCTATACGTGTAACGTGTATCGCAGAGAGAAATTAGAAAACACAAAAATTGCCATGTAGTGAACAGTAAACTAGAACTACTTGCGCAAATATTCGTGCTGTCCATCGGTCTGTCTGTCTGATCAGATATTGACGAAGATAACTCGAAAAATTCTTGAACAAACTTTCCAAAAAAGCGGCTAAAATTGTGAACACAACCCTGCTTGATGACATTAAAAGAGCGAACTAAATGAGCATAACTTCCAGGTTTTCTAAAACTTTCTCCCCTACGCATAGTTATATCACCTTACTGTGGTTAATAATATCTCATTCTGCTCACCTGTATCAGTACCAGACGAGGAGGGACGATTAGGTGTGGATGGCTGGATCAGCTGAACCTGAGGTTCATAGTAGGGTAGCCCCTGTTGACTTCCTATAAGTCCATGCTGTGCCTGATGCTGCTGCTGTTGACGAGGAGGACGAAGAAGTAAACTAAACTCTTCATCCACTTTAGTATATTTTTGGAAGTCTCCAGGATTAGTGTTCTCTTCTTGAGTGGGTGGAGGTGTAGGAGAGTCATCAGCCGACAATCCTATCAAAAGAAAAAAAATCCGTCTCGCCGTTAGCAAAGATCATTTCAATGGCAACTGTGAGACGCAAAGATAATGACTACCAACGAAACCAGCCGAGTGAAAGCTTAATAATCATTAATATCCACTTTCACTACCTTGACTACTACTATGTCTTCCTTTTCTCCCATTCACAAACGAGTAGATAATACAAACGACAAAAAAAATTCTCAATGAAGTGAGTAAAGTAACTTTTAGAAACTCTGAAGCCAATAAAGAGTAGCTGTAATTAAAAAGATTTTTCTCTATAGACGTTCTATTCTTCAACCAACCCAATAGCAAATCCATTTTTACTCCAATTCAACAGCTGATCCCAAGTAACGAACTAACTAACAAAGAGGGGAAAAGACTTACCATTCTTATGTTCCTTTTTGGACAAAGCTTCTATAATATTCTTGTTAGTCAGAGACTCATGAGGCTCATTGTACTCTGTATACTTCAGTAGCACTTTGTCCATGTCAGTGCTCGCATACTGGACAAAAAGAGAAATAAGCAATATATGATTACCAATTCAATTCAAATCAAATTCCCATATCATTCCAATTTCGTCACACAAAAAAAGTTCTGTCGTTCTTTGACTATATCTAATAATACCCACCCAAAGAAACTAATCGCCCAACTCCATAAGCCGAAATCAATTCATAGGCCATGTATACACAAATTATCCAATCAAGATAACATCTAATCAAAAAGGGTATGAAAAAAAACCTCCACACTTACTTGGTACAGTTTGTTTGAACTTGAAAAAATAATGAGCGCAATTTCACAGTCACATAGGACGGACAATTCATAAGCCTTTTTCATCACGCCAAACTTTCGTTTGTTGAAGGTCACTTGACGATTCCGCTCGTCAGTGATTCGACTAATTTGTATCTTCTTTCGACCCATAATGATGTCGGCAATATAATAATAGCAGTAGCACAACTATTATTATAGTATTACTTTCTACAGCTATCCCTTAATGTTCGTGTGTGTATCCTTGTTTCACTGGAATCTGGAAAACAGAAACAATACAATCTCATTAGACCTCATTTCCTCATACTACAACCTACAACAACAATCATAGTTATAGCGCTTGATACCCAAAAATACATTCAACAGCACCCTCAGAAAAACTTATACATAATATCACATATATTAAAATCACCCTTGCATGGATTCATATAATTAATATCTCTTCCGCACTAATAAACCATACACATTAAACAACTTTAATAAAAACTAACAACAAATGCAAGTGGGTGTCATTAATTACATTTCCCATTTATATCCACAACCAATAACCAAATCACAGACACGTTCTGTTTTTTTAACAAAATATACACCTGCTTCATACTATCGCTAATTATATCTTCCCATTCTGATTTGATAGTTCTCGCATATTATTACGAATCTCACATCAACAACATTCCTTCCATGTCCTTTCACAATTGCTATATTCCCTTTTACTCCCCGACCACAATATAATCAATCTACTTTCTACAAATGAATCCAACTTCGACTTTCCCCTCCAACTAACCAAAACTTTCCACAGTACAGTAGTGAAAGTGAAACACACATTTTTATAAATACAAAAAACGAAATCCCACTAGCCGCTGCTCTCTCAACCACATTCGTATAGTTTGCGCGGTACTGGCAAATCTAAAACTATCAATCTACCGCTCTGTGTTTCAAGTTCGGCGTCCTACCATGTCACCTTCCTTATGCAGATCAAAATCCCAAATGTATTCCTAGCCAACCAGCTAACTAACTACTTATATTCTCTATGCACCCATTTGAAGGAAGTTGTTAATGATGACCTTGCCTGTTAGCAGGTAACTTATACTAGTACTTACTACTCATTTAAACGAACCAAAGAAACTTCACGACCAGTCAGTCTCTACCTTTCCCTTCCTACTAAACTATGACTAATACAAATAGTCCCTAAAAATGTGCTCACCTGGTGGAGACTGACTGACTACATACCCGGGGTCTATAGTAGCATTAGCATTACGATCATCATACATGATCATCATCTCGGGATATAAAAAAAAACACACAGCGACTACCTCAGTCCTTTTCGAAACTGCTTGCCTACCTCCACATGCATTACATACTCATTCACTTCAAAAACTCCCGAGAATCACAATAATAGCTGACTACCTCTAATATAGAGCACGGAGCGAGCCCACTATAGACTCAAAGAAGAAAATCTACCAACACCATAGTACTTTGGTTGCCCGTACTACATTTTACTTACACTACTACACGCTGTACACTACTACTGTACCACGTTGCTCCACTAACTAACTAACTCAATCCAGGGACAGATGGATCGATCGGCCTTGGAATAAATATCAAACTCACTCGCTCACACACTCACTCACTTACATACTTAACTTGGGCAGTATGACTCCCCAATCCTATTTATCTTTTCAGCCAATATCTTTCTTCTTCTTCTTCTTACTTTCTCCTTTCTCCATGCAATATGTACAAGCTCCTCTGATTACTTTTCTAAAAACCAGTCATTTTCAACCAATTTCCCGTCCTTCCTGCAACTATGCATAGATCCCAAGAACCTATCTAGCCTAATAATCAGATTTCTGGAGAAACTAACTATAACTATACTAATGTATTCTTCCTTTCTCTTTACCATAGCATTCAAGGTGAAATAAATTGTATCAATCATCCTTCACGCAGACAGACAGACTTACTATCAAGTCAAGAGAAGAGTGGCCAAAAGATTTTCAACCTAGACGATAATATGGGAATTATAGTCCCTAACTAACTAACTAAAAGCAACATAAATATACCTTTCCAAAGGGAAAGGTGTATATGCATGGGAACTTTAACTACTAACTAACTAACTCACTGAATGGAGCACTTTGCTCTAACTAGAATGCGTCATTCAAACTGCTCAAACAGACAGCTTTCTCTATCTCATATATACTGGACGTTTAACTGACTACACATACATAATCTACATCCACTCAGGTGGCAGTGCACGCGTAGAGCATACCGTGCACACGTACACAGAGTACGTCAGAATCCAGTAACCAAGAAGATATTGGAGAAATCTAATCAGACAGGTAGGAACGCACACAGGTAGACTAGTGTTTGGAGAAAGCTGTGAGAGACAGGTTTTCTTTACCGAACCAAATAAAAATGTAACTAACAAACTGATAGAGAACATTGCTCATTCGATCAACTTAAACATTATTATTTTAAAAAACTCAGAATACCTTCTTCTGGGAATCCAAATGGAGCATACGTACATCATAAATCATACTGATACATAGCTACTCATGTACAAGCACTATATACCATAATCAAAATTTAGCGATAAACTTTTCTCCCACGCATTTACTACAAACTATAGCTAACGAGCTAATAACTCGGCGCTATCATATCATCTTTTATTACAGGGCACGGACAACTTGTGTTCCATCATAATTTAAAATCCCAAGTGAAAAGCACACAGAACGTGAAATTTCAAAAATTGTTATCAATATCAACAAGCTAAATATCCAACATAACATATTATATACGCGCATCCTATCTATTTTACCGTACATGATGCCGAACGAATATATACTCTCTTTCATCTAGCTATCTCCTATACAAGTCTCTCCAGTGAGTTTCACCGGCTTCCCCAATTAATTCTAATCCTTGCCAATAATAAACACTCAAATGACACAAACTCAATCTTACGTGAAAGGATTTGCCCTTGCTCCAAATTTCCTTGGCTTTTCACACCAAAATTTAAAGATATGTACACTCACTCACTAACTATTAGTATCCGTACTCAACTTTATTATTATTTCCACTTTCCAGTCCTGCTAGTATACTATAGTACACACAATTTATTCCTGTTCACCAGCGCTCATAAAAATAGAACAGAAAGGACCAAAAATAAAACTGCAAGTGACCAAGATACCAAAGGGTAGCTCACGTAAAAGGGAGGCAGGTGGAGTCCTCCGTATTTTTAGACATAGTCGAGTACACAGGAACCCACCTCTTCTCTATACTCACACACAGTGTACTAGTTTGAGCCAACTAACTAACTTCAATACAGTTTCCTCCGTTCCTATGAGCTTCAGTCCCTCTCACACATACACTACACATGATAAAACTCAACTACTACCACACACTATATAGCACAATGTGAAAATCGTGTAGTTTCTTCCATGAATCTCTCAGTCGGAGAATGCAACTTCGGGTAGTTTCATGGGTATGATCATCACCGTATGTAGTTGCCCGCATTCTCTCTTTTCTCCACACACTTTGGCCTACCATACCGTTCCAGCTCAAATAGTATACCCCCCATGTGGCTCTAACTATAACTAACAAACTATCAACCCGCTACTCAACTCTCAAAATCTAAATCTCTCCAGAGTCACATCAAACCTACAGCTTCCAAAATCCACATCCTCTCTTGTCTTATACCATTAGTCTCAAACACAGTCCAAAAAAATTCTCATGAACAGCATAATAAATTCTCATCCACTAACTAACTAACTACCATATGATCTCATAAAATTCATCCATGTGGGACTTTCTAAGACGACAATCCATCCGAAAAAAAACTTTTTTCTTTCACAATACGTTGGTCCGATCACCGACTTAAGTCTACAGTGGGGGCAATCATTTTTCCCATTACAGTCTCAAAGGCTTGAAAAAAAATGTCACCATTAGAGCAACTTTTAAACCCTCTATATACTATACTACCTATCAACCGTTGAATTCTTTCGGGCCACTTCGGAGCATCAAGAAAAACTCACACACACAGTTTTTGCTCTCTCTTTCATGTCTTACATTCATGTAGTGTGTCATTCATCCATCCATATGCGTACGTGTGTAAAGTCAAGAACGCGTATGAATATACCGGCTAAATACGATCCTACAAACTCACATTGTCGGCTGTATAAACTAACCAACGAAAAACAAGTTTACCATTCCTAGAAAATTTTCTGAGCTCTCTCCGTTGATACGCATTACAATATTGAGCCACTCATTCATTTCCTTTATTTATATAAAAACCTGGATATTATCATGCCTCCTTGAACTCCATTACTTTCCCCACTTACAGACATGATGACTATCTTGGTATGGTAGCGTCTGTGAACATATAATGTCAACATTAAAATTATGCCATACATGGAGATGCCATGCTAATAATGCTCTCTATATCATTAAAACTCTTTTACAAAGGAATTTAATAGCTTCATTTAATATTACGGGACTAATTTTTTCCCATCCCTCCTCCTCATACACTCATCCAAGTGGACTACTAATTCCATTTCACATGTGAACAAACATCCATACTGTAACGGAGATTTTCAACAGAACCCATCATGCATTATTATTATGGTACGCATATGTGGACGACCTTTGACATACCATGAGGGAAAAACGATGATGAAAAAAAACGAACCAACTAACTAAGGAAGAAAAGCAAATGTGTACCTCCTCTGTATTCTCTCGTACAGTAGTATATAGTTAGTCATTATATTCACACAGTCTTCAACATATGAAGAATCGGAGCAAAACATTGGGCAAAAGGAAACGGAAACGCGTGCCAAGACATTTGCTTAATACGCTCTGTAACTATAACTAACTAACTAACTACGGGAAAGAAACAAACTAACTGACAATCCTTACTAACTAACTATCCAACCAAGGAAAACGAACAGACATCTGGCAGATTTTAAAACAAGATGAAGATGCCGCATCTGCTTCCATCCAACACATTATACCCATACAGTAGTTGGTTAGTTAGTCCGTCCGATCCGACCGAATATACAAGGGGGAAAAAATCTCCCCTACTTTAGTTTATTTTTGGGCACGTGCCAACTAACTACAACTAACTAGCTCACTCTTCAAAAATTTTAAATCCTCAACCTGGTTTTAGTTTTACATCCCTTTTCCTTCCTCCCCGTGTATGTGTTGCATGGTAGTAGCCACACATATGCATTTTGTCATGTCCTCATGTCTTTCCACACACTCCATGTGTACAATTCCAACTCAACTCGTTGTACGTAAACCATGGAAAAGCACATGTCCTGGATCCGAGCAAGGAGGAGCAAGGAAATAAAACACACTTCTTTCATGGCATCTTTTTTCTTAGTTAGTTAGTTGTTACTTAGCACACGACTTTTTATATTTCCTTTTTACATCCTTCTCCAATAGCTACACAGAAGATAAGTATTTCCTTTCTCCCCCATCTCCATGTATAATAATATCGCCTTTTAAACTGCCATCATTATGACGAGCATCATTACCAACCAGTTGGCTCCTTTAAACCGACTTTGTCCACACGACAACAAAAACTATGGTTATTCAGCAGCTCCATCCATGCATGGAGACAAATGCTCCAATAATTCAATCCATTACTCTAATGTGAGTAGCTAACTAACTAAAAATTACTCACAGTCAGTCAGTCAGTCAGTCACTGTACTATGCGCCTAATAATACGTAGAACTGATGGGTGTCTGTGAGACACAAATTCAATAGCAGCCATAACCAAAGCCTTGTCAAATCTAATCAGTAAATCTTTTCCTCTTTGAATCAAATACATTAGCAACTATATAGTGTATACGTTTCGTAGAAATCAATCAGCCCAAATAATCACTACTCCGTTTTAATAATTCAAACCACACCATATATACCTACACTATTCAATTCATGTACTAACTAACTAGAAGCAAAGCAATATAACAACATCAACCTAGCCATAGCCACGGATTTTGTCTCTCATCATTCATTCATAATACACAAGAGGATGGCACACGATCCTTAGAAAGTAACTATATTATTATTCCTTTTCCCATACAGTTAGTTAGCTTGTTTCTCAAACCTCAGTCTCTAACTCAAACTCACTTTTAGCTATGGTGCGTACATCCATACCCGTAAAACTGATTGACTCACTCACACACAGTCAGTCAGTAGTCAAGAAATGCTGTTACTTTGCTTGTTCCATTACATTGTTATGTGCGCTGGGATTGTCTTCACATCATTTTTGCTATGACCAAAAATTTCTAGTGGTCCTCGTCCTATACTAACTAACAAACTAACTGAGCAAATCAGATGAGGATATAAATGAAGATGACTATGAGAATCTTAACTTAGGCTATAACTAACTAACTATAATCCACCACACGTACTACAATTGTGAATGTGTGAGCCCAAAAGTGCAACCAGGACAATAACAATAACTAACTAACTAGGCAATATTATTATTGTTTTCTTCCTTCTTACACCCTCTATAGGAAAACAGATACCCCCAATTCCCTGCATTTGAATAAGCCCGCAAATTAGTGAGCAAAAGTCCATCGTAGTCAGTCAGTTAGTTCTTTAGCACACCAATACTACCGACCAACTATAACAATCATTGTTATGATGATCCGTTCTTTCTTTGCATTTTTTAAACTGACTAACTACGGGTACAGGAGATAGATCCCATTAGGAAACGATGAATGCATGTGGTCGCTTTTGGTTTATTGAACCTAACAAACAATTCGTACACACACATTACATCCCATACAATCAACATCATCATATATGCATAGTAGTCATCTTACTCACTCACACATATGAGAAAAACAGAGCTCCAGGCTCTCCTAGTCCTATATATTCCCAATTCTGAACACACATAAGGCTATACTATAGTACACAGAGAGGAACCTGAAGAAAACATTAGTCAAGTCAGTTAGTTAGTTAAGTTGGCTAGTTCTCCTTTAACTACTAGTTAGTGGTACCATATAGTTAGTTAGTTAGCTGTAGCAGTAAACTTGATGGTTTATCTTGGTGTCTTCGCTTTTTTTTTTCTCTCTCTCTCTCCATCTTCCTTTTATTATTAAAGTGAAGACGACATTGCCGCTTCATACATACTAACTAACTACAAAAGCATATTGAAAAGAGCGTTAACAACCCTATATGCCTGCATCTTTGCAATTTTTACTGCTATTTGTGCCACTCATACTCTTGTATACACTCTGTACTGACTGAGCGGATCTTAATATCCATCTAAGTTGTTAATGGGAGCATATAATGGGCTTTTGTCTTTGTCGTCCCAACTTGGATCCATCTGCAGTTAGGAGAAAGAGATGCAGAAAAAAAATCATTTATCTTACGGATAAATAATGGCATCTGCAACAGGTATATAGTGGAACGATACGAAAAAAACCATTTTATCTACTATAGTCATATAATAAACCAACTATAACTACAGTGGAGAATTTTTCCATTTCAGGAGGAATACGAATTGAACTCGACAAAAAAAGAAATTCAACATGGGAATTAGATACACTTTACAATGGCAACGAATGCAATGAACTATTTAAACTGAATGCAAACATCATCACCACCACATTCTAACTAACTAACTAAACTACACAAACCATTATCATACTCCCCTATGCTTTCTGTTGGTAATGTCTGGTTAGATTTCTTAAATAATACATGTATGTATACTCATATGATATCACCTTTCACCCTTAACTTCCTCGGAAGAATCAGTCAGGATTCCTGCACACACATGCTAAAAACTTTTGGAAACAAGAAGAGGATGAGAAATGTGTGAGAATGAGTGGATTCGCTGTAGTCTACATGCAATACCTGCCCCATGTGTGTTATATACGCAATAACAATAATAAGAGTCAAACTAAACCACGTAAAATTTCCAATACTCCATGCATGTATATTTCTTGTAACTAACTACACATATTATAACATGCATATAAAAGGACGAAAAAAGTGGCCCGGTTACTTTTTCTTCTCTATTACTTCACTTTTTACCACCATACCACTGCACAAGACATGCCTAACTTTAATATGGACGAAGAACAAGTTAGTCTTTCTCAAGAATGGACAAGAAAAAAAAGCATTCAAATTCATTATCATCTTTTTTCCATACAGGCACTGCTCCCAGCACCATCATGCATATTACAAGAGAGCACTATATTTCACCATTCTTTAAAACTCTTGAGAGAGTGTGTATTAAACCAAGAGGCATTTATTATTTTCCCTCAATCTCTCGACCAAGAAAAAAAAAACACACAAACACCTCTCCATAGTCCACACAATCAGGAAAACAGGCATATGGCCATTTTATGCATTCCTCCAAAGAGTCACTTAACTCTCCTTCTATAGCCACACTTATTATTATGCGCATTAGAATCGTTCGTGTACATTTTTCCCTAAATTTTTTCGGAACCAATACAGTCAGTCGCTACCCATAGTCTTACATACTAACTCACTCACTACCTTACGTTATAATAACTAACATAGAGGATGGACTCATACTCCATTCTTCAACACTGACTCTAACCAAACATAATGGACACAACACATGTGTGTGTACAATACAAAAATCGCTCGAAACCAAAAGAAGAAGAATAATATGATAATAGTACCATGCATGCATTTGTTAGCATGCATGCACACCAATGGAAGCAGCTGGTGTCTTAGCAAACCAACTTAAACTCCTTCCTTCCTTGGCCCACACTTTTTCTCACTCCACTACTTTAGGAGATATCAGGGAACGAGAAAAAAAAATTGGTATCTAAAATGTCTTGAACAAACGGATGGACCGCATGTTATCTGTGAAAAGGAGTTTATAGTTCCATCCAAACCCTTGTGGCCAAATGGCAATAGGATCCATTATCATTGTCTATAGTCCGCTAAACTTGTACCATTATACGCCTTAACCAAAAAATTTAACATTCACGTAGTAATAGCTAGCAAATCCAAATGCTAATTCTATGATGAGAATTTCTTCCACTTCATATTTGGTCTACTATCAAACTGCATAATAACATTAAAAATATAAAGTACGTGGTCCTTTTGACTCCACTGAAATGAGCAGTTTTGGTACCATGACTGCCAGTCTTATGATGACGATATCAAAACCCATGTAACAGAAAATGGGTACAGTTTTTAGTGGTAGTCTGTTGTATGATGATGATGCCATAGTTAGCTAGATGATCACTTTTTGAAAAACTTGATTCTTGGAGGGCGAGTTTTGCTAGCTACTAACTAAGCAACAAAACTAACTATCCAACTACTATATACTAATCCTGTGGCTTTTTTATGTATCACCATTGTTGGGAAATTATACATATGGAAGATGTGCGTGCGGGGAACAAAACTCGTACTGACTGACTGACTTGACTGTGAATCATATACGATACGGAAGCATGGAAGTTTAAGGAGGAACAGGGGATGAATCACTGGTAATGGAAATATGCTCCAAATATGCAGATTATCAGGATGGAAGCTGTAGTCTCCATGCCTAAAAAACAGACTTTATGGCGTGCCCACAAAAGTTAGTTGCACAGATGTGAATGACCCGAAATTAATAATAATAGTACGAAGGGGCATATAAAAATCAGTCCTGATGGGTTATAACAAGGAATGTGGTGGTTTTGGGGAGCAAAAACTTGCATGTCAGTTTATAAGTGGACTAACTAACTAAGTAAGTAAAGCAAAGATGACTTTTCATACGTTTCCATTTATTCAGATTGCGTGTGGATTGGAATCCCCAATTTCAAGGAATAATATGAAGATTGAGAATTGAACCAGGGAAACTATCCACTATGCATACTTCCCTTGACATGACGAGTCCACATACAAGGATGGATAATGAATGGTGAGTTTTGTTGAGGCATTAGATAATTCTCAGAAGTAAAAGGGACAATAAAGGGTTCACAATGGCCATGCATAGATTGAGTGCACAATGCGAGTGTATTTTTGGAAATTTTGGAAAGAAAAAAATCGTTCAGTTGTGTAAGGTGGCCCAGTGGAGACATCGCTTTTAAGGGCTATACTCTTTGTGACATAGAAAAGATCTAATCATCCACTTGGAAACCTAAATATATGGCCGTAGAATCTAACCTGGGTATAAAGAAGTTGGTTTTGGTTAGTTAGTACCTTTGAACCACTCTTAGCCCTCAAACTTAATCATAATGTACATGTGAGCAGCACATATGTGTTTTGTTGGGAAAAATAAATCCTTAGAAGGGATAAAAGGACAAAGTTCACCTTTGTTAGGTTTTATGGTGAAACCATCAGATGAGAAAACGCCTTTTAGGCTTAATTTTAGGAATTTGGTATGCAAGTTGACGTGCACTTTGTCATGTTGGCAAGTTCGGTCTCACAAAACAGTACAGACTGAACTTTCGGGAGAAAAAAAATTGAGCAATGAACTACGCATTTCATTTACTAGCAAACTAAATATAACCAGCAATTTGCGTTCAATTACGAAAACTACATAATAAATGATAATTTCTAACTAAACTATGACTTCATTATTCTCCCATGACTCTGAATCTCCATTTCTTTATATCGAATATACAACTTTCGCTGAATTTACTTTTGTTGTTTGTATTAGCATAGCCAAATTAACATTTTGGCACACTAAATATGATGATGGGAATCAAAAACTGGGAATAAATTTTTTTTTACACAATCATCATTCATTTTATCGATAAATAGACAAAACTAGCAGTCAAGGATGTGGCATGTGGTATAGCGGGTTTAATTCCACTATTCCAGGAATTCACAACTATACTAATATTACATATGCAATTCTATTCTTGTGAAAATCGTTGAATTGAATGCAACAGTATTTCGTTAATCATGAATGGCGTGTGGTAGTGCAGATGATAAAAATGGATTCGAAACATATAATGGGAATCAAGGTCAAGATTAGCACCATTGAGTTGAGTTGCACGAATGTTTCATATGATAACATACTAACAAACAATTGTTTTACACCCGATACCAAATGCAGGAAGGGTGCAAATACTACTGAACCATTTGACGTACAGAATTCATCGCATTGTATAATTTTTACAAATCATAATAATTCTAACTAACCATCTCATACATTTCATCTTTGCAAATAAAAGTATTGTTACTCACTGTACTCCTATCAAAAATTAGGAATAATATACAATAAGATATTAAACCCTACAACTACTTTAATTGTTTACTACCATTTATATTGCCAGTTATTACTTTCGAAATAAAATTAATAGTTTGCCGGAATCCAAAAATATCTGCCTCAACTATCAAACAACAGAATGCGCAAAACAAATTACCTTTCAGTCTCCAGCTCAAAGATTCAAAAAAATATCCCAACTCCAAAAATCCCCGCTCTTTTAAAGCTCCAATTCAAAGTGAGCACCAAAATCCCAACAATGTCCACAGGTTGTTGACAAAACAACCAATCTATTGATTTAGCACAGAAACATTCCCCCAACCAAGAATAATAAACTAACTAACTATAGATTCTTAACAAGGGAGAAACTTTCTTGTTAACAATTCTCTTTCCAACCACTTCATTTTGTCTTGACCACTTAAAATTGACTCGAACACACAAACCCGTATAGATGATGATTTCAAACCTTCAGTAAATCTTTGGTCTATCTAACTAACTATATGGCATTAAATTTTTTCGGACCAAACGGGAAAACCGAAACAAGAGAATTCTCGTCTACAACTTATCGTATCTAACTCACTTCACTAATACATTACATAGAGAAGGAGAGGATGATCATAAAGGTGTAGTAGTGTAGTAAAAACTATTTAGCTATGTGAAATTTAAGTACATGTACCGAGTCTCCCAGCAAAAACCACCAAGTCTTCTTCTGAAGTTAGTTAGTTAGTTAGTTACTTACTTCACATACATACTGCTGCAGCGAATAAGCACTTTTTTAATGGTGTACGTAGGTAAACCCATGTTCCCTTTTCCATGCAACTAAACTACCTATATATCTATACATGTATATGTATATTCACTACACAAATGCAGCAGCAGCATGTATCCCGCTTATAAACACACTACTGGCTCACTAACTATACATACACATATGGGAGAAGAGCAAAAGACGAAAACCAAAGTCCCGTACATACCTACCAGCTTTACCTCGCTAACTAACCAACTAATAACATTACCTTCTTACTTATTGCTTTTCCATGCTTAAAACACAAATGTAGTATACGAAACGAATCACATGTATTTTTCAATATCCCATAGTTAGTTAGTTAGTACTATGCAGGCTCAAAAATGTCAGGTTTTGGATAGCTATAACGAAAATTATACATGCATAAGATAAGAAGACACATGAAAAAAGAGTGAGATGGAACTGCCAGCAGCAATTGTAAACTGGCAAAAGTATGTAGTAAAGTTAATACAAAACAACATTGCACCATGCAAGTCATTTTTTCGGTGGTGTAGTATACGAAACTAACTAATGGTTTCGTACGATTGTACACTGCCCACACAAACTCGCTAGCTATACGGTATGGGAATGTTAGCGCCATACGATAATGATCCACTCATGAAATTTAACCATTAGGAACTATCTAAACTACAGAATATGATGAAGATTTCGTTCTTTGAGCATTAAAGTGCCATCTCCACGACCAATCTCTCACACTGGCATGATCACAAAGTTTTCACAGAGCTACTTGGCCCCATAGTCTTCATTTGCGTTGACTAGATGGACAACAGAATTAGGGTGCTAATATGTATGCAGCTTGTTAGTTAGTAGCATCACTGGCTCAAGTCATTATAATTAATTTTGATTATTTTTGCATGTTTGTGTACTACTGTTGTTATTTTGGCACGGATGTTTTCCTTTTGAGTTAGTTAGTTAGTCTGCAAATTTTTTTTCACTCGCTCGCCAACAAATTGGAGATTACATGTATAGTACACAAGACATGAGCTTTTTCTAACTCAGGTGCTGCTGTTGTTTTGTTGGCAAGCAAAATAGGGTCTTCAAAAAACATGGACTAGAGTCAGTCAGTTTAATCTTTACGTGTGCTTGAATGGGATGCAAGATAGGGTCTTGGTTGTCATGCATAGACTTTTAGTAAGTTAGTTAGTAATCTTATACGGTATAGCTTGTGTTTTTTTTTGCTCAAACGAATCGCTTGAATTACTTGGAAGGATGACGCGAAACAGTTTTCTATGTCGTTTGCCAAATATTGATGTGGAAGGTAATCAGTATTGTAGTATTAGGTAGTTAGTTGTTGGAATGTAATGATGCGATTTGATTGTATGTAAATTTTAAGATGTGGAAAACGTGAATGTAGTCTTGGAATTGTGGACTGTAAGTATGTTAGCAATTATGAGAGGTGACAATTTGTTCCATCATTTATTGCTGCTTAGGAAAATTTTGGATGAAACTAGTCAGTTGAGGATTTTGTGATCAGAATGGAATACGATTAGCAATCCCACCTGAAGCCGTGGACATGTAAACTTGCAATTTCCCTAATTTATTGTGCATGGAAAAGGTGACGTTGCTGTAATGTGCATTATGTAAATTAGTTAGTTAGTATAGTATCCATGTAGAAGCTTTGCCTTCAGAATACTCCCAGTGGTAGTGTATACAAGTGCCGAGGTGCGTTTTGGCAATAAAACTGATGGCGTTATTTACTTGTTGAACTACGCAAAAATGCAAAGCCTGGAAATGTACATAAGATATGGCAATTAGCTAATGGTCACGTAAGCTGGTCCCAACTATTTTTCTGTATGGGACTTTAATTTTTTCAAATGGAGGTAATAGCGCAGTTGGCAAACTGGAATTTTGTTTAAAAAAATTGCTATTCAAGTAAGTGATAGTGGTGCTATGAAATGGTGTAAGTTTTTTCAGCTATCTTGATGCAATGTCAGATTGAAACAAATGGACATTTAATTGACACATGTTGATGTGTCTACCTACTGGGGACATTGCATGGGTCATTTACGGCATTTGTCGATAAGCAGGTTTGCAGGTTGATCCAATCACGACATTTTATTATTTCTGATGTAGATAGCATAGTTAATTAGTTAGCTAGAGTAGCGGCTGAATATTGGGTATAGGAGTTTCCTATGCCAGATCTTAGTCCACGTATTTACGCACTCACATTTACGGACACATGCAATCTCCCATTGTGCGGTGCATTACGTACACACATGCATGTAATGCCATAATGTAATGGAGTATGAAATGGAATGTTTGCATGTGTCAAAATTTTATGGGAACGACAAGGTGAAGCACAAGTTCCCGTTTTGCTACTCCCGTTTAATTGCAGTATAGTAAACAGCCCTGGGTCTATTACCGGGACTGTATTAAAATGCTAATGTGAGATAGCAAGCTCACCCCGATTTCAATCTTGCTTTCAAGCTTGTTGCATTGCATTCAACAACTAGCTTTGCCTATTTAGGAACGAAAGTTTGGATCTGGCGATATGGGTTACAATAATAATTATTGTACAAGCGTAGCAATTATGCGGTTGAGCCTGAAAAATTTATTACCTCAACCTTGACATTATTCAAAAACCACGGAAGTATACTGTTTCAAATGATTGCTCAATTTATAAGTTACTGGACAACCTATGTTTATGTTAAACGTGAATATATTATATTAAAAGATATACAATGGGAAGTGGCACGCAAATTATTAAATTTGGAAAAGTGGGATGGATGTAGTATATTTTTTACATGAGTTCGTTTGAATATGAAATCCAATATTAAAATGCATAATCAAACCAACCATAAGTAGCAATGAAAACCAATCATTTTATAGTTGTAATTGTTCAGCCGGTAGTAAAAGTCTACAATTCAAATGCTATTTGCGGCTATTAGAAAGAAATGTGCAATATTCGTTTATGCACATCGCGGTTTTAGTAAGTGCTATGCATATGTACAGACATGCTCATAAAAAATTTAAAAAACTTGACGAAGCAAACCAATTAAAATCTTACGCCTTCCAAATAGCCTAACACCAAAATTAACAAGAAACGAGCATTCGATTGGACTGACGGTAAACTTTTTATTCGTGCATACTTTTTTCACAGTGAATATTGGAACGTACTATGTCAAAAAATCACAATAGTAAATAAACATTCTATATAGAATCATATTGCATCTTATAATTCCATCACTTCAACTTAACAACACACAACAATAAAATAGGTTCTTAATAAACATAAATATTGCATCATAATATATTTTTCTTCAAAAACTTGCAAATTAATACCTCCTACAGAGTTGTATAAATGTCATTTCACGGACTTACATAAGGTGATCATTAGCTACCTAAATTCTAAACTCAAACGAGTGCTAAAAACTAAAATATCACTTTTATCTACTTTGTCTTATCTCCGTGCAGCGTTGCACATATTTAGAAATCGGTAATAGCTATGTCTCCCAACAGCTTTCATTTCATAAATGTACCGAAAACTGGAGCAATTCAAATCCTGACTTTACCATCCATTGCTACTGAATTACCATAGTTAGTTATCATGCAAAGTTTACATTAACAATTTTCGGTGGATTACATTTAAAGCTGAACCATTTTCACATTTTCTTCATCTGCTCCTTTCTTACTAGGATTATGGCCTAAAGATGCAAATAAGACATTGGCAGTACTTGGGGTGACCAATGGGGTAGGTGTAGTGATAGAATTGAAATGGTGTGGGGTAGCCCCAGAAGTGGGGGTAAGACCCGTTGGAGGTAAGTCACTCCAATCCATATCCGTAAAATTGAGACCAGCTGATGGTGTTTGAATGGGAAGGAGATCCCCCTCATTCCCCCTAGTGCTAGTAGGTATATTGTTGTTGGTATTTCGACGGTGGCTAATATTGTTACTTGCAGACTGACTGTTGGGCATGGACATAGCAAGACTAGTAGGTCTTTTGGGCTTCATACTATTCAATTGGGTACAAGTAGTCAGTGGCTCAGTTTTGATGGTTTTCGGGTTGACGGCAACTAGACGGATACTGTTGTTTGTTTTACAACAGGTTGGTTCATGGGATTCCAAGAGATATTCGAGTTCGTTCTTCTGGTTTTGAAGTTCGGTGATAACACGTTGCAATTCTAGTTTGTCAGCTTCTAGTCCTTCAGTTTCCTAGAAAAATAAATTCAATTTGTTTTTAGAATACTGAATGCGGACTTGTAATGTGGTGTATAGAATTAGACATACAACTATATATTATCGGACGGAAAGAAAAGTGTATCAAACGAAATCAGTTTGTAGGATATTGACGGCGTACAAAAAACATGGCTGCTATCGACTACTTAAATACAGTCGGTTGGGGTCGTCAGGAAGGCTGAAACAGTCAAATAACGCTGTAGGGTCAAGGTGTGTTGTCAGTGCAGCTGCAGTCAGTTTTTTCAAATATAATTTTATTTTCTAATTAACGATTCACGCTTAGAAGCTAGATTGCGATCTACCAGAAAGCCAAATGGAAGTTTACTTTTAGTTCAGTGATAGTTTTTGCGCTTGCACTTTAAACCATTACAACCACAGCAAATGACTTAGAAAACTAACTTTTCACAATAACAGTAGAATATTATTTGAAAACCAACACATTCTAACCGTTTTAATTTTGGATTACCTTTACACTCTTCATCGATAATAAAGCCGGTTGAAAAAATTCAACGAACGCAGTCAAGTGAGCAAAAAGCAAGATGTTGGCTTAACTAAATGTGCTATAAATGTGCATATACCTAATACTATATTTTAAATACTTTGTGTCTGCCGAATAATTTTAAAAACAATTTATAAGACAGTAACATGGTAATATTCGTAAAAAAATTACCTCTAAAAGAGTGTTGGTTTGGTCAACTCTGCGTTTACGGCACCGCGCAGCAGCCATTTTATTCCGTTCTCTCCGTATCTTCCTTTTCTCCTGATCCTCATAATTATGAGATTTTGATCCGTTTGACCGGGAATTTGGTTTCCGTCCTCCCATCTGTCTACGAGGATTATTTGCCTTTTGTCCAGTCGTTTTTCTGTTCCCCCCTCTGGTTCCACCAACACTTCGAATATTCTCAACAAGTGGCTTCTTCTCAACTTCTTCTACGGCAGAATTGGAAACTTCTCCCCCTTGCCAAGAATTCGTGTACACTTTGATTGTTGTGGGTAGTGGCGGAATAAAACTTCCGTTGGGACTCAATGAACATGACTCTTGAACAACTGATGGATCCTCACCAAGTGATTCTATACAAACATAATACATTTTCATCAAACCGAACAGTCCTTTACATTTACATTTAATATTTGCGTTCACAAAAAACGCAAACATCCGGTGGTTGTTAGATAACGTTTTCATAGTTCACTAACTCACCCAATATTGATTGCTCTATCGTTTTGAACGTAGTTGGCGTCAGTATCTATACAACATTAAAAAACAAATAAATTTAAAAACTACATAATAAAAAACAATGCCAGTTATAAAAATTTAAATACAATCAAGTTCAATTGTCAACCAACACTTACAGGTAAATCTGGTGATGCTGCCATCATTATTGATTTGGCTACAGCTGAATGACTCATGTGAAAACGATTCCACAGAACTTGGTTCAAAACAAGGAAAGATGATCCTCGAAACTTTTAGGTAGTCCAATAAGGAGATACTCACTATATCTCACAAAAACTATTGTAGTTGTTTTTAGTTAGTTGATTAGCACTTAGAGTGGATTTTGATTCGCTGGTTTGATGTTGATGACTCAATGAAAACTGTCTTCGTTCCACAGGGGTACCAATGTATTTATAAAAGTGAAGACAAGGGGTAACCGCAGTCAGTCGTTTCGTTTGTGAAATATTTGTTCTCTAGTAGAAAAACTAAAGTACACACAGACGAGAGTTTTAATAGATACACGTTATATAGCAAGTCAATTAGTATGAAATCTGCAGTGCAGGTTAGTTGCGTACGTTGTTTTGTAGTATTTGATTCCTGTGAGTGAAGTCATCCTAGTCATAGGATTTCTCACTAACTCGTTCTGACGTCACTGTACGATGATGATGCGATGACTCATTCTGCGTTTTTAGCAATTATTGGATTTTAGAGGTCGAAATCTCACCTAGATTGTAAATTTTTAGTGAATGGGTCAACAATAGCCTTAGTGGCTTCACTGCAGTTATGAAATGCGGCAGCTTGTTATTTCACTATATTCTTAATTTTCTCACTTGCAGGGAGTGGATTTTTAGATTTGCCTACAACTTGACTAAATATTTCACTGACTAAGGTTTGTAGCACCTACTACCTACTACTACTTTATTTTTAGGGACTTA
>Ga0210040_10003520_pt1 | contig 21118 bp, 18 predicted proteins | sample CryGeyCG12114_NA_FD_185462 | JGI IMG/M metagenome (GOLD analysis project Ga0210040, IMG submission 185462) | Groundwater microbial communities from aquifer - Crystal Geyser CG19_WC_8/21/14_NA (SPAdes) (version 2) | ecosystem: Environmental > Aquatic > Deep subsurface > Groundwater | place: USA... | reverse complement strand
CTGACAGCCGGTTTTGAGTTTGTAGAGCAGCACCTCGACTAACTCAACCGGGTCCACCCGGCTAGGACGCCCCGTGGAGAACTGGGGCAAATGGGGCAGAATCCAGGTACGAATAATATCTTTGGGCAGGACTTCCATGAAGCAGGTGAGAGGAGGTGGGTCGCACCCCAAATTTCGCCCGTATTGTGGGAGTTCTTTGCGTTTCTGTCTACTGGTCCCTCCTTTCTAAACAGCTTCAAATTGACCAAGTCGTTGCTCCAATATACTTCTGTTCACTCTCCTGAATTAATTGCTCTCTGAATTTGCGAAAAGCGAGTGAAGACTATCTTGCGCTACTACTCATCACGTTATTTTGTCGCTCCACTACCTGCCGTTTTCTGCGCTCGACTTTGCTGCCTGGGATGCCTGCGTGGCAGTTGCTCAACCCACGCTCCCTTATGCCTACACATGGTGGCTACGCGTAGCGGCGGGGCAGTGGGATGCGGTAGTGGAGCTAGGGCCGGCTGGTGCCTACCACTCCGTGCTGCCTTTGCCATACAAGCGGCGGCCGTGGGGTAGGGAGCTGTTTCAACCCGCTTTCACGCAGCAACTTGGGTTATTTACAACTGCGGCTAGTCAGCACAGAGAGGTAGCCGACTACCTAATGTTGATAAGTGGCTGCTTTGTGCGGGGTTATCAACAGGTAAATGTGGATAACTCGCTGTTTTCCACCGACTCCAGCTATAAAATAGCACAGCGTGTAACATACATGTTATCCCTGGCTCCGGATTTCCCTACCCTGCTACAGGCATACGACCTCAACAGCCAGCGCCGCTTGCGCCAGAACCTAGCGCGCCCAGCGCCGCTAGCGGTGCAGGCAGTTACTAACCTAGAGCCGCTTATCACCCTGTTCAAGCAAACGAAAGGGGAGGCTGCTTCGCTTTCTGGGCGGCATTACACCCGGCTGCGGCGGCTGGTAAACGCTGCTCAACAACGCGGACAGGTACTTCTATATGAGGTGCACGCCCCACTACCCGATGACGACGAACTTCTGGCTGCTGCGCTCTTCGTGCGGGAGCGCAACCGATTAATCTACCTGTTCGCAGCGGCTTCGCCGCGCGGGCGCCAGCTGTCGGCGCCTACCTTGCTGCTGAGCCATGTGATACAGGAGCACGCGGGCACACCCGATTTGGTATTGGACTTTGAAGGGAGCATTATTCCTTCAATTGCCCGATTCTTTGCCAACTTTGGTGCCCAGCCCGTACCTTACACTGCTTTCACCCTAACACCCCGACCCTGGTATCTGCAATGGATGCGCTGAACCCTACCCCCCCGCCGTATGCTCCTGAGCGCGTACACGTAGTATGCGCCGAGCCTTCGGTAGCCAACCATTTTCTGGCCGAGCTGCGCGACGTAAGCAAACAGCGCGACTCGCTGCGCTTTCGCCGCAACCTTCAGCGCCTCGGCGAAATTATTGCCTACCGTATCAGCTCCCAGCTTAGCTACACCGATCAGGTAATTACCACGCCCCTGAGCGAAACCAACGGAAAGTTACTCCAGGATTTTCCGGTTTTGGCCACGGTGCTGCGCGCCGGATTGCCATTTCACCAGGGTTTCCTGAATTACTTTGACCAGTCGCCCTCTGCCTTTGCCGCTGCCTACCGCATCGAGGGCACAGCGCAGGTGCAGGTACAGGTTGATTATCTCTCGGCGCCCAGCCTAGACGAGCGGGTGCTAATCTTAGTCGACCCGATGCTGGCCTCGGGCAAATCGTTGGTGCAAACGTACCGGGCTATGCTGCGCTTCGGTACGCCCCGGCAGGTGCACATTGCCGCCGTCATTGCCTCGCCCGAAGGCGTGGGCTACGTAACCCGGGAAATTCCTGAAGCTACCCTATGGGTAGCCGCCATCGACGAAGGCCTGAATGCACAGGCCTACATCGTGCCTGGCCTCGGCGACGCGGGCGACCTGTCGTACGGCAGCAAGCTATAACGACTGGCTTGGTAATAGCTAGGAGAGTTGCGAAAGTTTACACAGCCTGTTGTGAACCAGATGGCCTGCGTATCGTTATGATACCGGCCGTACTGCCGGTCTGCTTTGTGTTTTTCTACCCGTTCACTACGTGCTTCCCCTTCTTCTCAAATACGCTTCCGTTTTTCTGCTTGGCATGGTCAAGTTTGTGGCTGCGCCGATTGCAGGTGTACTAGCTGGCTTGTCGTGGTTGTCCTGCTGGGGATTATCGGTAGCGGGAATGATGACAAGCGTATTGCTGATTTCGGGGCTGGGGCGCATGTGGGCACTGCACCTGCGGGCCCGGCGTACCGCCAAAGGCAAGCCGTTGTTCAACCGGCGTAGCCGGGGAGTGGTGCGCGTATACAAGCGTTTCGGAATGCCTGGCATTGCTTTCCTCACGCCCATATTGTTCAGCCCGGTAGGCGGCACCGTCATTGCCACGCAACTACACGTGCCGCGCTGGCGCATCATGTTGCACATGTTCTGGAGCGCCCTGCTCTGGGGTGCTGCCTTCACCATGATAGCCATGCGCTTCAGCCACCTGGAAATCTTCCAGCATTTCGCGTTGAAATGAGTGATTAAATGGTGAGGCCGTGAGTTGAAAATACGTTTGTCATCCTGAGCGCGGCTAAGGATGACAAACGCCTCACTTCCGCCTGCCCCGCGCCCGTGCTTTGGCAGCTTTCACCGCCTTCACAGCCGGCGCCGATGATTTGCCCTTCGAGGGATTCACTTTGCGACCTTTCTGGCTGCGGTTGGGACCTTCTACATAGGATTTGCCCGTGCGCTTGTCAATGGTCACGCCGGGCTTCACCCACTCCTTGCGCTCATGAAACGCCCCCTGGAAGGTAGGGTCCTCGCGGCGGCGGCGCTCATCAATCTCGCGGTTCATATCTTGCTGCTCCTCAAAGGACGTGTCCATCACCTTTACCTCTGGGGGTAGGGGCAGCAACGGAATATCCTGTTTGATGAGTGCCTCAATCTGCTCGATGTGGTGCATCTCGGCCTCATTCGCAAAGGTGAGGGCCGCGCCGGTGTGCTGCGCCCTGCCCGTGCGACCAATGCGGTGCACGTAGTCGTCGTAGTTCAGCGGCACGTCGAAGTTGATAACGTGGCTCACCAACGGCACGTCGATGCCACGGGCGGCCACATCAGTAGCCACCAGAAAGCGCGCCTCGCCGGCCCGAAACGAATCCATACTGTTTAGGCGAGCGTTCTGGCCTTTGTTGCCGTGGATGGCGCGCACCTGCCCCGGCGCCACCTTGCGCTCCAGAAAGCTAGCCACGTTGTCGGCGTGGATTTTGGTGCGCGTGAAAATCATCACGCGAGTGAAGGTTTCCTCGTCTTGAAACAGGTAGTCAAGCAGGTTGATTTTGGTGAGCAGGTTGGGCACTTCGTAAAGCACCTGCGTCACAGTCTGGGCCGGGCGGGCGGGCGGCGTTACCTCCACGCGCACCGGAAACTCCAGGAACTCCTCGCTCAGCGTGGCTACCTTATCGGGCATGGTGGCCGAGAACAGCACGTTCTGGCGCTTGTTCGGAATCACCTCCAGAATGCGCCGGATCTGGGGCATAAAGCCCATGTCCATCATCTTATCGGCCTCGTCAAGCACCAGCGTTTTCAACTCCTTTAGCACCAAGCTGCCCTTGAGGTACAGCTCCAGCAGGCGGCCAGGAGTAGCAATCAGAATATCAACACCTTTAGCAATGGTTTCAATCTGCGTTTTCGGCCCCAAACCGCCATAAATGGCAAAAATGCGCAAGTCGGTATAAGTAGAAAGCTGCAACAGGTGCTTCTCAATCTGAATGGCCAACTCGCGGGTAGGGGCCATTACCAGGGCACGCGGGTGAGTGCCTTGTGCATATTTTACCTTCATCAGCAGTGGCAGGCCAAACGCGGCCGTTTTGCCCGTGCCGGTTTGGGCAATGCCCAGCACATCGTGGCCAGCCAGCAGCAGCGGAATGGTTTGCTCCTGCACAGGGGTAGGCTCCGTAAAGCCTGCCTCGGCCACGGCAGTCAACAGTTGCTTATTCAGTTTGAAATCAGCAAAAGAAAGCGGCGTGTGGGGCGTGTCAGACATGGCAGTGAAAATAAAGCGAACTACAAAGATACGCGGAATAGCCGGGCCAGGCGCTGTTGTATGACATAACGCTGCACTCAGAGCGACAAATAGTTAGAAAAAACTTACTCAAAAAATGTTGTCAGCTAATTGAAAAGTTCGATCAATCTGCTACTTTTGTCACCACAATACCAAACACGGTAGATATAGCTCAGCTGGTTAGAGCGTCGGATTGTGATTCCGAAGGTCGTGGGTTCGAGCCCCATTATTTACCCATCGTTTTTACAGAAAGTCCCCGGAAAAGTATTTTCGGGGACTTTTTTTATGAATTGCACCGTTGCAGGAGCATCTTTTTCGCATGAATCACTTTTAATCCTCTCTGCTTATGAGTCTGGTTGTTATCGGTACGGTGGCTTTCGACGCCTTGGAAACGCCCTTCGGCAAAACCGACAAAATCATTGGCGGCGCTGCCACCTATGCTTGCCTGTCGGCTGGCTACTCGGTGAAGCCCGTAAAGCTGGTAGCCGTAGTTGGCGACGATTTTCCACAGTCGGATATTCTGCTACTCGAAGAGCATGGCGCCGATACGGAAGGCTTGCAGATTAAGCCGGGTGAGAAGTCGTTTTTCTGGTCGGGCAAGTATTCCACCGACCTCAACTCGCGCGAGACGCTGGCTACCGAGCTAAACGTACTAGCTGATTTCGACCCCGTGCTGCCCGACTCGTATCAGGATTGCAAGTACCTGATGCTGGGCAACCTGACGCCCCAGATTCAGCGCCTCGTGATTCAGCGCCTGGTGAACCGCCCCAAGCTGATTGTGATGGACACCATGAACTTCTGGATGGATGTGGCCATGGAAGAACTGAAAACAACTATCGAAATGGTAGATGTACTCAGCATCAACGACGAGGAGGCCCGCCAGCTGTCCGGTGAGTATTCGCTGGTGAAAGCCGCCAAGGTGATTATGGGTATGGGCCCGAAAACCCTGATTATCAAGAAGGGGGAGCACGGCGCGCTGTTGTTTTGCAAGAAAGGCAACAAAGCGCAGATGTTCTATGCCCCGGCCCTCCCCCTGGAAGAAGTGTTTGACCCCACCGGTGCCGGCGACACGTTTGCGGGCGGTTTCATCGGCTACCTTGCTGCTACCGACGACATCAGCTTCGATAACATGAAACGTGCTGTGATTCATGGCTCGGCTATGGCCTCATTCTGCGTGGAAAAGTTTGGCACGGAACGCCTGCTGAACCTGACGCAGGAGGAAATCGAAGCTCGTGAGCAGCTGTTTGCAGAACTGGTGAATGTGCCTGCTGTATCGGTAGCTGAATAGCAACTAACGTACTGAGTACTTTCTATGAGAAGCCGGAGCTGTGCATAGCAGTTCCGGCTTTTTTGTGCCCAAACTTTTCGGCAACTCTTTCTCTGTAGCGAGGGTAAAAGATAGAAAGAGAAGTAATCCACCTAAAGCATTACGACGATGAAAAAGAACGAAATAGCCGCCTCCGAGCTGGCCGAAACCGATAAGACTAACATCGACCCCCGTCCTAATACCAACAGTACCAGCACGCAGGTACAGAACCTGGACAATACGTTTGTGTCGCAGCAGGGAAATACCACTGACGGTAAAGCCACTACGGACCCCAAAAACACGACACCTATCCGCAGCAACCCGCAGAACAACAAACCGATGTCGGTGGATGGCAATAGCAAAGCTGGTAACGGTAGCGACAAAAGCTAGCCCTACCTGCCCAACAAAAAAAGCTCCGTGACATCACGGAGCTTTTTTTGTTGGATCTTTACGGTATCACAGTCAAACGTACCAGACGGGTTTCTACGTCGCCTTTCTCTAGGTAGTCCTGCTCAAAGAGAATCGTGCGGCTGTCGAGCCAGCGGGGGCCGGACACGCCCCATTCCACCTGCCGTTCCCAGAGCTTGCGCAGGCGTGGTCCATCGGCAGTCCACAGTTGCAGGCCGCTGGGGTCGTAGTGGGCTAGCACATCAGAGTTGCCGCACACGAAGTGCAAGCCGTCGGGAGAAATTGAGGGAGGGCTCCACACTTCCGTACGGCGGCCTGTGCGCTGGTCTATAAGCAGAAAGTAGCCGCCCTCGTAAAGATGTACTGAAATCAGCCACTGATGAATGGCGGGAATAGTAGCCACGTATTCATAAGCCACATTGTCGTCGCTTTCCGCAGGATTATTTACGAATCGAACTGGTGCACCGGCACTGGGGCGCAGCCACAGCGTGCGGCCTACGCGCTGCACAGTACGGTCAGTGGCGCGTAGTCGGGCACGTTCCTCGGCGGTCAGGTCAAACTCCTCATTATCGGCTGAAGGGGTAGGGCGCAACCAGGGTGGCGTGGGCAAGCCATCGTAAACAGAGCGCAGCGCAGAGTAAAGGGTGAGAACACGCCCAGCTGGCAGAATCAGCGTATCGAGGTGAGCACGCCGGTAGATGGTAGGCTGCCGCAACGCCGGGCGTGCATACGTGTCGGCGGTAGGTAGCGGCAACGGAGAAGCAGGATGCCCGCGCTCCTGGCGCGGCATCGAGGTGCAGGCAATGCTACCCAGTAGGGGCACTGCCCAGGAAAGGGCCCGCAGCCGACTCATGGTAGTACTCAATTCAGCTCAACGGACGTTAAAATTCCTGCTTCAGCCACTGTCCAAAGCTGGCGCGCTGCTCGGCCGTAGCCTCAGGCAATTTCTCGACCACAATTTTTGGCCAATACCGTTGGGTGTCATCGGCTAGGAGCGTGACGGTGTGCAACTGGTGCTGTCGGAACACTGTCAACTCGTATCGCCCTACCCCGGTAGAGAGCAGCGTTTGCAGATTTTGGGTTACACGGCGCCCATTCACGGCCAGTATTTCGTCGTCTACAGCTAGTGCGCCAGCTGCCGGTGTGCCGGGCAGTAGGTCGGCAACTTCTGTGCGCTCGTTGCGCACGGCTGTCCGAAAACCGAACACACTTTCCGAAATAGAGCCGTTCTCTATAAAACGCAGTGTGCAGCCCACAAAGCGTAGCGCCTTGCTCAAGGGTTCTTCTAGCGGGGCCATACCATACACAAACTTATCGAAGTAAGCTTGCATATCGCGGCCGGCCACTTCGCGTACTACCCGCTGGTAATCGTCTTCGGTGTAGCCTACCCCGGTTTTGCCGAAGTCTTCGTAGAGGCGGCGCATCACGTTGTCGAGGCTGCGCTGGTGCTGGCTGAGCTGACGTAAGGTAAGATCGAGGAGCAACGCTACCAGCGCACCTTTGTGGTACACAGATACCTTCCGGTCGGGCGCGCCGGGCTTGTAGCCATCCAGCCACAAATCCATGGAGGCATCGGCTAAAGACAGATTCTGGTGGCCGTGGTTGTCGAAGTGCTTGTGCAGTACGCCGTTGAGTTCAGTGAAGTATTGTGCTGCCGAAAACACGCCGGCGCGGGCCAGCAAATAATCGCCGTAGTAGGTGGTTACGCCCTCGGCAATGTAGCACGTGCGGAAGTAGTTTTCGCGGGCGAAATCGTAAGGCTGCATCTCGGCGGGCCGAATGCTCTTCACGTTCCAGGTATGAAACAGCTCGTGGCAACTCACGCCCAGCAACTCCTTGTACAGTACCGGCGCCATCAGCAGTTCGGCTGGTCCCAACGTAATGACGGTGGAATTATGATGCTCCACGCCGTGGTAGTGCTTGTAGGGTAGGATCTGGTTGAGGAAGTGGTAATCACTCACCGGAAAATCTCCAAATACCGTCAGGCTTTCCTCCGTGAAGGATTTAAAATCGGTGATAATCCGCTGCCAGTCCGGCACGCAGGCGCCCTGCATCCAGATATGAAAGGGAATGCCCTGTACCTCGTACGTGCGCTGGAGCAGGGTAGGGCTGGCAATAAACGGGGCATCTACCAGTTGGTCGAACGATTCGGCCGCGAGCGTATTGGGCGCGCTCTGGGGTAATCCACAGGCAATGTGCCAGGCGTCGGGGAGGGCCAGCTGCACCTGGCAGGGCTCGTGCTGGCGGCCTTCGGCGTAGAGCAAGGCCTGCACGGGGTTCAGATACAGCTGGTTTTCGTCAAGCCAGGAGCCGCCGGCATCCATCTGATGGGCGTAGAAATTATAGCGCACCCGCACGGTACGGCCAGCCGTATTGGCCACCGTCCAGCGGTCCTTGGTCGTTTTGCGAAAGGGTAGGGTCTCGCCGGACTGGGCGTCTTCTACCTCCACGCGCTGCACTTTTTGTGCAAAATTTTGAAGTTCGTAGCGGCCCGGCCGCCAAGCTGGCAGCTGCAACTCTAACGGCTGGGGAGCATCGGCGGGTATTGCTAGCGTCAGTTGTACCTGAAGGTAGGCAGTCAGCGGATTCTCAAACGAAAGGTAGTAGTGGATCATGCAGGCGGCCCCACGTAGTAAAGAGCGGAATACTGTTGTAAAATTACGCTTATCTGCAGAAAATAGCAGGATAATGTAGCGGGTAAATTCTACAAATTTTAGCAAAGAAGAGACGGAGATTTGGTAGAAAAAGCAAGTGGACGTTGCCTTTTACAAATCAACATTGTACCTTTGCCGGCCTTACAACTGTCATTGAGTCACTTACCCATATCATGAAACGTACTTTTCAGCCTTCGCAGCGCAAGCGTCGTAACAAGCACGGTTTCCGCTCGCGCATGGAAACCGTTAATGGCCGCAACGTTATTGCTCGCCGTCGTGCCAAAGGCCGCAAGCGCCTGACTGTATCCGACGAAGGTCGTCATAAGCGCTAAGCTGCTGCCGGCTGAAACCGGCGCCACGCCGCCGATGAATCCTGCAACGCCGGACGTGCGCTCGTACAAGTTTCCGAAAGAAGAACATCTGTGCCGCAAAAAGCTCATTGAGGAGCTTTTCGGCCGGGGTTCTTCTTTTGGTTTATACCCTTTGCGGCTGGTGTGGCTACCTGCCACCGCGCCTACCACTGCGCCACCGCAAGTATTGGTGAGCGTGAGTAAGCGCAATTTTAAGCGTGCTGTAGACCGCAATTACCTCAAGCGCCTCCTGCGTGAGGCCTACCGCCTCAATAAATATCGTTTGCTGGAAGCCGAAGGTGGCCATTTGGTCGATAGATTGGCTATTATCTACACCGGTAAGGAAAAAAAGCCTTTCGCGCTGGTCGAAAAAAAATTAATTTCAGGGCTGGAGCGTTTGCTGAGCGACGCGCGCCCGCCTGCCGCACCGGTAGGGTAGGACACGCGGACCTTCTTTCCTCGCTGCTGCCTACCCTATGCGTAAACGATATATTGCTGGTGTGGCCCTGAGTGGTGCCCTGCTGCTGGCCTCCTTCCGCGCGCCCGACAACGAGCGGTACTTCGAGATTGCCAAGAACCTGGATATTTTCGCTACGCTGTTTAAGGAGGTGAATACCTACTACGTAGATGAAATTACGCCCTCAAAGGTGGTGAAAACGGGCATCGATGCCATGCTGAAGTCGCTGGACCCGTATACCAATTATATTCCAGAGGACGATATTGAGGACTTCCGGACGATGGTGAGCGGGCAGTACGGCGGTATTGGTGCCATGGTGGCAAAACGCAATGGCAAAACCATAGTTCAGGCCGCCTACGAAGGCTTTCCGGCCCAGAAAGCCGGTCTCCTGCCCGGTGATGAAATCCTGACGATCAACGGCGTCAACGTCGAGAAGAAATCCAACGCCGACATCAGCAAATTGCTGAAAGGGCAAGCGCAGTCGGTGGTGAAGCTGATAGTAACGCGTTACGGCCAGGAGCAACCCACCGAAATCAGCATCACCCGCGACCGGATTCAGGTGGAAAACGTGCCCTATTACGGCATGCTTTCCAATGATATTGGCTATTTCCAACTCTCCGGATTCACTGTAGATGCTAGCCGCGAGGTGCGCACGGCTGTGACCAAGCTCAAGGAAATGGGCGCCAAGAAAATTGTATTCGACATCCGGGATAATCCCGGCGGCTTGCTGAACGAGGCGGTGAACATCTCCAACCTATTCGTGGACCGCGGCCTTGATATTGTGAGCACAAAGGGCAAAGTGACGGATTGGAACAAGACCTACAAAGCCCTGGATCAGCCCTTAGATACGCAGATTCCGATTGTTGTGATTACCAGCAACCGCTCGGCCTCGGCTTCGGAAATCGTGTCGGGTACGTTGCAAGATTACGACCGCGCCGTGTTGATTGGGGAGCGCACGTTTGGTAAAGGCCTGGTGCAGGCAACGCGTCCGCTTAGCTACAACTCGCAGCTGAAGGTGACGACCGCCAAGTATTATATTCCTAGTGGCCGCTGCATTCAGGAAATCGATTACTCGCACCGCGCCGACGATGGTACGTTGGGCAAAGTACCCGACTCATTACGCACGGCGTTCAAAACGCAGGCTGGGCGTGTGGTGTACGATGGCGGGGGCGTGGCGCCCGACGTGTCGGTGGAGGATAAACCCATTGCTGATATTTCGCGGGTGCTGATTCAGAAGGGCTACCTGTTTGATTATGCTACCCGTTACCGTTCCGAACACCCGACTATTGCTGCGGCCCGTCAGTTCAAACTGGCAGATGCCGACTACCAGAAGTTCGTGCAGTTTATGTCGGCTAAGGACATCAACTATTCCACTGATATGGAAAAGAGCCTGGCTGCCCTCACCAAGCAAGCCAAGGCCGAAAAGCACTACGACGATGTGAAGACCGAGTTGGAAGCTATTCGCAAGAAGGTATCTACCAATAAGGCCAATGACTTGGTGCGCTTCAAACCCGAAATCAAGGAGATGCTGGAGCAGGAAATTGTGTCGCGCTACTACTTCCAGAAAGGCCAGATTGAAGCAACGTTTGACGATGACCCCGATATCCTGATGGCCATGAATGTGCTCAACGACCAGCCGCGCTACCTAGCCCTATTGAAGCCCGGTACGCCGGAAAGCAAAACTCGCCCCGACGCGAAGAAAAGTGGAAAGTAAAACTAAACAGGCAGCCTATTAGGGCTGCCTGTTTAGTTTTTAAAGTCGTTGAGACGACGACTGGACTGTAATCAGGCGATAGTGGTTAGCAATTCTTGCACTATCGACTTTGAAATGGTGGGTGTGGCGCCTTGGTAGGTTGCTACCAGTGAGCCAGCCGCGCAGGCGAACCGCAGGCACTCCTGGGGCGGCTGCTCGGCTAGCCAGCCGCTGAGCAGAGCGGCTAAGAAAGCATCGCCGCTACCGATGGTGTCCTGTACCTGCACGGAAATACCGGGACTGCGGTAGAGTTGCTGATTAGTCCAGAGCACGGCGCCGTCGGCACCTTTGGTTACGCACACGGCTTGCAGCTGAAAACGCAGTGCGAGCCATTGTAGAGCAGTTTCTTCGTCGGCGCTGGCTCCAAACCAGCCCATTATTTCGGCTAGCTCGTGCTCGTTCAGCTTGACAATGTTGGCCTGTTGCAGCAGGTACGTCACCACGTCGCGGGAGTAGTGCGGGGGGCGTAGATTCACGTCAAACACTTTCAGGCGGGCCGTTTGGAGCAGGCGATATAGCGTTTCGCGGGTAGCGGGGCTGCGGGCCGCAAGGCTACCGAACACAAATACGCTTGCCTCTTCTGCCAAGTGGCTGAGGCTGGCATCGTACTGAATATAGTCCCAGGCCACAGGCTGCACAATCTTGTACGTCACCTCGTTGCTGTTGCTCACATTGGCTTTCACTACCCCCGTAAGGTGAGTTTTGCCATGCTGCACGTAGGTAGTCGAAATTCCCTTTGATTCTACAAAATCCAAAAGCTCCGTACCCAGGTCATCGTCGCCTACCCGGCTGATAATGTGGGCGTCCAATCCGAAATTGTGCAGATGCACAGCCACGTTTAGTGGTGCTCCACCGGGCTGCTTACCGGTAGGCAGCACATCCCAGAGCATTTCGCCAAAACAGGCGAGGAAGGTGTTGGAAGAAGATGTAGTAGCCATAGAAGGCAAAGAGCTAGGTGGATATAAGAGGTCGGTTTTGGCTACAGATAGCCCTGTTATTTTACTTACCGCTTGCTGAACTTGTTGGTTTAGTGGGTAGCAACCACACCCCAATTTGTGCTGTAAAGGGAAGGCGCAGGAAGCACAAGAGATACAAGAAGGGCGAGAGTTGTATTGCCACTGGCACCGCATGAAGGTGCTTACCAACCTATAGGCCGGCATAAACACGAAGCGTGCTTATCCAAAAATCAGGAATGTAAACGGAGCAGGCGTTCTACTTTCTTGCAAATACTTTTAGAATTTAAACACACGTGCGCTATGTGTTGCAATAGCCGTAAGCAGCTGAAATTCAAGCTGTATTTACTTTTTTGTTAACCCAGTCGATGTTCAAAAAAAGTACGGTGCTTTTGAAATTCCGTCAGGTGCGGTTGGGTATGTGTAGGGCTTTAAACTCGGAAGGCGACACCTGATACTTACTCTTGAAGGCCGTGGAAAAATAGGAGGGAGAGGAGAAGCCCGTTTGGTAGGCTACCTCAGCAATACCGCTACCTTCCTGCAACAGCAGCTGGCGAGCTTTGGTAAGCCGAATGTTCTGTAAATAATCTGTGACACCGGTACCCAGCAGCGCTTTCACCTTGCGGTAGAGCTGCGTTTGCGACACACCCAAGCTATGGGCAATGTCGGCCACATTTAGATCAGGACGATTTATATTGGCCTCAATGATGGCTGTGAGGTCAGCCAGAAACTTCTGGTCTACGCGTTGCGGCGACACGGTGGCCGTTGTCACGGATAGCTCGCGCCGGAAATGCTCGCGTAGCTGGTCGCGGTTGCGTAGCAGCGTGCGCAGGCTTTCAAGCAGAAAAGTGGGATTGAACGGCTTGGTGAGGTAGAGGTCGGCGCCGGCTTGTACGCCGGCTACCTGTTGCTCGGGAGTATGTTGGGCCGTAAGTAGCACCAGCGGAATATGAGAGGTACGCCAGTCGCTTTTGAGGGCTGTGGCTACTGCCAAGCCATTTAACTCGGGCAGTGTCACATCGCACACAATCACGTCGGGAATGGTATCGGTAGCTAGGCGCAAACCCGTGGCTCCGTCGGCAGCGGTGGTTACCTGAAAATGCGGTTGAAGCTTTTGCACCAGAAAGTCGCGCACATCTGCGTAGTCTTCAATTACCAAGGCAGTGGCCTCCGTGCGGGCTGGGGGTAGCGTTCCCGGTAGTTGTGCCAGGTCATCGTCTGGGAGCAGCGTGGCGGCTATTGAGGGTGCAACGGCATCGGCCTCCAGAAAACCGGCGGGTTTTTTCAGCGGCAAGGTTACCTCAAACGTGCTACCCTGGCCCGGCTTGCTACGGAAGGTAAGTGTGCCCTGGTGCAGGCGCATGAGTCCTTCGGCCAATGCCAGGCCCATGCCCGAGCTGTTGGCTGACGGTTGCTGGCCCTGATAAAACCACTCGAAAAGGTGAGGCTGATCTTCCTCCGCAATGCCGCGGCCGCTGTCTTCCACGCTGATGCGCACGTGCTGATCGGAGGTAGTTTGCAGGCTGACGGTGATGTGCCCGCCATCGGGGGTGAACTTGAATGCGTTGGACAGCAGGTTGAAGAATACTTTATCCAGAATATTGCCATCGAACCAAAGTAAAATGACTGGCTCGGCGGGTAGAAAACGGAACGTGATGTGGTGCTGCCGCGCTACCTTCTCAAACACATCCATGATTTCGCGCAGGAAACTCACCAGATTGCCCTCGGCAGTACGCACAGCCATCTTGCCCACGTCAATCTTGCGGAAGTCCATAAGTTGATTGACCAGTTGTAGCAGATGCTGGGTGTTGCGGCGAACCAACTTCAGATCGTGGCGCTGGGCGGGTGTGAGGTCGACCGGATTGGTCAGTATTTCTTCTACTGGCCCCAGAATCAGCGTGAGTGGGGTGCGCAACTCGTGCGAAAAATTGGTGAAGAAGCGCAGTTTTGCCTCCGTAGTGCGCCTACCCTCTTCGGCCAAGGCAGCAATCTGGTTGCGTTGCTGTTTGATTTCCTCATTTTGCCCCTCCAGCTGCCGCCGAATGCGGCGATTGGTACGTGCTGCCTTAAAGGCCGCCGCGCCCAGCAAGCCTACCCCCAGCAAACTGGCCAGAAGTAAGTATACCGTAGTTTCTTGGTTCGCATAGCGACGCCGTTGTTCCTGATACTGCTTTTGTTGCCGGCTGATGTCCCGTTGCTGGGTAGCCAACTTTTCTGTTTGCGTGCGCATAGTGCCCACATTGCTGGAGTCAATAACCATTGTACCCAGCAGATTTTCTTTCTCGTACGGTTGGTGGCGCAGAATGCGCAACGCCGTCCGGATGGCCTCTTCGCCTCCGGTAGGGTAGAGCAGCGTTGCGGTTAGCGCACCTTCCTGCACCAGTTGCAAGCCATTGCCTGGTCCTGGCAGGGCATCTACGCCAATAATGCGAATCTGCTCAGTGCGGCCCAACTGCCTAGTCACCTGGTAGGCGGCTCTCGCCATGGGGTCGTTGTGGGCAAAAATCAGATGGATATCAGGATGGGCACGCAGCATAGCGGGCAGGCGCTGTAGTACACTGGTAGGCTGCCAATCGGCGTTGACCTGAGCGGCCAAATGCAACTGAGGGTAGGCCGCCAATGCTTGCGCAAAGCCCAGGTGGCGGTCGGTGGCGGGGGAGGAGCCCGTTCGGCCCAGTATTTCCAATACTTCTCCTTGTTGCTGTAGCAGCTGCGCGGCATAGTGCCCGGCAGTGCGGCCTACCTCCAGATTATTGCCACCTACATAGGCCGTGTACAGCCGCGAGGTAGTACGCCGGTCCAGAATAACCACCGGGATTCCTTGGTTATAGGCAGCTTCCGTGAGGGTAGTGAGGGGGCCTGATTGGTTTGGTGAGATAATCAGTAAATCCACCCGTTGACGAATCAGCTCCTGAATCTGTTGGCGTTGCAGAGCAGTACTGTTGTGCGCATCCAGCATCCGAAACCGGACGCCGGGATGAAAGCTCAACTCTTTTTGCATCCCCGCCAACATAGCCCGGCGCCAGGCATCGTCCATGGTACACTGCGAGAAGCCAATGGTATACGTGGGTGGCGGTGGCGGCGGCGTGCAGGCCACTGGGCCTAGCCCCACTAGCAGAACCAATAGCAAAAGAATTCGGGTGGGGAAGGGCATATGGGCAGACGCTCATCAATACTACTGTGGCAGTAGGAAAGATAACGTAAGTTCCTCAGTAGTACTGTTACAGAACATTGGCCCTATCCGGGCCATCTGCCCTACCTTTGTGGTATGGTTCCGCTCATTCTTTCGCTCGAAACGTCTTCGCCTATCTGCTCCGTAGCCTTGCACCTTGCTGGTGCGCTGGTAGGGCAGTCGGAATTGCGGCTGGAAAAGTCGCATTCTTCGCATCTGAGCTTACTCAGCCAGCAACTACTAGAAAACGCTGGTTACTCCCTGCACGACCTCGCTGCCGTGGCCGTGTCCGATGGGCCGGGTTCCTACACTGGCCTGCGCATTGGGGCGGCCGCGGCCAAGGGCTTGTGCTTCGCACTGGATATTCCGTTGCTGGCCGCGAGTACTCTGCAAGCCTTGGCGGTGCAGGTAGCCGCTGCCACCGCCCAACCCGAGCGCTACTTGTTTTGCCCTATGCTGGATGCGCGGCGGATGGAGGTATACACCGCCTTGTACACGGCCGATGCGCAGGAAGTGCTGGCCCCTACCCCGCTCATTCTCTACGAGCAAAGTTTTGCTGAACAAGTAGCCCACCATCAGTTGTTATGCTTTGGTAGTGGGGCGGCCAAATTTCAGCCTCTGGTAGCAGCCCATGCATCCGTGCAGTTTCTGACTGATGTGCAGCCATCGGCAGTAGCTGTGGGGGCGTTGGCTCACGCTGCCTACCAGCGGCAGGAGTTTCGGGACGTAGCCTACTACGAGCCGTTTTATTTAAAAGAAGTCTATACCACAACACCTAAACCCAGAGTTTCATTCTGAGGGACTAGCATGGAAGAAATCATAAACCGCGTGGCCCAGAGTGGCCTGGTTACCTTCAATCTGGAAGAATTGCTGCACCCCGGCGAGCGGGTGGTGTACGACATCAAGGATAATCTTTTTCACGGCCTAATGCTACGCGAGAAAGACTTCCGCGAGTTTGTGAAAACGCACGACTGGACACAGTACGACGGCAAGAACGTGGCCATCATCTGCTCGGCCGATGCCATTGTGCCCACCTGGGCCTACATGGTGCTGGCCGCTAAGCTGCAAGGCCACGCCCACCGCTACGTCTTCGGCGACTTAGCTGCTCTGGAGCAGAGCCTTTTCCAGGAAGCCATTGCCACCGTGAATGTCGAGGACTACCGCGACGCCAAGCTAGTGGTGAAAGGCTGCGGCGAAAAAGAAGTGCCCACGTACGCCTACGTGGCCATTATGCAAAAGCTCCTACCCGTAGCCAGCAGCGTTATGTACGGCGAGCCGTGCAGCACGGTGCCCCTCTATAAGCGCCCGAAAGCGGTGACGCAGTAGCCACGCATTCAGCTTCTATAGTGTAGCCCGCTCGTCTTCGCCACGGAGCGGGCTTTTTATTTCTGCATCTTTAGGCTGATTGTTCTGCGTATGCCTTCCGTTTCTTCCTACAAAATCAATTTCACGACCGGTGTGGCCATTGTGGTGGCCAATATGATAGGCACGGGTGTTTTCACCAGCCTTGGTTTTCAGGTAGTGGATATCAAAAGCGGGTTTGTGCTGCTGATGCTATGGGCTGTGGGCGGGCTGATAGCCCTGTGCGGCGCCCTGAGCTATGGCGAATTGGCTGCTGCGCTACCTCGCTCGGGTGGCGAGTATCACTACCTATCCCATATTTATCATCCGGCTGTAGGTTTTTTATCGGGATGGGTGTCGGCTACGGTAGGGTTTGCGGCTCCTACGGCGCTGGCCGCCATGGCACTTGGGAGCTATGCTACCAGCGTATGGCCCGGCGTGGCGCCCAAGATGCTGTCAATACTAGTTGTGCTGCTGCTCACAGCCGTGCACGCGACCAGTACGCGGGCTGGTAGTCGTCTGCAAGTGGTAGTAACGGTAGTGAAGGTGGTGGTACTGGTGGCTTTCATTGGGGTAGGGGTAGCAGTAGCTGAGCCTCAGCCCATTCACTTCGCGCCCCAGTCTGGCGACTGGCATCTGTTGCTGAGCCCGGCCTTTGCTGTATCACTGGTTTATGTGTCATATGCCTACTCTGGTTGGAACGCTGCCGTGTACTTAGCCGGCGAGGTAGCCCAACCCCAGCGCAACCTACCCCGGATACTGCTGACCGGAACCAGCATCGTACTCCTATTATATATAGGAATGAACTTCGTGTTTCTTTACGTTGCGCCGCTTGCTAAGCTGGCCGGGCAGGTAGAGGTAGGCTTTGTGGTGGCTACCCAACTTTTCGGCACGGCTGGCGGCCGGCTAATGGGAGGACTAATTGCCGTGTTGCTGATTTCTACCATTAGCTCCATGATTTTCGCTGGCCCGCGCATTGTGCAGGTGATGGGCGAAGACCTACCCGCGTTGCGCAGGTTAGCTACAGTAAGCAGCGCGGGAGTACCAGTGCGCGCTATGTTGCTGCAAACAGGCCTCACAGTACTGTTTATCCTAACGTCCAGCTTTCAGCAGGTATTAGTATATGCTGGCTTTGTGCTGAATCTGTTCACGTTTCTTACCGTACTGGGGCTGTTTGTGCTGCGTTGGCGGCAGCCAGAATTGCCACGCCCCTACCGTGCTTGGGGCTACCCAGTTACACCGCTGGTGTTCCTGCTGCTCAGCGGCTGGACGCTGGTGTTCCTGCTCCGCGACCAGCCCATGGAGTCGTTCTACGGTTTGCTTACGCTGCTCGGTGGCTTGGTCATGTATTTTATCAGCCGCCGCAAATCAACCATTGCGCCTTAAATTCTGACCGAGAAGGACGTTCTGCTATGGTTCCGGTGATATAAAGTGCACGGTGTAAATCAGACAAAGCCGGTAACTTGCCTATTTCGTTCTCGCTACTTAGGTAGCAGGCTATTGATTTACTCTACCCTATGCGCGTTCTTCTTTCCCGGCTGCTGGCCTCATGGCCGCTCCTGCTAGCGGTAGCTTGTTCCGAACCCAAAACGTCTACCCCTGAGCAAGCTGCCCCGCCTACTGCCGTATTGCAACCAGCTACTCCCGACACTGTAGCCACCACTCCGCCGCCTGCGCCACCCGCCGCCGATACCACTGCCGTGCAAAACGTAGCAGCCTACCTCGCTGGGCAGCCTGTGAGCCAAAACAGCGACTTGCGGCCTCTTACGGCTCTACCCGCGTGGCAGGCATTTGCCACTAATCAGGCTACAAGCTGGGCAAACTACCATCAGAACCGCACTGAGAAAATCCAGCGCTGGGCCGCCACCGAGCTGGATTCTGTTCGGACGCACAGCCCTACCATCTTCTACCCCTTCAGCGGCCCCGATCTGCTTAACGTCGTCACGATGTTTCCCGGCAGCCAGACCTACGTGCTGGTGGGGCTGGAGCCGGTTGGTACTATTCCCGCACGTACTACACTCGAAAACCCTACCTTATTTCCTGCAATCAAAGCCTCACTCTGGTCAGTATTGAATTTTAGCTTCTTCCGCACCAACGATATGGCGGTCAATCTGAAATCATTGGAGTTGGATGGTGCTCTGCCGTTGCTACTGTTGTTTGCTACCCGTACTCAACACCAAGTGCAGGCTGTACGCTACGTGCAGCTTGATAGGCAGGGCCAACTGACAGAAGCAGACACGGCCACTATCCATCGACCTGGGCCCAGGGTCATTCCGGGCGTCGAGCTGACCCTGCGTAACGCAGCAGGGCAGCAGCAGCAGGTCTACTATTTTTCTGCCGACCTCAGCGACTGGAAGCTGGGCGCAACCAAAGAAGCTGTCTTGCACTATGTGCGAGGTCTCGGGCCGTTGACCACCTATGTGAAGTCGGCCACCTACCTCATGCACAAAGCCTACTTCAGCAAAGTGCGTAATCTGATTCTACAACGCAGCAATTTCGTTTTGCAGGATGATTCAGGTATTGCCGTGAAGTATTTCCGTCCTGCTGACTGGCAGCTTACCTATTACGGTACCTACAAACGGCCTATCAATCTATTCGCACGTTATTATCAACCCGAGCTCACTGCTGCCTACGCCGACTCGTTGCATGCGCCACGCCCTTTGCCCTTTGGTACCGGCTACAACTGGCGTCAAAACGATTCTAATCTATTACTGGCGCACCGCCACACCGCTGTAGTGGAATAAGTAGCAAGCATGAGTAGTCTGAAAAAAGCGGTTCAATACATCATTGGTTGTGGGTTATGCCTACTGGTAATAGGTAGCCAAGAGAATAGGGTAGGAGGAGCACCTATGCTACGGCCACCTGTTGCGCCACCCGATAGCCCACTGCTGGATAGCCTGCTTTGGGCCGAGCCCACAGTCCGTCCGGTTCTGCAACGCGCAGCGGAATACGAAGTGCAAATCATCTACACCCAAATAAACCGGGATGCGCAGAACCAACCGCACTTCACGGAACACACTTTTCGATTAAGCGACCAACATTACTTCAATCCTGCAAGCCTAGTAAAGCTCCCCACTGCCGCGTTAGCACTCGAAAAGCTGAATCAACTGCACCAGCCCGGTCTCACGCGCAACAGTCCCATGGCTACTGGCGTGGCCTTCCGTTGCCAGACGGCCGTTCCTTACCGCCCTACTGCCGATTCTGACCGTATAAATACCGTCGGCAACTACATCAAGCGGATGTTGCTGGTAAGCGACAACAATGCCTACAACAGGCTCTATGAATTCCTAGGGCAGCGCCCCCTAAATGAGCGTCTCTGGCAACTGGGCTATCCTAGTGTGCGCATTACCCGTCGTTTTGCCCCTTGCGATACCACCGCTAATCGCCATACCAACCCAATTGACTTTTATAATTCACTTACCAAGCAGATTATCTATCATCAGCCAGCCGCTGTAAACTCACGCTCTTTTTCGCTGCCGCTAGGTCGTATTTACAAAGGAAGCGCCTACCGCGCCAACGGCTACCTAATTCAACGACCTTACAATTTCACCACGGCCAACAACTTGCCTCTACAAGCTGTCACCACTATGCTGCGTGCCATCTTATTCCCCGATGCAGTACCAGCAGCACAGCGCTTCAACCTGTTGCCGCAGGATTACGCTTTTCTACGTCACTACTTATATAGTACCCCACATACTTCCGGCAATCAACTTTATAAAGCACCAGGGTTTTTCGATGCTTATAAAAAATACCTTTACTATGGTCGTCAACTCAATGCACCCAGTCAGCCTTCTTTGCGCATCTATAATGTAGTTGGTATGTCGCACGGCTACCTTGCTGATGTTGCTTACTTTGCCGATTCCACACAAAACGTCGAATTTATGCTTAGCGCTACCCTATATGTAAACAAAAATGGCGTGCTCAACGATGGGTTATATGAATACGATACTATTGGATTGCCTTTTATGCAGCAAGTAGGAAAAGCCATCTATGGGTATGAAATCAAGCGTCCTCGATCTTTTAAGCCATCACTAACAGATTTCTTTAGAAACCTGTGAACTATTTTACTTAGATAAGCAGTTATAGACCAGCAACCTACAATGAGTTATAAAGTGTTAGATCAAGTTATTTTAGAGCGCTATTTGGAAATTTAAGTTCAACCCTGCACTTTTGCACTCCCAAACCGAAACGCGGGGAGGATCTGACGAGGCGGCTTGCGACGACGATTGGTGCTTTGGTGCAGGCGGCGAAAAAAAAGTTTGTTGCGGTGTTGGCGAAGTTCGAAAGCTTTCTTACTTTTGCACCCCGCTTCAACCGGAAGCGCCGCTTACGAGGCAACTGAAAAAAAGTTGCCTTGAAAAGTTGGAAAGGAAGAAAGAAAGGTGTTACCTTTGCAGCCCGCTTCGAAAGGAAAGGGCGGCAGCGAAACGAGAAGAAAAAAGTTTTTCAAGTTTGCTTGCCAGTTGCAGAAAAGCAGTTACCTTTGCAACCCGCTTCGAAAGGAAGGGGCACAACAGGAGAGTAAGTTGGCTACGAATGCGTAGCACACGGTTCGACCAACAGGGTCGGGCAGACGTTCTTTGAATGACAGGAAAAGACAAATGGTAAGGGCCGCCTGCGGGCGGCCTTCGACA
>Ga0210040_10003519_pt1 | contig 21118 bp, 23 predicted proteins | sample CryGeyCG12114_NA_FD_185462 | JGI IMG/M metagenome (GOLD analysis project Ga0210040, IMG submission 185462) | Groundwater microbial communities from aquifer - Crystal Geyser CG19_WC_8/21/14_NA (SPAdes) (version 2) | ecosystem: Environmental > Aquatic > Deep subsurface > Groundwater | place: USA... | reverse complement strand
TTCTCCAGTGGATGTTCTGGTCGGGCGAGCAGTGGCGGGTCTTCGCGACGCTCACGTTCGATGAGGTGCTTGCCAAGCGTTTCATGAATCGGCCTGCCGACGAGACGATCGTGAAGATGGCGGCCGACAAGCTACGGGCGGCTGCCGCCGTGCTGGACGCGCATCTCGCCAATCACAGCCATATCGTCGGCGACCGCCTGACGCTGGCCGACTTCGACATCGCCGGCCCGTTTTCGCAGAACGAGCGGACGAAGATCCCACTGAATGAGTTCCCGAACCTCGTCGCCTGGCAGCAGCGCTTGCTGGACTCGGTGCCGGCCTGGGCTGCGACCAAGCGCGAAGTCGACGATCGCATCGATAGCGCCCTCGAGGCGGCAGGAATCACGCTTTGAAACATGGTGCCGGCGCTCTCAGGGTGACCGGTGCAGACGAGGAAGGCAGACCCATGAGGATCGACTTGACCGGCCGCACGGCCATCGTGACGGGCTCCACCGCCGGCATTGGCCGGGCGACCGCGGAAGGGCTGGTGCGGGCGGGAACCTCGGTGATCGTCAACGGACGCACCCAGGCGCGGGTTGACGATGCGGTGGAGCAGATGCGCGCTACGTTCCCCGGGAGCCCCATCTCCGGCATCGCTGCCGATCTTTCGACCGCCGAAGGCGCGAACGCCTTCATCGCACACGCGCCCGATGCCGACATTCTCGTAAACAACGTCGGCACGGCGTTCCTCCGAGCCTATGAAGGTATTGAGGACATCGCCGTGATCCCAGGCGAGGACTGGCTTGGCCTGTTCCAGCTCAACGTGATGAGCGGCGTGCGCCTGTCGCGGCATTATCTGCCACGCATGGTCGGCAAGGGTTGGGGACGGGTCGTCTTCGTCAGCAGCGAGTCCGCGCTCAACACGCCCAAGGAGATGCTCGACTACGGCATGACTAAGACGGCGCAGCTCGCCGTCTCCCGCGGCTTGGCCGAAGCGGTCGCGGGCACGGGTGTGACGGTCAACGCGGTGCTTCTGGGTCCCACCCGATCCGAGATCCTCGGCGACTATATGGCTAAGCAGGCGGCGGAGAACGGCATAACGATCGAAGAGGCCGAGCAAGGCTTTCTGCAAGCCCTCCGCCCCACGAGCCTGATCCGGCGCTTCTCCACCACCGACGAAATCGCGAATATGATCGTCTACGCCTGCTCCGAACAGGCATCCGCGACCAGTGGCGCCGCCTTGCGTGTGGATGGCGGTGTCGTGCGGTTCGTCACCTGAACTCCAGCGTCGGAAGCGATCTGCGCCCGACGCGCGTGCAGCAACTCTGAGGTTTGAAGGTGGTCGAAAATGACATTGGTGATCGCTCAATATGGCAAGGTGGCCCAGAGGTGATGGGGATCGAGGGCCGCGATGTTGCGGCACCCAGCGGCACACAGGTTGAGGTCGAGCAGAAGGCGATCGGCTTCAACTATTTCGATGTCCTGCAGCGCCGGGGCTTGATCTCCGAGGACGAGCCGGGCCGCGTGATGGCGATCGAAGGCGCCGGGGTGGTGACGGTGATCGGCACGCAAGTCACCGACTTCGCTGTCGGCGATCGCGTCGGATATCTCCGATCGCAGGGAGCCTATGCTGGCAAGCGGCTGATTGACGCGACCTTCTCTTCCCATTCCCGGAAGACATCAGCTTCGAGGCCGCTGCCGCGCTGACCGTGAAGGGCTTTACGGCTTGGCTCTGTGTGGTCCGGCTGTTCGAGGTTCAGCCCGGCAAGAACATTCTTGTCACCACCGCTGCCGGCGGGGTCGGATCGTTGACCGCGCGGCTCGCTGCCCATCGCGGCGCGCGCGTGATCGGCGCGGTGGGCAGCGAGGTGAAGCGCGCACTCGCGCACGAGAGCGGCGCCGTCGACGTTGCCATTGGGCTGGACGACGCGATCGAACAAATCGCGCGTTTCACCGACGGACGCGGGGTCGATGTCGTGTTCGACGGGATCGGCGCGGATACTGCCGACCGCCTGCTCGACGTCGGCACCGTACGCTCAGGCGGGACGATCATTTCGTTCGGCGCGTCCGGCGGCTGGCCCAGGGCAGATCCAGACGCGATCGCGCGTCGCGGAGCCACGGTCGTCGCACCGCAGGTCCCGAACTACATGAAAACCGCTGCCGAGCTTCGCGCTGGCATGGCAGAGGTGTTCGCTCTCTATCGCAGTGGCGCGTTCGGCAAGATCTCGCCCGCACGATACGGTCTTCGCGAGGCGGCGACGCTCCACACTCAGGTCGAGAGCCGTGCCGTCTCGGGCATCTCGGTGCTTGTGCCGTGAAAGTCGGCCAAACCGGGATCCATGTCCAACGAAGCGGCGCAATCGGCGAGGAAAGGAAGTCGTAATGACTGATCGTAAGATTCTCATTCCTGACGCGAACCACCCAATCGGAATAGAGCAATCCCCTCGACGGTCGTGGTGCGCAAGGGGCCCCTTCAGATCGCGAGAACGAGCAGCGCGTTGACGCTTTCGGAGGCGTCCTACCCGTTGGTTCAATACATCCCGCGGGTCGACGTCGATACGTCGCAGCTGGAGCGCTCGGAGCACACTACTTACTGCCCGTACAAGGGGGAGGCGAACTACTACAGCATACCGGCCCTCGGCGAGACCGGGCTGAACGCCGTGTGAACCTACGAGGCGCCATTCGAAGCGGTCGGCGGCATAGCGGGTCTTCTCGCCTTCTACCCGGATCGGGTCTCCGTCGAGATCGGCGACTAGCCATGCCGACGCGCCCGACAGCGCCCTCTTCGGAGCACGAGAGTAGCGGAGTTGCGACGGTCGCGTGGCCGGCAGTCATGTCGCTCGCGCTTGGGGTGTTCGGATTCGTAACGTCCGAGTTCCTGCCAGCGAGTCTGCTGACGCCGATGGCGCGAGATCTGCACACCAGCATCGGCATGGCCGGCCAGTCTGTCACTGCGACCGCGTTCATCGCGGCGCTGGCAGGTCCCGGCGTCGTCATCGGCACAAGCCGGTTCGATCGACGCGCAATTCTTCTGGTCCTAACCTTGTGCCTGATCGTGTCGAGTGTGCTGGCGGCGCTGGCTTCCGACCTCACGATGCTCATCGCGTCGCGCATCCTGCTCGGCGTGGGCCTTGGCGGGTTCTGGGCCATGTCCATCGCGCTCGTCATGCGATTGTCACCTCCGGGATCGGAGGCACGCGCCATGGCGGTCATCATGACGGGTGTCTCGGTGGCGACCGTGTGCGCCGCACCGCTCGGGGCGTGGATCAGTTCAACGATGAGCTAGCGTCTCGCCTTTTGGCTGACCGGGATGATCGGCGCGGTTGCGCTCGTCGTCTAGGTGGCAACGGTGCCAAAGCTGCCGGCCATGGGAAGCGCGAGCCTGTCCACGCTCGGCGCAGCCCTTCGCCGGCCAGCGATAAGGCGCTCGCTGTTCTCGACCTTCTTCATCGCCAGCGGCCACTTCGCGGCATTCACTTACGTCCGTCCGTTCCTGGAGACCGTTTCCGGGTTCGATGCTGCGTCGCTCTCCGTGCTCCTGCTGGCCTTCGGCGTCGCCGGTTTCTTCGGCAACATGCTGGGGGGCGTAGTTGCCCAGCGCAGCGCGCGAGTGGCCATTGCTGCCGCAGCGTCCGGAATCGCAATCGCAATCGCAATCGCAATGGCGGCCGCGGTAGTCGGGGGCACGTCGCACCCGGTGGCCGCGACGGCCACGATCCTGTGGGGACTCGGCTTCGGCGCCTACCCGGTCAGCATCCAGATCTTCCTGACGCAGGCGGCGCCCGATGACGCGGAAAGCGCCGGAGCGGTCCACCTGAGCGTCTTCATGACAGCTGTCTCGTCAGGGGCGATCCTTGGCGGCGTGCTCGTCGACCGGTTTGGTCCGACCAACACCTTTGCCCTCGCGGGCGTCGCCACGCTCCTCGGGGCAGCACTGATTCCGGTGCGCAAGCCGCTGCACGTCTCGGCCTAACCGCTCACATTCGACGCAAGAAGGAGAAGTAAAATGTCCGCGGCAATAGTCCTTACAGGCCTCACGAAGGAGATCTACGAGGGGTTCGCGCTCAATCAGACCGAGCGGTGGGATTCCGTCGTTCATCCTGACGTGATCGCCAACAGCCCGGCCGGTCGCGACATCCCTGGACGGGCCGCGCTTCAGGGTTGGATTGAGGCGTTTCATGAGGCCTTCGAGCTTCGCGTCGACCTGATCCATCAGTATGTCGCAGGCGAACGTGGCCTGGTGACGGTCAACCTGCACTGGACCCACGACCGGGCGCAGTTTTTCGGGATCGAGCCGACGGGTCAGAGCGGCACGTCTATCGAGACATTCCTGCTTGGGCTGACGGATGGACTGGTGACGAGCTTCACGGTCGCCGACCAGTCGCTCGACCTCGCCATCTACCTGCATGAGCAGGGCATGGAGATGCCAAGCCGGGTGATGCCTCCGGCGCTCGTTGAGGGCTGACCGCCGCAGCAACCCCGTGCCGGTCGATCAAGCTTGCCGATGAGGCAGCGTTTGTGACCCCTGGACCAGTTTCGGCGAAACAATGCGGATCCAGGAAGGCTCCGCGTTCGAAAGGATAGATATGGGAAAGCTGGAAGGCAGAGTCGCACTAGTCACGGGCGGAAGCAGCGGAATAGGCCGCGCCATCGCCAATCGCTTCGCCGCCGAGGGCGCCTTCGTCTATGTTGTCGGCCGCCGAGAGGCCGAGTTGGCGGATGTCGTCGCTGAAATCGGCAACGCCGCTGCCGCGATCCGCGCGGACATAACCGAGTTGGAGCAACTGGACGCGGTCTACGCACGCATATCGGACGACGGTCGCAAATTGGATGTTGTGGTCGCCAATGCCGGCATGCAGGAATCCGCCCGATTTCCGAAGCGGATGCGCAGCATTTCGACCGCACGTTCGACCTCAACGTGCGTGCCGCGTTCTTTACCGTGCAAAAGGCGCTGCCGATCCTGAATGACGGCGCCTCCCTGATCTTGGTATCGTCATCGCTCCGTAACAAGGCGATGGCCGGTATGAGCGCGTACATCGCGTCCAAGGCTGCAGTGCGGTCCCTCGTGAAAACCTTCGCTGTCGAGTTGATGCCGCGCGGTATCCGGGTCAACACGCTCAGCCCGGGACCGGTCGATACGCCGATCATCGAAACGGTCACGAACACGCCGGAAGAGTCCGCTTCGTTCCGGGAGTTTGCGGCAAGTGTCGTCCCGATGAAGCGGATGGGCAGGCCGGCAGAGGTCGCCGCGGGTGCATTGTTCCTCGCCTCGGATGAGAGCAGTTTCTCAACCGGCACCGAACTGCAGGTGGATGGAGGACATGCCGAGCTCTGAGGAAGGGAAAACAGGTTCGGTCGCATTCTTGCCGGCGGTTACTCATTCGATATCCGGATATATGTTGTCCGCATCGAGTAGATACACTTGCTTTCACCGTTGACCTAGATTTGCGCTCACGGCGGCTATGCCGCGATACGGAGAATGGCGATGAAGCTTCAGGACAAGCTCGACTCGATGCGCGAGGGTTTCGAGAACGGGCGCTTTCCGCTCGTGCCGATGCAGCAGGCGACTGCGATGGCTGGTGCAGAGATAGAATCGTGAGCGCGCGAGAGTCGACGATGGATCACGAACTCTTCTGGATCAGCGGCAGCCCCTACGCGTGGCGGGTGCAATTGGCGCTCGAATACAAGGGCGTGCCATAAGCCTCCCGCCGCATGGACTCAGGCAAACAGGAGAATCGCTCGCCGGCGTTCCTCGAACTCAATCCGCGCGGCAAGGTGCCGGTGCTGAAGACTGGCGACGCGGCGTTATACGAGTCCGTGGCGATCATCGCTTTCCTCGATCGCGCGCATCCCGCCGTACCGCTGTTCGGCCAGACGGCGCAGGAGCACGGCCGCATCTGGCAGCGCGTGAGCGAGTTCGAGAATTACACTCGCGATCTGTTCGATGTGGAGATCGTCCGCCCCCTGTTGCGCGGCCATGCAAAGGACGATCCCGCAGCGATGCGCACGTCTGCCGCTCGTGTGTATGATGCCCTGGCTTGGATGGAGCAGGCACTGTCGGTCGCGCCTTATCTGGCAGGTGACGACATCACCGCAGCGGACATCGTCGCACTTCCGAACATTCAGATGCTGCGACGGGTCGCAATGCGTCCGGAAGCCACCAAGATGGCGCTTGGTCTCGAAGAGATCGGCGCGCGTTGGGCGCGTGGGTGTCGCGAATGGAAACAATGCGGGGTTATGACGCTGCTTACCCACCGCACTGGCGGAGCTGATCAGGGGGCAGGCAGCGCGCACGGTGTGATCTCTGCCTGCCATCATTTCAGAAGCCAGTCCCATCGCCGATTGACCATCGTTTTCGGGACGACCAACGGCATGCGAGCGGCAGCTATCCACTTCGACGTTCCCGATAGCTGCCGGGCAGGAAAGTCCCCAATCCAAGTCGTTCCGAGCGGCGCGCCGAGTGCCCCAAAGCGGCCGGCACAATCAGATGAATGGATGACCGGTTCCGGAGAGCGGGAGGGTGGTACGAACGGCCGGGGATGGGTCACTCGCGGCAGCAAGCTTCCGGACGGCTTCAAGGCGCTAGCTACCATCGCCCGGGCGCTCGGTAAAACGAGCGTTTGCTTGCCGCTGGCTGCCATCGGCCGGCTACAGCGGATTCGCCTTACCTAGCTCGTCACGCGATCTATGCGCCACAGAGGGCGGCCTCTCACCGAACACCTGGACGAAGTTGGTGCCCGCTTGGCGCTTGTCGGGGGATCAGCAGACAACTCGACGATCCATCGGGCGCAGCGCAGCAATTCGCGCCGTTTCTAACGGAGCAATGTCATGGCGTGCATGGTTCGCCCGTCAGGAAGCCTCGGCATCGACCTTCAACGCCGCTTGGCCGGTCGACACTATGACCCTTCTCGGTGCAGACCTGCTCGCGTCGCCTCCTCGGCGAACCAAACCAAATGAGGCTACCATGTTCAAGCACGATCACCGCCCGCGGCTGGCAGATCTCGAACCGCTTCCCGAGAAGGCTACCGCCAATCTCGTATCGGCCGGAACCGCCGCCCGCGTTTCGCTGCCGAGCTCCTTTGGCGGACGAGCCGGCTACGACCCTGGCCATCTGGGCGACGTCTTCGTGCCGTTTCCCGCGACCGATGCTCTTGGAGCGGACGTGCTAGCAGTTCCCGAAACCACCGGAGGACGTCTCGACTACGAGCATTTCTCCGTGGTCATGTCGCGATCCCGGCGCCTCGCCCTCGTCACCGCTGTCAACATCGATGGTTCGGCCTCCCGGTCAGTACCACGGGGGGGTGATCCTTGGGCACTCGACGGCCGCATACCGGCCGATGCCCAGGCAGGCGAGGAGCTCTACGCCAACAACGACTTCGACCGCGGCCACCTCGTGCGCCGCGAAGATCCGAACTGGGGACCGACCGCAAACGTCGCCAACCGAGATACATTTCACTTCACCAACTGCGCGCCCCAGCTCTCGGCCTTCAATCAGACCAGCTGGCTCAGCCTTGAGGACTTCGTGCTCGGGAATACCCGCCGCGTGGGGGAGCGCGCGACGGTGTTCACCGGCCCGATCTTCCGCGACGACGATCCGGTCTATCGCGGCGTCGCAATCCCGCTGGCGTTCTGGAAAGTGATCGCCTTTGTCCACGATGATGGCCGCCCGTCCGCCTCTGCCTACATGATCGAACAGGATGTGGATCTCGACCGGATGTCGATCATCTTCGGCCCGTTCAACACCTATCAGCGTTCGGTCCGCTCGATCGAACAGCTGACCCGGCTCGATTTCGGCGATCTCGCCACGCGTGACGGCTTCTCGAACGAGGAGCGGGCAACCGGCCGGGAGGTGAAACGGGTGATACGCGCCGCGCCGGACATTCTTCTGTGAGAAAAGGTAATTCAGGTGCTGGCTCAGGCAGAACAAATATGGAACAGCGGTCCGTGATGCCGCAAACTGGAGTCGCACAGGCCGGCCTCGGAGGAGGGTCGTGAAACATCGCCGGCGCCCGTGAACTGAACGGAGAGGAGGATCTATGCGTCGAATGGATGCGTGCCGACTTGCCGCCTGCCTCTGTTTCGCAGGCCTGACCGGCTGCGCGGCCGATGCGGTCAGGCTGGAGACTGCCCGAACCGCTCAGGCCGACAGCCGTGCTGCGGTGGGGGCGGCGGGGGCGTATTTCGACGCCATCGAGCAGCACCGGCGCGAGGCAGCCGCGGCGCTGGTCGGCAGCGACCCGAGCTGCCTGCCGACGGCCAGGCTCCGCATCCAGGTTCCACTCGCACCCGATGCCAGCCCCGGTGCCCCGCTCTGCATCGAAGGGACGGAGCCGCTGCCGGGCTACACCGCCTACACCATCGATGTGGGTCCCAGCCCCCGGGAGGCGCTGGAGCCCCGGATCGCGCTGCTCGCCGCGATTGCCGATTACGCCGACGCCTTGGCGGCGATCCTCGATGAACCAGGCGAGGATGTGTCGGCCGAGCTGACCGCCTTCGCCGACCAGCTTGACCGGCTCGCCCGCTTCTCGAACTTCGTCGCCGGGACGGACCTGCCGGGCATCAACGCCGCCGTGCAGAGCGAGCAGGGACAAAGCTTTGTGGCGCTGATCGCCTTTGCCGACGAACTCGCGCGCGAGGCCCGCCAGACCCGCGACGTGCGGGCGCTGGTGCTCGCCAGCGGGGGCACCGTGGACCGGGCGCTCGCCTCGCTTCACCAGCAGGTTACGAGCTGGGGGCAGGGCGCCGCCGGCAATGCCGACGACCTTTATGGAAACGCCCTGTTCCGGACCTATTTGCGCGACCGGGCATCGCTGACCTCCGAGCAGCGGGAGGCGCTGGCGAACCGCATCTTCGTGGCCCGAAAGACGGCGCGCGAGGGACCGGCGCGGGCGGCGGCGGTGGCGGACGCCATCGACCTCGCCGCCAGAGCGCAAGCCGGCCTGCGGAACGCCCTGGGGGGCCGGCTGACAGCCGACCAGCGCCGCGTTGCCGCGCAACTGAACATCGACCGCATCACCCGCGCGCTGGGCCTCGTCGCCTCGCTCGCCAACCCGCTGTGAGGGGCGATCATGACCACTTACGCTGACGCGATCAAAGCTGCCGACGACCTGGCAGAACAGTTGCAGGCGCTTGTCGAGGACTCCCGCTTTCTGCCGCGGTTCTTTGATCAGCTGTTCGGCCTGCGCACCGCGCTGGGCAGCGCGCGCGACCGGTTCGCTGGGGCCCACAGCGACAGCGAAGGTGACGCGCCTGTCTTCGCTGCGCCGTATGACCGGTGCGAGCAGGCCAGCCGCCTCGGCCGCTCGTTGAGCCCCGACGACGTCGCGGTCGCGCGCTATGCGGCTGCCGTCGATCGGGCAATTGCGTCCCTGTCGACCGACGCTGCTGACAACACCCGGCCGGCGCTGCGAGGCACGCTGCGCCTCCGTCCTGCGAACGCACCGGCGCTGCGGCCGGGGCACAGGCCACCGCCGCTGGCCGAGCCCTACTATGCCAGCCTGGTGAAGCTCTTCCCGGTCAAGGCAGTCACCCTATATCCGCTCGCGATCGGGATTGCCGCCGGCGACGCCGTGATCCGGCTTGTGCTGATCGCCGTCATCGCGCTGTTCGTTGTCGTGCTTCGCTGGTTCGGCACTCAGGAGGAGAGCGGGGGCGATGCTGATCTGCTCGCGATCGGAATATCCGTCGCCTCGTTCCTGCTCTACGCCGCGTCGCTGGGCGGCTTCGGCCAACTGCCGGGTGGTCCGGAACAGACGCGGCAAGTTCTCGCCTTCGTCACGATCATGTGGGTGGCGCTTGTCCTGGCGGAACATCGTCCCCCGTGACGGTAGGCGTCGTCGTGACTGCCCCGCCGCCGCCGCAGAGCAATGACGGGTCGAGCACCGTGGCGGGATCCACCAGCGTGTCGGGCGAGCAGAGCGTTGAAATAGACCTGTCAGCCTTGGTGACCGGGACTTTCGTCCGGATCGAGCTCCAGGCACTGCCGACGCATGGCACGGTCACGCTGAGCAGCGGTGCGACTGCCCGTACCCTCAGCGCCCGAAAATCCAGCGACCGTGCGGCGGCCGCTCCGCTGGCGGCAGCTTCGGGATCCCGCACGGTAGCGATCTACACGCCGGAGATCGGCTTCACCGGCACCGACAGCTTCACCTTCGTGGCCGTGGGCCCTGGCGGAACTTCCGCTCCGGCCACGGTCAGCGTGACGGTTCATGGACAGGTGCCGGTGGCGCCGTCCCGCACCGCGCAGAGCGGTGATGGTGAGACGGTTACGATGATGCTGACCGACGGGGTGACCGGAAGCCCGTTCATCGCCGCGTCTATCCTGAGCGTCACGCCCGCCGATCAGGCGACTGCGGCAATCGTGGTGAGCGGGTCGGACGCCTCACAGGCGTATCGTTTGGACGTGAGCTCCAGTGCCCGGTTTAGCGGGACGGTGGTGGTGACCTACACGCTGACCAACGCCTTCGGCACCTCGGCGCCGGCGACGGTCACGGTGACGGTCGCTGCACGGCCGGACCCGACAGCGGACCCGAATGTCCGGGCGATCAGCGACGCTCAGGCGGAGACCACACGCCGCTTCGGCCGTGCCCAGGTCAGCAACTTCATGCGTCGCGCCGAGCAGCTGCACGGCGCGGGCGGAGCCAGCGGCGGCGCCCAGTCGAATGTCACCTTCAACTCGCGCGAAGGCGGCGGGGATGTGCAGACAAACCCGGACCTCTCCGGCTCGGCGGTGACCGAGGAGCAAGCGTGGAGCCGGACGGACCGGCTCACCTCCGAGATGGCGCGGCTGAGATGCTGGCGCCAGAGCACAACAGGTCCGGGGTCGCGGGTGACGTTCAGCCGCTTGCGCAAAACGACGAAGGCGAGAGCGGTGCACGCCCGATTGGCTCGATCGGCATCTGGAGCGGTGGTGCGATCGACATCGGTACGCAAGACGCCATTACCAACCGCGCCAAGATCACCGCGACTTCAACGGGGCTCAGTGGCGGCGCCGACATCAAGCTCACCGAGGCGATCACGGTCGGTCTCGGCGGAGGCTATGGCAACGATCTCAGCCGGATCGCTCGCGATGCTGCGCGTGTCCGATCCCACAGCAAGATGATTGCAGCCTATGCCAGCGTGATGCCGGTGCCGGGTGCGTTTCTGGACGCGATGATCGGCAAAGGTGACCTGAGCTTTCGAGTTCGTCGCCTGGTGACCGACAATGGTGCTACGGCGATTGGCCGCCGCGACGGCGACTTCCTGGTCGGAGCGCTCTCAGCCGGCATCGATCGGCGGGGCGATAACTTCGCCTGGTCGCTCTACGGTCGCAGCGAGGTGCTCGACGCGACGTTGGACACCTATGCTGAGAGCGGCGCAAACCGGTTCAACCTGCGCCTGGACGAGCGCAGACTGACGTCAGTCACGGGTACGTTGGGGGGACGCCTGGAGTGGCAGAAGCTGTTCAGCTTCGGCAAGGCGATGCCGCGCGCACGTGCGGAGTGGAACCACGAGTTTGCCGACGCTGACGCACAGTGGCTCGACTATGCCGACATCCCTGGAAGCGCGCTGTACAAGATCGAAACGCAGGGTTGGTCGCGTGAGCAGTTCCAGCTGAGCCTGGGCAGTCGCTTCCTGCTTCCGGAGCTGTGGTCCTTCGACTTCGAAGCAGCGTTCCGGGGTTCCTCGGGCGAAAGCTCGGGCTCGGTGCGCGCGCAACTCGCCAAGGAGTTCTGACTTGGATGCGACGGTGTGTGCCATTGCTTGGCGTGACGTGACCAGTTACCTGCTAGTTGCAGGCGGAACGCTTGAAATTCAGCTGAAATCGAGCCGCAGTGTTCCGGGGCTATGCGCACGATAACTGGAGACCTTAGTCATAGGGGGTGGCAGCGCGGCAGGACAATCGGGACAATGCCGCGGATCAGCAGGCTCTCGCGGAGGTGATCGCCATCGTAGCCCCTGTCAGCGAGTAACGCCTTTAGGCGTCCTGTTCGGTCTCTGCGGTGATGATGCCGTGATCGCACATCTTCGCTCGCCTTGCGGTCAGCACTCGAGTGCGACTCGAGGCGCACCTTCTCGTCACCGTTGCACGCGATCTCCAGGCCATCCGAGCACCGGCGAGTCCTGCGCTAGTTTAGGGCGATCCGTCCGATGTGGTATCGCTCCTTTCACCACTTGCCGCTCCGGTGAAGCAACAGCCCGTGCACCTTCGTGACACGATAAATCCGTCAGCATGAGCGCCACTCGCTCGTTCTGTCCCCCCTGCCGCGGCAGCCCACTGGCGGCTAATGCAGGACCGGTCTTGCAGCTTCTGGGCCGTCAACGGACTGGCAGCTTTGGACAACCCGCTGTTGAAAGCGGACCTTTTTCCAGCCCGCCGTCTAAGTCACCAGACCCGGATTCAGACATTCGGGTCCGGATAGCTGAGCCCCTAAACCGAGCACTCGTTCAACTTGGTCGCACGGGAGGTTTCAGGTGTCCTCACTCCGAACGGTGAACCTCGCCACCGCCGGTAAACTGCTCGACAGCTTCGGTACGCGGATCAGGGGGAGCAGACGATCAAGCACTGGTGCTGAGCAGCCCCGCACCGAAATCTCGGCTCCCGCAAAATTACGGTGGCCTGAGCTCTTTACGCGCTTTCGGGCGTTAGCGATTGACGATCCGCACGAGGAGAGCACCACTTGTTCAAGCGCGCTTTCGGCATCGGGCTGGCCTTCATCGGGCTTATCGTGGGGGCGGGCTTCGCCTCGGGGCGTGAGATGCTGCAGTTCTTCGTGTCCTTCGGCGCGATCGGCATTCTCGGAGCGCTGGCGGCCTCGCTGGTGATGATGTTCATCGCCGTAGCGGCTCTGCAGATGGGGAGCCATGTCCAGGCAAAAGAGCATACCGCTGTCTTCCATCGTGTCTCGCATCCGCTGATTGCCCGCTTTCTCGATGTCACCACCATAGTTACCCTCTTCGCCATTGGGTTCGTCGTGTTCGCCGGCGGGGGCGCCAACATGACACAGCAATTCGGTTGGCCCGTATGGGCTGGCGCGGCATTGACGCTGATCGCAGTGCTAATGTCCGGCATGGCCGACGTGGACAAGGTTGCTCGCTTGATCGGAGCGATTACGCCTTTCCTTATCGTGTTCCTGGTCGGCATCTCTCTTTGGACAATCGCCACAGCCGAATACGACTTCGCGGCGCTCGACCGGGCAGCTCGCTCGGTGCCGTCGAGCCTGCCGAACTGGTGGTTGGCAGCGCTCAACTATGTTGGGCTCTGCGCGATCAGCGGCGTTTCCATGACCATCGTCATCGGTGGCAGCATGCTCGACAGCCGCACCGCCGGCTATGGCGGGTTGATAGGTGGCGGCATATTCCTGCTGCTCCTGATGCTGGCCGTTATTGCATTGTTTCTGCGCGCCCAGTCCGTTGAGGATGCCGAGTTGCCGATGCTGGCTCTCGTCAATCAGGTCCACCCGGCGTTGGGCACTGCCATGTCACTCGTCGTCTTCGGCATGATCTTCAACACCGCACTGGCCATGTTCTACGCTTTGGGAAAGCGCCTGACACGCGGGCGGCCGGATCGCTTCCGCATTGTCTTCGTGGAATTGGTGCTGTTTGGCTTTGCCCTGAGCTTCTTCGGCTTCCGCGATCTCGTCGCCTATGTGTACCCCGCTCTTGGTTATCTCGGGCTGATCTTAATCGGCGTAATGGCCTCGGGCTGGTTTCGCGGGCGCGGCCACATGAGCGCTGAAGCGCGACGGCGCCTTCGCCTGCGAGCGCTTGCCGCCCGCCGCGTCGATCCGAGGCACACGTTCACACAGGCGCACGCCGACGAGGTCCGGCGACTGTCCAGTGAGTCGAAAGTACCAGACGCGGAGCTGCACGCGGTCCTCATCGATCGCGCGGAGGCCGCAATCCTTGCAGATCCCGATGTTCGATACTCTCCGCTGTCTCCAGGCGCCGACGCAACACATATTTTGACGCAGGCGGAGGAGGCGCAGCGGGCCAACGGCAGATCCGAAGCAGCGGCAAAGCCAAGCTCGTGATCCGGCAATTGCGGGCTGCCTAAGAGACGGCAGGATACCCGCACCGCACCGCACCGCACCGCACCGTCAGGCGTCGGTTGCGGTTTGGCAGTTCTGGGCAGTGATGACGGAAAGCCGCTCCTCGTTGAGTTAGCCGCCGACCGTCAACACTTTCGTGAAGTGATTGCCTGCGGCGCGAACCCCCTCGTCACGCTGCTTGAGTCGGTGGGCCAACTCGGGCGAAAACATCACGGCTTTCGACAAGAGCGAGTCTTCAGGGTTGGGCCGGGGCCGTGATCAGTGGAGGACGTCGGAACTGGAGGATCCGAGCTTGGTGTTACGCGCGATCAGGCGCGCCAGCGTCGCCCGTTGGATCAACACACTGAACAGCACAGCCGCAAAGGTGGCCGCGAGAAGCAGGTCGCGAGTCGAACCTTCGGGCAGCGAAAGCGCGAGCGCGATGGAGATGCCGCCCCGCAGCCCTCCCCACCACAGGACACCAAAAGCCGCTGACCCGTGCTTCCGCGATGCCGGCAACAATCCGGCGAGAAGCTTTAGCGCCGCAGCCCGAGCCGCAAGCGTAACGGGGATCGCGGCAAGGCCGAGCAGCGCGTGCGGCACCCCCGGCACCAGCGCGATCATCTCCAGTCCGATGAGCAGGAACAGCACCGAATTTAGAAGTTCGTCAACGACTTCCCAGAACTTCACCACATAGTCCCGCGTCACGTCACTCATGGCATAGGTCACACCTTGGTTGCCGATCAGCAGCCCGGCCACGGCCATCGCCAAGGGGCCGGAAATGTGAAGGGCTGAACAAAGTGCATAGCCGCCCATCACCACTGCCAGGGTGATTGTCACTTCCAGCGCATACTGATCCATGGAGCGCATCGCGAGAAAGCCGAGGACGCCGAACAGCAGGCCCACCAGCATTCCGCCGCCTGCCTCCAGCGCGAAGAGGCGTACGCCCTCCTGCAGCGAGAAATCCTGTCCAGTGATCGCCGCTCCGAGTAGGATGGTGAAGACGACGATGCCGACGCCGTCGTTAAACAGGCTCTCGCCCGCCACAGTTGCCTGCAGACCCTGCCCGACATTCTCCTCCCTGAGCACGCCCAGAACAGAGACCGGATCAGTGGGTGCAATCAGCGCGCCGAACACGAAGTACCACAGGGGTGCGATGGGCAAGGCCAGCAAGAGGCCAACCACCCACATCGCGCCGCCCACCACCAGCGTGGAGATGATAACGCCAAAGGTGGAGAGCAGCAGCACAGGCAGCCAGTCGGCACGAAGGCGGTCGAGGTCGACGTGCAGTGCCCCGGCAAAGAGGAGGAAGCTGAGCATGCCTTCCAGAAGCGTGCCGGTGAAGTTCATTTCTTCCAGCAACCGCGCGACCGTATCGTCGAGCGTGATGCCTGGAATGAAGGCGTCTGCGATCAGGAGGCCAATCGCCGCCAGCGCTCCCATGACAGTCAGCCCGATGACGTTCGGCAATCGCAAAAAATGATAATTGAACCAGCCCAGCACTGCGGAGGCAACGACCAGCATGGCAGCAAGGTCAAAGGGGCTCAGCAGGTCGGAGCTCTCATGCATCTGGCTTGGATAACCGGGGAAGCCGCTTAATCAATCCGCTCGGGCAAATCAGAGGGGGCGATTAGCATAGCAAGGCTACTGAGCCCGACCAGAACCGGCGACGCCAAAGACCTCCGGCAGGCTTGCACGGTACACAGGCATCTGCCGCCGCTGGGATAGCGACGCGTTCGAGGACTACCGCCTTCAGCCGGGTAATTGGTGGGATCGGTCGCGCCTTTGAAGCGAAGCGCCAGCCGGCATGATCAACGCAGTAGCACCTCGGCCCTCCCGCCATCGATGGCAGCGACACCGCTTCGGGGTCAGACGGTGAACCTTCAGGGCTTCTACGAAGGATGCCGAAAGCTTGGTCCGGTTAGTGTTACCAGAGAAGCTAATCGGATGGCAGCTTCCGGGGAGCGGGCGAGCGGTTGTGGAGACAACAATTAGGGCGCCTAGCTGTCCGGCGACATAAGCCAGAAGCTGCCGAGCCCCGCCTGGGCCGGTTGCTTACTGGCAGCTTTCAGATGCCGAACCGATCGAAGCGGACGTCTTCTCGCGGTAATTGCCGTCCGGGGTGCTCCCCTAACTGCTGGAGACTTTAGGGCTCAGATGTCAGAAGCGCGTGCGCTGGGAGAGGCGCGATGCGTGTTGCCATTGCGCAGCGAAGCGTTGGCGTGGCTGGAAGGCAGGACTCGGGGACGGCTAACGATCATCGTCGATCTTTGACGATGTGAGTATGTTAGCCGCCGCAGTAGAGGAAACCTTCAATTCCATTATCATAAGTGCGGGATTGAGTCTCAGGGCCCTCAACCCTGTGCGGTGGGGCGAATGACGATGCTGCCGACGTCTACCTCGGCTGGTTGCTCTACCGCGTAGAGGATGCCCTGGGCGATGGCGTCCGGCGGTATTGCGATAGCGTTCGCCTGGTCCGCTGTCGCTTCTCGAGTAGCTTGGTCGGTGATGCCGTTGGTGAATTCGGTCGCGATCATGCCGGGAGAAACTTCGGTCACGCGAAGATTGGGGCCGGCCTCCTGCCGCAGCACTTCCGTGACGGTTCGAACCGCGTTCTTGGTCGCGGCATACACGCCCATGCTTGGCATGAGCCGGATGCCCGCGGTAGAGATGACGTTGACGACATGTCCCCTGTCTTGGCGCCGAAAAACTGGCAGAGCCGCGGCGATCCCGTAGAGTGTGCCGCGCAGGTTCACATCGATCATCGCGTTCCAACCCTCGACATCGAGCGCGTCGAAGCGGGATATAGGCCCAATTCCGGCACAGTTTATGATGACGTCCAACCCTCCGCCATCGTGAACCGCGAGCGCGACGAGCGCCTCAAGGTCACCGCGACGGCGGACATCGGCGACAAGGTACGATGCTCTGCCGCCGCTTTGCGATATCTCGTCAGCGACACTCTTCAGAGCGTCTTCCCGTCTCGCGCCCAGAACGACAAACGCACCCGACTGCGCCAGGAGCAGCGCAGTGGCGCGTCCGATACCGCTGCTCGCGCCGGTGATGGCGATCACCTTGCCTGCTACGCTCATGAAGCTTCTCCCGTTCTAAATTTCTCGGTCTGGCGCCTGCATGCGATCAAGCACGGGCACGTTCGGCTGCGATCGCAATGAGCAGCAACGCAATGAAGATGCCGGCATTGAGCTTCGGCTCTCGATACTCCATCGCGCTGAAGGTAAGTGTCAGCCAGGCCGCTGCGCCCGCAGTGGCAAGCAGCGCAACAGCGGGATCGCGCAGCAGGTCTGGCTGGCGCCGCGTTGCCCATAGGCACATCAGCCCGAACAGCACCTGCCCAAGCGCGAAGGCCGAGTGGAGCCCGTAGTAGAGCGTAGTCTCAGGCCCGGGTACGTGCTTGCCACGAAAGTGCTGGCTTACGACATCGATCGCAAAGTGCAGCGTGCCCGTGAGCGTCAGCCAGCCGAACGCGGCGAAGGTCACATACTTAGCCATATATTCCTCCACCCTGGCAATCGCTCAGAACCTCACGCCTGTCGCGTCTTCCGAGATCGTCCACAACTGCTCGGCCGCCGCGCCGTCCAGCGCCTGCGGCGGGATCTTAGCCGGAGTCGGATGGCCGCGGGTCTCACCGAACCGGTTTGGCCCATAATAGCCGCCTGCGCGCGCGTCAGGCGATGTGGCCGCGAACAACAGCGGCAACGCGCCCTGGGCCGCGGGTTGGAACAGGAACGGCAGCAGCGACCGGACGCGACTGTGCACGCTGCCTCTTCCGGGACCGTTGTGAAGCAATTCGGTGCGAGAGATACCGGGGTGCGCCGCGATACTGCCGAGCTCCCACCCGGCCGCAACGCTGCGCCGTTCCAACTCAAGCGCGAACATCAGGCACGCGATCTTCGAGCGGGCATATACCGGCATTGCGCTGTAGCTGGCGCTTGCGTTCCAATCGTCCCAGTTCGTCGATCCCGATCGCGCCGCGACGCTCGACACGGAAATGACCCTGGCGCCACCGGACGCGCGCAGTAGCGGCAGGAGATGCCCCGTTAGCGCGAAATGGCCGAGGTGGTTGGTGCCGAACTGCAGCTCAAACCCATCTGCCGTGCTCTGACGCTCGGGCGGCACCATCACCCCCGCGTTGTTGACGAGCAGATCGACATGTTGCTGATCCTCTCTCAATCGCTCGGCGAAGCGCGCGATCGACGCCAGCGAGGCGAGGTCGAGAGCCTCGAAACGCACCTTCGCGGTCTGCACCTCAGATCCGATTTGAGAAACCGCCGCAGCTCCCTTGCCCGAATCTCGCCCGGCAATCACTACCTCCGCACCTGCGCGAGCCAGTGCCAATCCGACCTCTAAGCCGAGTCCGCCTGTGCCCGTCACAACTGCTTGCCGTCCACTTTGATTGGCCACGTCGGCGATCGTCCACTGTTCCATTACCGCTCATCCTGCTATGTGCACTCGGTGAAGGTTTTAATCTGCACTGAGTGCAATAAGCAAGTGTGAATCGATGACGATGGTTGAAGACGGAAGCTGGCAGGCTCCGGGTTTGCGTGAGCGGAAGAGGCAGGAGACGCTGCGGCGGATTACCGATGCGGGCATTTGCCTGTTCATCGAGCGGGGCATCGACGCGACGACGCTGGACGAGATCGCGGCGATGGCGGGCATTTCGCGCCGCACGTTCTTCCACTATTTCAAGTCGAAGGACGACATTCTCCTCGGGCTTCAGAACGGGATGGGCGAAATGATCGCTGAGCGCGTTCGACGAGCGGACTTTGCCGTCTCACCGTTCGAGGCAGTCCGCGCATCAGTGATTGCAGTCTGCGCCGAGGTGCCTACTGACGACATTGTCGCAATCGACCGGCTCATGCGGTCGAGCCTAGCCGTTCAGGCGCGCAAGCAGGCCAGCTACGTAGAGCATGAGCGAACCTTGTTCGCCGCGTTGCGCATGCGATGGACTGATCCGGCGCGCGAGATGGCGCTCCGACTCGTCGCGATGCTTGCGATTGGGGCGATCCGCCTCGCGACCGAGGCTTTAGGTCAAGAGGGCGAGCGGCGCTCACTGGTCGAGCTGCTCAATGCAGCGTTCGACGCGCTACCGGGTGAGTTGGCAGACAGGTATTGACGAACGAACAAGTGCGGTGCCGACATAGCTAACTCGCAAGAACATCGTGCGAGGTACCTCGCGACGGCAATGGCCCTGACCATGCATGCTCGTTCGCTGTTTCGATGCGCCTCTCTAAGTAGGTCTGCTCTCGCCGAAGCTGCCATTCGAGCGAGGGACCACCAATGACGGCTTCGTCCCCGAAGTCGCTCGTTGAAGCAGCCCAGCGGACCTCCCTGAACGAAGGACCGCTTTCGAAATCATCAACAACAATGCTGAACGGCTTAGAGTCTGTGTCGAAACTCATTCTGAGCGCGCGAGGCGGCGTGTGAGGAGCATGGCGGAGGCGGCGTAGAGGAAGGCGGTTGCCGAGGCGATCGTGGCCTCGAAGTCCTTCGCGAGACGACGGTTGCGGCCGAGCCATCCGAAGGTGCGCTCCACCACCCAGCGGCGCGGATGAACGATGAAGCCGGTCTGGTTGGCAATCCTGCGGACGATCTGCACGTCGATGCTGGTGGCGCTGGTGAGCCGGTCGGAGTTGTAGGCGCTGTCGGCGAAAGCCTTGGCGACGAACGGGTGGCGCGAGCGGGATATCTTCAGCAGCGGCACGGCACCGTCGCGATCCTGCACATCGGCCCGGTGAACAAGCAGGCTGAGTGGCCGACCATCGGTATCGACCATCGCGTGACGCTTGCGGCCAAGGATCTTCTTGACCGCATCATAGCCGCGCAAGCCGCCGCTTTCTGCGGTTTTTACTGACTGGCTGTCGATCACAGCCGCCGAGGGACACGCCTTCCGGCCCTGGCGCTCGCGATCGGCGACGACAAGCCCATGGCTGATCCGCGCGAACAGGCCCTCGTTCCGCCAGAGCCGGAACCAGCGCCACAGCGTCGACCATGGCGGCAGGTCGGAAGGGATCAACCTCCAGGGACAGCCGGTCGCAAAACGTAGAAGATGCCATTGACGATCTCGCGCATTGAGCGCGCCCTCGGCCGCCGGTATCGGCTCGGTGGCGGCAGATACCGCTCGATCACTTGCCACTCGGCATCGGTCAGATCGCTCGCATAACGAGCCGTCCGTCGGCTATGACGACGACGGGTGGTCGGGGTCCACATGCAGGCTCCAGTCAGGTCTCAGCAACCCTCTGGAATCAGCCTAACCTCGGCCACTCAACCCTTTTCGACACAGCCTCTTAGCGTCAAGGTTGTCGTTGATGCTGGATTTTCCCGTCCGGCCACCCGGCAGGGTTGGTACCTTGAGTCACGTAACCCGCTCCCCAAGCAATGCCCCGCCGAGATCGCCCGGCGCGTTGCGGCGAAATAGATGACTAAGGGCAGGTATCGGGACGCGGGAAGCCGCTGCTGGATGGCGACAATTGTGAAGGATATCGTACGCCTGCCGGCGCCCGATACCCTTCACAATCTCGGACGTTCAGTCCGCCGCCGCCTCTTCCCGAACCCAGACATTTGTTCATCACGGCCCCGGCGGCAGCTAAGCGCCCCCATATCAGTCGAACAACCTGACTAGGCCCAAGCCCAAAACCGCCGTTCGTTCATTCTGCTCGACGAAGCAGTAGGACGAACGGCTTTGGGGATGTTCCCGACAGACCGACTCCCGCGAAGAACTGAGAAAACCGGATAATCGCTTCATCAGCGTCCAGCCGTCGTCGACATGAAGAGCGTCCGCAAGCGTCACATTCACGACTACGCGCGAGTTGATCTCAGGACGGCCCGTTACCCGATCACGCTTCGTCGTCCTCCGCCATCACCCATCCCGTGACCAAGAAGGGCTGGTACCAACGTTTCAGCATCCTCGCGAACAAGACACATCTCGGCCGTTTCCATCGCATACTGCGCGAGGAACTGGACGCGGTCGGGCACGTCGCCCCTATCCCGGGCGGCGAATACGTGCAGATCTCGATGCCGAGTTCACCGAGGCTGCTCCTCAGATGAGCGGATGCGGCGGCTCCTGACCATTCCCGGTATCGGTGCACTCAACGCGACCGAGCCGGTCGCGGCGG
>Ga0210040_10003518_pt1 | contig 21121 bp, 23 predicted proteins | sample CryGeyCG12114_NA_FD_185462 | JGI IMG/M metagenome (GOLD analysis project Ga0210040, IMG submission 185462) | Groundwater microbial communities from aquifer - Crystal Geyser CG19_WC_8/21/14_NA (SPAdes) (version 2) | ecosystem: Environmental > Aquatic > Deep subsurface > Groundwater | place: USA... | reverse complement strand
AGTTGATTGCCGTTTAGCTCATTTCCTTCACATTTACGAGGGCAACTCGTTACGCGGACCCGCCTAGGGGTCCTCATAGTAGTTACTTATTGACTAGTAAGAGCACTTCTTGCCGGTGGGGCCTGGTGGGCTCAATGCGGCCCTATTTATGCGCGGGAGAAAGCGGCCTTTTGTTCGCGTCTGTTTCGTTTTTATAACTAGCTTACCCCCTTACGACTACTCGTTATGCTACGTTTATCTCCTTGGCTAGCCTTAGCCGCGCTCCTAACTCTTGGCTCGGCGGCCAGTGCGCAAACCACACCGGTACTAAAAACTTACACTCCGATGCCTGGATCCCACCCTGCAACTAGTAGTAGGCAGCATAACTATCGCTTTATTAGCGCGCCCCATCGCCAAGTAGCTCCTAATAATTACTCTTTGCTAAGTCATTCTGACTGTATGAAGAAGTTGTTCGTTTCACTGGCTTGGTTGGCCCTAGTGGTAGGCTGTGCTACTAATAGGCTTCCCGAGACATCTCTAAACCCCTTTATCGACTTTTCGGCCGCCGAGTTGTGTGTATGGCTGCGCGATGACATGTCGCCCGTAATGCGTTTTCTGACGGCCACGACCGTGGCCACACTTCTGCTGAAGGAAGGCATCTAAGAGGACCCGGCAAAGATACCGCACCACCGACCGCTACCGTCTGCCGTAACGCCGGCGGCATGGTGAAGCGGACAACCGGTCGTGGGCTGCGGGTGCGTCAGGGTAGTGTCGGAGCGAATCGTTGGCCCGGCCAGCGCGGCGCCTTTGGGGCAGCGGGTAGGGAATAGTTAGCGCAGTCAGTGTTGCTTTGTAAATCAGGTGCGTCCAGCGCATTTCAACTAAAAGATCAATTCGGCTATTAATCAATACAACAGACTGATTGACATAATTTTATGAATTATTAGAATGGTAAAACAAGTGCCGGCGCACCGGTAAGCTATTGCATAGTTCACCCCTAGCTCCGCGACCAAGAGCGTAGTCGTTAGTACTTTTTTAGCCCCGGACGACCACGCCGTAAATCAACCATTGGCTTACTGCCCCTCTCACAGCGGGAATACAACCTGAATCTAAGGATACCTCCACTATCGGAGACGTTTTACCTATCTTGACCGCTCATTCATTTATAGCACTTTATACTACTTTCTATGCCCTTTTCCCTTAAACCTGTTGGCGTTGGTGTACTGCTGAGCGTGCTGCTGCTCGGCTGTAGTAAGCAAGAGAAAGAGGTGCCCCAACCGGAGCCCGTACCCGCCGTAACCAGCCTCACGCTGACTACCTTAACGCCAACCGCGGGCGCTACGCTCACGCGAGCTTCGACTCTGACGGCGCAGTTGGCTTATTCGCTGGCTGCTACGGAAACCTCCCCCTACGGCTACCGAGTAGCCATTCAGTTTGCCAAAGTCAACAGCACTACAACGACTGCGATTAATCCCAGCAGCATTAACTTAACCGAGCGCACGGGCACCGTGACGCTGCAGTACCCGCTCGAGCTGATTTGGGATCGAACAAATCTGGCGCTGGCCCATCCCATCACTTGTTATTACTACTTGCAGCGCGTGAATGCTACCAACAGCACAGTAATTGCGAAAACTGCCGCCCAATCCTTCACGGAGTAGGGAAGGTTGTATCGAACTGATTAGTGCTCCCTAGTCGGCTAGCGGGAGCTTTTGGTAGTTGCGCCTTAGCAGGATCAATTATTCTCAAAAGTATTCGGTATAAACAAGTTGGCCCACCAGGGGCGGTTCACTATGCTTCGGGCTACTTTCACATTTCGTCCGGTATCTAATCCGGGCTTTTTACGGGGTGCCCCGGCCGAAATGGCTGGGAGCCGCGAAAGTTGACAATAGCCTTGCTACCCCTACTCCTCTACTCTAATACCTAACTCTTCTCTATGAACCGGCGACACTTCCTGCAGCTCGGGGGCGCTACGCTCAGCAGCTTATTGGTCAGCAGCGCGACGACGGCCTTCGCAGCTGGGCCCACCCGGGTGCAGCTTCCTGCGAAAGTCCACGTGCGCCTGGACGATGGGCTGCACGAACTGCGCCCCACCGACGCCCGGCAAAGCTGGTCTTACCAGGACGTGGTCGTCACCCTGCAACCCACCCAGGACGCGCTGCGCGTGCTGGTGCACGCCCCGGGCCGGGCCCTGCACGCCGTACAGCTGCAGTGGCCCTACGCCCCGCCCACCGGCGCCACCGTGCTCGGCGATGCCTGGGAGCGGACGTACGGCGACTTGGCCTTTCGCGCCCCTACTTTCGAGCGCAAGCTGCCCTGGTACTTTGTGCAGCAGGAGCCCCACCACACCACCTGCTTCGGCGTGAAAACCGGCTGCAACAGTATGGCCTACTGGCAGGTGGGGGCGGGCACCCTGCAGCTAACCCTGGACACGGAAAGCGGGGGCGTAGGCGTGCAGCTGGGCACGCGCACCCTGTCCGCCGCCGAAATCGTGACCACCCAGCGACAAGAACCGGAAGATACCTTTGCCACCGTGCGGCGCTTCTGCGGCCTGCTGTGCCCCGCGCCCCGCCTACCCCAGCAGCCGGTCTACGGCATCAACGACTGGTACTTTGCCTACGGCAACAATTCCGCCTCCCTGATTCTGGACCACACGGCCATGCTTGCGGAGCTAGTCACCAGTACCGATAATCGGCCCTTTTCGGTGATTGACGCGGGCTGGGCCACCTACGCGCCCACCCTGCCAGGGGATGGCGGCTGGCAAGACGACTTCACGCGGCCCAATCCTAAGTTTGGCGACATGGAAAAGCTGGCCGGGCAGATCACCCGCCTGGGCATGCGCCCCGGCCTATGGACGCGCCCACTCTGCGCCGCCCACGACACGGCCCGCAACCGGCTGCTACCCGCCATTGCCGGCCGCGACGACCCGCGCCAGCCCGTGCTCGACCCCACGATTCCGGAAAACCTGGCCCACGTTGAGCACTTGTTTCAAACCTACCGGGCGTGGCAGTACGAGCTGGTCAAGCACGACTTCACCACCTACGACCTGCTGGGGCGCTGGGGCCCGGCAATGACGGACCGCCTAACGCCCGCCGGGTGGCGCTTCTACGACAACACCCGCACGACGGCCGAAATTATCACCCAGCTTTACCAGGCTATTCGAAAGGCGGCGGGCCCGACCTACCTCCTGGGCTGCAATACGGTGAGCCACCTCTCGGCCGGGCAGTTTGAGCTGTGCCGCACCGGCGACGACACCAGCGGGCAGGAGTGGGCCCGAACCCCCAAGATGGGCGTAAACACGCTGGGCTTCCGGCTGGTGCAGCACAACCGTTTCTACGCCGTCGATGGCGACTGCGTGGGCCTGACGACGAAGATTCCCTGGGCCAAAAACAAGCAGTGGCTGCACTTGCTGGCGGAAAGCGGCTCGCCCTTGTTCATTTCGGCGCAGAAAGAGGCCCTGGGCACGGCGCAAAAAGAGGCCATCCGGCAAAGCTTCGCCCAGGCGGCCAGCGTTCAGCCCGTGGGCGAGCCCCTGGACTGGCTGACGACCCCGTGGCCGACCCGGTGGCGGCTCAACGGCCAGGTGCAGACCTTCGACTGGACGTAATAAAACGCCTTGTCTCCCACTACTACTTACATTTTGCTAGCTGCTTTTGCCCTTGCAGCTACTAGCCATTGCGTCCCTCAAAGGCCTTGCTACTCATTCTCCTGGCACGATTTTGCCTCGCGCCAGCTGAACGCGGGTTCATAGCCTAGTACGCGGCGCGCCTTTTCAATAGAAAGCAACGTTTCGTGTCCCTCCAGCTTTTTCTTCACTGGCACAGTAGGAAAAGTCTGGGCCATCAGCTCGGCCGATGGCGTGGTCATCACTGTGTCGGCGTTGGCGATGATGAAGGCGTGCATGCCGGTTGCCTGCCACTCAATGGCTTTGCGAATGGCCTGCGCGCCGTCGCGGGCGTCGATGTAGCCCCACATGTTCCATTTGCGCTGCTCAGGGTCGTCGTTATAGGCCGGAAATTTGGCGTAATCCGCTGGTTCCATCACGTTCGAAAAGCGCAGGCCAACGAGCTTCAACGCGGGTGATTGGTAGCAAAACTGGCGGGCCATATCCTCCATCAACACTTTAGCCAGGGCGTAGGCACTCTTAGCGCGCAAGGGATAGTCTTCATCCACAGGTGCATAGGGCGCGTTTTCATCGAAGGGTTCGCCCAAGGTAGTTTCGCTTGAAGCCCAAATCACCTGGTTAATTCCCAGCCGCCGCGCCGCCTCAAACACGTTGTAAGTGCCCATGATGTTGTTTTGAAACAAGTGGGCGTCGGGATATTGGCGGGGGCTAGGGTAGGCCGCCAAGTGCACAATGGCGTCGAAAGCCTGCGGGGCCACGCCCGCGTAGATGTCCTCGCCCACCGAGGAAAAGGCGTCCAGCGTTTGGCCAAAATCGGCCAGGTCGGCAATGATGCTCGGCACACCGGTGGCGGGCACCGTATCAACCACAAACACATCGTAGTGGTGGGCCAGTAAATCGGCCACGCAGGCCTTACCTAGTTTGCCTGCCCCGCCCGTAACCAGGATGCGCGGGCGGGTCGGTTGTTGTTGCTTGCTCATAGACTGCACGCGGCCGGTTGCTTGGAACCAGCCGGCACGCGCCGACCGTCCGGCCACGGGCGTATACGCAAAAAGCCTTCTGGCGATATCAAAGCGAGCCCACAAGCCTGCGGGGGTAGGCAACCTGTTCAAAACCTGATACCAACTAGCACTACCCCGCTACCTATTTAAATCGTAGAGAAGGCTAAACGAATACTGCCGCTCTATTACTTCTAAGGTCGTTACGGATAGTAGCTCTGTGCATCTATTGCACTGCACTTACGTCGAAAGGCTCCAAGCCGGAAGTGATGCGACAGCGCAGCCCCGGCTTCGCGTCCAACGCCTTACTATTGGTTTGGTCACTACGTCTAGAAGGATGAGTCTTCAGGCTTCGCACGACGTGGCGTTCGTTTGCAACGTTCTATTACAACAAAGCAAAACGGATGCTTTTCAACGGTCCGCACACTTCTAAGGAAGAACCGGTCAAATAAGCCGAACTGCTAGTATAATCTTATTTTATAGTTAAATTACTGTAAATCATTTGACTACGGACGTATTCACGCGCTACTGCAAGGCTTCCAGCGCGATGGCCAGATACACCAGTGGGGCATTCCAGTTGATGGCAATTTCGTTGGAAGCATAAGAGCACACAGTATCGGCGTAGGATAGGGCGGGCAGCGTGGAGGAGTACGTGCAGCCATCCTGGCGGCCGGGATTGGGGCCGCCTACCAGGAGACCCGGTACTGGAAGTGCTACTCCATCGGCCTCCGAAGGGCGGTGGTGCGGGTGCTGCGGCGACTTGGCCCCGCTGCCCGTGAGGAAGCAGTAGCCTGTAGCGTTGCGGCCCAGCAGGTAATCTAGGTTGGACAGGGCAGCGTGCAGGTACCGGCGGTCATGGGTGAGGCGGTAGGCTTGCACGAGGGCAATTCCCTGGTTGGCCGCCGTGGCGTTGCCCCCCCAGCTATAATCGGCAGGAGCTTTGCCCATTACCGTCTGGTAGGCCTGGGTCTGGTAGCCCTGCATGAGGGCATCGGCGGCCGTGCGAAGGCGAGCTTCCAGCTTCGGTAAGTCGGGGCGGGCTACGGGCGTCAGGGCGGCCTTGTGGCGGGCCAGCGAGTAGTAGGCCAGCGTGCGCACCTGGTTCCAGGTAGGCAGCGGCGTCTGCTCATTGGGAAACAGGGGCACGGCGGTGTAATACGGATCCTCTTTCGTGGTGATGTATAGCTCCGCGGCGGCCCAAACGAACTCATCTTTCACCGAATCATCCCCGTAAGCGCCCGTCACGACGGCCGGTTGAAACTGTTGGTTCATGGCCTCCTGCCGGTAGAACACGGCCGGATGCGCCCGCGCCCACTCCCAAGCCTGCCGGGACGCCCGCAGGCAGGAGTCGGCCAGGCCCGGCAACTGCCGACTGAACGGGCGCAGTACCCTACTGGCTTGGGCCAATACGGCGGCAAAGTCGAGGGTGGCCGCCGTACTTTTCTGCACCACGTAGCGCGGGGCCACGGCTTGGTCGGGCAGCACCATACCGTCAAACGCGGCGTTGGTGAGCTTGTGGTACACGCCCCCGTCGTGCGGGTCCTGCATGGTCAGCATCCAGCGCAAATTCCAGAGGGCTTCGTCCAGCACGTCGGGGAGGGCATTCCGACTTTCGGGAATAGCCGTTTTAAGCTGCGCGCAGTAAGCCGGAAAATCTTCGTACACGGAAAGCAACGTGCCGACGGTAATGCCGGAGTTAACGATGTACTTGTTGTAGTCGCCGGCGTCGTACCAGCCCCGCGACGACGCCAGCACCGTGCCTGCGGGCCGGGCCGCACTAGCCGCCGAGGGGTGCACCAGTACCCGCGTATCGGGGTGGCCGGCGGCCCTACTCCAGCGGCCCGCGTAAGTGGCCGGTAGTGGCGTGGAGGCGCGTTGGTAATAGTAGCCCTTAAGCGCCGCCTGGGCCACGGCTTTGTGCACATTTGGCTGAATACGAAACGGGTAGGAGAAGCCTATCTGCGGAATCCAGACCACAAAAGTACCCTGCTGAGTAAGCGCCGAAAAGTCGGCCGCGCGGGTTTGCTGCTGGGCCAGGTCGGCGGAGCGCTGCTCGCCCAATTGGCCGGTAAACACCACGGTAGCGCGGTCAAGGGTCGTGATGTAGAACGGACCGGCGGCCGCACCGACCACCACGGCCACCTTTGGGGCAGTCGGGTAGAACCCTACCTGGTTCAGCCGAATGCTATCGGTAAGGTGCTGCGCGGCCAGCGGGCGGGCCAGTAACAAGAAGCTGAGCAATAGCAGCAACTTAGGGGGTAGGGACATATTTACTGGATTTGGTCAACTAGTCGGATAACGCTTCCTGGCTTCTAATACAAAGTCATGATACGAATTCCTGCGTTTTTTAGGTGCCCGATGGAAGCTGCACAGGTCAATCAATAGCGTCAGTGCGTTTCTACGCCACGCTAAAGAGTTTCTGCGCATCGCCGCCCTACTCACTCGTTAAGGTAGTGTAGCAGCTGGCATCCAGCGTAAACATGGCCGTGCCTTTGCGCACTCTTACCCGTTTACCTTCCTGCATGGCGCGGGTCTGGTCGGTGGTGAATACGCGCAGCTTTCTCACGGTAGCAGGCATGCCCGTAAGCGTTGCGGTGCGGGTGGCGCCGTTATTGACTAGATGCACCGCGTATACGCCTCGGCGGCTATTGCCCAACGCGGCGGCCGATACGTTAGGCCGGTCGGCGGTGATGGGTAGGGCCACCACGTCTTCGGGTGTCGCTGCCAGCTGCTTCAGATTCCAGAAACGCTGGGTAGGCCGCAACGGCGTATTATCACCAAAGATGCCCCCACCGGCCAGGGGGGAGTAGTCGGCCGTCAGCTGCCACTGCAGAATGGTAAGCGGCCGTAAGCTGAACGTGTATGCTGGCCGTTCCCGGGCCTACATCCTGCACGGTTTCCACGAAGTCGAGGCTATCCAAGCGGGTCGTGACGCGCTGTTGAGTACCTTCCCGCGCGTACTTAGGGCGCTGGCGTTCTTTGCCGGTGGCGCTCATGTGGCGGCCGTTGGCCGTCACCACGCGCAGACTGGTTTCGAACTCCAGCAGCTGGCCCTGAGTACGAATGCCGATAACGTTGCCCCAAGGCGCTAGTTCTACCTGCGCAGCCACTTGGCTTACAGACGCGACCAACGATAAACAGGTCACGAACAACCCAATCCGCCGCCCTTTAGCAGTAGCAACCACGTATTTTATCACCGTGAACTTACGTTTTGTTGAATTCGCTGCCGCACGACCGGCACGGTAGCACTAAAAGAGAGTGGCGGTTGCTTGGGAGGGCGAAGAAAGCACGCGTCCCCAGTAACTTCTCCATGGCTTCCCTATTTTATCAGCATTGGATAAAATCGTATTGATAACCCACATAAAAAGCCGGGCATCTTCTACCAGCACGTTACAGAGGTGGCGGAAATACCCGGCTTTCAAGTGCTTATTCTTGGTCTTTAATCTTTCGGCACAATCCGGAAATTGTCAAACGACATGTCGGCGTCCAGCACGCCGGGGCCGATAAAGACAACCTGACACTTGTGCAGAGGCTTTTCCAACGCACTTAGATCCTTAATAAACGAGTTCAGTGGCACGGTCATCGTGCGCCATTTTCCACGGGTATTGAAGGGTGTCGTTGGCGCCTACCAGTAGGTGTTCACAGCATCAACGTCGCCATCAATACTTATGCGAATAGCGTTGCTGCTGAACGGCTTAAGCGTATTCACTTCAAAGCGCAGTACGTAATTGGCCAGGTTGGTCACAATGTCGGCGGGCAGCGCAATATTGTTATGCACCGAGAACTCCGTCCATTCATAGTTGCCGATTGACTTGTTGACGCACACGTACGGGCCATTGATCGGTGCGGGGGTAGGGCCGGTGGTGATGAAATCGGTGTCACCCCACACGCTCCCATTCTTGTCGTAGCCGAAGATGATGTTGCGGTCGTCCTTGTAGCGGCCGGGCACGGCTGTTTCTTTGGCATTGCCATCCACTTTTAAGGGTAGCACCGGGCGCAGCGTTGGCCGGTACTACGAAGAATACCGAGTCGGCCGTAGTTTTAGTGATGGTGAGCGGCGTACCGTTCCACAGTACTTTGCCATTAGCTGGCGTCACTTCGTACAGGTCAAAGCCACTGCCCAATACCACGCCCTGCTGACCGGGCGCGGCATACTCGTTAGCTAGGCCCTTAACGGTCAACGATGGCACGACCACCGTGTACTTGGTTTGGGCCATGCCCCCCAGCCGTGGTGACGGTGATGGTGTTGGTTACGTTTTTGGGCACCGAGCGCGGCACGCGCAGCGTAATTTCGTTAGCCGTAATGTAGGCGTCTTGCAAATCGACGGTCACATCGTTGAATGCGACACTATTAACGCTGCAAAAGTTACTACCCTGAATGATGACCCAGTCGGCGAGGCTGCCGCCCGTAATGGCTGCCGAACGATTGGTAGGGCCCGATACGCTGCTAATGCCGGGGGTACCGCCGCACATGTCATCTGCTTCTTTTTTGCAGGCTGAGAATCCCAGAGCACTCAGCAACAATCCGAAAGCCAGCGTGCTGCGGAGAGTTTGATTAAAAATCAACATATGAAAAATGGAAAAATCGAGGTGGGAAATCAAGCCGGATTCGGGCCGCCTTGGGTGGCGCAGTGCCCAAACCCGGCTTGGTAATACAACTGAGAGGCGCGCCCTACCAGCCAGGGTTATTGCCCGTAATGAGCCTATTAGAGTTCAACTCCGACATGGGAATGGGGTAGAGCAGGTTCTTGGCCGAGCGGCGTTTCACCACGTTGTTCTCATCGATGTCAATGGCGTTCATCACGGGCAAATAGATGCCCCAGCGCAGCAAATCCCAGCGGCGGTCACCTTCCAGGCCCAGTTCGCGGCGGCGCTCTTCCAGCACGTAGGAACGGAAGGCTTGCTGGTTCAGAGCGGGCACTTCACTGGCCCCGTTGCGGCGCCGAATCAGGTTCACGGCCTCTTTGGCGGCAGCCGTGGGGCTACCGTTTACCTCGTTGTCGGCCTCAGCAAAAATCAGCAGCACGTCGGGGTAGCGCAGCAGCGGATAGTTGAAGTTGGCGCGCGTAGTACTGCGGTCCGACACCGCCTCAAACTTGCGCAGGCGGCAGATATGGGTGTCATTCACGTTCGAGTAGTCGGTAGGCAGGTAGCCGTACTTGGCCCGCTTGGCCTCGGCCTCGGCCTCGGGGCTTGTATCGGTGCCGCGCACCACCAGGCTGTCGCTGGTGGGGTAGTAGTGCACGCCGCCATACACCTTCCAGCGGTGCACTACCCCGTCGGTAATGCGCTGGTCGTTGGGCTCAAAGAGGTGGTACCAATGATCAGAAGCCGCAATGGGCGCGCCGTCTATCTCGCCGGTAGTAGGCACCACGCGGCCCACGTGAAACCACGATACCTCGTTGCCATACAAAGGGTCGTTGGAGATGGTTTGCAGCGACCAAATGTGCTCGCCCTTGTTCTGGTTGGTCACGCTCCACGTTTCGGCGTGGCTGCCAAAAAGCTGGTAGTCTTCGCTGTTCATCACCTCCAGGGCTTTATCGCGGGCCAGCTTGAAGTACTCAGCCGAGTTCATGCCTTCCAGGCCCGCCACCACGGTTTTACTGTGGGTAAGCGCCTTGGCAGGTAGCAGCGTACACTTACTGCCTGACACTTGTAGCGCTGGGCCACCCATTACCGTTACCTGGCCGCTGGCCAGCGAGCCCGAGGCAATGGTGAGGTACGTCTTGGCCAGCAGGCTGCTGGCTGCCCCCTTGCTGGGGTGGCCCGTTGCGGCTCGTGTAGAGGTCCGTTTCGGCCATCTTCAACTCCTTAATAATGAAGGCGCGTAGATATCCTTGACGGGCGTGCGCGGCTGTTGCGGCGCGGTGCCTTCCACGATCGATTTTTCGAAGAGCGGCACGTCGCCGTAAGCCCGCACCAGCAGGTAGTAGGCCCAACCCCGCAGAAAGTGCAGCTGCGCCAAGGCGTCTTTTTGCACCACCGGGTCAACAGAAGTCATAGACTCTACTTGGCTGATGGCAAAGTTGCAGCGGTGAATGAGAATGTAAGGGCCGTTCCAGCCCGCATCAATACCCCAATAGCTCTGAAAGTTGCCCGAGCCCACGTCGCCAAAGGCCCAGCTGGGGCCGGTCGAGTCGTCCGAGTCGTAGTCCCAGAGGTTTGGAAACTGCCCGTAGCGGAACATGGCCTCCGCCGACAGCGTGTTGAGGGCCCCGTTAACGTAGCTATTCACATCGGTCACCTGCGCGGGGCTCACCGAGTCTAGGGGGTTTCCGTTAAAAAATCCTTGCACGATGTGGTAGCCAGTGAGCGGCTACAAACAGGGTAGCTATAAAATGCTTTTTCATGATATGAAGTAGTTGTCAAGGCGGTTAGAAGGCCGCGCGCACGCCCAACGTGAAGGTGCGGCTGTTGGGGCAGGAATTCATGTCAGCAATAAAAAAGACTTCCACGATATGGCGAAATCCGGGTGCGATCCACCTCTTTCCTGCCCGCCTTTATGGGAGTCCTGTCCAAAGGCATGATTACCCGCTGGATACTGCCTCACTTACCCGCCGTGCTGGCGGCGGCCGACCAAGCGCCGACTTGGCCGAGGCAGTAGCCGCCATCTGCTACAAGCTTAACACAGGCTGCCAGTGGCGTTGGCTATAAGTCAAGGCCCTGTTTACGGGCCTACCGCTGAGTTGGCAGGGCTTGTATCACCACTTTAATGTCTGGGGTAAGTATGGAGCTTGGGAAAATCCTGTGGGTCAACAGCTTGCAATATGCTTACGTGCGACACAGCATCAAGGCCAACATCCCACGCAACCGCCGTTCGGCCAATTGGCAAACCGACGACGATACCCCCTTGGACCCGGAACTGTATCGCGGCCGGCTGGTCATTGAGTGCCTCAATGCTTGGCTCGATGGCTCTGCTCGTACGCTATGAAATCAGCCTGCAAAACTGGCTGGCCTCTACTGTTTGCTACTGCGTGAGGTTATGCCACCACCGATTTCCTAAACAGGTTCAAGAAAAGTTTCTTTATTTTCTATTATTACCCCTATTTTTAACAACAAGCTATAATAAAGTTTATTTTTAATGAATACTGAATTATCAGCAATAACATTCGATAATGATTAATTATCGAATGTTATAAAAGAGGCGTAACTTGCCTCCGAAATCGTCCCGCTACTCCTATATAATATAGGCACATGAAAAAGCTGCCCACTCTGCCGACTGCCAAGACCACTGTGAGTCTGCCGCTGGTCGACCTGACGGAGCACACAGCCAAGTATGTCGCGGCCGGTCTATCGGGGGCACCCAACACGGCCAAGGCCTACGCCGGTGACTTGAAGCGCTTCGGCCTGTGGTGCGCCGAGCACGCCCTCGAACCCCTGCCGGCCTCGGTCGATACGCTCGCGGGCTTCGTCACCCACCTGGCCGAGTCGGGCAAGAAGGTGGCCACCATCCAGCGCCACTGTGCGGCTATCTCCAAAGCCCACGCGTTGAAAGGACTGGACTCGCCCACGGATGACAAGAAGTTCAAGGTGCTGCTCGAAGGCATCAGCCGGCTGAAGGGCGTACGGCAGAAACAAGCGCCCGCCTTTACGCTGGCCAATTTCAAACGCACCGTGAAAAGTATCGATGCCAAGAGTTTGTTTGGGCTGCGCGACCGGGTGATTCTGCTGCTGGGCTTCACCGGGGCCTTCCGGCGGTCCGAGCTCTCGGCGCTGAATATCGAGGATCTGAGTTTCTCGGAGGAAGGGCTGATCGTGAACCTGGCCAAGAGCAAGACCAACCAGCTAGGGGCCGCCGAGGAAAAGGCCATCTTCTACTCCCCCGAGTTCCAACTCTGCCCCATCCGCACCTTGCAAGCGTGGTTGCAGCGGCTCGACCGCACGGAGGGGCCGGTGTTTGTGTCTTTCCGCAAGGGCGGGCGGCTCACCGACCGGCGACTGACGGATCATCATCTGAACCTGATCGTACAGCGGTATTTGGGCAACAAGTTCTCGGCCCACTCGCTGCGGGCGTCCTTCGTCACCGTGGCCAAGTTGGCAGGGGCCGATGACTCAGAGGTCATGAACCAAACCAAGCACAAGACCTCGGAGATGATCCGCCGCTACACCCGCCTCGACAACGTGCGCCAGCACAACGCGGCCCAAAAGCTCGGCTTGTAATAAGCTAATAAATAATTGTCTTAGCTTGTTACCTTTGGGCCAGCACCTTTCGACGTGCGCTCTTAAGGCGTTTCGGCACTTGGTACGCCGGACACAGCTTGGAGCGGCTGCCCGCTGCGGTGGATACCCTGATGGGAGATGCCTCCTACGCCGAAACCGACAAACCGGTCGCACCCCTTCCACGACATTGCGCGGTCCTCTCGTAGGCGCAGGCCCTACTCAAACTGGATGCGCCGACGGACGATACGCCAGGCAAAGGACTGTCCAAGGGCCTTTCCCATGAAGAGCGGGTAGTACAAACAGGCACCGCCTCTCCACGGTGAAAAGGAGTGCTGCGAGTCCGCCTGCGGGAGCGGCATACGTTCTCTCGTATCTTAAGGCGATCAATAGAAGTAAATAGCCTATGCCGTTCACTTTTGCCCCCTGTTTGATGCTCAAGAGGGCTTCCCGAGCAGTACTATTCGTTTTAGCGACCGGTCTTATCACGCCAAGTCAAGCGCAAGACTTCAAGAACCAACAGGAGCTGTTTTGGCATGCGAATACAGACCATAGCATTACCTGGGACCTGACCCGCGAAACAAGGCTGCCCCATAACGACAATATCGAACTGTCGGGCACGCAGGTCTCCGCTATCATCGGCTACGAGGTCACCAAGGAGAAGCAGCTGTACATTACCCGCGACATTCTCTTTCCGCAGCTGCGCAAATACACTAAATCGAACGAGTCCCTTTACCGCGCCTATCTACGCGATACCTACACCGATGACCTCTTGCCCGTCCTTACCTTGGCGGACAAAAAGTATGAAACCGGCGTGTTGGACTCCGTCAGGATCAACGGCAAAATCAGCTTTTATTTCCAGCCAAGAGACGGCCTCACCGTGGTCCGTTCTTTCTTCCCTTCGATGCAAGACCGCTGCCTGGTTGAGAAGTGGACCTTGGTCAACACCGGCACGACGCCTGCTAAGGTAGGTATTGGGGCCACCGAACTCAAACAGGCAGAGGCCGGCTGGCACGGAACGTACCACCGCCGGGTCTTCACCGATGCCCAGCACAATGTCACCTTGCAACCCGGAGAGCAGTATGAGTTTGGCGTGTATTTCCTGGCGACGGTAAACGATGAAGCAGAGCCCGCCGTTTCCGTGGCCGCAATCGAACGAAGCCGCGACACGTTCCTGGATAGCATGGCTACGAATCTGCAACTGCACTCGCCCGACCAGGTCATTAATACCTTGTTCTATTTTTCCAAGATCCGAGCCGCAGAAAGTATTTTCCGCTCCCGCTACGGGCTGGTCCATTCCCCGGGCGGCGGCAACTATTATGTCGGGATCTGGGCCAATGATCAGGCCGAATATAGTGGCCCCTTCTTTCCGTATCTGGGGTACCAAACCGGTGTGCAGGCCGCGATGAATGCCTACCGCATCTTTCAGCGCAACCTGCCCAAAGATGGAGGGAAAATCTGGGCTTCGTTCGAAATGGATGTCACCTTTCCCTTCGGGGAACGCGACCGCGGCGACGCGGCGATGATTGCCTTCGGCGCCACGCACTTTTTGCTCGCGTCCGGCGATCAGCAGAAAGCCGAAGAGCTATGGCCCTTGATCACGTGGTGCCTGGACTATTGTCATCAACGGACCACGTCGGCGGGCGTCGTGGCGTCGGAAAGTGATGAGCTGGAAGGCCGCTTTCCTGCTGGTTCGGCCAATCTCTCCATCTCGTCCTTATACTATGGGGCCTTGGTCCAAGCGGTTCGGTTAGCGAAAGCGATGCATAAACCCGCAGCCCTTATTTCGGCTTATCAAAAACGGGCGCAGCTGGTAGCGACGGCGATTGAAAAGTACTTTGGGGCAGAGCTGGAAGGCCTACACACGTATAAATATTATAAAGAGAATACGACATTACGAAGCTGGATTTGCCTACCCTTGGTCGTGGGCTTGCACCGCCGCAAAGTGGGCACGCTGGATGCCTTATTCGATAAATTGTGGTCGGCCAACGGCGTCCTGACCGAGCGGAAACCAGGGACTGATTCCCCACAAGTGTTTTGGGACCGCGGCAGCCTGTATGCGTTTCGGGGCGCCTTTAAAGCGGGGGCGGCTGATCGGGCACTAGAGCGCTTACTGTCCTATTCCACCACGCGGCTAACTGGTTTTCGGGTACCCTATGCTGTGGAAGCCTGGCCGGAGAACGGCATGGCACACCTCTCCGCCGAAAGTGCTTTGTATTGCCGGATCTTTACCGAGGGGATCTTAGGTCTCGAACCAACGGGATTTAATCGCTTCACCCTACGTCCCCAGTTGCCAACGAAGTGGGACTATCTGAACCTCAATAATATCAAGGCTTTTAACACGACCTTCGATGTTCATCTGCGCCGGGACAAGCATAAACTCCAGGTAAAGGTCGTCTACCAGGGCAAGGTCGTACTACAACGGGCGTTAAAGAACAACACGCCGGTGGAGGTCTGGTTGAAATAACCCTCTTTTTAGAGAGGATACCAACTTAAGAACCTGCGCTTCACTCACCTATCATTTTGCGGTGATATACGCTTCCCGCCTAAAGCAGTCAGGTGGCAGCAGAGAAAAGCTCGGCTTGTAACAAACTAGGTAGGAACGTCCTTAGTACGCAACTTTTGTTTCGGACAGCAAAAAAGGGGTTTCGTGCGTCTAGCCCTTACGGCCGCCTTCTTCTTAATTGAGTTTCTTTACCGGGGGGAAGGATCATGGGGCAACCAGGCTCGCTTTTGCCCACCCGCAATTATTTGCCAGCTGGTCCGTTCGGGGAATGCCCGCGGTAACTTGACTCACCCGCAATGCCTCCCGCTAGTTCCTATGCTCCAGCTCCAGCAGTTCCGAAAAACCTACCAGCGGCGGCTGGTGCTGCACATAGAAGACTTCACCCTCCCGCCCGCCGTGTATTGGCTGCGCGGCAGCAATGGCTCGGGTAAGAGTACGCTGCTCAAGTCCCTGGCGGGCATCATACCGTACCAAGGCGACATTATCCTGGAGGGGCGCTGGAACCTGCGGCAACACGCCGTCGCGTATCGGAGCGCCGTGAACTTTGCCGAAGCCGAACCGATCTTCCCCACCTTTCTCACGGGCGTAGAACTCATCCGCCTGTTCAAGGCGGCCAAGAAAGCCCCCGCTCACCAAGAGGCGTTTTACCTCGAGAGCATGCAGCTCAGTGCCTATGTCCACGAGCCGGTGCATACCTATTCCAGTGGCATGCTCAAGAAGCTGGCGCTCGTGCTGGCGTTCCTGGGGCAGCCCCGCTGTATTCTGCTCGACGAGCCGCTGACCACCTTGGATGCCGAATCGCTGCCCATTCTCTACGCCTGGATTACCCAGCAGCACCAGCAGCACGGCACGTTGTTCCTCTTGTCTTCCCACCAAGCCTTCGCCGGTGGTACGCTCCCCCCGGTGCAGGAGCTGCTGGTAGCACAACAGACCCTGCAGCACTACCGCGCATGAAAAGGCCGCTCACCCGCGCGCTGGTCAAGATTCTGGCCACCGGTTTTTACCGGCAGCATACCGGCTTCTTGCTGACGCTACTAGTGCTGTTTTTCAGCAGCTTCTTCTACACCAAGGTGCTGAACCAGACGCATCTAACCCCCGCACAGCAGCAGCAAACGGCCTTGAAACTCGTGCTCTCCTCCGTGAGCGAGCCGCTGGGCGTATTCCTGCTGGTTGGTCTGTTCTGGCTCTACACCCTGAAGAGTCGCCACTATGTAGCCGCGCGGTTGCAAGCCGCGGATGTGCAGTTTCTACGCTACAGCAGCACTGCCCTGAGCTGGGGACGACAGGTGCAGTCCTGGTCAGTGGTTCAGCTGGTCATCGCCATCCCCCTGCTGATCGTCGGCGGGTATGCCCTGCTGATCGGGATGGCGTATGGCTACTGGCTCGTTCCTCTCCTGATCCCCGTGTATCTGCTGGCGCTGACGTACTGGAATGCGGCCTACTACACGCACTTGCTCCAGGCGCATCCCCTGGCCCCGGCAGTGACAGCCAATCCGCTCGCGTGGCTACGGGGCTGGCCCAAGCCCCTGTTCAGCCTCTTCGGCTACGAACTCCTGGCCTACCAGCGCGTGCCCTACGCCGTAACCAAAGGCAGCGCCTTGGCCAGTATGGTGCTGCTGTTTTACGTGTTTCCCGATGCGCAGGCCGACCAACGGCTGCTGGGCCTGATCGGCCTAACCGGTGCCCTGGCGCAGGTAGTGCTGCTGTACCAAGCCCACGCGTTCGAGCGCTCGTACCTGCGCTTCGCGCGGAACTTCCCGTATGCCGGGTGGCAGCAGTATGGGCAAGAGGTCGCGCTGTACAGTGTGCTGTTGCTGCCCGAGATAGTGTGGTTGCTCATCGTCAGTCCCTTCCGCGAGGGCCTGCTCGCAGTGGGTTTACTGCTGAGTGTCACCCTGTTCTTTCGGAGTCTGCTCTACCGACTGGACCAGCGGATGACCCCGTATCTACGCCTGGTCTTTGCGCTGTTTATGGGTTTTCTCTTCCTGGACTTGTTCGGCCTGACCCATCTGCTGATCATGGGCAATGCCGTGGCAGCCGGGGTATTCTTCTATCGCTACCGCGAGCAGGAGTAAGAGAAGCCTCCGCCTGCCACGTACGCTGGTCTGGTCGCCGGCTAGGTAGGTGGTGCATCAGGGTTTGAGCAGTTGCCCGCCCTCGTATGCGCTAGACGAAGGTCCCCTGCTCCCGACCGGGCATTTGCTCATGCCCGGTAAGCTCTCCGTCCGGTTAGCGCGCTCAAGATTGGTACGATTCCAAAGACAACCGTCCTTAGTATGTAACTTTTATTCCAATCAATTAAGAAATGCCTTTTTTGAACTGACTCATCTAAAGTAGATAGCGCCTGCTCTGACTCTGTGCTGGCTGCGCTTGCCGACCTTCACTGCAGGGGACTCTTGGGACGGCTCATGGTCGAAGCCTAATCAACGTATGCGAACGGCGTGCTAACCTCATTATGCTAACTGGAACTACTAGGTGAGAATAGCGAACCCGCGACACTTACTAGCGTGCTTACGCAGAGAAGGGTTTCTAAGAGCCTAAAGCAAGCAGACATCGCTAGACAACAGCAGAGGGTCTCTGCGAAAAGGAAACTTAGAAAGAGACGGTTTTGCAGTCGAATAAGTAGGTGAGCGACGCGTAGCAGGCTCGGTTGTAGTACGCTGGCTCGTAGCCCGAGTAGGAAGCAGCAACGTGACGATAGTCCACCGCTAGGTTACGTTGGCCCCACCGGTACCCTGTTTGCAACAACAGGTTACTATACTGGTAGCCCAGGCCCATTTGCCAGCCTGCGTCGCGTCGTTGGGAGTACCCCTGAGGTGGTCCGATTAGGCTGGACAGTTTAGGGCGGTAGTTGGAAGAAGTTGTTGGTGAGTGTAATAGGGCGTCTGATAGCTAATGCTGGAGTGCAAACGTTCGTGATTATAGTAGTCAAAATACTCGGCGACGCTGGCTTGGGCGTCGGCCAGGTTGGCAAAAACGGGCCACTCGCGTAGTTCGAGGATCTCCGTTTTGAGGCGGGACCAGAGGCGCCCAAAACCTTGAGCCGGTTTTCAGCTTGGGCATTGTCGTAGCACTCGCCGCGGCGACTCTGCGAGCGGACGGCCTCGTGGTCGTGGAGCAGCTTCCGGTAGACATTGCCGCAGTACTGCCCACCGCGGTCGGAGTGCACGATGAGTTGGTGCGTGGGCGGTTGCGCCATAAACGCGCGTTGCAAGGCCGTGGTAACCAATTCTTCGGCCATGGTGGCCGCCACGTGCCAGCCCACCACATGCTTGGTACACACGTCCTGAAAGGCGCACAAATAAGCCCAGGAGCCATTGGCAAGCGGTAAATACGTGATGTCCGAGATCCACACCCGGTTGGCCTGGGTGGGTTTGGGCTGGTCGAGCAGCCGGTTGGGGGCGCAACGCAAGCCGTGGGTCGAGTCGGTCGTGCGCGGGGTGTAGGCCTTGGGTTGCAAGGCGTGCAGGCCCCGGCGGCGCATGGCCGTGCGCAGGCGCTGGCGGCCGACCCGGTGGCCTTTTTGGCGCAAGGCGACCTGGAGCCGGCGGGTACCGTAGCGGCGTTGATGGTGCCGAAAGACCTGGACCAGCGCCGTTTCCCAGGCCGGCGTCTTCGGGTGCCCCACCGCCCGCTGCTGGCTCGCCTGCCAAGCGTAAAAGCTGCTGGCCGGCACGCCCAGCACCTGGCAAAGTCGTCGCACAGGGTAGTGGCCGCGCTCGGCGGCAATGAAGCGGTAGCGGCTCATGGGTGCTGGGTCTGCGATAATGCGGCTAGAGCATTCCGATGGCAATGGCTTTTTTTAAAATTTCCAGTTCCTGTGCCTGCCGCCGGGCCAGGGCCCGCAGTTAGCGCAGTTCGGCGGCCGTATCGGGGTCCAAAGTCACGCCCAACGCCGCTACCGGCGTTTGAGCGGCTTTTTGCCACTGATAGATGCGTTTGGGGTCGATGCTGAGCGCGCGGGCAGCAGCTTGGGCCGAGCGGCTTTGCTCGGCTAGGCGCAGGGCTTCAGCGCGGAAGGCTGCATCGTACTTGCGGCGCTTGTCAGGTTTTGCAGAGTCTTTCATGACGTTGGAAAGATACCACCCTGTTCTGTCCACATTAGCTAGACCACCTCAATTTGAGGTGATCCGATTGCGCTGGACAGTTTAGGTACTGTTCGCGTTACGACTGCTATACCTAGTGCTTAGTCAGGGGAATTAGTTAACAAAACAGGGTGCTTAGCGTTAGGGCCATATGGCCCGTCCAATCACTCCCTTTACCTTACCGGCTGCCGACCAGGCCGCCCTCGAAAAGTTTACGCGCACGGGTTGCCGGCCGGTACGGGCCGTGCGCCGCGCCCAGGCCCTGCTGGCGCTAGCGACCGGTATCGGCCAGCAGGCGGCCAGGAAAGCGGTTGGCCTGAGCCGACAGGCCGTGAGCCAAGTGTGCCGCCGTTACGAAAAAGGAGGCTAGCAAGCCGCCTTAGCTGAAGCGCCGCGTAGCGGCGGCCCGCGCCGGTTTGACGGTTCCCAGCGGGCGGCCCTGACGGCGCTGGCCTGCACCCCGGCCCCGGTGGGCCACAGCCGCTGGACCTTGCGCTTGCTGGCCGACAAAGCCGTGGAATTGACGCTGGTGGCGGCCATTTCCCACGAAACGGTGGCCCAGGTGCTTAAAAAACGAGTTGCAGCCCCACCGCCAGCAGTACTGGTGCCTGGGGACGGTGAATGCGGCCTTCGTAGCCCGAATGGAGGACGTCCTAGCCGTGTACGAACGGGCCTACGACCCGCGTTTTCCCGTCGTCTGCTTCGACGAGCGGTCCTGTGTCTTGCATGGCCAGCCGGTGGAGCCGCTGCCGCCCGTGCCGGCGCAACCCGCCCAAGACAGCCGGCCGGCGAAGGCGGGACGGCCCCGGCGCGAAAGCAGCACCTACGTGCGCTAGGGCACGGCCTGTTTGCTGGCCGCGTTTGAACCAGGCGCGGGCCAGCGTCGGGTCGAGGTCTCCGCCCGGCGTACCGGGGCTGACTACTGCCGCTTTATGCAGCAATTGGCTGCCCACTACCCCGAGGCCGAGAAAATCGTGCTCGTGCAGGACAACCTCAACACCCACACCGACGCCGTCTTTTACCAGCACCTGCCCGCGGCCGAAGCGCGGGCGCTAGCAGCACGCTTCGAGGGGCACTACACGCCCAAGAACGCCTCCTGGCTCAATATGGTCGAATTCGAACTCTCGGCCATCGCCCGCCAGTGCCTGCACCAGCGCATCCCCACCCAAGACGAGTTGATGGCCCACGTGGCCGCCTGCGTGGCCCAGCGCAACGCCGCCCGCGCTACCGTCCACTGGCAATTCACCCTCGAAAAGGCCCGACCTAAGCTGGACCGACACTACCAGAAAATTAGGGCAACTAATTCCCCTGACTAAGCAATAGTCGCCCCAAGGCGATAAGTCATCGCGGGTAAACGGAGCAGGTATGAAAAAGCTCTCACCTTGTTTGGGCTCTGGTTTTAAGTTATGATAAGCCTTACTTTTCGGAACGCCCAACTACTACTAAGAGGATTCAATAAGTAAACCTTATCGAATGTTATTGCTGATAATTATACTCGTCACGAAATGAGTTGCGAATCGAGGATGTGATATTTTCGGGTCAGTAAGGACGTGAGGTCGTGCTCAGCGAGTTGAGTGAAGAAGTGCAGCACGGCTTGGCGGAACTGGCCCTTGGTGCGGTAAAAGCAGGTATTGATGATCTTCTGGCGCAGGTACTTCCATAGGCGCTCAATCAGGTTCAGATTGGGCGAGTAGGGTGGCAGAAACACCTGCACGATCGGCTTACCGTGCAGCCAGGCCGTGAGCCCCTTGTTTTTGTAGTAGCGCGCGTTGTC
>Ga0210040_10003517_pt1 | contig 21121 bp, 30 predicted proteins | sample CryGeyCG12114_NA_FD_185462 | JGI IMG/M metagenome (GOLD analysis project Ga0210040, IMG submission 185462) | Groundwater microbial communities from aquifer - Crystal Geyser CG19_WC_8/21/14_NA (SPAdes) (version 2) | ecosystem: Environmental > Aquatic > Deep subsurface > Groundwater | place: USA... | reverse complement strand
TGTCTAGTGTCTGTATCAAGGACGGAATTCTTTTTAATTTTTTACGGTTATGAGGTGACGGTGGCGGGGGCGATTTGAACTTTTCCCCAATACTGAAATCTGTCCGTGATCTTATTTAATTCGTTGACGCGTTGCGTTCATAACCCCTGGTTGGGCTCAGCCAAGTTGCTCAGGAAGTTTTTACCTTTGTTCCCCGTCCAGCACGTGTATTTAGATTTAAATATGCGGACACCATCATCGTCAGAAAAGACATATAGTTAAGGTCGTAGTTTCGTGAGCTTTTAGTAAAAATTTAATTTCCGAAGTGCTAAAGATTGACCGCACCATAGTAAGACCAGATTTGAGATCAATTTTTTAATAAACATTCAAATAGCATTTGTACAGCACACAAAACGAATTTTAGAAAATTATCATAAGGAAATAAAAATCATGTTAGCAGCTTTTCATCGCCATTCGCTCCAAAGTTTTCGGAAACTCCTCAAAAACGTCGTCAAGCTCTTCCTTTGTTAACCAAGCTACATCAGCATTCCCACAAAAGCTTATCTTCCCGTTGTATGTTAAACTCAATAGAACCAGACCTAAAACAAGTAAAATTGAAAGTTGAATGCATAAAAACTCTTTGCAAAAAGACATAAATTCCTACCCGAAATGTGACTTACCGACATCATGTGGCTGTGGCGTCCAAGCGCCATATTGAACAACATCAATATTATTGGCTCCCTTGATTTGTGTCCTAGACCCGGGAACACTACTGTACAATACTGAATGATTTGTCCCAGCTAAGAATATCTTGACAATCGGAGACGGGAAATTGCCCAGCACGTTCACTGACATATTAAAAATTAAAGTTTCAGGACCTAACATACTCTGATTGCTCTTAACAGTCGTTTTCTTCAAATTGGAGTTGAAATCTTTCTCATCAGTCAATACTGGATAAGTAAAAATTGTGAATCGATTCTGAGGATTAGGATTGGGATATGGCAACATCGCAACCAGTTCCCCAACATGTATTTCTGGCAGTACCTTATGTTTGGGTAGGACTTTAGCTAGCGTGGAAGCAAATGCGGTAGAAATGACATGAGTAAATCTTGTCTTCTTGGAACCTTTCCCCCTAATTGCTTTGATTGTGTTGATGTCAATCGGACCCGTCCAAGTGTAATTTCTGTCACCACTTAATTTCTTTCCTAAAGGAGATACCCAAAAGGACCCAAACAACTTTTGATACAATATTGTGACAACGCAGTAAGGCCCGGTCAATATGCAGTTTGCATAGAAAAGGAATTTGTGCCACAGGGAGATTTTGAACTCCAATGGGTTCAAATATTCATTAAATCCGGCAGTTGAAATGTGATTTTTCATCATCATCATAAATGAAACTCCATCCATGTACGCATGTTGGAACCTCATGATTAGCAAACTTCTCACTACTCCGTCATGATCTGAGAAAAAGTTCATTTAAATTTCATAAGAAAAAGTGTTATCACATTAGGTCAGTAACTAGGTTAGAGTATAAATAAAGGTGCTGACCTTTGAACTTTGGGAAGAATACATAGTCCCATTGGGGTTTGTCCTCCTCCATGTCTTGCGACAACTCTGGGACCCATGCTTTGATTTCCTCAACTGAATGCACTTTGTTTTCATCTAGGATTCGGATGTGATCTTTTATATTAAAATTGTCCACTTTTTTCCAGCAAGCGTATCCATATTTGTTAACCAACACTCTCCTCAGCTTATCATAGGGCCTGTTTCCTTTGGCATCTTTGTGACCCAGAATTCGTCGCACCACTGTATCAATTATGGCTGCTTCGTTGAATTCCCCGACTTTGAATACTGTGTAGGTTATCACGTTTCTGGAATTCCCTTCTTTGTTATGCCCCCAAAATGAGTCGGCGCCTTCTCGAACCAATGTAATTTTCCCGTCATATTGGTAGTCCAGAATCAAGGAGATTATGAAACGGACTAGTTCGTTCAGAATTATGAACAGTAGCACGAAAGGAAGTATGAGGGGATATGCTATTAGTGAGAAGAGGAATGGCACACCGTGGGACTTAATTAGCTCCATGATTTTTACGTTGTTTTTTGTGTGCACGGTGCAACAGATCAAAGTTGAGTAAAAAATCAATGTTTTACTCCCTCCACTTTTATGATGAGCCAGACGCTATGTATGATCAAGTGCAGGGAAAATGTCAAGTGGGTTAATATTTAATGTACCAAATGCATTCATTAAGGCTGGTAGTGAATTTATCATATGCATACATAGTAATAAAGGCTGAGTGAAATGTTGTTTCATGTTAGGGGAAAAATGAAACAGATAAGAATTAAATGATGGGAATATTGATACTATTGATAATGTTATTAGTTAACACTCGTTTAATATTTAGCTAGTGGATGAATGGATCAACTATTACAGGGCAGTACGATCTTGTTTTGGGGATTTTAGAGCTTGTGAAATAGAAGTGCCAATAAATGTCCATTTTACACTTCAATATTGATTGACATTAATATCTATTGGATTTGGAAAAGCACAAAGGGCTTTGTTATCAAGTTGTAAATGAAGAAAACAGATGGTAAGTTTGCTTAATGGAGGACATGAGGAAAATTTGACACTTGATGAAGACTTAGGTTTTTTTGCTATTAACATTCGTCATCATCATGGTCCCAATATACGTTGAACGAAAGGAGTTCCATAATATTTCGTCCACAATAAAAACCAAAAACCCCAATGCTTCAATCAAGAAAAGAAGTAAGTTAGAGTAGCCAAATGTACATTCCTTGAAAATTCTTCGATTTTATTTCCCAACACTGTCATTTCTTTAAGGAGTGTCCAATACACTATACACCAAGCAAAACAAACAGCAAAGTAAGATTTGTATATACAATTGACTAACTGACTGAGTTAAATATCGATATCAATTATCAATGCAGCTACTGAATGAATAAAACATTCAAAAAAATATCATTTAAGTATAGTAAATTATTATAATAATAAATATTCCAGAAAAAAACTAAATTTAAGATACTGCGGCAGTAAAATACAAGCTGAATTTTAATTTCCCTTCGCCATATCCTCAACGATTTTAGGAATTGCAGTCATAATACCTTCTAATTCTTGTTTTGTCAAATAAGCACTGTCTGCATTAGCACAGACGCGCATAGATCCTTTATATGTCACACTGGCTAGCACGATCCCTGTATCAAAACAAAAAAATAATTTATTATTTAAAATTATCATCATTTTGTATGCTAGTCACTTAATATAACTAAATTTTACTAACCACCATCATTAATTTGCGGAGGCCAAGTTCCAAACTCGAGTAAATCTGCTTCACCAAACACGTTGAATTTGTTCCGTGATCCAGGCACATTGGATATCGATACTGAGTGCTTAATCCCACAAAGTAGTTTCTGAGCAAAAAAATTTGGAAACCGTCCAAAGACTTTGGCGACAACGTAATGCAACAATGGTTGAGGACCCGTCATATTTTCCCAACTAGCATTTCTCGTTTCATCGATCTTGATCTCTGGCTTTTGAGTTTTGGTCAACACAGGAAAAACATAGGCCATCAGTCTATTTACCGGACGGTCATTAGGATAAGGAGGTAAAGCTAAAGTCTCCGCAACCAAAATCTCAGGCATTATTTTCTTTCCCAAAACTTTAGATGCTCCCATAGCAAATGCTGAGATGATCACATGACTGACAGAAGCTTTGTGAGTCTTCATTTGAAGTTTTCGAATTATATCGAAAGAAATAGGACTGGTCCATGAAAAATTCCTAAATCCGCTATTAGCTGCTGTAGATTTAGGCCAGACTGGCCCCTCCGATGAAAGAAATGATTGGCAAAGCAATTTCAGCAAGCCAAATGGTCCTTTGATTGCAAAATTCGTGTAGATGAACAATTGCTTCCATAGAGGGAGCCCAAATTCAGCTGGATGTACGTAATGATCAAATCCTGATGCTAACTGATTGCTCACGAATTGAATAAAAGACAGCCCATCCAAATATGCGTGATGAAATCGGAGAATGAGAAAGGATTTCTCTTTTCCCTCAGAATCTAATAATCAATAAGCACTAAATATTAATTTAAGACTTTTTCATAAATATTTTTCATTTTCATTAATAATCTCGTGTACTAAATGATTCCTATCCTACCTTTATACACGGGAAACACAATAAGTTCCCACTGGGGCTTCTTGTCATCCATATCTTCCGAAAATGTTGAAAGCCATCTCTTAACTTCATCTTCTGTGTAAACTCTGTCCTTCATTACCTTGAAATGATTTTTGAGATTGAAATTTGGACACTTTTTCCAACACGGGTAGCCATACATGTTGACGACAATATTTTTGATTTTCTCATAAGGTCGTTTCCCATCGGAATCTTTGTATGCTAATACTCTCTGGTCGAACATTTTTTTGAGTATGTTTACATTTAGTTGATCTTTTGGAGTCACAGCATAAACAAGAATATTTCTACAATTTCCTTTTTTTACATGGCTCCAAATCGCATCACCACCGTCTGAAATCAATGTAATCTCTCCATTAAATTGACGCAGGAAAAACTTTGAGATCACAAATCGAACCAATTCGTTGATTCCCACTGCGAAGAATGTTGCTGGCACAAGTGTCATGTACAACAAAGGCGCTGTAATGACAGGAAGGATGCTACTGAAACTTGGGGACGACATTTGGATGGAATTACGAAAAGTTTCCAGCTTCCGGAAGAACTTTATTCCATGAATTTGTATGTTGCCACTACTGCAGCAGTAAAAAATTGAAATGATTGCCGGTCATATGGATGACAGTTAAGTAGTTAGCAGCACACATTCTCAGTCAGTTAGTTGTTGACTTTTGGTCAAACTAAACACTCTTATCTCTATATTCTTTTGCTATACGACGAGGTTACGCATAACATGCAATACTACACCATACATGGTTTTAGTTTTAATAAATAAATATAGGCAATGGGCAAATTTATGCGTTTATCACTTGCATAACAAAATTTCTCTTGCATAATATTGTTACACTTTGACTTGTTCTCTTTTTCAATCACTTGGTTGCAAATTAAAGTCCAAAATTTCACCATCGCGATTATTTAATCTTATCGATTCAATATGCTTTTCTTGTCCATCATCAAAAATATAACCACAGAATCCCAAGCAAAAAGATCCATGCCATACTATCATAATACCAACACCAACTAATAATATACCACATACATTCTCTATGAAAATGAATAATAAAAGCCTTCTTCATGGATAAACAAATTTGATGCTCACCGACTCCCAAAATTGCTTGCCCCTCAATTCTCTGTCCCGGTCCAAGACAGTATCTTAAAACCAAATTCACCGCAGTGATCACCATAATAACTAACTAAACTAACTAGCTAGCATCATACCCCCTAGATTTGCATGCTGCAAATACCATCCTCGATTACTATCTTAACTCACTCAGTTCGCATAAGCTCCTTCGGCCATTAATCAAAGGGAGAAAGAGGAAATGATTGTGACAAGACACAGTATGTGGTCTAAAAGGTGCATCCGATGGGCTCACACGTAATGCTAATACAGCTTTGTTCAAAGCCTTGATGGATCAAGCGGATTTGGGTGGAAATCATAGTAGAACGTAGCCATCCAACTGTACTCACAATTTACCATACCATGATGCATTAGCATTAGGTTGGATCGATAGAAGGGAAAGTCTGTGCAGCCAGAGCAGGAGCAAAGGATGCTGGCTATGCCCAATTCCTATTCCAACATGCTTTTTTTTGGAGCTCTACATGAATTTCATGGATGTACAACCAAAGCGACGGTTGAAACTCATCTCACAAGATGTATAAAGATGAATTCTATCCAAAGTAAGCTCAGAACTCCTGGAGCGTTAGTAGCATTTGTGTGTCATTTCATTTTCCTCTCTCCGCCACTTTCTCTCTCATCGTATATATGTGCGGGTTCGTTCTTTGTTTGTTTTGATCACACTACACTTTAGGAAAGAAAACAAACCCGAGTTTTTGCGCCCATAATAATAATAGTAGTGAGTGAGACGAAAGTGTTAGTTAAGCGGATTTATTCTTGCGTTGTTTGTTTCGGTGTGGAAAGTTAATCCTCGGATTTGACAGTTCAGTTAGGTTGTAGGGATGAGGGAGATGGGAGATATGGTGTAGTTAGTGTGCAGTAGTTTAGAAATGTAAAATGAAAGTTGTTCCAACGGGAATAAAAGTTTAAAATCATGTTCACACAAAGTAGTTGTGTTGTACGGCGGTTGACTCGAGTGTTTACATTGTTGGCTTTCATATCTACATCTGGAGTGGATGCACAACATGCTGGGACTATTCGACTCGGTGAGTTTCATTTCATGTTAAAGCCGTTGGGTTCATAATAATATGAAGAATGGGGAGAGATATTACATGTATGGAAAAAGTTTCCGTGTCTTGGCTTTATTATGAAAGTTTTTGAGAGAAGAATGCTGGAGGAAGGAGGCGATAGAATGAAGTTGGAGTTAGTTTGTTATAGTTAGATTGCAATATCCTAGCCAAGTTTTTTATGGGTTGGCTGAGTAGTTTGTAATGATAAGTGGTTTATGGACAATTTTGTTTTGCACCACAGGAGTTATTTTTGAGCAGGGAGACCCGGAAGTTCAATCTGCATTCAAATTAGCTCTGATGCAAATCAACCATCCGAATAGTAGCAGATTCTACTCGCTTGACTATGGTTTTAATGCGTATGCGGATACTATCAACACTGCTGATGTTTTCAAGCTCTCCAAGTTAAGTATGTTGTAGTTTCTTGTCTGTTGCTTTTATGAATATGAATATAGTTTTTTTTTTGGCTCATGAATGTAAATTTATTGGGTTTAGTATGCAACCAGTTTTTTCGGGGCGTATTTGTTATGATGGGTTCTATGAATTCCGACTCGTTCCAAACTTTCTACTCTTATGGGAATACTTTTCATATGCCCATTGTAACGCCATTGAATCCTATTAAGAAGCCTTCACTCCTTTTTGAGGTGAGTGGTGTGAATCAGATTGGAATATGATTTGACATGTGTGCACTTGGGCATACACTCACAATGTGAGGGGATGCTGCTCAAACACAGTATTGTGCTAATATGAGGATGATTTTTGTGCAGTCTCGTAGTAAGTTAGAGGAAGCTGATAACCCAGCGTTGGATTTGGATATAGTGACCAGTCAGTACAATGAGTCCACTGAGGTGCCCGTTGTGCATCCATTCGCAACTGGGAGATTTGGACCGCCCAATTATTTTCATGAAGAGAAGGGAAATGATGAAGATGTTCAGTACGTGACCAGGATAAGACCTGATATGCATAGAGCCATTATGGACACCATAGCTCACTATGGATGGAAAGATATCATTTACTTGTACTCTAGTGACGAAGGTATACAGTGTGAAGTTAGTTAGTTCAATGACATTCAGTCTATATCACTTGATATGTGATTCCCTAAAGAGGAGTCTCCTGAGATTTTCCAGGAATTCATGTCATTGCTTTGCTGCTAGTATCACATAGCACAGATTGGATTTGCAATGTTTATCTAGAATTTGATTGATTACATTTTAGGTCTTTTACGACTCGAGTCCATTTTTCAACTTCTCCAGTTTTCTAATGAATCCGTTCGCATTACAACGGTGAAAAGAATTGAGAATACGAAGGAGGCAATATCCTTTCTTCGAAGCATTGAGGCTGTAAACAGGTATTATGTGATTTTTATTGTATTTTTAAAAAGTTTACGATTTCACACTTGTAGTCAGTAGAGAGTGTGGCTAATTTGAGGTCAAATTGGTTAAGGTGGACAAACAAACATGTAGTGCTAGATTGTTCAACACTTCTTGCCAAAGACATAATTATCAGTCACGTAAGAGATCTTCACATGGGCAGACGAACATACCACTACTTGATTGCCGGGCTGGTAAGTAAATAAACTTTCTTTTTATCTGCTGTCAGCAACTTTGTACCCTGACTGAGAAAGTTTCTTACACGCGATTTCTCCCCTTGATGATAATATAACTCAATCATGTGTCTCCTTCCTTTCACTTTTAGGCTTTTGATGAGCCCTGGGAGCGCACTGTTATGGAATTTAGTGCGGTGAATATTACTGGTTTCCGCATCGTTCATCCGGATAGACCAATGGTTGAAGATTTTCTTAAGAAATGGGTGAATTTGGATCCCATTCAATTTGAAGGGGCTGGAAAAAACTGGATTACGGTAAGGTTGCTCATACTTAATGCACGAATGTAGCCAAAGTGTGTATTCAAATCTGCAAGTTATGAATACATGTTGTACTCTTGTATTACTGCATGCTCTTTTGGATCCTTTCAACGAAATCTAAAGGCAAATGCTGCATTGATGTATGACGGAATGTTGGTGATAGAAAAAGCCTTCTCGAATCTTCTGAGAGTCAACCCAAATGCCCTAAGAGAAAGTGCTCAAAGTTTGAGAAAATTGAGTTGCGACTCTGCTGGAATCGACTTCCTCAAGTCAGTCCAACCTTTTGACTATGGCCGTTTCATCAATAAATATATTCGGGAGGTATGGTCTTTAGAACGTGCTTTTACAATTTTTCTTTACATCGCATTCATGTATCGTAGTGGTGGCCTAGATCCTTTCGCGTCCACATTGTACAACTCATGCAATATAAATAACACGTAGTCTAACTGTACACTACTGTCGACTTATGCTTATAGCATTAGTTATGGTAGTTGGCTTGGTTTACTGGTTCATGGATTCACAGTGTGAGTCTAAATATTTTTAGCATTTTAGAACCTGTGTTCAATCTTGGGAAAATAAAAACTGGGACATGAAGAACTTTTTTATTGTTGGTTTAAAAGCCTCTTTACTATTAATGATTCATGATTCTGATATCAACCTTTATTAACCAGTTATGGGATGCTTTTAGGTACAAGTCGATGGGCTGACAGGGTCAATAAAATTTGACACTGAGACAGGGACTAGACACAACTACACCATAGACGTGATGCAAATGACTTCTGAAGGGAATCCTAAAAGGGTAAGTGAATGAGTTGAGTAGCATTACACATTCCCCATATCCCCATTCATGTTTGGTGTAAAACGTTATGTACAGGACTTTCTCCTTTAATTTGATGATTTTACGCAGTGTAAATATTTGTGTCCTTTGTTGAGTTGTTTCCTCTTTGTTGACTACGCGTTATGCCATGTATTGATTTTGCGTCTTTGGATAGAAAAAGATTTTCGTTTCATGTCTTCGGTCTTTGTAAGTTGCCAACTGTGGTGAATGGTGATCTATTATTATGTGTTTTGTTTGATTCCACTAGATTGCACAATGGTCAGACATTTTGGGATACAGTGTTGGTGATCTCCGATTCCCTCCATTGGAGAACGAGTTCAAACAGGATCGAAACAAAGTTTTCATTGTGACGAGTATATTGGTAAGTAGCACAATTCAAATTGCTTTTTCTATACTTGTCACTTCTCACTTCTGAATTTATATTCATATTTTGTTTGTAAATGAGTTAGGACCCAAAGTTTGAAGACAATTGTAGGTACCGTAAATTTTGTTTTTAAGATTTTTGTACTTTATTTTTGTAATCCAGACAAAGAAACAGAATTTATGCAGAATCCAATAAGTTTTTCGGTCCAGTGATAGTGATTAATGTCAGTCGTAAGGATGGTTGTTTTTTCCGTTCACTCAACAGGCGGCCATTGCTTTCACTTATAGGATACATGTATTCCCTTTTTAGTGAAAGTGCATGTGTTTTTTGATTGAATAGGAAGAGCCGTACCTAATGCTCAAAAAAGAAGAAAAAGGGGAAAATCTGACTGGGAATGATCGCTACGAAGGTTTTTGCAAGGACTTGGCCAAGAAACTTGCTGATAATATGAAAATTAAATGTACGTATTCTTTTATTCCATGTTGTTCCCTTATATTCTTTTCTACTCCAGTTACCTTCCTTGCTGATTAGATTGGCACCCCATTTTTCTTGGAATGAAGATTTTCTTTATGATTGAGGTAGAGATAGAAAATGATTTTTTATTGATTTTTGTACAACTAACTACACTTACAGATGAAATCCGTTTGGTGAAAGACGGGATGTACGGAGCAGAAAATCCAAGTGCTCCAGGAGGCTGGGACGGCATGATTGGAGAACTCGTTAGACATGTATGCACAGCATTCCCATTTTATATCCGTATGCTAAAATATTTTTAATGATGATGGGCTACGGACGAATACTATGTCAGAATCTGCTTCCCTGAATATACGGAAGCCAAAATTACTCGAGTAATTGGATTCACTGTTGGATCCCAACTCATGCAGAATGAGCTCGGAAGGAACTAAACTACCTAAATGAAAATTCGTGTTCATGCGAAAGAAACAAATGACGTTCCAATTATCTTCTCTTTTTACATCCGCCATTATGGCTTGTTGTTCCTCCGAGAGTTCAATTTAGTGTTCATCCCAACCTTGCCATGTATTATGTATTGCGAATCTATGGGTGTGGTCTCTTTTTTAATCATCCTAGGATATCATTGCAATTTTTTGGCATGTATGTAATAACCCAGTAACCTAAAAATGAGGATTGAAAATCTCCAAAATTGGTTAATGAATAGATACAGCATGTTTTCTCCAATCTCTCTGTGTGTAGTTTAGTAGATGCAAAGTTGGTAAATATTCTTCTAATTTAATTCATGGTGTTTTGGATTTGCTCATGATGTAATATGCGATAGGAAGCGGACATAGCTGTCGCTCCAGTCACCATTACAGCCTCACGCGAAACAGTCGTAGATTTTTCCATGCCATATATGGAGCTAGGGATCAGTCTTATGATCAAGAAGCCTTCAATAGAAATGCCCGGTGCTTTTTCCTTTGTGAAGCCTATGAAAGGAACTGTGTGGTCCGCTTCATTTGGAGCACTCATAGCCGTGGCCATATGTCTCCTTGTAGTACAAAGAACACCTTACAACACCAAAATTTACAATTTTCGTAACACTCTGTGGTTTACCATCTCTAGTATATTTCGACAGGCAACGCCGGCCATCACACCCCGGTAGGTGGCTCCAAAACTAACGCTTTTCTTCAACTTTCTGTAGTAACTTATCCCTCTCTTTTAGCCAGGATAGTATATAACAACTGACCCGCTGCTTACTCTTTTTTGCTAACCTAACAAACTAAACTCTGGCAGACCCAAGTTACGTTCGTTAGCTCTTGTAAGCCGCGAGCCGCGAGTGTATGTACAAGCCATACTATTGCCAACTGCCAACAGCCATCTAGCTTCGTCACCAATGCTAATCAGATGCGTATGCAGAGGTATTGTATTTTCCCCGTAGGGCACACTTCATAGACTCGTTGTACATTTTACATGACAAAGGGATGACGTCCCGTAGGAAAAAATTGCATGATGCAAGACTGGGGATAAAATTCCAAACTATAGTTTGCTAGTTGCACGAGCACAAAGGAGTAATATCCTTTACTTGATTTTAGGAAGCAGATATTTCCATCTCAGCTTTGACAATCACAGCAGAACGTGAGCGAGTAGTAGATTTCACGAAACCATTTATGAACCTGGGTATTTCCATTATGATCTACACGCCGAAAAAGGCCAACTCTGGAGTTTTTGGATTCATGAGCCCCCTGAGCCAAAACACTTGGACTTGTGTGCTCATCGCGTACTTTGGTGTATCTGTTGTATTGTACGCCACCACTCGATTTAATCCCACTGAGTGGACACTGGAGCAACATGGGACCTTTCGAAATCAGTTCTCCATTCCGAATTCCCTGTGGTTTTCTTTTGCAGCGTTGGTTCAGCAAGGGAGCGACATCACTCCGAGGTCAATTCAATTATTCTAACTAACTGACATGATGATGGCACACAATAAATCAACATTATATAGGCTTCACAGTGGCTTTCGCACGCTTTGTGCTTTCGCTTTTGAACTAAAAGAGTCCATTTAATTAGTTGATACTTTGCTATGGCTAATTAGCAGCATGGCATCACTTTTATCTCGCCAATTTAGTTAGTTCGTTGGACCCGTAGTGTGCACTTAACTTTGTAGAGATTTCTTGCGACTACGTAAATTTGATTATGCATGTGCTTTGACAATCCACAGCTTCTAAGATCATACAGTAGAACTTCCCACTATACACTAACAGCATGAAGTAAAAATGTTTCTTTCTTTTTGAGTTTTTGTCTATAGCTATTGTACCAGTTGGGGCCGTTTATTGGTTTTTCTTTGCGTGTCAATCCATTCCAGGCTATTTTGTTTTGTAAAATCGCGAGTTAAAATTACTTGTTTGTTTGTTTCACAAGTTTTTTAAATTTGAAAGCGCTTGTAAACGAAAATTATTATGATTTCCCTGGTTTACATCAAAAGTAGTTAGTAGTTGAAGTTTGCTGTTTGAGAAATATGCAATTGATTTTGGCGAAGATTACATGTTAGTTTGAATATGCAGGTCTTTGGCAGGTCGTATTGTGGGAAGTGTGTGGTGGTTTTTTACGTTGATTCTAATTTCGTCGTATACGGCCAATTTCGCTGCCGTACGAACAGTAAATCGAATGATTTTGCCCATTAAATCTGCAAAGGAAATGAGTGAACAGACAGTTATCAAATATGGGACATTGCTTGGCGGCTCTACTTATGAATTTTTCCGAGTAAGTGTTTGATTTGTGAGCGTTAGGAAATAGGTAATGGTTGTAATTATTCTTTCTTGCATTAAAATGTTTCTGTTATTAACCGACAAATAGCGATCTGAAGTTCCTGTGTACAAAGCTATGTTTGATTTCATGAGCGGTCCAAACCAGATGAATGTCAAAACTTATGATTATGGAATCAAACTCGTGCGTGAAATGAAAGGTGATTGAATTCATTAAGTTAAGATTTGATGCCAAGACATGTTTGTACTTATAATATTGTATTTTTTATAGGGAAATATGCACTTCTTATTGAGTCACCTAAAAATGACTACACGAATCAAAGGAAGCCTTGTGACACTATGAAAGTTGGCAATAATTTGGATTCTAAAGGGTTTGGCATTGGAACTCCTTTGGGTTCTCCTTTACAGTAAAAAGAGCTCACATATATATGTAATGATTCAGATTAATATCCTAGTTACTTAGTTGCTTAATCCTATGTGCATTTCAGGCATCAAATCAACCTAGAAGTTCTGAAAATGAAAGAGAATGGTATTCTTAGTAGACTGGAAAGCAAATGGTGGAATGAACGGAGCGAATGCGATAATACCAATAAGGTAGACTACTTTTTTTTTTAATTTTGTGTTAACCATTTTAAAGTCTTAAAACTTATCTCTCGAAAAAATGTATATGAACAGCAAGAAACAACTTCTGGAGATGAGCAGTTATCTTTGGGAAGTTTGGCTGGAATATTTTATATATTGATTATCGGCTTAGTCATAGCCATGCTTGTGTCATTTTTGGAATTCTGCTACAATTCCAAGAAGGATGCCAAAAAATCGCAGGTACATTAATCCGTGTATATTATTGCAAAAGTATTCAATTACTTCGAGCCGCCTGGAAAATGCATTGAATAGTTGAAGCCTTTACCTATACCTATACTTGAATCTCTCATTTTCTTATTGTACAGCTTACATTAACAGAAGCTATGAAACAAAAAGCCCGAAACACTATAGCTGGCCCAGATGCATGTGCCACACCGAGAGTAGATCAACATAGGCAAGGCCATATGTCTAGTTCAACAATAGCCCATTCCCGTCATCACCATCATCATCATCGATAGTCTGACAACAAAGCATGGGAAAATAATAACGTCTTTGTAACGAAACCAAATTATGTGAACATCCATCGATCCCGAAAAGGAGGAATAAATCATAAGATTTCCATATAAATGTATGTAATACACGTACACGTTGACTTACACATTTACGCAACGTCAATCCGAAGTCTATTGATTATCATTGTACAGTTTTGCACAAAAAACGATGACGACTATGCACTGTGTGTATGTATCTTGTCCTTTGGTGTGGTCGTTAAATAAAAGCGAATAATCCTTTCCGTGACGCTTTTGAACTTGTGGCATGGCATTGAAATTGAAACAGCACTTAGCTATTTCAAGTATTTGTCTAAAAACTAAAAGGATTGTTTCCACCAGCGTTAAATTTTATGTATGCATCAGTAATGTCAGCTCGCGTTCATCTTTTCCTCCATGCATAAAAAATGTATGCGTAAAAGCATAAAAATAGTTCGACTATCCTTACTCTATTCTCAAAACTCAAACGGACGTCGAATACACACAAATGCATGTTCCATAGCATTGCATTCCCTCCGTTTCAATTCTGCTCATACTTTCCTGCAATAAAATAGACGAAATTCAATTTCTTGGTAGGATTTAAGACTTCAAAAGTATTGGCTTATGAAAAAAATTGAAGCGTATGAAATACCTACATACGTCATTCCAAATGAACAATGCGATAGCCTGACCTATGATAACTTAAGGACACATGAAGCTTGGAAAAAAACATTTGTGCTTGGAAAAGGGTGCGTTGCGTGGCGTGTACAAAGTCAATATGGATGATTGGTTACATTACTTACGTCTTATGACCAACTAATTGAATGTCTAAATGTATTAACAAGTGGTGAAATAATGCAAACTGCATGCCATAGTTGCTGTAAAAAATTCAAATTTTTTTCACCAATCACTCATTGACTAATGAGAAGCTAAAAATGGAGTGCGTGCTTCATGACTAAATATATCCTTGAACTCCTTTAGTCAATAAATACTGCTTCACCGAAACAAACAAAATTCCAGAATATAAACATTTCTGGCATAATAAATGTAACAAAACGTGAATCTCATAAACTATTCTTACTTGGAAGGCTATAAATTGTATTTAAATCACGATGAGTGCATATTAATTCTTGTGTTATATGCAAAAAAGAACATAATTTCGCAACATGCGATATTACTGCTGCTGAATTACAGTGAACTTGACACCTACATTTTGAATAACAATAGACGCTCAAATCACACATCATCATCATGAGTTGAAAAGAAAAAATAAACGTGGGATAAGCACTCGCCTTGAATAACTTTAACTTGAGACTGTGTTGACAGTAATAATAAATACTATACGGATGTGTTAACTCCAACTGACTGACTAACTAAAAGGGTATGAAACATAGTTAGTTATTAAGTTAGTTGCATATATATTCGCGTACAACACGACAACACATCCATTGTTATTATTATTATTCTGCACGCGGTCTTTCCAGCACCCATTTGAACCAGAGTACGATCACAAAAGAATATTCATACGTTATCTGTACAGGAAAGAGAAAATAATTAGACGACATGAATTCAGGAGCAGTACCTACTGTGCGTTTTAATAGAACCAACTAAATGAATGAAATATGGATAGTGATGGTAATGAGCTATTAAGCGTATAAAGTCGTATCACATTGTATATGCAATGCACATAAAGCTCATTTCATGTGCCATATTATATTTATTCCAAATTTTGCAGTCCGTATCATCATTATTGCATGTATGATATATCGTGCACAAGCGTACGCATACAACAAAGCACTTTGAATTAAACCTTGCATAAAGTTTTAAGATTATCTCATCATAGGCGTCTCAAGTTTAAACAGGTGAGTTAATTCTTCCCCTTCAAGGTGCACGTTTGTAATGTACTAGGTATATGGTTAGTTTCAAGAATATTTTTTTTGTCAACTTGTTAATTGAGCACTTATGTGGTGAACTATCCAGTCATCATCATTTTTTTAGTCGCCAAACATTTTATTTTTATCATGGGGTGATAAAGAAATACAAAAAAAGGTTTGTTTAGTGAGGAATGCGTTGTAATTCGACAAAGTCGGTGCGCAACCAATTTAGGAGTTCCATGTGATACGGAATCATGCAAAGTCAATCAAGAAAGATGAAATTATGATGTGTGGATTTGTGTCCATAATTTGTGCAGACATCTTAAATGGTAACGAAATATCAGCTTTACTGGCTACTACATCATTATGTTTATTCAGTTTATTTTTCGTAAACGTGATCACTGCAATTTTTTCACTCGGTTGGATATTATCATGGAAAAAATGTGAATCGTGGACCATGCGTTTTTCGCTCTTTTGTTCTACTGTATGTTGTAAATTAAAATGGAGAAATCTCGGTCCAAAGTTATTTGCGATAGTTGTTATATCCTGGTTCTCTTGCTAATAAAACTTAAAAAATGACCATCTAACCCAAATAGCAAACTTATTATTATGAAAGTTGATTTCGGAGCAGCAGTAAATTTTGTTGCAAAAATGTTATGGCTACTCTTTTGCATACGTTTCAGCAAAAATTTGCATTTCATTTTTTTCAAAAATTGTCATAATTAGCCCCACAAAAATGAAAAATGCCATAACAATCTGCAACAAAACAATTTGTCCCGATTTTAGGGCCCAGTGGAAGAACGAATAAAACAGTGTATTTATTTATTTGTTATTTCACTGTTCTAAATTGCACGTAATTGAAGCAAATTATTGTACAGAATGAAATTCTAAAAGTTAAATATTTTTTTTCAATTTGCAAGCACTTTTTGGTAAGCCAATCCACAAAATCGCGGGCAAAATAGAAAGACAACACAGACAGTAGCCAATTAGACAGGTATCAAATATTGACTACCAAAATAAAACGCTTATGTTTACGAGGGCTTGAAAACCCAAACAAGATAATGAATAGTGTTGGCTCGTACAAAAAAAAAGATAAAAAAATGAACACATAGATGTATATGGGAAGATAGATGTTTGTAGACAGTCCAGCATATCAATGTTTAAGCACAGCTCCAATGTGACGTGAAAAGTCAATAATACTACAATTTTGTCCGTCATAATGTGTTTTATGCTCTGTGAATGTGATATTCTTCAGTATTCATTTCCAGGCTTTAAGTGATATATCCATGTTTTTTCTCTCTGCGTTTTCTTTAACCGGTTGTCATTGAACTAATTTTATATAATTTTAACGTTTTTTCATGGATTACACAGATTGCAAACCAATTTTCTTCTACCTTGTGATAAAGTCAGGTAGAACAATAGTCAAGAGTCCAAATTAAAGGATTTTTAGTGCTGCAGCCTTAACTTTGTATTTACGTTCTGTAAAAATTCTTCGTTGACTTCCATGGTAAGTATCGATTTTGCTTAGTTAGATGTAACTTGAATAGGTTGATATGATTATACATTTTTTAATGAAAACTATAGGGAAATAGTCTAAGGACAAGAAAACACCGGCATAATGGGAAAGAAGAAGATATTTGCCATAGAAGGATTTATTTAGGAGATGTACCTGTTCTTCGGGATTCCGACACGAATTTAAATGTAACTGAAGCTTCAATAGATCCGACTCTTCCTACACTCACATCGGAAGAAAATGGAACGGGAATGCCGGAAAAGCCTATTTTTCCGGTTCGCAGGCAGTCAATATACAATTCTGAGGGAGTTCATAAAGTTATCAATGATAATTTCCCCAACAATCGGATCATATCTTCGCGTGTAAGCGAAAATACTTTTTCTTCTAAATTGAGCCAAAATTTCCAAGACAAGGGTTGTTTGATTTTTTTTTTTAATTTTCAGTACACGAAATGGACGTTTATCCCCTATAACCTGTTTGAACAATTTAGAAGGATTGTCAACTTCTATTTCTTATGCATTGCGATAGTTCAGGTACAGCTAAATAATACCTCTGCATTACAAAATTGTATGAATATTTGAATGCAAAGTTGGTGAAAATTTTTCCAGGTATCAATTGACAGTCCAGTAAGTCCGGTGACTGCTGCAGCACCATTAGCTTTTGTAATTTTTGTAACCGCATTAAAACAAGGATATGAAGACTGGTTGAGACACAAGGCTGACGATCAAGTGAATAACAGACCTGTTCGTGTGATACGGAATGGGGAAATTGAGGTGATTAATTAATGGACACTTTAATAAATAATTAAATTTGCAGCACTTAATTGCAATTTTTCATGCCATGTGTAGATACTTAAGTCAAAGGATGTTCAAGTGGGTGACATTGTGAAATTAGAAGGCGAAGAACAAATGCCAACTGATTTACTATTAGTAGGATCCAGTGATGAATTTCTCAGATGCCAAATTAATACTGCTAATCTTGATGGTGAAACTAATCTAAAAGTGAGAAGACTTTAAAATTTAAACGCCGTACAAATATTTTTGAAATGCCATGATTCTATTTGGTGTGCCGGAAACATGTGCAGATTCGATATTGTCCATCCGGGGTCTCCAGTTTCAAAGAAGATGCTGATTTTTTGAGACTGCATGCAATTATTGAGTGTGAGCAGCCTACAGATGATCTGTATACCTTCAAAGGGACCATTTTAGTTCCGCCAGACAAAATGAAGAAGAATAGTTTTAGTCATCATGGTGTAGATAACATAGTTTCAACGAATGCTCGTCAGAGTCTAACCGGTCATTCTGCGGTAATTTAATTTTCATGCATTTTCAATCAACCTATGAAAAAATAGATTTCACAAACTTTGCATTCTGATTGCATACAGGGTGGGATACATTCTCTATTCAATGGGTCAGCAAGTCATGAAATGACCGTGAACAAAACATTTTACTCAATATCTATTACAATGGACAATATGCTATTGCGTGGAACGCGGTTGAAGAATACAGACTATGTGTACGGGGTCGTGATTTATACTGGTCAGGATACAAGGCTTGCAATGAATTCAAATAGAACGTTGCCCAAGTTTTCAACTGTGGAAGTGTAAGTTCATATAGAACGCATGATCTTATTGGCTGGTGATTATAATATACATAATGGGGATATTTTAATATAGGACCGTAAATAAGTATCTCTTGGCTTTCATTTGTCTTCTACTTGGAGCAGTGATTTCTGCTACTTCATTGCATTATTTATACAATTGGTTCCCAGGTTGGTTAGTTGAAGAATGTATTGCTATTTTTTGGAAGCCCTTCAATATGATTTCTCATTCAGGTTTTTTATAGATGGTTATCCATGGTATTTACCTGAACCCAAGACTTCTGAAAATGCTTGGGGAAAATTTAAGGACTTTATCAACGTTTTTGCATCTTTCGTTGTGATTTTCAACTACATAATACCCATATCTTTGTATGTGACAATGGGTAAGGATTCCGTTTTAAATTAATTATAAAACTTTCTAAATTTTCATTACAAAAATGAAATTTTGCGTTTTAACCACATATAGAGATGCAAAAATTTACGGGAAGTAAATTCTTTGTTTGGGATTCTGATATGGCGTCAGACAATGGACAACCTCCATTGTGTAATACGTCAGATTTGAATGAGGAATTGGGGCAAATTGAATATTTGTTTTCTGACAAAACTGGGACACTAACTGAGAATGTGATGCAATTTCGTTACTGCTCAGTGGAGGCGGAATTCTATGCAATGATGGATGGGAAATTGTACAAACGAAACGAAGCTTCAAATGAGGATGAGTTGATTAACCCCAGTGCTGTAGCAGAGGTGAATAGATTTCTCGTTGGACTTGCTCTTTGCCACACTGTACAGTTAATGCCAATTCGAAGACCTAGTTTTGACTCGGACACTTTACGAAATAGCTTTGAACATGCCAAAACTCAGTTGGCAAAGAAATTCAAAATTTCTTCCAAGATGAAGAATGCATCGAGTTTGTATACAATAGAGCCACCGACTGGGAATCAAAAGAAATATAGGAAGTCTGTAGATTTGGACGGCAAATTCGAATTTCAAGCGTCAAGTCCTGACGAGAAGGCTTTGTTGGAAGCTTGTTATGCGTACGCATATTTCATCAATAAAAATTAAAAAATCCCTCTTCATAACGCAATTAGATTATTGCCAACTAACATAAATACTTTCAATGTAGACTGAATGTTATGTACCACGGAGAAAAAGAGGACATACTGACTTTAGAAATCTTCGGAGAAACTCGTCGCTACAAGCGTCATTTAGTCTTAGAATTCGATCCAAGTAAGTGGTAGCGCAAATTTTTTTCCCGATCTTTGATATTAATTTTGCTGATAACGTCCATTTTAATTTGCATTTTAGCTAGAAAATGTATGTCAGTGATAGTGGAAAACGACAAAGGTGAAATCTGGCTTTTAACAAAAGGAGCTGAAACAGCCATTATTCCACGATGTGATTCCGGTCCTTGTCAAGAAACAATGAAGCATGTGGTCGACTTTGCACTGGTAAAAACCATTCGGGAAAAAATACAACTAAATTCATATTAACTAACTAACTAACTAACTACGCATTTACCTTCCTCAGATGGGCATGAGAACACTAGTAATGGCTGAAAGAAAATTAACCAAAGATGAATTGAACTCCTACTTGACGCAGCTGAAAGCTGCAAGGAGATTGCTGAAAAACCGTGAGGAGAAAATGAGAGAGATTTACCGAGCAATTGAAAGCCATCTGGTATGTGTTGGAGCCACTGGAGTAGAAGACCAACTTCAATCCGGAGTTCCAGAAACATTACAGTCGCTTGGAGCAGCCGGTATTCGAGTTTGGATGCTCACTGGAGATAAACTAGAAACTGGAGTAAATGTTGCAGTAGCTTGTGGTCTCATCACACCGTCGTCTAAGCAGTTAATAGTTACTGAACACTGCACAGAGGAACAAATCCAGCATCGACTATCTGAAATTCTGTAAGTTAAATTTCCACGATATTAGATACAACCACTCGCAAACATTTAATATTCATATTGCGTCTTGCATTGGTAGGAGGGAAATGACTCCAGGGGACAACACTACTTTTGTTATCGATGGAGACAGTTTAGCAGCAGCTTTTCGTTACTGTCCAGAAACCCTATGTCAAGTAGCTTTGGAAGCATTCAGAGTAGTATGTTGTCGTATGACTCCACTTCAAAAGGCACAAGTGGTCAGTATGGTGAAAGAATCGAATCGCCATCCTATTACGGCAGCTGTAGGAGATGGAGCCAATGATGTGGCAATGATTCAAGAGGCTCATATTGGAATAGGTAAAAAAATATGCTATCATATCATTATTGAGCTACTTTGGTCTGGTCGGAATTTCAGAATTAAAGTAGAGCTATTTTAGTGCACATTTATTTGGTAATGGTTAATTTTTGCCGGTTACTGTGCTAACAAAATTTAAAAAAA
>Ga0210040_10003516_pt1 | contig 21123 bp, 19 predicted proteins | sample CryGeyCG12114_NA_FD_185462 | JGI IMG/M metagenome (GOLD analysis project Ga0210040, IMG submission 185462) | Groundwater microbial communities from aquifer - Crystal Geyser CG19_WC_8/21/14_NA (SPAdes) (version 2) | ecosystem: Environmental > Aquatic > Deep subsurface > Groundwater | place: USA... | reverse complement strand
ATGGTCTGTGCGATTTGTTTTCAACGCTGAGTCTGACGCCGATTGCTTGATTCTGCCAAGCTCAGTGTGAAATCGAAAGCCATGGTCACGCTGCTCCTATCCGTTGGTAAGGCCCCCCATACCGCTCTACGAGGAGAGACGGCCCATGGCGGACCTCACGATCGAGGCTCCTCGTAGTCGTGCGGCCTTCGTACACACGGGCAGCGAGTGAATCCAAAGCAGGCGCCGGTTGAGGAAACCTCAATACCAGGACGAACGGGTAACGTGGTAAGTGGCTCTCGCTTCGGCCCCTCGCAGGCTCATTCACTCGTGCGAGAGGATTATCCCTCAAAGTACATAATCAGGGATATCAGGCCGTAGCGGGGACGGTGGGTGCTTAGGTCAACTGCGAGCATACGTCTGCACCTGGTTCGAGACCAATAGCGTGCCGTCAAACACAGTAGCTTAATCACAAGCCATCACACCACGCAGGTAGTTAGCCATTTCGCAAGCTACAGACCACGGATCCGCGCCAGGACGTGCTAGCAGGCAAGCAACTGAAGCTTTGTGAGAACCCCTGAACGTAGCGCATCACTACGAGTCGCCTGTTCAGCGTTGCACACAACGTGGACCGCCCTTCGAAACTGGTCTGGTGCAACGTTCGCAATCAGTTCCGTCATCGAACCTGGGGATATGCTTCGCAGAACGCACTGCTAACACGATTGATGGTAGATCTCTAGTCTTCAGGTCGTGATGTATCTCCCCGTTGGACGTTGGCGCTTTTGCTGATGGGAGCGTCATGTGACCCTAATGCTAGTCCTTGTCCGGTTCTGCCTGAACGTTCGGATTGGCATTGTGCTAGCGTTGCTCAGCCGCTTGACATTCCTTGAGAGTATGGCAGTCATGTGCAGTTTATCATACCCTATATACACCTCGCTAACGAAAGGTTTATGAAGCTGTTGCTACATACCAATTTGTACAGTTGCTTGCTGACACCTTCAGTACTCAATGTTTCCATTCCTCCCAACTTTTGCACCCTTCTCGTACAACCATTTGTAATTGAGTCCAGGCTGCATGTTAACCCGGTTCTTCTCCCTGGTACTTGGGCTCGGTGTCCCTGGCTCGTGTGCTTGTGGTCTTCCTCTTTCCCGCATACTCTGCGACCGTCTCACACTGCTCTGGAAAGAGCTTGTGCTTGTTGCTCCATCCAAAAGTGATCGGGTGGATTCGGTGAATTCGGCATTAGGTGCTGCTTCGTTGCGAGCAGCAGGACTGAGGAAGCGTTTGCTGAATAGTGGACTCGAGGGCGAGAAAGATGAGCCCGATAGACGTGCCGATGGTGTGGCTGAAACTTGCTGTGGAGTTGGGGAGAAGGCCACCGCAAAACGAGGTGTAGACATGGGTGATGCGCTATGGTTGGCTGAGATGCTTCTACTGCCTGTCCCACTGGATTGGGGCGTTCCCGCGAAGGGCGAAGGGGACGATTTTCGGTATCGTGGGGGAGTAATGTAATTGGCAGTTCCTGCTCCGGCCTGGGCCGGGGATTTAGGTGTATTTGACTGCGACTGAGGAAGACCCATCAGGGCTCGTTGCGAAGGAGTCAAAGGTATATCTTCGATGGAATCTTGTTGGCTAACATATGGAAGGACGGGTCGTAGGGCGAAGTAGATATTGGAGAGGAGGAACAGCCTGACTAATCCGACTACCGTCGAGGCGCTGAGGGATGTTTCGTCGAGCCTAGTTTGGTGTATGAGGGTGGTAAGCCTAGCAGCTGTCAGTATGGTTGTGCTAGCGGATCTAATAGCTAGACATACGCAGGGTAGACGTAGTCGTTTGAGAGCCATGTTATTAATAAGGCCAACAGATTCAAGCCAACAGTCTGTACGTTCCTGGGTGTAAAAGAGCTTGCTGCCCTCCGTTTGGCAACCTCAGTCATACGCGGGTGCCGAAACCTCCCTGGTGAAGGCACCACTGGCTCGGTTGGACGTGATGATGCATTCTGATTCTGCGAGGTCTTTTGTGGGATCTGTTTGAGGACAGTAGAGACCGACTGTAGGGACTGTGTGACGGGAGCTGGCACAATCGCCGTCGCCGTCGCGCTGTAGGAAGTTGACGACATTAGTCCAAAACCCTGGTCCATGTCAGTGGACAACTCATGTATCGTAGAGGGCGCGCTTACCTTGGAATTACATGCGGCTTGCTTACCTCAACCACAGATGTTGCTTCCCAACTCCTCTCACGGTCAGTCTTTTGGGACGAATAGCAAGTACAGATGTAATAGTGTTTACGCATCCGGAATGAGAATGGTGGCTGTGCTGGCCTTGTTGCCTCGCTAAAATAATGCCAAACAGACAAGACTAATGCCTAAAACAAGCTGCCTTATAGTCACCTCCAAGCTTGCACATGCGGAGGCTTGGGGCTTGATGAAGCCTGCATAATCCGATCTCGATTATGACTTTCACTCCCCCTTGCCCTTCGCTTGAGGGCTGAGTACCTCTACTTAGTATTACTATGTACTGTGTGCCATATTCGCTAAAACATAAGATGCTTCTATACTCATCTCCTCCTACTTATACCTGTCCCAAAAAGGGTATCTTGCAATCGGCGCCTGCTGCTTTCTAGCTAATCGCAGACCTCCCGCTTTTTCTGCCTCCACATGCCTGTGATTCAAATGCCATGAAGTCTACCTTCCTGAGCCCTTGGTACTGTTTTCCTCTGGACTCAGGTATTGAGGGTTCCACTGTTTGCCCCTCGTTTCGATCTTGAACACCTCGTCCTCTTCCACAAGGTTGTTCATGTTATACCCTGCTTGCAGATATACCTGTCGGTCGCTCCCGTAAATCAAATCAAACTCCTTGTCCTTGTCCGCGTCACTATACAGGGGCTCGGTGCAAAACCAATACATTTTGCCCTGGTTGGCAGCAGCCTGCGCCGATATGAAGACTGCTTGGATCCTCTCCTTACATTGCAAATGCCGCAGCTTAGCATATTGCCATTGCATTGAAAGAACTTCAATAAACTCCAGGCCATGGTACAACAAGTTCATGATCCTTGATTCGGGCTCAAGAATGTCTCGTGTCTTTCCTGCCGCCGTAAGGATATCGATCGCCGCATGCACGGCGAAGCTAGGAAGCGGTCCTGCGATCACAAACTGGTAATCTCGTGTCTCGGGACCTCCTGGTTCCAGAAGCTGTTTAGAGAGCTTCAGTACTTCGACGGCATGTATGCTCGCGTTCCTTGCATGGGCCACTATCTCTTCCCTCGCCAATGCTTTGTGATATACTTTTCTGTTCAGCTCCATGTGAGTCCAGTGGAAGAAGATATCGAGCCCTGCGAACTTGGTAGCCCTGGCTCCACTAAGGTCCCTTGTTATGGACGATGGAGTCTGTGAGTCTGTGGTCTCACCTTCTTTGGCCCGAAGAGCGGCGGTGTATGTGTGTGCCCAACTCTCCAGACGGGTGTTCAGCTGTTCCCTAATCGTTCGGTCCGATACGTATGGACGCCCTACCCGAAGAGAGTTCGAGCAGCGCCACATGTTACGCTGAACTTCGCTACATATAGATGTGATCTGGATGAGGTAGACCAAGTTGCCCAATCGAACGTGATCCTCAGAAGTCACTGATGGCGGCAGGACATTTTCTTGATCGAAGACGGGCGTGTCTGGTATTTGGTCCTTTTCGTAGAGCCCGCTTGCGCACGGCAGTCTCAGATATACGTCGTTGTTGGTTAGTATACGAGGATTCCGTTTGCTGAGCCCGGCAAAGGTGTCCATGCAGAAGGCTGCCCAGTAGGTGCGCCGCCGGCACTCCGCGTACATGTTTCTGGAGAAGCCATAGGTTATGCTGTCGTCTGAGAAAGACGCTTCGATGTTGAGTTGCAAGAAGGAAATGACACCCACGCATCGCACGAAGTAACTGAACCCCTTCTGGTGTTGTCGGTCGGCATATTCCACGACCGACAGGTAGGCCAATGTATGGGCTAGCTGTAGGCAATATTGTGTCTCCAGGCGATCGAGCTGATGAAGGATGATGGATTTGAAGATCGCGCGATGCTCTGCTGCGTTGGTGTCTTTGCTGGAGACCGTGCCCAATGCCATCACAGCATACAGCATGATTCTATCCGCTAGGGACTTGTTGCGCGAGTTCAATGCCCATTCTGTGAACGGGCCTTTTGGAAGTATCTCAAACGTCAGGCTATTGCAGCGTCCCATAAAAGCATTGACATAATGTCTAGTCAGCTTCGGATTGCCTGTTGCAGGGTCGACTTCTGCGCCAAAGCCAAGGTCACTGGTATTCCAGTTGGCTACCTCGCTGCTCGCTGGCTGCAGATAGACTGTCTCAGCAGACCTCTCACAATTTCCCTCTTCGATGCGTTGCCTTTTTGATGGTGTTGGTGCATCACTTATTTGTCTCTCTGACATGGTGGGGGACAATACTTCGTCCACCAAGTTGGACGATCTCGAAAGTGTTCGATGAAGGACATCTGATGGCGTTGATGCTTCAGTAGGTGCAATGGATGATTTTCGTGATGATATGTATTCTTGGGGTGAATGCATTGCGGTGCCTGGAGAGCCTGTGGACCTGCGATTCTTGGGGCTTTTGATGGCTTGCCGAGCACTAAAGATGTACGTCAGCAGCTGTAATTATCCGAATCTGGCGCTGTGCATGCACTTTTCGATTTAGGCGAAAACTTACTTGATGTCAAACCTGCATTCTCTGTTGAAGCGTAAGCATTGTGCACACTTGGGAATGCCCGGATCACATTTTATCTTCTTTTCACGGCACGTATTGCAGGCTTGCCCTAATCTTTTACGAGGTTTGCCTGCCTTCGTGGTGCCCCATTTGGGGTTCACTGCATCGCCGTTGACTTCCTTTGGACATATAGTACCGTCGTCGTAAACGTAGCACAGCCCTGTTCCCGGCACATTTTCTTCTTGTACATCAGGTCCACGTTGCCAGCTTGTAGCCTCTAACTGAGAGGCACTGACATTGCCGTTTGAATACGCGCGCGCTGGTCGCAGCGGTGGGCGCGACCCCGTCGGTAGTACGAGGCTCCCTGTTGGATCGGGTCCAGCAGAAAGCACCTCATGCTCCTCCATCAAAGCAGAATGACGGTCTTGTTGAGGATCCTGCCGCATTCCGGCTAACCAAGCGTTTAACAGGCCCACACTGGTTGCAGGAGGAGTAGGCAATGCTGACTGCCCGTATGGCGGACTGTCGAAGGCTGTCTCCAGTTTTGGAGGACCGCGAAGTGGCAAATCAGGGTGACCTGAGGCTCGTAGGAAATGGTCGAAGTTTGGAAGTTGCGGTCTTGTTGAGTTATCGTGGCTGTCGGTCTCGTAGGTGGAGGACTCACGATGGCGCCCGTGGTGCGCCATTGCTAAGGACGAGTCTCTTCTCTTCAATGGAGGCCAACCACGGCATGAAGAGATGTCGCGGTAGATCGGACCCGGGTGTCCAGCGCCAGCTTTGAACGAACTTTGAAATTTGCTTCACATTCGATGTGTCCAATTGACTGGTTGCTAGCCTTGCAGCACAGAGCGTCGACAGGTGTATACTGGTCAGAGCTCGTAGGTAACGTCCTGCTTTCGAGAGCTTCGTGACAACCTACGCATCAGAACACCGAATGCTATTCAGATTCGATAGATGGCTCGTCGATGTTCGCGCCGCTCATGCCGGCACACAGCAGTACCTTAGCCACCAGGGCTGTTTCGCTTAAACGACTGTACCACGCAGATGGGAGGAGGATGCTGGATGTGCTTGTCGTGTGCAAGTTCGAACCTCAAGTCGCGCAATACGGCCCCGTATGGACGTGAAGGTTCACGCCTTCGCTCCGCTGGATGATCGAATCAGCACTCGAATTCGGCGCGCCCGCGCATCTTGGGACGATGATGCAGGGTTAATAATTAAAGAAAGTTCGCTGCTGAAAGTCTCATGGAACAACCCGGATCAGAATCGTATTGACGATGAATGGAAACCGCCACGCCTGGGTCGGAGTGGATGCGGGACCAGCCAGGAGGCGTTCGGAACATGTGTCTCGACGGCACGCTCACATGGGAGTGTTAGTGCAAAAAGGATCGATCTGCTGTGCATAGCTGCCGCGGCGGAAGTGACAAACCTCAAATACACCACCTTTACAGTTGTGCTAATAGCGAGCGTAGCTCGAGTGAACAAAGTTCTGATATCGTAGGCCAAGGACAAGCGAACTACGGATTCATACTAGGTGGTTGCAACATGGGGTGTGGTGCAGCTTGTCGACTAGTAAGGATCGTTGTTCACGCAAAGTGCTCCCCGAGCTTGCAGCGCTAGCCCCGACTATCGCAAAACAATTATAGCTCGCTTTGAGCCTGTGAGGGATTATCATGGTTCTATATTGCACGGAACCGACCGCAAGCACGCCTCTATGCTATCAACCTTGTGGAAGAGATGCTTTCTGTTTCGAATTCCCCAGGTTTCTCACTTTTGAGTTTCGCAGAAATCACATCTGGCGGGCACAAAGTGAAGATATGACAGTACGGTACAATTTGCTCAAAGTGGAGCTTGTCCTTGCAGCGAAGGGACCACCGTTCCGGTCTGGAAGGTGCCCCTTCGTCGTACTCGTACTGGCTCCAGGGCGTCGAGTAGTACGCAACGATCTGGCCAAGAAACAATAACAACACGCACATCGGGAACACGTATGAATCATGAAGCAGTGAGGAAGATAGACGTTGAGCTTGACTGGTGGAAAGTGTACGATCGCCGGCGCCATGCTATCATAGCGCAGTCACTGCATGGTTAAGCCCCGCTCGTGCAAAGCACATGGCTGCTGTCTCCGATGCGCTCAAGAACTGATGCTAGACCCTTTCCACCATATGATGCGGTTGATCCATCGCAAAGAGCAGAGCCCAGAACAAGCCGATTGACGCAGTCAGTAGATCAGGAAAAAACGCGCCTCTACTTGTACTACAATCACGGCTAGAGGGGTGGTCAGGTTAGGGGAGTGGGTCAGATTGACGGGGCGTTGGCGTTTCTATGAGTCAAGGATGTCAGCCCCGGGCTGCCTTTACAGGTTGGCGTTGGTGTTGCCGCAGACGCTACCCTCAGAAGCTCGAACTTTAACCTAGGTAAGGTTTAGTCAACCACTGGAAAAGCACACATCCTGTAATCTGGGGCTGAACGGATGCAAACTGGCAGGGTACGTAGAGTAGTCCTATTGGTAAGACATGGGACTTTTTTACGCCGTCTGAAGACTTTTGTATACAAGCCTCGTTATATCTGCAAGGCCACTGCGTTTATGCATGCCAGGTTAAAGTTCTAGGTTCTAATGGTACGGTACAAGTACTGTAATCATGCCGGCATCTTCCCCGCCCAGATGAGCCAGATCGTTGATATTTTGGTCAAGGCTGTTGCCTGCTTGAGAGCAAGCTCTGTGTCACAGTAATTGACCAGTTGATGATGTGGGTTCGCGACCTCTCACTCGATCTGCGTCAGCAGCTCGTATGTAGCAGAGCACGCAGACAAGAAGCGCATAATTCGTATCAAGCCGCCCCTTTGTCTTTTGCATGAAGTAAAATAGCAGCGGATTGCGTAAGATCGGGTTTACGCTCATGAGAGAGGCTAGCTTGAGTATGCTCCGTCTGCTTTGCAATGCTCCAATCATGGGGGGTGGAAATGGTGGATCCGCTGCTACGCCATTACTTACATAAAAGGGTTGTACAGACCTAACACGACGGGTAGAGTTTTTCTAAAGGCCTAGTGGAAGCGGGCTTGCCAGTATTTGAGAAAGGCGTCAGTACTCCAATGCACTTCTGCAAAATGATGGGCGTCTTCTGCGTATTGAAGGGGCGAATGGGTATGGTACTGTCCTATGAAGGGAGAGAGTGGTGTCGCTATGCAACGACCAAAGTCAAAGGTACGGTAGCGTACTTGCCTAACGGCGTCGTAGTTCTAGATCGTCGGGTGAGTGAGATGGCCACAAACCAAGGGTACATTTCCACCGATACTATGGTGGGTTGTTGAGAGCGACGCCGCTCCGGACTCGAGCATGGCAGTGAGCACATCAATCTGAAGACCATGCACAGACAGTGTGTTGACCTGTGACGGATTCTGTAGCAGAGAAAGCGAAAGATGTATCGAGGGCAACCTAGCTTCGGTTCGCAGACTACGCACAGACCATCATGCACAACAAGTTTGTCTGTCGGTTGTTGGCTCTGTCGATCCACCTTGGCCTGGAACCTACTGCAGTATCCGACCTAGGTACTTGCATGCAAGAACTTGCGCGGTCAATGCATGCCCTGGTTGATTGCGTGACCTTCCTGCAACTTTTGATGTGCGCTGCGAAGTGGTCCATAACTTTGGGGGGCGAAGGAAGTTGGCTACAGGAAGCATGCAGCAGAGACTTTTCACGTGCCTCCGTTGACGACTTGGCAGGAGAAGGCGAACATTCCATTTTCGTTGGTGAGCCTGGAGAAGGGCTCCGTTAAGCGCGACTGTACTTACCAGCTGCCAGTGAGGCTCAAATTCTCGAGCTACGAGCCATGACAGACTTAGATCACACGCGTCATACCATCAGAAAGCTCGGTCTTAACACTGTGCTGTTGGCCTTCAGTTGACAAGCCATTTACTGTCGTACGAAACAATTGTTGAGGGCGAGCGAAGCGTGCTGGCGGTCTTTTACAAAGAGTGCGTCGGGGCGGCGCGAATCAGCAAACGCCGTGCGCGGTACCGAAACGGCGTTCTACGGTAGACAGGTAAAAGGCTACCACGGGATTAGGTAGATTGCGTTCGGACCCCCTTACCCGTCCGGACGCTTGACTTTTTGTGAAGCGAGAGCCGAAGGCCTAATCTTCTACGGTGGTGTGGCTGCTGCAAGCACGGCTTGAAAATATGCATACCCATCTGTTGCTAGATTTTTATGCTGGCCAAAGTTTATTCGTCGAATGATAGTATAGCTGACATTCTCTGGTTTAGAGCACTACCGGTATACGGTAGAAACAGAAAAGCATACGTAAGTAGCGAATCCAGTTGAACTCACAGGGGACATTTTTACGCCGTCTAAGAGAGATTGTGTAGAAGCCTCGTTTGATATACAAGGCCACGACGCTTATACACCCAAGCATAAAACTCTAGCAACAGATAGTGTACGAGCAAAGAGCCAGGATCTTCTCTTTAGTCGGGTCATCTAGCCGGCGTCAGCTACGCTACAGTATGCACGATAGCTCCAGCGCTCGAGCGGTCTTGATTAGGTCATTGACGGTTCATGTCCAAACCGGTAACGTTTTTATCAAACTAGTGAAAATAGCGCAGATGAATAAAGTTCAAAGGAGCTGCGAGACTCCTTGCTGCCTATTCAACCGAACTTCGTGCATCATGCAGCTGCAGTCCGATGGGTACAAATGCAAGTGAACGTATCGAGCGATTGGTACTGTGCCTGCGCATGACTAGGTAGAAAAGCCGGTCCCGGGCTTTCTTCTGGCTCAACCGACTGCATTTTACCAATAGCATAGGCCTGAGCTGAAAAGTGGTGCCGCCCAGTTCTACAAGACGGACGTGGTCTTGAGAACATGACGAACTTACTTCGGCACCGTCAGGCGTAGTACTCCGTACGCCGCTGAAGCGCCAGCGAAGCGAAAGTGGAAGTTCGGCCCACTAAACAAAGATAGGAGTGCGCTGGCGTGACAGGATGCTTGGTACCGCGGAAACTACGGGTCTCGCCAGGTTTAGCATCGGTGACCATGCTTCTCATACTCTGCGCACGGCCGATATTCAAACCCGAGTTTGCACCTTAGTATCGTAGATGCCTGACCATGCAAGCATGCTCATAGTCGCTTTCTTCAGAATAGCCTCAACCTTCACAGGCGAGGTCCCGTTTACTCTCCCTAACACGACGGCAGGCATCAAGGGCAACGTCTCCCAATTGCAGGAACTTTCAGTAAGCCGATCTCCGGTACGCACTGGCTACGAAGGCATAGTCTCAGAACCCATAAGCCCCTGCTCCCAAGGTAAGCCTACACGTTCCTGCTCAGGGCGGTCTTCCAACAGCTGCTCGACGCCCCCAATGCCGGTGGGAAAGACACCCAGGAAATCGACGACAAATGTTTTGCAATAGTACTTGTACAGTACAATGTACTGTAGGCAAGGACCGCACATCCTCGGGTCGTGGTTGAGCCCGGAGAATACAGCGATGCTATGTGGTGTATAACGGACTACCTAGTGGGGATCATCAGTACTAAGTTGGCACGTACCTACTGTAAAGTACAAGCATGCGCTCCGTCGCCTAGTCATCGAAGTCACCCTGAATGCTAACTTTGTTTGATACTCTGGGTATCTGGTGCACAGGATAGTGTACGGTACTCGTATCATATCCCTAGACGACATCTGCATGCTTATGGTCCGCTGCGTGGGGTAATTTGGCATAGCTCGAATCAGACATTGCTGTCACCTATTGATCTTGAGGCGTCCGTGTGTCGTTGTTCTATGCTATAAGGATGAGATGGCATTATTGCTTACCAGTCACTATACAGTCATAAAACAGTATGCTAGCAAGCCTGTAATCTGCATGCGTCTGTGAGCGGCGCACACCGGAAGCTGAGCTTACATCCGCTAGCGGGCACGTCGTTTTGAACCCGTCAAAACCTTAATATGTGACAGTCGTATCACTTCATTCTGATTATAGAAGCGTGTAACGGATCGGCTAGTTCCTGACGCTCGTGTTTCGACATTGATCTTCGTTCCCGTGTGTTTCCCACGGCGAGCTGTCTTTGCAATTCGCGGGTTGGCACGAGGTAATCCGAGGACCGCAGATCTGAAGTAGAGCACTGCCTTAGAGAAGTAACGATCTTCGGAATAGTGTTCTTGCTTGGCAAACGGAGGAAGTGTTCGTACACATCACACTATTTCACTATAGGCAGTGATATGTGAGCCAATGGCATGGTATGCCTTGTCGTGTAATGAGTCCACTGCTACGAGGCTGGCTCCAGTCCAACTAGATCTAGCTTGTTCGATTGGTTGAACGATCAACACCTATCGCGGAATAGTGTCATGCGTACGACCACTTCCTCGTTTACGAAGTACATGCATACCACAAACCTTCCTTACCTTGACGACATGCGCGTACTTTATTTCAGTGCACTTCGATGCGAGGAGCGCGATGGCCAGGAGATCATCGCCCCAATATGCTATAGCCTTACGCTGGCCTTCATTTCTGCTGTCTCCTCAAGACAAGTGTCCTTGTACTCCGAACTGCTTCAGCCGTTTGTGAGGTATCTGACGTCGCCTCTTGTCTATTAAACCTAGATTGGTGCTTCTATCCAATGCCATGGCGACAATCTGATACTTCTCAGTAACTTCATGGTCACTGTAGGGCCAAGGAGCGGGCCACTCTCATCACTTGGTACTTGGTACGGTTCGCATGGACACAAGTAGGGGCCACGAAATTACCGTTTCTAACGCTAGGCGCAACCGAGAACGACCTTCATCGTGGCGAGGTTCTCGTTATAACCAAATGACATTATTGGGAGAGCGGAGGAACGAGCAACAGAGACTGAAAGGAGCGATCGTGATCTTAGAGTCGACAGTGAGAGACAGAACCTGCTTTCAAGCTTTTGGGGTGCATTGGACTAAGAATGCTGGCCCGTTGCATGTAGTGTATCTCTCCAGACTTGCCTAGCTTTCTTCTGACTTGTATCTTGAGGCGGCACGATGAGCGGTACCCCAGTACTGGAGTCGGCACCAATTCATGACATGTACCATCGTGTAACTAGAAACTCCTCACCAAACAAACGCTCTAATTCTCATGCAAGACCTCTGTGAACTTTGCAGCAACGGGCTCTGGCTTCTTGTGCTCAACGCCGGTCTGGCCGACCTTGTCTTTGCTATACTGAGCAGCATATGGATTGAGTCTCAGAAGCACCTGTCTGTTCCGCAGAGGGTTCTTCTTCTGTACAGAAGTTCGCTTGGTGAACGCGTAGCCCTTTGGTTCCCTCAGCACTGACTGGATCTCGCTGGAGTTGATCAGTCGGTTGATGTCAGCGTTGCTGACAAGGTTGGATGGCAGCAGGAAGTCCTTCTTGTAAGAAGACGCCTCACTGGTAGAACCGTAGATGTCGTCCAGAGCCTTGAATGCATCCGAGGTCCAGATGATGAATCGTCCCAGGTGGCCGCCTGGTGCAAGTTGAAGAAGGTTGAGAGCAGTGACAGGTGATGTCTCAACACCGGGAATGTTTCGGAATGCCCGGACAAGCTCCTTACCGTCGCTCTCGGGGTTGTAGACAACGAGAGGGCCTCGTCGCATTCTGTATCGTCGTCCTCTCATCTTGCCCTTTCCTGCTCGAAGTTTTCTTGACTTCTGGACCTTCACAACGTCTGGGCCTGCACCAACAGCCTTGAGCAGAGAAACAGCAGCTTGTGTCTTGACAAGACCCTTGACTGCATCTGAGGAAACGACTAGTGGGACCTCAGGAACGGTCTCAATTCGGTGGCCACGGGAGAGGAGGAGGGCTGGAACCGAAGAAGCAGCGAGAGCGGAAGCAACAGCAAATCGCCTAGGACAGATTAGCACTTTATTCTCGCAAACCACACTAACACGTACTTCTGTCCCACGTTGACCTTTTGATGCCACTTTCGCCAGACTTTCGTGGGAGCGAACATTCGACCAGATCTGCACATGTTGCCGAAGGCGGCTTGACCTGCTCGATGTGTACCACCACCAGAGACACGGGGAATACGAGCGACAGCACGACCTGGCCAAGTCAATATCGAGACGGTCTCTTTTCTTGATTGCGCTTCACTGACCTGTACCCCACGACTCTGCTGATGTCTGCTCACCAGCCTTCTCACTTACAGCGTATGGCTGTCTCTTGTTCTTGGCCATGCCGGTGTGGACGGTCCTGTGATTGTCTTAGCCATCATCCCAGATCATTATCGTTTCGACATCCGTACTGAACAATATCAGGTCGGATTGGGGAGCTGAAGACAGCAGGCAAATTTTGGGTCTGCCCACTGCTCGCGCCATCGGCGCCGACAATCCCGACGGTAGGTCTGTTCGACATTTTGTAAGTTGTATATGGTGTGTATCGGATGCTGTCGGCGAGTGCGTTCGCGACAAGGTCATCGATAATTTGATCAAAAGTGCGCCAGATGCCAAGATTACGCGAGGCTAAGGCGGAGCCTTTGCAAAACTACGTTATGCCATCTAAACTACAAGCGCTTCCTGGTGGTGCTTGGCACTACGGTCACCCAAGAGCACAATTATCACCCACTCAGTGGGCACGAATATCGGTTCAAAATCATGCATTGGAGCAACGGCAATATCTATGCTATCTGTCCCTTGTGTTTCATCTTCGTCGACAGTAATATTTCCCCTGTTGGCTCTTGGCTCTTGGCCTCACAAGGCTTTGTGCACCCTGCCAGTAGTGACAGGTCTCAGACAGCATCTGTAATATAAGCTATCCGAATCATCTCTTGCAATTGTCAAGCTCTTTCAGATGAGTTTAATTGCTTGCTTGTAGCTAGCAATCATGCTGCTGCTTGGTTATGGAGATTGGTCTGGCTACTCCTAGCAAGCAATAGAGGGGCCGGTCTTCTTGTATAGGACGAAGCGCATTTCTGGGTTCGTTCGGATACTGAGATATAAGTCGACACAGTGGTTCATGTTCCATCCAACTGTCCTGCCGATATAGTGTCTCTTCGGAGGGACTGCGTATGTTGTGTTTGATAGGCGTCTGGTCATTCGCTACAGAAAACAGCTTGCCGGCAGCCAGCCAAAGCGTTCATATTAAGGGCGGGGGCATGAATTTGTCCCGGGGTCAGATTGGGTGGCGAGTACTACTCTGCAACGCTTCAACCTGGTTCTGTTGTGTCGTAATAGTATTTGGCCGGGTTCTCGTAGATGAAAGTAGAGATGAAGCTACCACCATTTGGCGTTGTTGACGGCGACAGTGGCCATTCGCTTTTCACTTCCTTCTGCTCGCTTGCGCTTGTCAGAGCAACGCCCGTCACTATGTCGTTTTTGCTGTCGCCTGTCGGGTCGCCTGGGGAGAAGGTGTCGCGATGATAGTTCGCTTTCGCGGGATCGTCGAATGGGCGAATACGAATACCCTGACGCCTCATATCATTGTTCACCTTCACCAGCCATGCACAAATTCGCTCTTCATTGGACTCAGTAAAGTGGGCAAATGCCAAGCATAGCGGAAAGGTGATATGATTAATGCCGAGGGCGCCCATATCTGACATCAGTGAATATGGAACGCTCTGGGCTATGCAAATAGCAAATTGACGGGCTTGTTGTTGGCTGGTCACCGTAGATGTATAGACTTCGGCTCGTGGAAAACCCAGACTGACGAGCAGAAGCTCAATTTGACTGATTGTTACAGATATGACGAGTTGAGCAGACCAGTACACCAGACTTGCATTAAGGAATAGATGGTTTCCCCAAGACATCTCGTGCTGGAACGGATACATGTCATCCTCCTGAGGTTCGTGTTTTATGAGGACAGGCCTTGAAAACTGTTTCTTGCCATGCTCCCACTTTGTCATCGTGTCTTTGAGCTCGCGACACGATCGCAGCAGTTCGTTCAAGGCATGATGCGTACCTGGCGAAGACTTTGCTCGCAGACTATCAAACTGTTCGAGAAGACCAGGTATCCTCGTGGCATGGTCAACAAGGATGTCATGATATGTCTTGACTGGCATATCGCGCCACGGGATGGTCAGCCACTCGAGATCGGTCAGAAAGGTCCGTTTGCGTCGAACTATGGCCGAGAAGAGAATAGGTAGTCGAGCACCGAGGAACACATGATGGGCTTGCCGCTTGATGTGCTGTCTAGGTCCACGCAGCTCGATCAGCCGAGCCGCACCTTGAGCATGGCTAACCCAGCCAACTGATTTGTTCGTGGCGTCACCTCCTTCGAATACTTCATACAGACACAGCAGAGAACATGCAGCGAGTACTTCCTCCGATTGCGATCGCGACGAGTCGGCCAGCGCTCTTTGCAGGTCCTTGAGAGCGCGACCATAAATTTTTGTACTTTCCTTCACTAACCGGACGTCTTGATTGCTACGACCGACTCTGGATACACTCAAGGCAGAGAAAGCTAGATCCAAGGCTGGCTCGTCCTTCGGCATCTCCAGTAGGACAGAAGTCCAATTCGGTGGATGATTGCATTTCTTCAGCATAGAATCGTGTACTTCAGCAATACCATGCGGGAGATATAGGTCCCAGAAGAGCGCGCGGCATTGCATGTCGACAGCGGTCCGTTCAAGTGACGGCATTAAAGCAAGAGAGACTGTTTGTGCGCTTCGAGGCACATAGTATGCCTTTTCTGCAGATTTGCTGGAGGGGTGAATGATAAAGCTGAGGTCGCGCTGGTACCCACCACAGATGTAGCCAGATGATGCACATTGGCCGCAGGTTGGGCGCTTTTGGTCACACTGACAACGTTAGTATTACAGATGCTCGAAGTATGCGCCATAACATACTCCTTTCTTCCTTCTCCTGCAAGTACTGCAGCCCTTACTCTTCCCAGGTACGCCAACCATGATTTGTTGCAGAGGTTGTGTCGATCATACGGACCTTTATGCGAGCTCGTTCAACCAGCAAGAACGACAGCGTCAACAGGACGAGAGAACCGTCGTAGACTTCTTTGCGACATTCTTCGATATCACAACGTCGAGCGTTTGACCATTGATGCTTTCCGCATTCTGATATGTCAGCGTGGTGATGCTCAACACATGTAGCTCAAGAGGCTCCAGGAGAACTAGCTAATGTTGGCGTTGAGTTAGGGACAACTGCTAGAATACTCCTGGTTAGAATGTGGTCCTGAGGGAGACTGGGTTTGGAACTCGAACCAGGCCGGGATCGTCATCCCCTCGCAAGCAAGACAAGCACTAGTTAAACTTGCCCATTGGTTGGCGGATTAGGGATCAAAAGCGAATGATAGGAGCCTCTGAGGTCCACTGCAGGGACATTCAAATCGGCCCCACGTTCCGCTGATCTGCGAACGAAGGTACCACCATGCCTTCAGAGTTGCGTGACGAGCTTTGCCAGCTTGACGAGGGGCCAAATGATGCTTGAACTCCCGAAGCCTGCAGCAGATATGTGCATTACTGTACCTGGGTGAGGCCTGGGGTTCGTCAGCAGCTCAGCATCATTATTTGCCGCGTTGGTGGGGTTTGCACTTTACTTGTTTCGCTTATTCTTCCCGGCAGCCCTGCAGAATTAGAAGCAGTTATCGGTTCCTGGACAACACTATGGCATGCATGCAGGTGGGTAAATTGCGGCTCACTTTACAGGTCGTTCATTCACGAGCAACTACTCAGAATGATTTATAGCGGCGTCGAAGCCTGTTATATGCCTGTTCCGATGGCCACCTTTTCAGTATTAGCGCCAATAGACAGCGGTAGCATAGCAAAGCACTGGGACCGCTGATGTTCGATTCCCTCCGTGATGCAGGGAGGCGTACTCATACGAGTACAGACCCTGTACAGAAGCTTGGACTTGACATTTATTCATAGGTATAGTTATGGCACATTGAGAATAATATCTGTACGCTAGGTCTGGTCAACAATACATGTAACGTACCTCGCGTCACTGAACCTTTAGTCTCTGCCAGTGTGATGTGTTATGGAACAGAAACCAGCATCCAACGGAAAGTCTATGTTCTTGCATTGAATAAGCTTTCATGCTGCCGCTGATTGCAGGACGCAGCCCCATTCGCCATGTCTGCATGCAACTTCGAAAGTAAACAAACAACATCCAGCTGGTTGCTATGCTCACGCAGTGAAGCCGCAATGCACTCCGATGCATTAAAACAGCAAAACAACCGCACAGTGCTATGTCTAGGCTTATATCAGGGACGTTAATGACTGATGCACGCTCAGTTCACAGTCTTCCCTACGCCTTGACAACGCCCACTCCAAAAGGCTTTTAAGACAAGGTCAGCACTGTGCCGTCGTTGCGAACCTTAACCACTACTCGACGAGGCATCATTAAAGGTGAGTTGTGCCAAGTGAGAGTGAGATATGACGGATTGTGATATCGATCGCGAACAGTCGCCTAGTCACCGCTCGTCACCATCGCCGACGCCATCGCAGGAAATTACCATGAACCGCAGCTCTTCTCGGATCCAGGAAGCTGAAGGCGCGATGGACGGAGTAACATGTCCAAACTCTGTGCCGCGTTCGACGACAAAAGTCACAAGCCCGCAAAATGCACCCTCTGCTACGTTGCACAGCGCAAGTGCTATCCACCTTACCATCTCTCCTCAGTTCACGCCAGCTGTTCCCCTACGAAAATACAGAGTACGAGTGAATAAGGAGTCGCATACCACCGTCACTTCTTGGCAGCAAGACGGCGAATCGCTCCTCGACCAAGTGGTAGAACAAGAGCGTCAGGCATGGCTAACTGAATCGCCGAGACCTTCAGACCTGGAACAAACTCATGGCGACACCAGTAGCCGTCCTACAGACTCTTCTGATCACGAAGACCATAACGCCGTCGATGTCACCCAGGCCGATGATCCCAATCTCTCCCGGGAGGCACAATTACAGCGGTCTCGGAGGTCTCTGTTTGTGGAAGGCAGCATGAACGAAGGCTCGAAAGCGATTGCCTCAACATGGCATAAGACCGAAGCTTTCCCTGTGGTAGCACCTGACGCTGATTCTGACAATGAGTCAGAATCGACACCACGATCGTCTCTGGCCGGGAGTAGGAGATCCTCGATCGACATCAATGAGTTCAAGCCTCTACCTGCTACACCCTTGACCTTCAAGGCCACCATCAAGGCCTTTGGGCAGAAATTGAAACAGAGAGATTCAGGATGCTCTTCGCCTGTGAGGAGATCGATTCCAAGTTCACCCGAGAAAGAGCGGAAACAGCCAGAACAGCAAAGACGACGAGGGTTGCGAAAATCAGTCACTTCCTGGAAGATCTTCAATAACTCTATGTCTGACGCTGAAAGCGGTACAACCACTGATGCTGATGATGGTGACGACAATAGCGTCAAGACGGATACCACAGCAAGAACGTTGCGTTCTATAATCAGTAAACCGCGCGCGAAGCTCGACAGCCCTCAGAAAGCAATGCTTAATGACCGAAAGCGAAAAGCTGAGATTGCATACGCTGAGCGATTCGGTACCGCCAACAAAAAACAGAAGCAGAATGCCGTGCCGCCCGACTCATCCTTCGCATCAGCCTTTTCCACTGAACCAACCACCGTTCGAATGAGAGGATCATCCCGACCGGCAATGGTCAACACCAACCAGTCCACTGTTCGGCGCATCAGTCAATCTAGCGACGTCAAATCTCACTCAAGCTCCAGGGCACAGCTTCCAGCTCCTATGGTAGAACCTTCTGCCTCAGAACAACTTGCCTCAGAACCTCTACCTCGAATTTCTCATCCCCACTCAAGTTCACAGAGCTCCGCCCAAGGCTCAAATAGCGTCATCGATGGCTTTAAACGCACATCTAGAAGCAAGCTCGAGAAGGAGAACCAACAGCTCCGAGGGTTGCTCAGAGAAAGCACCTTGGCTCATGTCCGCCGAAGCGCCAGCCAGTCTGGCAAAGCCAGTGGTGCTCGCTCAATTCATTCAGAGAATGATGAGGGTTCTGGCGGTTTTGGTCCAAGCTCAAATTGGCACATCCACGAGGACAGCTGCTCTTCCGCAACAGAAACTCAAGCTCGAGGCAGGACCAAAAGTGCGCGTCGATCAGGAAGCAGATCGCCCACTCAGACCCCAAAACCGTCTACAGATCGAATGGATGAGAACAAGGGTCGTGTCTCACCTTCGGCCCCACCTCTACCAGAGACCCAGCCTGCAAGAAGTGCTCTATCGCCTGTTGGCAACGCGCAGCCGGCCTATAGCGCTGCAACGACGAAACGCTGCGGTGTTACAAGTCGTCCTCCACATGTCATAGAATTACCAAGACCACTGTCAATGGTGCTGGAAGGCGTTGAAGACGACAGTGAACGCAAAACCGGGAAGGATGCCTGCGACGAAAACAAAGTAAGCTCTTCCAAGCGAAAGATTCGTTCTTCTTACGGTGGCATGGCGGATGGTGAGGACGGAGAGCAGGAGCAGAAGTTCGTGACAATGGTCTCCAGGTCTGGTGCGAGAGGGATCAAGGGCACACAATGGCAATGGCCCGATGATGTCTTCTGAGCGATAATGGATCTTCGCGTTCCAAGGTTCAGCAACAATCTGCGATCCACGACCTATAGTCTGAGCTTGGCAGTGAGCTTACAATGCAGCCTCCAATAAGGAGGTGATGAACATTGCATGCAGCATCGAAACGTGGCAAAGGAGCCATACTGAGATTCTCGCCCATCAGGCGCAATTCTTGCAGAATGGCTGAGGTCAGAAGCATAACGAAATGGTTAGCTACAAATGCTCTTCAGGCTCCTTCCTCAAGGAGAATGCTCATAGGCAGACTGCAGACCTACAACTGACACCCGCGTCCTTCCATTTGAGGATCACTCTTTGCCAGTGATATTCTGGCATTTTGGATGGGGTTTGAGCAGGATTGTTTTTGTGTTCATAGTGAAGTATAATGAAGCATGGCGGAAAGGTTACTACTACCTGTGTTCCCCTTGATCAGGAGCGAGTTTGTAAGCACAGACGTTGTGAGCTCACCGCTCGTGTGGGCGTCCACGTCGTGGCCCCAATGACATGAGCACGCTGTCAGCCGATGATGCTGATTCGAAAAAAACGATGAGAATGTCCTACATACTGTAAGCAGACCGTTGTTTGAGTCGCTAACGCGGCATCAAAAGTCTCAGCCGCGTGTTGATGGCATGTGCTGTTTTGTGTGGAAAGAACAGCTCGTTGTATTACCATGAAGATAGAGCAATCTGATGCGTTCCTTCAGGTCTCCATCGACGCAGCCCCAAAGACCCGGACGAGCAGTTCCGCTAACGGCAACTCGTTTCCGGATCTAGGTGTTCCGCCTAAAACTTGGCTCTCGAGCACAGACATGAGCTTCCAGACCACATGCTTCGATCGATTCGTTCAGGTGGCTTTCAAGTCCTCAGTACCATTGCAGGAACTAGCAATCCAATTGCTGGTGTGTAACCGACGTCGTGAGGCGAGATAAAACACTTCCTACTTGCTGTATGACGCATGTCCCAACGCAGCTTGTTGGATATGGAAATCGCCAACGTGCGGCAGGTCGGGTTTTAGCTCGGGGAATCGTCCTCTACCCAGTGATCATCAAATAGCTGGTGTCTCGTAGGCATGCCGCTCCTCTCCAGCGCTTGAACGGGCGTTACAAAATCTTGTTCTCTGCACGTCGCGAGGGGCAATAACAGCGATCCGCCTGGCCGCCGGGATGGACAATGCAGATCACAGCAATCCACTCGAATTGAGATTGGTCTCACGGCCAAGCTTTTGTGGTCAGATTTTACGCGTGCGAGGACCGACTCCTGAACAGCGGTGTGCCACAATCTTGTTGAAAAGAATGCAAGTCCTTCCATCAAATAATATTCAAGTGAACGTCTTGCTCAATGTGTCAAACACCAGGTCGTGACAGAATCTACCAGTATAAGCAACATGTTACTCCCCGTCATTGCATCTCAAGCAGAGCTTCTCTTTGATTACCTTTACAGCTGAAAGCTTCAACCAAGACTCGAAAGCAGAATCTCAGCAACCAGTGGCAAAGTCTACATCACTATCCATTCAGACATTGAAATACAACATCAGTCAAGCTGGCTACACCCATCCCAAAAGACGTGATTGAGACCACCTCACACGACCTAAGTGACACCGATTCAATCGACGACAAGATGCCAAGCCCAGTCCTCAGCGTTTTCCGCTCCATCGCCCGTCAGGCACGAGGTGTAGCTCGACAAATCGTTCGTGCCCCAACAAGGTCCATGTCCAAAATGTCTGGTGACAAACGACCCGACATGGCGAAGATGAGGCAAGTCACGCCTGTTTACGACCCCGACCAGCAACGCTGGATCTGGCCGACGCCCCCTGTTGCTCATCAGGATGAGTTGGCGAGCAAGCCTTGCAAGCAGCTCCCAACTACGTCGAAGTCAACAAGTAGATGAAGCACAGGTCTCGGCATCCCAAAGAACATATTACTGCCTGGGAGTACACCAACACAAGCCACACCGTGACCAACGCCAAAACTCTGCAACACACGAACGGGCCACTTCTCTGCCCTGTT